>ENA-OQEB01000776-OQEB01000776.1-human-gut-metagenome-genome-assembly--contig:-NODE-776-length-12570-cov-1.884353_pt1 | contig 12570 bp, 16 predicted proteins | sample MGYA00242787_ERZ504619 | MGnify/ENA primary metagenome ERZ504619 (study PRJEB26092, sample SAMD00036317) | human gut metagenome | host: Homo sapiens | study: EMG produced TPA metagenomics assembly of... | reverse complement strand
CACCACGCTTGAGGAGCCCAAAGAGAACTGACAATAAACCTGCGAAAGGCTACATCCGGAAAGACCCGGATACTAAACGAGAACTACTGAACAACTTTTCTCACCACAGATATGTTTCTTTCTTACCACACCCGCGTTTCTTTCTTTCCACAGCTGTGGTAAGAAAAGAACATTGCTGTGGAAAGATTAGTTTTTAGAGAAAAACAAGGTAGTACATCGCAGTTTTTTTCCTAACTCTTAGGTGTCATCTAGCACCATACTGCGACAATCAGTAGAAGCCTTTATCAAATCCACTTCTGTGCCCTACCCAAAGAACGCACAACGGCAGCAAACTCTTCCCGAGGAATGATAGCCTTATTACGTGTTTTCAAACGATTATTATAAACGGTCTGAGGTGAATAATGCAAGAATTCGGCAATCTTCACACTATCAGTGATACCTAAACGCACCAAAGCATAAATGCGCAATTCCGTATTCAGTAACTCACCATCTTTTAGCACAATCTGCTCGTCAGGATGGAGCAAGGCATTGAAGTCACTTACAAAATCCGGATAAATGTGCAAGAAGATAGCATCAAAGTTATGATAGAACTCTTTCAACTCATTCTGTGCCATAGAATGAGTATCGGTTAATGCTTTCACATCCTCCAACTGGTTTGCCTTAAGCTTACGATTGATATTTTTCCGATACTCATCCAGCTTACTGATATAATTGGAACAAATGGAAAAGACATAACCTATGTATTCCTCCTTCACATAGTTGGATTCACGAAGCTGATTATTGGTATCCCTCAACTGTTCATTCAAAGAAGTAAGCTGTACATTCGTTTCTGCCACTTGTCCGTGCATTTTCGAAAGCTCTTCCACATGCTTATTCAAGCGGTTGTTTGCCTCATTCAGCTGTTGGCGCGACTGCTTCAACCGCTTCATCTGCTTGTATATATATAGGAAGGCAAACAAGGATATCAAAGACAAGACACTGACCAGTACCAAATACATACGTAACCGCGCTTCTTGCCTCTGATTACGTTCCTGATAGATCTGATGAATGGTGTCCTGCACCGCAGAGATGCCCACTACCCTCACCCGGTTCCGATATGCCAAGGCATTCTGCAAGCAGTAACTCATGTAGACATAAGCATGGTCAATATCACCCAAACTAAAAAGTACCCCCGCCAGCTCTTCCAACGAAGCAATATCTTTATTGGAGATACGTACATCGGCCATAGCAGAATATATCAGGTAAGTCAGATAATTTTCCTGCTCATCGGACTCGCGATAAAAGCAGGCCAGCACGTAAGCATTCATGCATCGCGCCGAGTGTCGAATGCAGAATTAAGAATTCCCTTCTGCAAACGTTCTTTAAAAACATACATACTGTCCGTACCTTGTACTACCTGCCCTTTATACCACAAGAACAAGGGGTCTTCAGGGGTAAGAACCATATTCAAAGAGTCCTTGTAAACACGCTCCAACTGTGCATAATGTTCATGCAAAGTACCCATTTCACTACCGGTATACTGATTGAAATGCGAATACAGATACAACATTTGTCCGTAATAGTCCACTAACAATTCTTTGGGGAGCGAACCGCCCGAGACTCCGTCCAACTCATCCTGGGCTTCTTTCAACAGACCGGTGGCAGCCAACAGAAAAGACTTTTTTATCTTCCACTCCATCTGCCGGTATTTATCATTCTGCTTATAAACTATGTCCAAATTGCCTGCCACATAATTCATTGCAGAATCGGCATTATAGACACAATACTCATCATAAAGATTTTTATTCAGCCAATATCTCTCCTCCAAAGTACGCACATCCTTTCGCAACTTGTGCAACTGGGCAATCTTCGCCTCTTTAAGCATAGCAAACGTGTTTTTTTGCGCAATCAGAGAATCAAGACGCACCAGCAGTTCTTTTATCTTTTCACTGTAAGGTGCCGCATTCAGAAAGGTACACCCCATCAGCAAAAATAGTAAAGCTATGATTTTTCTTTTCATTTCTATTATCTATATAAGGCTGAGAGCACAAAGATAAATTAATCTATCTAAACATAAACTACCTCCACCCTAAAAAGTACATGAAATTTAAGAGATATTTCGACCGCTCAAAGCGACAAAACAGTATATACAGACCTCCTTCCATAGTGGCCGACCTTTACTTTACACAGTAATCAGCAAGAATACAACTTATTATATATCTGATATTTACATTTCACACAGACTTACTTCTCCATATTACCTGCCTATCGGACGAATAGGGTTGTCCGCTATCTTTGCAGCACAGAAAGAAAAGTGTACTATGGAAAACCACCAATCTCTATTAGGACATACTTTTCTAATAATAAATTAAATCTTTCAATTAAAGTACTATGAGAATGATTACAAGAAATCTTCTTACGCGGAGTTACAAGCTCCTTTTGACATTACTCGTACTGCTAATGTCAACAAATGCATTTGCCCAACGATTGACAGCTACGGGTAAAGTAACAGATGCTGCAGGCCTGGAGGTCATTGGCGCATCCGTATTGGAAAAGGGTACCGCCAACGGTGTTGTTACCAATCTGGACGGGGAGTTTTCCCTGAGTGTAGGACAGAATGCCACACTGGTAATATCCTTCATCGGCTACAAAACGATAGAGGTAAAAGCAACCACCAACATGAATATCACATTGCAGGAAGATAACGAACTGCTGGACGAAGTGGTAGTTATCGGTTATGGAAGTGTGAAGCGTAAAGACGTAACCACAGCCGTATCCACGGTTTCTACAAAGGATTTGGACCAACGCCCCATTGTATCGGCAGCCCAAGCCCTGCAAGGCAAAGCAGCCGGCGTGTCGGTTATGCAACCCAGCGGTGAACCGGGCGGAGGCATGAGCATCCGCGTACGTGGTACCACCTCATTCAACGGCAGCAACGACCCGCTCTACGTAGTGGACGGTGTGCCCGTGGACAACATCAACTTTCTCTCTCCCAACGACATTGAAAGTCTCTCTATCCTAAAGGATGCCTCATCGGCAGCCATCTATGGTTCGCGTGCAGCCAACGGTGTGGTACTGATTACGACCAAAGCCGGAGCAGAAGGCAATGCCAAAGTGGCACTGAACGTACAATATGGTATGACGAAAGTAGCCAAGAGCATGGATGCCCTGAATACAGAACAATACCGTGAGTTACAGGAAGAAATCGGGGCTGTCAACCCCGCTGCCTTGAAGGTCTAACAGACCAGACAGACTGGTTTGATGAAGTTTACAAAACCGGACAGACCCAAAACTACCAGGTGTCCGTATCTAACGGAAACGAAAAGATGAAATACTTCCTCTCTGCCGGTTATCTGAATGAAAAAGGCATTTTGGAAGGCACGTACTTCAAACGATATAGCTTCCGTGCCAACATTGACAACCAGATACGCAGTTGGCTGAACGTAAGTGCCAATATCTCCTACTCCGACAATATCGGAAACACCGGCATCATTTCCGGTACGGGTGCCAACCGTGGCGGTGTAGTCCTCTCGGTTATCAACACACCGACCTATGCTCCTATTTGGGACCCTGAAAAGCCGAATCAATACAATAAGAACTTCTACGGGGTAAATATCATGAACCCGATGGAAAACCTGGCCCGCCAGAAAAACAACAAGAACAAGGAGAACCGCCTCATCGCATCCGGAGCCGCTACCATCAGCTTTCTGCCCAACCTGAAGTTGAAATCATCCGTAGCCCTGGACCGCCGTAACGGTGTAAGCACCACATTCCTCGATCCAATATCGACCACCGACGGACGCAACAGCTTCGGTACAGCTTCCGACAACCGAAACATGAATACCGTATTGGTTTTCGACAATATATTGACTTACAACACCAACATCAAGAAACATGGTATCGACGTCATGGCAGGTTCTTCCTATACCAAATCGGACTATACCAACAGCTGGATAAACGGCTCACACTTCCGGACGATAAGATACAGACTCTGAATGCCGCCAATAAAATTTCATGGGACGGTACCGGAACAGGAGCTTCACAGTGGCTATCTCTTCCTATTTCGCCCGCGTGTCCTACAATTATGACAGCAAGTACATGCTTACCATGAACATGCGTGCCGACGGTTCGTCCAAACTGCATCCCGACCATCGTTGGGGCATTTTCCCGTCCTTCTCGGCTGCCTGGCGCATTTCATCGGAAAAAATTCATGAAAGACATCACTTGGATTGATGACCTGAAACTCCGTGGCGGCTGGGGACAGACCGGTAACCAAAGCGGCATAGGCGATTACTCGTATCTGCAACGCTACAACATCAACCGCATACCGTGGTTCGAAGAGGGCAACGACCATGCTGTTCCCGGCATCAGCCAGGCCAACCTGAGAACAAGTGACCTGAAATGGGAAACCACCAGCCAGACCAACATCGGCCTTGACCTGACCGTACTGAACAACAGACTGACCTTCAGCATGGACTACTATTACAAGAAAACCACAGACATGTTGATGAACGTAAGTCTGCCTGCGGGTGCGGCAGCAACCACCAGCATCACCCGTAACGAAGGCGAGATGACCAACAAGGGATTCGAGTTCGCCATCAACTCCCACAACCTGACCGGCGAGTTTTCCTGGGATACAGACTTCAACATTTCTTTCAATAAGAACAAGCTGACCAAGCTGTCATTGCAGAAAATCTATACCGCAGCAAGCAGTGCCGAGGTGGTGAAAGAGAATATCGTACGCAATGAGCCGGACGTCCTTTGGGTGGTTTCTACGGTTACATCAGCGACGGCGTAGACCCTGAAACCGGTAACCTGATCTATCGCGACCTTAACGAAGACGGCAAGATTTCCACTTCCGACCGTACCTATATCGGCGACCCGAACCCCGACTTCATCTACGGATTGACAAACACCTTTACATGGAAAGACCTCAGCCTGAGCATCTTCATCCAGGGAAGCTACGGAAACGACATCTTCAATGTGTCCCGTATGGAAACCGAAGGCATGTACGACGGCAAAAACCAGTCAACGGAAGTATTGAAACGCTGGAGAATCCCCGGACAGATTACGAATGTCCCGAAAGCCAACTTCAACATCAAGAACTCCACTTATTTTGTAGAAGACGGCAGCTACCTGCGTGTCAAAGACATTTCACTCTCTTACAACATCCGTTGCCGCCAGTTCAAGAAATGGGGTATCAGCCGCGTACAGCCTTACTTTACCGCCAGCAACTTGCTGACCTGGACCAGCTATTCAGGTATGGACCGAAGTGAACCAATATGGCAACAGCGGTTCTGTACAGGGCATCGACTATGGAACTTACCCGCAGAGCAAATCATTCGTTTTCGGTATCAATGTTGAATTCTAAAAAAGGAAGAAATAACTTATGAAACTAAACCATATATATAAAAGTATAGCTTGCGGTGTATTGTTGGCAATGACCGCAACCTCATGTGACTTGGACTATAATCCGGTAGACACCTACTCGGATGTAACGGAAGGAGTGAACAAAACTGATGAAAAGCCTATTTTCAACAGTGTGCAAGACGTGGAAACTTCAATGGTAACCCTTCACAAAAAATTTCGTGACCAGCAGGAGCACTGGTATGTCGACAAACTGCTTATCGGTGACGCTCATTCCGATAATGCCTACGCCGGAACAACGGGGGCCGAAGTGGTGCCTTACGAAACCAACTCCATTGAAGGCTCTAATTCTGTACTAAAACGTGACTGGGACCGTTTCTTAGGCGACATTGCCGTTGCCAACCGCATCATCGTGGGCTGTGACCAGCTCAAGGCACTCAGTGAAAGTGAACGCGGCAAGTATCAGTCACAAGCCAAGATATTCCGTGCCATGGTCATGTTCGATATGGTACGCTTATGGGGTAACTTCCCGGTCATCACTACCGTGGGCGGTGACATTACCGAAGACAACGTAGAAGAAATGTACCCGACCTATTTTCCTCCACAGAATACGGCTGAAGAGGCTTACGCCCAAATAGAGAAAGACCTGACTGAAGCAGTGGAAAACCCCAACACACCGACAAACGACACATCAGACAAGAGCATACTTACCAAATCGGTGGCACGTGCCATGCTTGCCAAGGTCTATGCAGAAAAACCTCTGCGCGATTATGCAAAGGTTATCAAATATGCCGATGAACTTGCTGCCGACGGCTTCGACCTCGTGGAAGACTTCAGCGACCTTTGGGCGTATGATACGGAAAAAAAAGACTGCCGGGTACGCAATACCAAGGAGGCAATTCTCGAAGCCCACTTTCCTCCCGGCTCCGGCAACTGGTGTACTTGGATGTTCGGCCGTAACTTGAGCAACTGGGATGAAAGTTTCACCTGGGCCAAATGGATTACCCCTTCCCGTGACCTTATCCGCCTCTATGAAGAGCAAGGAGACACGAAACGTTACAATGAATCTGTTGTATGGTATGACTGCGGATGGAGCAACTATTATCCGGCAGACCATTATGCCTTCATGTACAAATGCCGCTCTGCGTTCAACAGCATTATCTATCTGCGATATGCCGATATCCTGCTCCTCAAAGCCGAAGCAAAAATTATGGGAGAGGCTCCCGACCTGAACGGTGCAGCGACATCATCGACCGCATCCGCAACCGCGCCGGACTGGGCAAACTTCCACAAAGCACCCGCAGCAGTAAAGAAGCATTGCTCCAAGCTTATATGGACGAACGCCGCATGGAGCTTGCCTTTGAAGGACAGCACTGGTACGACCTTTGCCGCCTCAATAAGGTAGAAGAAGTGATGAACGCCGTTTACGCCAAAGACAGCGGCCGCCATGCACAAGAAAATCTGTTCAATGAGAACTCCTATCTGCTGGCTATTCCCCAAGGAGCCATCGACCAGAACGAAAATCTGATACAGAACCCGGGCTATTAATACTAATGAGTAATATAAAAATCAATTGAATATGAATTTAAGAAATATATTCACTACCGCATTAGGCTGCTTCACCATACTGGCACCTGCGGCAATGACAATGACAGTAACATCACCCCTACACCGGAACCCAAGCCAGACCAACCCACGGAAGAGGCAAAGGATGTTACCCTCTATGTAACGAACACCAGTCGTACTTATGATTTGACAAAGTCCGGGCTGGCCTTCGGCACCGGAAGCAACATGTCACCTTCTACCGTGACACTTGACCCTGCCACCCGCTATCAGGAAATGGACGGTTTCGGTGCAGCCATCACCGGCTCTACCGGTTACAACCTGATGCAGATGACACAAGAGAACCGCACGAAGTTTCTGACTGAAACATTCTCGGACAAAGAAGGCTATGGCTTCAGCTATGTACGTATTGCCATCGGTTGTTCCGACTTCTCATTCAGTGAATTCACTTGCTGTGACGAAAAGGGGCTTGAGCACTTTGCCCTTCCGATGGAAGACACCAAATATGTGATTCCTATATTGAAGGAAATTCTGGCAATCAATCCTGCCGTCAAAATAATTGCCGCTCCCTGGACATGTCCGAAGTGGATGAAAGTGAAAAGCCTGGAGGAACGTGTACCCTTTGACTCATGGACCAGCGGACACTTGAACCCCGAATATTACAGAACGTATGGCGACTATTTCGTAAAATGGATACAAGCTTTCGAAAAGGAAGGCATCAAAATCCACGCTGTGACTCCGCAGAACGAACCGCTGAACCACGGTAACTCAGCATCCTTGTTCATGGGATGGGAAGAAGCCCGTGACTTCATCAAGACCGGCCTGGGCCCTGCCTTCAAAGAAGCCGGAGTTACTACAAAGATTTATGTTTTCGACCATAACTACAACTACGACAATCTGGCCGACCAAAAAAGTTACCCTACCAAGATTTATGATGATGCGGAAGCCTCACAATACATTGCGGGCGCTGCCTACCATAATTATGGCGGTAACCGTTCTGAGTTGCTGAATATCCACAAACTCTATCCCAACAAGGAACTGCTTTTTACGGAAACCTCCATCGGTACTTGGAACTCCGGTCGCGATTTGGAAGCACGCCTGCTTAACGATATGGAAGAAATAGCATTGGGAACAGCCAACAACTGGTGCCGCGGCGCCATTGTATGGAATCTGGTATTGGACAGTGACCTGGGACCGGTAAGTCCTTCAGACGGTTCTTGCAAGACCTGCTACGGTGCAGTGGATATTGACAATACAAACTATTCTAAAATTGTCCGTAACTCCCACTACTACCTTATCGGCCACATGTCTTCGGTTGTGAAGCCGGGAGCTGTACGTATCGGAACGACCGGTTACACCGCCAGCGGTATCACTTACTCCGCCTTCGAGAATACGGACGGTACCTATGCATTCGTATTGGCCAACAACAATGCGGAGACCAAGCGAATCACCGTAAGCGACGGCACACACTACTTCTCCTACGAAGTTCCGGCCAAAGCAGTCGTTTCTTACCGTTGGAAAAAATAAAACTAATAATTTAAACAGAAGATTATAATGAAAAGCTTAAAATACTATCTAATGGCATTGGCAGGCATAGCCATGCTGAATGCTTGCAGCGATGACGATCCGGTTCCCGGTAACCCGACAATGGACTTTCAGGCAGAACCTTCTTCAGCCTTGTTCGGAGACAGTCTGCCTTTTACAATCAAGGCATCGGACGCAGATGTACCCCTTTCCACGTTAAAAGCGCGGTTATACTTCAGCGACGAAATGGTGTCAGAGACTATAATCCGTACAAAAGTAAACGGTCAAGACTATACCGGGAAAATATATGTTCCCTATCTGGCAAATATTCCCAACGGAACAGCTACATTGAAGTTCATTCTGCAGAACATCAATTTCACAATTACAGAAAAAGCTATGACGTGGCGCTGAGTCGTCCGGACTTCCCCTACCTAACCCTGATTTCCGGAGACCAAGAATACCGCATGGAAAAAGTCGCAGCCAATCAGTATAGCGTGACCGGTGAATTTGCACAAAAAGTGAAAGGTTACATCAAAGCTCCTAAAGTAGGCGCCAACGGGAATGAAATCAACTTCGGATGGAGCAACGGTGCCATTACACAAGGTACCTCCAGTGAAATTACCTTCTCCAATCTGTCAGCTGGAGAATATTCCATCTCCTTCAATACGTTGACTTATGCAGCCGCTCCTTTCGTGAAACTACTGCTGAACGGTTCTGAAATGGAGATGGTGGATGATGACCATTACAGCATCGACCTCAATCTGAAGCAAGGGGACAACATCACTGCAGACATTCCCAACTTCGACCAATATTGGATAGACCCCGACTTCTTCGAAAAGAATGAAGACGGTTCGCTGAAGTTCCTGCCCATCGATGGAACTTATCGCGTCATTGCCAACCTGGCCCTGAATTATCTGGAAGTATTGAAAATGAACGGAACAAGCACCGCCACTCTGAACGATGACGGAACCGGCGCCCTTTGGATTATCGGTGACGGTATCGGTAAACCTTCCGTAGCGACCAATGCCGTAGGTTGGACTACAGAAAAAGGTCTCTGCATGTCACAGATTGAAGCGAAGAAGTATCAGGTAACAGTAGTAGCGGGAGAGCAAATCAAATCTGATGACATCAACTTCAAGTTCTTCCACCAGCAAGGTTGGGGAGGTGAATATAAAAACGATGCCTTGTCTACCACCAGTGACTTAGTATTTATAGGTGACAGTACCAACGGACGTGATGCCGGCAACTTGGGCCTCGTAGAAGGCAAAAGCCTGGAAAACGGTGTCGCTTACCGGTTCACAGTTGACGTAACGGCAGGTGTCTCTTCGGCAGTTCTGACAGTAGAAAAGGTAGAAAGATAGACGGATAACGCAGAAGATTAACTAAATGAGAAAGGGGCTGGCTCTATAAAAGAGTTCAGCCCCTCTTGTTTATGCAGAATATATGTTCCGGATTTAGCTTAAACCTTCTTTCGCCTCCTCTTGTGGAATACGTACCGAAGTGTAAAGCTCAAGAATGGCGGCTATCGTCAGAGACACAATCCATTCATTGCCCCTTGTAAAGAGCATGAATGCCCCCGTAAGCACCAGCAAAAGCGCACCGAATATTTGCTGTCGGCGCAGGCGTTTGACAGTGGGACTTTTACATTTGGACGGAGAATTAATTTGGGCCAAAGCAACCATCGTAGCGCCGATAGTATATATATAAGGTGAAAGAGGCCAGCCCGTGATATAAACGGCAGCTCCTGCCAAGAGCATCACGGCCCCTACTGCGAAAAGGGCGGGTATCAGTTGTTTCATTCTTCTATATCTTCTTCAAATACATAAATATCCTCATTGGGCTTTTTCATCAGATACTTCTCACGGGCAATCCGTTCGATGGCACCGGAGTCGACGGCAAGCTCATTGAGCCGTTCGGTATTCTCCTCGTATTCCTTGCGGTACTTTTCTATTTCATCGCGCAGACGGCTTTCTTCCCGGGCGTAACCCAAACGGCGTACAACACTGTTCTCATCCAGGAACCCGATAATTACAGCAAACAACGCAAGCGTAATCAGATATTTATGCTTGCGGACAAAAGACCAAAGAGAAGCAAGTTTATCCATCTCGTTATCTACTATTTAGCAATTTATCATTCATGATGGAGCTTGTCCATCATATAACTTCACGTCACAAAGATAAGAGGAATAACCGAAAGATTTCTTTTTTTTGTGTACATTTGCACAAAAAGCAAAGAATATCCCAAATATGGAAAACTATATCGTATCTGCACGGAAATATCGTCCCTCGACCTTTGAGTCCGTAGTAGGCCAACGTGCACTGACCACTACCTTGAAGAATGCCATTGCCACCGGAAAACTGGCGCATGCTATCTTTTTTGCGGTCCAAGAGGCGTGGGAAAAACAACTTGTGCCCGTATCTTTGCTAAAACAATCAACTGCATGAGCCCCACAGCAGACGGCGAGGCATGCAACCAATGTGAATCCTGTACTGCCTTCAATGAGCAGCGCTCCTACAATATCCATGAGCTGGATGCCGCCTCAAACAACTCTGTGGATGACATCCGCCAATTGGTGGAGCAGGTACGCATTCCACCTCAGATAGGCAAATACAAAGTATATATCATTGATGAGGTACATATGCTGTCCGCCTCGGCTTTCAATGCTTTCCTGAAAACACTGGAAGAGCCTCCACGCCATGCCATATTCATCCTTGCCACTACCGAGAAGCACAAGATATTGCCCACCATCCTTTCACGCTGCCAAATATATGATTTCAGCCGGATTGGTGTGAAGATACCGTAGCACACCTCGCATATGTCGCCTCCAAAGAAGGTATCACTGCTGAACCGGAAGCGTTGAATGTCATTGCCCTCAAAGCAGACGGCGGTATGCGCGACGCACTATCCATCTTCGACCAGGTGGTAAGCTTCACCGGAGGACACATCACCTATAAGAGCGTGATTGAAAACCTCAATGTGCTGGACTATGAATACTACTTCAAACTAACCGGATTCTTTCTTGAGAACAAAATCAGTGACGCGTTGCTATTACTGAATGATGTGCTCAACAAAGGCTTCGACGGCAGCCACTTCATCACCGGACTTTCATCCCACCTGCGCGACTTGCTTGTCAGCAAAGACCCGGCGACACTGCCGTTGCTTGAAGTGGCGCAGGCATCCGCGAACGTTACCAAGCACAAGCACAGCAATGCCCCCTCCCTTTTCTTTACCGTGCCATGAAGCTCTGCAACGATTGTGACCTGAACTACCGTGCCAGTAAAAACAAACGGCTACTGGTAGAGCTCACTCTGATACAAGTGGCACAACTGACCGCCGAGGAGGACGACGGTGCCAATGGGCGCAGCCCTAAACAAGCTATAAAACCCATATTCACGCAGCCTGCCGCCGCTCAGCAGCCACAGGCCACTGCTGCCATGCCCCAACAAACCGTACAGCCGGCAGTACAGACAAACAGCACTCCCCAACCTGCTGCCACGCAGCATAGTAATGCAACAACTCCACATGCCACACCTGCTGCCGTATTAATGGCGCAAGGGAGAGAAGAGAAAAAAAATTCCGGTCATGAAAATGTCCGGATTAGGGGTCTCCATCAAACGCCCCCATATAGAAGAGGAACAAAGAAACCCTTCATCTAACCCTACTGCCGCCCACCAAGCAGCACAACCGGAAGAAGACTACATCTTCAATGAAAGGGATTTGAACTATTACTGGCAGGAGTATGCCGGACGTATGCCCAAGGAGCAAGTAGCCATTGCCAAGCGCATGCAGAACATGCGCATCACTTTAATAAATGACACAACTTTTGAGGCTGTGGTAGACAATGAAATCGTTGCCAAGGAATTTACCGGCATGATACCCACTCTGCAAAATTACCTACGTACCCGGCTAAAGAACCGCAAAGTCACCATGACTGTCCGGATTAGTGCTCCTACTGAAAAGGTACGTGCCTACGGACGCGTTGAAAAATTCCAGATGATGGCACAAAAGAACAGTGCCCTATTACAACTAAAAGAAGAGTTTGGTTTGGAACTGTATTAATCCCTTCCAATCGCCTGCATAAAGTTGCTAACAAATTGAGTATAAAGGATAAAAAAAAGCATCTATTTAATTTTTTAT
>ENA-OQEB01000775-OQEB01000775.1-human-gut-metagenome-genome-assembly--contig:-NODE-775-length-12573-cov-2.169050_pt1 | contig 12573 bp, 15 predicted proteins | sample MGYA00242787_ERZ504619 | MGnify/ENA primary metagenome ERZ504619 (study PRJEB26092, sample SAMD00036317) | human gut metagenome | host: Homo sapiens | study: EMG produced TPA metagenomics assembly of... | reverse complement strand
AGAACAATTTTGTCAATTCTTATGCCGTTTGTCGGAACGTCATTAGGAGCTTGCTCGGCATTCTTTATTAAGAATAAAATCAATCAAAAAAATCAAACAGAATTATACTCGGTTTTTCGGGAGGAATAATGCTTGCGGCGAGTATATGGAGTCTTATTCTGCCGTCAATAGAGCAATCGGAGCATTTGAACAAAATGTCCTTCTTCCCTGCAGCGTTGGGAATCTGCATTGGAATAGCTTTATCTGATTTTAACAGATAAGCTTATAAAACAAGCAAAGGGAAAATCGGACAAAAGCAAGCTGCTGATTTTTGCGGTTACGCTTCACAATATACCCGAGGGCATGGCGGTCGGTGTGGTTTTCTCGGCGCTTGCTTCGGGAAGTCCTAACATAACCTTTGCTTCGGCTTTTGCACTCGCACTCGGAATTGCAATACAGAATATTCCCGAGGGCGCAGTTGTCTCCCTGCCTGCAAGAGCAAAAGGCTATTCAAAAACTAAGTCGTTTATTATCGGCGTCTTGTCGGGTGCGGTTGAGCCTATCGGTGCAGGACTTACATTTTTAATGTCGAGTACGATTACCTCGCTTTTGCCTTATCTTCTGTCTTTTGCCGCAGGTGCAATGATTTATGTTACGGTAAATGAAATTATCCCCGAAGCTAAAGACAATAAGGACGACTGTATATGCGCCCTGTCGTTTGCGATAGGATTTTTAATTATTATGATATTGGATGTTGTTATGTAACAAAAAAGCCTTAGAGATTGAAATTGTATCTCTAAGGCTCATTTTAATACTGTGAATAATTTTTCAAAAAATCCGCAAGCTCATCTGTTGCGTGTGTAAGCTCTTTTACAGTCGGCAAATAAACAATTCTTGCGTGGTCGGGCGTCGGGTAATTAAACGCCGTACCCTGAACAAGCAAAATCTTTTTCTTTTTAAGGAAATCAAGAACAAACTGCTCGTCATCGTTATATGGAATTTATCCATATCAAATTTCGGGAAAATATAGAAAGCGGCTTTGGGCTTCACAACGCTGACCCCGTCAATTGACGAAAGAGCGTTATAAACACATTCTCTCTGCTCGTAAATTCTTCCGCCCGGCTTTAAGAGAGCGTCAACGCTTTGATAACCGCCCAATGCAGTCTGAATAATCTGCTGTGAGGGAACATTTGAGCAAAGTCGCATTGATGAAAGAAGATTAAGTCCCTCGATATAGCCCTTAATTCTTGATTTATCGCCGCTTATAACCATCCAACCGCATCTAAAGCCTGCAATGCGGTGCGATTTTGAAAGTCCGTTAAGGGTAATGCAAGGAACATCAGGTGCAAGCGAAGCGATTGAAATATGCTTTAAGCCGTCCATAACAAGCCTGTCATATATTTCATCGGAAAATATAATCAAGCCGTGCTGTCTTGCCACCTCGGCGATTTCAAGCAGGATTTCCTCTGAATAAAGAGCACCTGTCGGATTGTTGGGGTTGATAATTACAATACCCTTTGTTCTGTCTGTTATTTTCTTTTTAATATCCTCAATGTCGGGATTCCACTCGTTTTGCTCGTCGCACATATAGTGTACGGGTGTACCGCCCGCAAGCGAAACGGAAGCGGTCCAAAGCGGATAATCAGGCGCAGGAACAAGTATCTCGTCGCCGTTGTCAAGTAAGCCCTGCATAGACATTGTAATAAGCTCACTTGCACCGTTGCCTGTGTAAATATCATTTATATCAACATTCTGAATTCCCTTTATCTGACAATACTGCATTATTGCTTTTCTTGCCGAGAAAATACCCTTTGAGTCTGAATAGCCTTCGGAGTCCCTGAGAGTGTATATCATATCTCTGATAATCTCATCAGGTGCCGTAAAATTAAATGGCGCAGGATTGCCTATATTCAGCTTCAAAACCTTTATGCCGTTTTCGGTCATTCGGTTTGCCTCGTCCATAATCGGACCTCTGATATCATAGCAAACATGGTCAAGCTTATGTGATTTTTCAAAATTTCGCATTATATCATTCCTTAACTTTTGTCTATTTATATTATACCACTCTCATTTGACAATTCAATGTCAAATATTTATAAAAAAAACGGCGCAAAAGCACCGTTTATGTATCAATTTTTAACTTCCCTTTTAATTCCGAAAACCATACGCAATAATCCGCCTATTACCTTAGGATTGTCAAACACGATAAATTTCATATTGCTTTCCTCCTAACAGCATTTGCACAAGACAACGCCGCTTGCGGCAAGCGCAAAGGACAGGACAACGACAAGCGCCTTCGCAGGAATTGTAAAGGCAAGAGCCAAGCCTAATCCAAAGACAAGGAGAATTGCCCCTATACCGATTTTCTGCTTGCGTTTGCCCATAAAATACACCGCCTTTTTTCTTGTGCTATTACACTATATTCAAAAGCGATAAAAAGTGTTAAAAAGCTTCTTTTGAAACCTCCATAACAAGCAACGTTCCGTCTGTTACGGTTATTTTTGCGTTAGGGTCTATAATTTCATTGCTTACGCCCATTGACTGAAACGGAGAGAGCTTATATCTATTCAGCGGATAAAACACGCCTTCAAGAGTAACCTCGGCAAAACCGCCGAGAGCAAAAACCGATAAAAATCTGTTGTTTTTCTGAACATTGTGAGCTTCGTCTTTTAATGTGTAAATCTTGTGATAATCATCTAAAATTGTTATATTGATTCCTTTTTGCTTGAAATCGCCCAAAAAGTGCAAAATTTGCAAATGAATGATCAAGCCTGCCGCCCGTAGCGCCGAGAATAAGAATATCGGAAAAGCCTTTTTCAACAGCCCTTTCCACTGCAAATTCCATATCGGTACAGTCCTTAATCGGATTTAAGGCTATAACCTCGACATCAAGCTCAGGAGTATCGCAGGAATCAAAATCGCCGACAATTAAATTGGGAGTTATGCCCAAATCCGTCAAAGCCTTGTAACCTGCATCGGCACCGATAACAAAATCATCATAAAAAATATTCTTTTTTAACAATTCGCTGTTTTCAATTTTAGCGGCGCCGACAATTACGCACCGTCTTTTATTTACAAGTTCCATTCCTTTATATCTTTGACCTCATTATAAAGCTGAACATAGCTGTTATGCCTTGATTTGCTGATTTTACCTCGTTTACCGCTTCAACAACGGCACAGCCTTTGTCTGCGGTATGAGTACAGGACGGGTAAAATTTGCACTTTTCAATATAATCGGAAAAATCTCTGAAGCAATAAACAAGCTCGTCCTTCAAAATTATATCGCTTTTATCAATTTCAAATGACGAAAAGCCAGGCGTATCAACAACAAACCCGTCGCAGACTCTGTAAAGTTCCGCTTGCCGAGTTGTATGTCTGCCTCGTCCAAGCTTTTTGCTTATCTGTGCGGTTTTAAGAGCAAGTGTTTCATCAAGATTATTGAGAAGCGAAGTTTTTCCGACACCCGAATTTCCTGTTAAGGCGCTGATTTTATCCTTCAAGACTGCCTTGACCTCATCAACACCGTCTTTTGTCTCGTTGGATATGATTATTGTCTTAAAGCCTGCAAGAGTGTAAATATCATATATTTCCTGTGCAGAGGAAAGATCCGACTTTGTAATAACGATTATCGGCTCGATATTCTTATGCTCAGCAACTGCGATAAGCTTATCAATCACAAGAGTTGACGGCTTTGGCTCTACCGTTGATACGACAATAATCAAATTATCGATATTTACAACGGGCGGACGTGTCAAAGCGTTCTTTCGAGGCATAATTTCATCAATGGTATTCTCTGCATTTTCGTTAATACTGATAGTTACCTTATCGCCGACAAGCGGAGACAACTTTTCCTTTCGGAATACTCCCCTCGCCTTACATTCATATATCTCATCGGCGGCTTCAACATAATAGAAGCGCCGATACCTTTTATAATTGTTCCGTTAAGTGTTTTCATATTATTCCGCCGTAAGAGTTATTTTCTGATCCTTGGAATATGTGTTATTGTCATGATTGGGAAGCTGTTCGATGACAGTACCGCTTGAAATTTTATTGTTGTTTTTGTCAAACACGGCAACGTTTGTAAAACCTGCTTTTTCAAGCGTTTTAACAGCCTCGGAAACGCTCATTCCGACAACATTCGGAACAGAATATTTCTCAACATACGGAGTTTTTGAAATATTAGAAAGGTCGGCAGGTGTTTTTGTAAAGTCAATATTACCTGTCATAACAGTCTGATCGTTAATCTTTACGGTAAATGTAGTTGAGCCTTTACCCTTTACCTCAACGGTTTTTGTTCCGCCTGCAAGCAAAACATCGTTGTAGGTCTGGTACGCTTCACTGCCGAGATAAACCTTTACAGTACCCGAAGCCGAATTTACGGTCTGCGGAAGATCAATCGTAATCTTCGCCGTACTTTCGGACGGAGTGCCCGTACTTACATAAATTGTAACCTCCGCACCGTTATCTGCTGCTTCGCCGCCCTTAGGAGACTGGTCAACAACCGTTCCTGCCGCCTCAGCGCTGTCGGTATCGGTTACCTTAACCTTAAAGCCGTCAGCCTTGAGGAGCTCTATTGCAATATCCTTACTGTAACCGACAACCTGTGTAACATTCTTCGAATTGGGGTTTTCATCGGTTGAGACATAAATCGTTACAAGGGAGCCCTTCTCTGCATATGAGCCTCGGACGGATAAATCTCATAAACAACGCCCGGAGTTGCATTCTTGTTATATGAAACGATTGTTTTAACCTGGAAGCCGCTTTGTTTAAGCTTTGCTTCCGCCTCGCTGACAGAAAGACCCATAATACCTGAAATTTGAATACTTTGGTCATTATAAGCGATTTCAAGCTTAATAGTCTTGCCCTTTCTGACTTTTGAATCTGCATCGGGCGTCTGCTTTATAACTTTGCCTGCTTCAACGTCGGTTGAAAATACAGACTGCGTTTCGAACTTAAAATTATCGGTGTATTCGGAATTTGACATAATTTCATCGTTGTAATTAAGTCCGACAAAATTAGGCACGGTAACCTTTTGACCGTTTTTGAAAAGTAAAACGCCGACAAAAATGGCAATGATTACAATAACGCCTGCAATAACTCCGAAGATTATCGGCATAGTCTTATTAGGCTCTTTTTCTTCCTCTTCCTCCTCTGCGGGAGCAGGCTGAGCCTCATCAGGTTTTGCGACCTGCTGCTTTACTGCACTCGGGATAGCCTTTGTTGCGTCATCAACAAATTTTGTAGGCTCATTGTCAACGAAGTAATTATAATTGAACTTGATTGACGGATTGCGCTTAAACTCATCAATATCAAGCATCATTCAGCAGCTGAATGATAGCGATTATTGGGATTTTTCTGCATCGCTCTCATTGTAATCTGCTCAAGTCCAAGCGGAATTTCAGGATTTATTTCACGAGGCGGCTTCGCCTCCTGCTGAAGCTGCATAATTGCGATTGAAACGGCATTATCCGATTGGAACGGAAGCTGACCTGTAAGCATTTCATACATAACAACGCCGACAGAATAGATGTCAACCTTATCGTCTGTCAATTCGCCTCTTGCCTGCTCGGGGCTGATATAATGAACAGAGCCGATTGCATCCTCGGTCATTGTCCTTGTATCGCCACGTGAAAATCTTGCAATGCCGAAATCCGTAACCTTAATCGTTCCGTCCTGCAAAAGCATAATGTTCTGCGGCTTAATATCACGGTGGACAATGCCCTTATCGTGTGCGTGCTGGAGAGCAAGAAGTATCTGACTTACAAAATGTACGGCTTCCTTCCAGTTGATAACCTTCTGCTGCTCAATATATTCTTTAAGAGTAATTCCCTCAACATATTCCATTACGATATACTGAAGTCGGTCGCCAAAGCTTACGTCGTATACCTTAACAATATTGGGGTGTGAAAGAACCGCAATTGCCTTTGACTCGTTCTTAAATCTACGGCGAAATTCCTCATTGGCAAGAAACTCCTCTTTAAGAATTTTAACCGCAACTATTCTGTCGTCGATATTGTCGTACGCCTTATAAACAACAGCCATACCGCCGACGCCGATAATCTCTCTGATTTCATATCTTCCGTCAAGTCTTTTTCCACAATAGTTTTCCATAATAACACCTCTTAATAAGAAATTGCAACAACGGTTATATTGTCGCCGCCGCCGTTTTCGTTTGCCATATTGACAAGCAAATCGGCTATCTCATAATACGAATTATTTTTAATTACTTCGCTGAATTCAGCATTTTCAACATAGTTTGTAAGTCCGTCGGTACAAAGAAGTATAACTTCATTTTCTGACATATCATACTCGCAATAGTCAATTTTTATGTTTTCCTCAACACCGAGAGCTCTTGTGATAAGATTTTTTCTCGGGTGTGATTTAGCCTGTTCCTGCGTAAGCTTGCCTGTTTCAACAAGTTCCTGAACGACCGAATGGTCTTTTGTAAGCTGTGCTACGGTATCGCCCTTAATAGAGTAAGCTCTGCTGTCTCCTGCGTGAGCGATATACGCTACGCCGTCGGCAACGACACAGCACACAACGGTTGTACCCATTCCCTCAAGCTCTTTATTGGCTTTACTGATATCGTAACGCTTATATTTGCGGCAGTAATCGCGTCATAATCATATTCTTTATCGATTTCGGGCTCATTCCCGTTCTGTATGCAGAATTTATCTTTTCGGAAATAACCTTAACCGCCGTCGAAGAAGCGACACTGCCGCCTGCGGCACCGCCCATTCCGTCGCAGAGACAGCCCAAGCCACCGAGCCGGGTAATTCGCCTGTTACATATGAATCCTGATTGGTGCTACGCTTTTTTCCGATGTCGGTTTTTGCAACAATTTTCAATGCCTGTATCCTCCGTTAGAGATTTTCCTTCTTTGCTCTAAGCTGACCGCAAGAGGCGTTAATATCACTGCCGAGTGTACGTCTGACGGTAACGGTAAGCCCGTGGCGCTCCAAAACAGAAATAAACCTCTTTATGTTCTTTTCGTTACTTCTCTCATAATTATTCTCCCTGACATTATTGACAGGAATAAGATTTATATGACATAACATACCCGAAAGCCTTGATGCCAATTCTTCGGCACATTCAACCGAGTCATTAAAAGAATCTATCATTGCATATTCAAACGAAATCCTGCGTGACGTAACCTTTGTGTAATAACGGCAAGCAGTTAAAAGCTCTTCGATATTCCACTTTGAGTTTACGGGCATAGTCTGCGACCTGATTTTATCATTCGGCGCGTGAAGCGAAATAGAAAGCGTTAAGCCGAGCTTTTTCTCCGCAAGATCATAAATCCTCGGGACAACACCGCAGGTTGAAAGCGAAATATGCCTCATACTTATATTAAGACCTTTTTCGTCCGTCACAAGCTCCAAGAAACGCATAACATTATCATAATTGTCAAGCGGTTCGCCTGTGCCCATAAGGACAATATGCGATATTTTAATGCCTAAATCACTCTGCGCCGTATAAATCTCCGAAGTATCTCACTCGCAGTCAAATGGCGTTTGAAGCCGCCGATTGCCGATGCGCAGAACTTACAGCCCATTTTACAGCCGAGCTGTGTGGATACGCATATCGAATATCCGTATTTATATTTCATAACAACACATTCGACAAACTCACCCTTACCAAGCTCGAAAAGGTACTTAACGGTTTCATCAAGCTTTGAGCAAAGTTTTGTATCGATTGTGCAATTTCTGATAACAAATTTTTCGTTAAGAGCCTGACGCAAATCCTTTGAGAGATTAGACATTTCAGAAAAATCTCTGACTCCCTTTTCAAAAAGCCAAGAGTAAATCTGATCTGTTCTGAATTTAGGAAGCCCGAGAGCCTTAACCTCTTCTGCAAGCTCTTGATAATTTAACGAACGTATATCAATTTTTTCCAAATTATATTCTCCTGAATACCGCTATAAAAAATCCGTCGGAATTGTTTATATGTGGGAATAAAGTCAAATAATCCTTATACTTTACAAAATTAGAATGTTCAGATAAAAATCTATCGCAAACATCTTCATTTTCCGCCTTGTTAAGTGAGCAGGTTGAATAAACAAGCAACCCGTCAGGCTTTAGATATTCGGACGCATTGATTAAAATATTATACTGTGTTTGAGTCAATTTGTCAATTAAGTCAAGGCTTTTATAGCGTATTTCAGGCTTTTTGCCTATAACGCCGAGCCCCGAGCACGGCACATCGCAAAGCACTCTGTCGCTGTGCCGATTAGATCCTTCTTAAAGAAAGAGCGTCGCCCTGCCATGCCGAAATAATATCAATTCCGAGCCTTTCGGCACCCTCCGAAATCAGCTTAACTCTATGCTCATACAAATCGAAGGCATATATTTTGCCTTTATTCTTCATATATTGTGCGGCGGTAAAGGTTTTTCCGCCCGGAGCCGAGCAAACATCAATAAAGGTCATATTTTCGTCCAATTCAAGACTTTTCACGCAAATTGCCGAAGCAATATCCTGAACATGAAAAAGACCGTCTGAAAACTGCGGCAATCGCTCGACAGCACAATGCGTTTTGAATTCAAAGTGGTTTTCAATATTTTCACAGGGAGAAATTTCTGTTTTTTCATTCTCCAAAGACCTTTTAAGGCTGTCAAAATCGGTTTTAAGTGTATTTACCCTTGCAAAGATCCTCTGTTCTCCGATAGAGTGGCTTAAAATCCCCTCGGCATTTTCCTCGCCGTAGTCCTTACAGTAGTGTGAAACTAAATTGTATGGGCATGAATATCGAATACTCATATCGTAAATGTGGTCATCCGTTTTTGGATATTCAAGCTTATCCGCCGAAACCTTTCGCAATACGGAATTTACAAGACCTGATGCAAAAGCGTAGCCGTTATTCTTTGCAAGCTTTACGCTTTCATTAACAGCGGCTGAATTGGGAACGGAGTCCATAAATTTAAGCTGATAAGCACCCATTCTCAAAATGGTAAGCACTTCCGGCTTGAGTTTTTTTATCGGCTGACGTAAATATTTTGATAAGATGTAATCGAGTGTAATCAAACGCTCTGTTACGCCGTAAACAAGAGCCGTAACAAAGGATGCCGAATAAACCTCATCCGCATTACTTTTCAAATAAGAATCCAATAAAAGATTGGAATACGCCTTGTCTTTTTCTATTTTGTTGAGTATTTTGAAAGCTGACTGTCTGTCGTTCATTCGCTCAAAACCGAGCCTTTCTCAATTTTATGTCCTAAAAGAAAATCCTTCGAGCTCATACGTTTTTTGCCCTCTGCCTGAACAGAAAGAATGTCAACGCATATTCCGTCTCCGCAAGCAACGGAAATAACACCGTCGGTTGATACGACAGTTCCCGGTGCAAGATTAGTTTTACCGCCTATAACAGATGAATGAAGCTTCAGTTTTTTACCGTTAAGCGTTGCGGTTGCTACGGGCCACGGAGATAATCCTCTTATATGATTGTGAACCTCCTGTGCGCTCTTTGTAAAATCGGTCGGGCAAAGAGCCTTTGAGAGCATTGGCGAGTAATTTGAAAGCGAATCATCCTGCTTTTCAGGCTTCAGGGAATTTGCTTTAACCTCTGCTATCGTCTTACTCATAACCTCGGCACCCATAATCGAAAGTGCGTCGTGAAGCTCTCCTGCATTCATATTTTCGGTTATTTCAATTTTTTCACACAGAAGCATATCGCCCGTGTCAAGCCCCTCATTCATAAGCATTGAGGTAACACCCGTAACCTTTTCGCCGTTTAATATCGACCATTGAATAGGCGCAGCACCTCTGTATGCGGGCAAAAGCGAAGCGTGAATATTTATTGAATTATACTTCGGAAAATATAAAATTTCCTTTGGAAGTATTTTTCCGTATGCCACTACGATTGTTAAGTCGGGATTGAGCGTTTCCATAATTTTCAACGCTTCTCCGTCTTTCATTGACTTCGGCTGAAATACAGGGATATTGTGCTTTATCGCACATTCCTTGACGGGCGAAAATGCCATTTCATAGCCTCTGCCCTTCGGTTTATCGGGTTGAGTGAACACTCCGACAACCTCTTCTCCGTCTGAGACAAGTCTTTCAAGGCACGGCACGGAAAAATCGGGCGTTCCCATAAATACAATTTTCATATTATTAACCTTTCTGCTGATAAGTTTTTAAGCCGATTACAGCTTTTAAGGCTTTTATTAGTCTATGTCGTTTTTCAATTTAATTTGGTTTATAACCTCTTCGGGTGCAAGCCTTTCGGTGTAAAGATGTCCGTCAAGATGGTCAATTTCATGGCAAAAGGCTCTTGCTTTAAGACCCTCTCCCTTGTACTGACACCATCTGCCCTCTCTGTTTTGCGCCTTAACCTTTACGCACATAGGACGCTTGGTAATGCCGCTTTGCCCCGGCAAGGAAAGGCATCCCTCAACCGCGTACTGTTCGCCTGTCGCCTCGATAATTTCGGGGTTAATAAGCTCCAAAAGACCGTCTCCGACATCTACAAGCACAACTCTTTTGAGAACGCCTACCTGAACAGCCGCAAGACCGCAGCCCTCGGCTTTATATAAGGTATCCTTCATATCATCAAGCAAAATATCAAGTCTTTCATCAAAGACCTCAACCTTTCTGCTTGTCTTTTTTAATATTGGGTCATCATTTATTCTGATTTGTCTTATAGCCATTTTATACACCTCAAAACATATTTTCGGGATTTATATCCGCAAAAACGGTTACATCCTTAAATTTTCTGTCGTTCATATAATTTTTAAGCAATGTAGAAATATACGCCCTGAAGCTTGCGTTATTTTTACATTTGATTATCACTCTGTTACGGTATTTATCCGCAACCTTTTCAATTCTCGGCGCAATCGGACTTAAGAGAATTATTCCGAGGTCGGGATAACCGTAGCCGTGCAAATATTTCGCACTTTCAAAAAAGCTCTCCGCCGCTTGCTTGGTAAGTGCTTCGTCCTTACCCACAAAGTTTACGGAACAGAAATCACAGTACGGCGGATAAATCAAAGCCTTTCTTATCACTATTTCAGAGTTAAAGAAGGACTCATAATCCTGCTTGGCGGCCAAGCGTATAATCTCATTGTCGGGGAAGCCTGTTTGAATTATAGCTTTTCCTTTTACATCTCCCCTGCCTGCTCTGCCTACAACCTGAGTAAGCAAATCAAATGCCCTTTCGGCACTTTTATAATCGTCGTTAAACAGCTGCTGATCTACCGAAACAACGCCTACAAGCGTTACGTTCGGAAAATCAAGTCCCTTTGCAACCATTTGAGTACCGACTAAAATATCATATTTGCCGTCCGCAAAATCTTTAAGAGAGTTTTCAAACGAATAACGTGCCGACGTCGAATCGGTATCAAGCCTCAACACATTTGCATCGGGAAACTTTTCGTGAAGCTCGTCCTCAAGCTTCTGCGTACCGAAGCCCGAATATACAACAGCTTTTTCGCCGCAATAAGAACAGGTATCTGTAAACGGCTCGGAATATCGCAATAATGGCACATTAAGCGTCTGTTCTTTGAATGATAGGTCAATGAAATGCTGCAATGCGGACAAACCTTAACCTTGCCGCAGGCTCCGCAAGAGGCAAATGTATTAAAGCCTCGTCTGTTTAACAAAAGAATTGACTGTCTGTGTTGAGAAAGAGCCTCGCCGATTGCGTTTTCAAGCTCCTGCGAAAGATTTTTACGCACCTTTGAATCAGCAGCATATTTCATTTCGGTTGTAATTACCTCGGGTAAAACGGCATTACCGTATCGCTCGTCGATAACGCTGAGAGAAATCGAGCCGTTTTTTGCCGCCGCATAATCAGATATTGACGGAGTTGCCGAAGCAAGCACAAGCAAGCAATCGTTGTATTTAGCTCTGAATTTCGCAACGTCCTTTGCATTGTATCTCGGGGTCATTTCCGATTTATAAGAGGCTTCCTGCTCCTCGTCAATTATAATTAGGCTAAATTTTCTGTCGGTGCAAAAACTGCCGAACGTGTACCAAGTGCAATTTTCGCCTTGTTTTCGTAAACTCTTTTCCATTCGTCCTTGCGTTCGCCCATTGAAAGTCCGCTGTGGAAAACAGCGACGTCATCACCGTATCTCTCATAAAAAATTGAGAGCATCTGCGGCGTCAATGAGATTTCGGGAACCATAAAAATAACCGATTTACCGTCTTTTATCGCATCGTCAATAAGCTTTAGATAAACGGTCGTTTTGCCCGAGCCCGTTACTCCGAACAAAAGCGACGTATGAGCCTTACCCTCTCGATATTTTTCGGACAATTCCGAATAAGCTTTATTCTGCTTATCGGAAAGGACTAATTCCTTGCTCTTATGAAGTCCTTTTTGAATTTTAGGCTTACGGTATGTTTCGTTTTCAAAAACCTCAATAATGCCCTTTTTCTGCAAGGTAACGACAACGGCATAGGTAACACCGGTAAAATAACAAATTTCCTTAACGCTTGCAGAGCCGATATCCTCAAGTAATTTTATGACAGACTTTTGTTTAGCCGAAAACTTGGGTAACGATTCACTTTCAAAGTAAAACTCGGTAAGCCTTGCAGTTTTAACGGAAGCGTTTCCGACTCTTTCAACCGAAAAAGCATTGCTGATAATATAACCCTTTG
>ENA-OQEB01000773-OQEB01000773.1-human-gut-metagenome-genome-assembly--contig:-NODE-773-length-12581-cov-1.758471_pt1 | contig 12581 bp, 16 predicted proteins | sample MGYA00242787_ERZ504619 | MGnify/ENA primary metagenome ERZ504619 (study PRJEB26092, sample SAMD00036317) | human gut metagenome | host: Homo sapiens | study: EMG produced TPA metagenomics assembly of... | reverse complement strand
CTAGGGTCAACTATAATTATGATTCAAAGTATTATATCACGGCTTCTATCCGTGCCGATGGGTCCTCTCGCTTCGGAAAGAGTAATAAATATGGTTATTTCCCATCTGTGGCTTTAGCATGGCGTGCTTCAGAGGAGGATTTCTTAAAGTCTGTAGAGGCGATTACAAATTTGAAGTTAAGAGCTAGCTATGGTGAGACGGGTAATAATAATATAGGTAATTATGCTCATATCGCGACTATAGATTATGAGTCTTATGTTTTAGCAGACAAAGGGGTGGGGGGATTCGCTCCGGCTAATATCGAGAATGCCTTATTGACATGGGAGAAACAAAGAGCGTTTAATGTCGGTTTGGACGTAAGTGTTTTTAATAGTAGGGTTAATCTAACGGCCGATTATTTTATTACAAGAAACCACAATCTATTATTGAACGTATATGTTCCCCAGATTACAGGCTTTAATACGTCTCTTCAGAATATAGGAGAAGTCGAGAATAGAGGATGGGAATTGACTTTAAGTACGTTGAACTTGAAAGGGGCTTTCGAGTGGACAACTGATTTCAACATTTCGTCGTTTAAAAACAAGGTATTAAAGTTAGGCCCGGACGGAGCTCCTATTATCGGAACGAATCATATTACTGAAATTGGACAACCGATGGGTATGTTTTACGGATATATAACGGATGGTGTCTTTATGAATCAAGCGGAACTGGATGCCGGACCGATATGGGCGCCAGGTTCATCCGACAGATCGCATGTCGGTGATGTCCGGTTAAGGATGTCAGTGGCCCTGACGGCGTTCCTGACGGTGTAATCAATACCTATGATAAGACGATTATGGGAAGCCCTTATCCTAAAGCTTATTTTGGAATGACAAACAGTTTTTCATATAAGAACTTCGGGTTAAGCATCGCCCTCCAAGGTTCCTTTGGCAATAAGGTATTTAATAGCAGTGATGCGCAGCTGTATACAAGAGCACGTTATAAGCAATACGAATCCGTGAAAAATTATTGGGTATCGGAAGAACAGCCGGGTGATGGAGAAAGTCCTCGTCCGAATAACCTTCCAACAGGAGGAGTGAGAGAAAAATCCACGCGATATTTGGATAATGGTTCTTATTTAAAGGTTAATAATATCAATTTTAGTTATGATTTCCCAACGCAGTTAATCAGTAAAGCTGGTATGAGTGCGTTAAAGCTTTATTTAACGCTGACGAATCCATTTATCATTACCAAATTCCGTGATTTTAATCCAGAGGTTGGTGATGGAAATAATCCGTTGACACCCGGTGTTATGAATTATAATTATCCGTTGGCTAAGAGTGCTATAATAGGAATAAATGTTTCATTTTAATACGATAAATAGTATGAAAAAGTAGTAAGCATGATTGTCGTATTGGTTTCGTCATTAGCTATTTCATGTTCTAATGATTTCATCAATATACTTCCGACATCTTCAGTGAGTGTAGATATATTATATAAGACGGATAAGGATTTTAAAGATGCTTTAACGGCTACGTATAGTGTATTTCAAGACTTGTATCAGAATTTTTATGTATTTGGGGATATAAGAGGAGATGATTCTTGGATGCAAATCTATAAGAATAACAGCCCTTCTTATTCAGATCTTTTTACGATCACCAGTAGTGATGGTGATGATAAAATCGACATGGCAAGATTATTATTCCGCTATTTATCGGGCAAATACAATCTTAGAAGATAGAGGAGGCCGAGATAGAAGCTGTTCCTAATAAGGAACGCTATATCGGGGAGGCTCGTTTTCTTAGGGCTTTGGCTTATTTTGATTTGGTGAGAATATTTGGAGCTGTGCCTGCGGTTACCACCCCGGTTAGTATTGAGGGCTCTTACAGGGTCCCTAGGGAACCGGTTGAAAATGTGTATGAGACGATTATCATTCCAGATTTCATTGCTGCGGAATCCGCTTTACCGGCAAAATGCTCAGGGGATGAGGTTGGAAGGGCCACTAGTGGAGCCGCTAAATCCCTGTTGGGAAGGGTTTATTTAACCAAAGGAGACTTTTTGAATGCAGAGAGTAAATTAAAAGAGGTAACCACTATGGGATATCAACTATTAGCGAATTATGAGGATCTTTTTGATTATACCAAATCGGAACATCATAGTGAATATATATTTGATATAGAGTACCAGTCCGGTATTGGAGAGGGTAGTACTTTTACGACTGCGTTCTTTCCTAATTTCAGTGAGATGAATGAGTTCTTCAATATTACAGGGGCAGGACAAGAATATAACAATCCGACGCAAGAATTGATAAGCCTGTTTGTGCCGGGTGATACTCGGAAAGAGGTGACAGTTGGTGTTCCGGGAGGCTTTTATGATGCGGATTCTGTTTTCCATGCGTTACCTACAAGTACGAACCAGACGTATACGAAGAAGTATTTTGATAGTTCACCTGTTCGAGCTGATAGTAAAGCGAATTGGAAGGTAATTCGTTATGCGGATGTTTTGTTGATGTATGCTGAAGCATTGAATGAAAATGGTAAGCCTCAACAAGCGATTCCTTTTTTGAATCAAGTGCGTACTAGAGCAGGATTAGAGGGGTATCCCAATACGATGTCCCAGACTGAGACACGAGACGCTATTGTGCTTGAAAGACGTTTGGAGCTGTCTTTCGAAGGTGTCCGTTGGTTTGATTTGGTGAGAACCGGTAAGGCTTATGAGGTTATGAAAGATAAGGGAATGGCTCCTTATATGACCGTATTCCCGATACCTTTAAGTCAGGTTCAAATCATAAATGATCCTACTATATTTCCGCAAAATCCCGGATATGATTGATCGTATGTCTTGGGTGTTTTTTAGGGTCTATTTATATATAATTCTAAGTATTAATTAATTTTGAATCTTAATGAAATCTAATAAAGTAAATCATTCTCTAGATAATTTAGCAAAGTCTGTGGATGCGAACAATGGCCGTAGGTCTTTTTTGAAGAGAGCGACAGCCGCCACATTATCGTTTACAGGCGCTAGTCTTTTTTCGGTAGTTGATGCCGTACCTACGGCTAAGGTGGAAAATAAATCGATGGATAATAATGAAACTCCTTGGTTTCGTAAAGTTACAAGATGGGGACAAACCAATATTACGGAGAAAGATCCTATCATTTATGATATTGATTGGTGGCGTAATCAATGGAAAAAAACGCAAATACAAGGTGTTGTCATAAATGCGGGAGGTATCGTAGCTTATTATCCAACAAAGATTCCTTATCATTATCAAGCACAATATTTACAGGGACGGGACTTGTTTGGTGATCTATGCCGTGCCGCCCACGAGGATGGGTTGGCTGTCTTTGCCCGTATGGATTCAAACCGTGCGAATGAAGAGCTTTATAAGGCTCATCCGGATTGGTTTGCCTTGGATGCGAAAGGAAAGCCCTATAAAGCGGGCGATTTGTATATTACTTGCATAAGTGGTCCTTATTATAAGGAACATATCCCTTCGATATTGAAAGAGATATATGAGTTGTATCATCCCGAGGGTTTACGGATAATAGCTGGAGTGGTTTAGGACGTGAGTCCATTTGTTATTGTGAGAATTGCAGGAAGAGTTTTCGTGCTAAAACAGGAAAAGAACTGCCTAAAAAGAAAGATTGGAATGATCCTGTCTATCGCCAATGGATACGTTGGAGTTATGAGCAAAGATTAGAAATATGGGATTGAATATCGTACGACGAAAGCGGTAGGTGGTCCGAATTGTGTTTGGTCGGGCATGAATAGTGGGTGGATAAGTACCCAATCCGGATTCTTTCGCGATTTTAAGGAGATCGCTAAACGAGCGGATATCATTATGCTTGATCACCAATCAAGGAATGATGCTACAGGTTTCCAGAATATAGCGGATGCCGGAAAACTAATCCATGGCTTGTTAGGTTGGGATAAATTAATACCCAATAGTATGGCCATGTATCAAGCGGGAAGGCCGACTTTCAGGATTTCTACCAAACCCGTACAGGAAGCACATATGTGGATGATCGAGCCTTTGCCGGGGGAATCCAACCTTGGTGGCATCATATCGCGGCTTATCATGAGGACCGTCGTATGTATCATACGGCCGAGCCGATATTCAAATGGCATAAAGCGAATGAGGAATATCTGATTAACCGGGAACCCATAGGCACGGTCGGTGTCGTTTGGTCTCAAGGAAACCATGATTTTTATGGTCGTAATGATACGGAAAATAAGGTGAATCTTCCTTGGAGAGGCATTGTGGAGGCTCTTATCCGTGCTCGAATCCCTTACCTGCCTGTCAATGCGGATCATATAGATCGCGACGCTTCAAGATTTAAGACTCTTGTATTACCGAATGTGGGAAGTATGACAAAAGAACAAATAGCTAGTGTTAAACGATTCGTCGAGAATGGGGGAAGCTTGTTTGCTACGGGAGAAAGCTCTTTGTATGATGAATTTGGCGAACCCTTAAAAGATTTCGCATTGGGAGATTTATTCAAGGCGCATCTAAAGAATGATCGTTTAAAAGTCTCTAATAAGACACTTCATACTTATTTAAGACTGACCCCTGAAATTCGGGCGAATATTTATGGACCGCAGACGGGTACGGAGCCCGGGATCACGGGAGAAAGACATGCTATATTGAAAGGTTTTGAGCAAACGGATATCCTTCCTTTCGGAGGAGAACTATGGCCTCTTCAAGTGGATGCGAATGCGGATGTATTGATGACTTTTATTCCTGAATTCCCTATTTATCCTCCGGAAACAGCTTGGATGAGAGAACCGAAAACGGATATACCGGGACTTATTCTGAATACATTGTCGAATGGTAGTCGTATCGTTTATATGCCTGCTGATATAGATCGGCAATTCGCTCGTTATAATCTTCCTGATCATGGTAATTTACTCTCTAATATAATCAAATGGACATTGAAGGATGAATTGCCTATTGTAGTTTCCGGACCGGGGCTGATCGATTGTAGCCTGTATAAACAGCCGGGTAGAATGATTCTTCACCTTGTTAATTTAACAAGTGCGGCTACATGGCGTGCGCCTTTGGAGGAATACATTCCTGTGGGTCCCATTAAGATTAAGATTAAATTAGAGGATCATATCCAAGGGGAATATCCGACATTGCTTGTATCCGGACAAAGAATTATCGCGGATGTGGAGAAAGGCTGGAGTACATTCCAAATTACTTCTATCGCTAATCACGAGGTGGTTGTACTTACTTAACTAGATAATCAGTGGCATACCATCATGCGATAATTCGCATGATGGATATGTTACTGGGTAAATAAAGATGGATTTAAAATGAAGAAGATATTTATCAAAAGATACGGTTTCCTATTTACTTGTTTCATCTCTTATGCGATAGCCACGTCCGCGCAGACTTCGGATTTGAGACTTGTGGATTGGTCGCCTAAAAGTCAATTGGTCGTTAAGGAAACCAAAATAATTAAGCCTAAATATCCAGTGATCGATATTCATAATCATTTAAGGGATCTTAGTAAGGCCGAGTATTATTTGAAAGAGATGGATAAGGCTGGAGTCTGGATGTGTGCTAATTTGGATGTCTTTCAGAGAATGATCTTTATAAGGAAAATTTGAGCGTGTATCACGCTATCTCGCGAGAAAGGTTTCTCGTTTTCTTTTCTCCTGATTTTAGTAGGATTGATGAGACCGGTTTTGGCGAAAAGGAAGCTGAAAGATTGGAAGAGGCCGTGCGAATGGGGGCTCGGGGACTACAAATTTATAAGGCATTGGGGCTGACTTTAAAAGATAAGAATGGCAAATTGATTCGAATCGATGATCCTCGCATAGATCCTATTTGGGCAAAGTGTGGTGAATTGGGAATCCCTGTTATGATTCACTCCTCAGATCCAAAGGCTTTTCATGATGGTCCTGTGGATAAATATAATGAGCGGTATGAGGAATTGATCGCTAATCCGGCTTGGGCTTATTTTAATACGAATATTCCGTCTAAGGAGGATTTATTGGATCAGAGAAATCGAGTGATAGAACGGCATCCAAATACGATTTTTATTGCGGCTCATATGGCAAACTTAGCAGAAGACTTGGGCCGTGTAGCCTTATGGTTGGAGAAATATCCTAATTTGTATATTGATATTGACGCAAGAATCAGCGAATTGGGGCGTCAACCGTATACCGCAAGAAAATTTATGATTAAATATCAAGATCGTATTCTTTTTGCTACTGATACTCAACCGAATGCGGAGGCTTATCGTGTACATTATCGTTTCTTGGAAACGGATGATGAGTTTTTTGATCCTGCACCTGCACATAAATTTCAAGCGAGATGGATGATTTATGGTGTATATTTGCCGGATGAAGTATTGGAGAAGATATATAATAAGAATGCTATTAAAATATTGAATAGGTATAAGGAGGAGATTAAATGAAAAAAATCGTTGTTGCTTCCGATTCATTTAAAGGCTCAGTATCTTCTATTGAAGTGGCTGAATGTGCCGAGTTGGCGATCCATAAGGTCTTTCCGGATTGCGAGGTCGTGAAAATCCCGGTTGGGGATGGGGGAGAAGGTACCGTGGAGACTTTAATTACGGCGATGGGTGGAGAAGCCGTATCTTGTGTCGTACATGATCCGTTGATGAGATCGGTCGAGGCCACTTATGGGATACTGGGGAGATAATCGTACGGCGGTTATCGAGATGGCAACGGCGAGTGGTCTTACGTTAGTGCCTGTGTCGGAGCGTAATCCCTTGAGAACAACGACGTATGGAACCGGAGAGTTGATAAAAGACGCTATGGATCGTGGTTGCCGGGATTTCTTGATAGGAATAGGAGGAAGCGCAACGAATGACGGAGGAACCGGTATGTTGCAGGCCTTGGGTTTTCGTTTTCTTGATAGAAACGGGAATGAGCTGGGATTGGGTGGGCAGATCCTTAATCAGATTTATGAGATAGATTGCTCAAGGGCATTATCGCAATTGCGGGAAACTTCATTTACCATAGCCTGCGATGTGAATAACCCTTTTTATGGTGAGAAAGGGGCGGCGTATGTCTTTGCCCGCCAAAAGGGAGCGGACGACACTATGGTCCGTTTGCTGGATGAGGGCTTGCGAAATTTTGCGGAAGTCATAAAAAGAACGGGACGAATAGAGATAGACGACATTCCGGGTGCGGGAGCCGCAGGTGGTTTAGGTGGAGGATTTGTCGCTTTCCTAAAGGCTGAACTTAAACCCGGTATCCAGATGGTTCTGGATGCCTTGCGTTTTGATGAATGTATACGGGGGGCGGATCTAATTATTACGGGAGAAGGTAAACTGGATAAACAGACTTGCATGGGAAAGACCCCATGCGGAGTATTGCAGGCAGGCATGAGACAGGGTATCCCGGTTATCGTAATGGGTGGTTCCGTAGAGGAGGTAGAGGCGCTTAATAAATCCGGGTTTCTGGCGGTCTTGCCACTTCTTCCTTATCCGGTTTCCTTGGAGCAGGCGATGGATAAGGATTTCACTTGCTGGAATATTGGGCGTGCCTTGGAACAACAATTGCGTGTAATCCAATACTATATGAATCACTAATACATGGGTATTATGAGTGCATGGGGAGCTTTTATCGGATTATTAGTGTCGATTTTCTTGATTATAAGAAAGGTATCGCCAGTCTATAGCCTTATTTTAGGGGCATTAGTAGGAGGATTATTAGGGGGTGTGTCGTTGCCGGAAACGGTCTCTTTAATGATCAGTGGAGTAAATGACGTAACTCCGGCCGTCATTCGGATCTTGACGGCGGGGGTATTGTCGGGGATATTGGTGAAAACAGGTGCGGCGGCTTCTATCTCCAATACGATCATTTATAGATTGGGAGAACGGCATGTGTTTTTTGCGCTCGCTTTCGCTACGATGTTGCTGACGGCTATTGGAGTGTTTATTGATGTTGCTGTTATTACGGTGGCTCCGATTGCGTTGAGTATCGGCCGGAAACTGGCGGTTCCCCGGGGTAGCTTTTGTTGATGATGATCGGTGGAGGAAAATGTGGCAATATCATTTCTCCGAATCCGAATACGATTATCGCCGCTGAGAATTTTCATGCGGATTTGTACTCTGTCATGTATGCGAACTTGATCCCGGCGTTGGTTGGCTTGTTGTTTACGGTATATGTCATAGGCCGTTTCTTACCCCGGCAAAATGGATTTTATGCGAACGAGGAGATAGATAACCTGCAAGCGGATCTCCCCTCCTTCGCCTCTAGCATGGTCGCTCCGGTAGTGACGATCCTACTGCTGTCGTTTCGCCCTTTATTCCATGTGGCGATCGATCCGATGATAGCCTTGCCCGTTGGAGGAATCGTTGGGATTCTGGCGATGAGGAAATGGTCATTGATTACGGACAGCCTCTCGTATGGACTCAAGAAGATGTCGAATGTCTCGATCCTGTTGGTCGGGACAGGCACTATAGCGGGAGTGATCAAGGCTTCCTCTATCAAGGATGTTTTATTAGATGCGTTATCGCATACGAATATGGGAGAGCTTTTATTGGCTCCGGTTTCCGGCGTATTGATGTCTGCCGCTACAGCCTCTACTACAGCCGGAGCGACAGTTGCCTCTTCGTCATTCGCAGATATTATTATCGCCGCCGGTATCAGTGGTGTCTGGGGAGCCGCTATGATTAATTCCGGTGCTACCGTGCTTGATCATTTGCCGCATGGATCGTTCTTCCACGCTACTGGTGGGGTAGCGGATATAGCATTCGTGAGCGGTTGAGGCTGATTCCTTATGAGACCGCGATCGGCGCTATTTTGGCCATTGGGACTATAATTGCTTATCTTACCGTGAATTAATTCTTTTCGTGATAAGGCTTATTCTTTTCGTTTTGGAGTTTGAAAGTATTGCGGCGTTTAGTGCCACCATTTACTTTTGCGTTATCAAACTTGAAAAAACGAATAAGAATAAAAATTATTACGGATATGGAAATGAATAAGACACTTGCTTCGTCCGGTGGACGTATTACGGTAATCGACGCTCTGCGTGGCTTCTCCTTGATTGGTATTTGCTTGATTCATGGGATGCAGCATTTTGGCGCTATGGGTACGATGGCTCCCCAAGCATGTTCCCTTGGGAAGGGACGCTGGATGAGATTTTTCGGTGGTTTATTAATTACTTGGTGTTTGGCAAGTTCTTCATTATATTTTCTTGCCTGTTTGGTTTGAGCTTCTTTATCCAGATGGACCGGGCAGCTCAAAAAGGTGTTGATTTCCGTCCTCGTTTCTTATGGCGATTGGTATTGTTGCTTGTGATTGGTTTTGTTCATGGTTTATTGGCCCGTGTAGATATTTTGTTGGTGTATGCGTTGCTTGGTTTTGTATTGGTATTGATGTATAAATGGCCGACTAAATTATTGGTGGGAATCACCCTTTTCCTTTTCTTGGGCGGTGCCTCGCTAATTCCCGTAGCGTATAAGGCTGTAACGGCTCCTACCGTCGAGCAAGTGGTGGAGAGACCGGCTGCCGCACCTATCGCTCGTGCTGAGGCTCCCCGGCGAGTCCCGACATTAGCCGAGACCATTGAGAACAACGCTTGGGACGGATTGGTAGGAAAAATGAATTTCCAGTTTGCCAGCGGTCGTATCTATCTGACCTTGGGATTGTTTATCCTCGGATTTATCGTAGGCCGAATCCGCTTGTTCCAACGCATGGATGAGTTCCGTAGCCGTTTGAATTACGGGGCGTTGGTCGCGTTGGTTTTAATCGGCTTGTTGTATCTGCTAAAACCTTATATACCTGCCGCATCTTGGCGTGAGGTCTCTATCAATGCGTGGATGGGTGCTACGACAACTAACTTGATTAATCTGATGACGGCTTATCTGTGGGTGGTGTTGGTCTTAGAGGCTTACCGCTCGGTAAAAGTTCAAAATGCCATGAAACCATTGGTTAGCTATGGGCGTATGGGATTGACAAACTATATCGTACAATCCGTGACCGGTGTCTTTATTTTCTCCGGTTTTGGCTTGGATTGGAGCCATTTGGGTGTTTTCTTGAGTGTATTGGTCTGCCTTGGATTTACGGCCATACAGATAGCCTTTAGCCAATATTGGCTGTCCGGCTTGCGCTACGGCCCGATGGAGTGGTTATGGCGGACCGGCACGTATATGAAATGGCAACCCATCCGTTTGGGTTAAGCCGGAAAGCTTTGTTCTCAATACAAATTCCGTACAATAAGACCACTGATGAGTCTAGTGCATAAAATGCTAAAAATCAGAGTCAAAAAAGCACGATGATCTTTCATCCAAAACATGTACGACTTTTTGAAAAAACATGTACGTGTTTTGGATGAAAGTCGTACGTGTTTGTCCCGAATCCTTCCACTGAAAACCAGAGCGCATATAAAAATCTACAAGAAGCTTCATTTAAACGGAGCGGTAAATGAAAAAGCTGTGGATGGAAGATCGTATAATTAGAAATAATATTTTTAATTTTCATTTTAAAATCTCATCTTTGCGATGAGATGGATGTTAAGGAACAGTCAATAGTACAGAAATTACGGAATGGCGACCAAGGTGCGTATCGATATTTATATGATCGTCATTATGTGGTACTATGTCAATTTGCGAATGAGTTGGTTGGCGATCCATTTCTAGCGGAGACTATAGTTGGTGATGTGATATTTCATCTGTGGGAAATCCGTGAGACATTGGATATAAATAGCTCTCTTCGTGCTTATCTAATGCGGGCTGTGCGGAACCGCTGTTATAACCATATCTCATCAGAAAAGGAAAAGAAGGAAGTCCGTTTCTCGAAGATTGAGCCTGAGACCTTGGGTGGGACGCTATGATACAATCGGATGAACAGCCGCTCGGTATATTACTTGAACGGGAGTTAGAGAAGGAGATCATGAAATCAATCGATAGTTTAGGCGATGAATGTAAACGAGTTTTTAGAAAAAGCCGTTTTGAGCATAAGAAAAATGAGGAAATTGCTACAGAGCTAGGAATTTCTGTCAATACGGTTAAATACCACATAAAGATGGCTTTAACCCGCCTACATCAAGATCTGAGGAAGTATCTGATCTTGTTGATATCATTTTTCTCCTTGTGAGAATGAAAAAAATTGATGTTTTCTCACTACCCCTTGAGGAGAAATAACTGTCTTATATATAAAAAGCTGGATATTTAATCTATATGGAAGAAAAGAAATCACATACGAAAAACGAGCGATCATTACCTGATCATGAAGAACAAGAACTTTGGTTCTCTGCTTTGGCTGCCGATGATTCCTGTGCCTATAATGTCGATAAGGCGTTCGATCGTTTTGTTTCTCGTACCCAGCAAAAACGCCGTACGGTTTTCAATATTCCTAAAATCGTTTATGGTGCGGCAGCGGTTATCCTATTTATTGATCGCTTCTACGATTTCCTATTGGTGGGGTGAGCGGCAATTACAGAACCAGTTTGCGGATATCTTGGTGGAAGCTCCTTTAGGGGCCAAGACCAAGCTGATTTTACCGGATAGCACATTGGTCTGGTTAAACGCTGGCTCAAAGATCGTATATTCGCAAGGTTTTGGGGTGAAAGACCGCCATCTTCGGCTGAATGGAGAGGCTTATTTTGAGGTGAGGAAAAATGAGAAGTTACCTTTTGATGTAATGACGAAAGAGTTGAATGTAAAAGTATTGGGTACTAAATTCAACTTCCGGAATTATGACGAGGACGAAGAGGTAACCGTGAATCTGTTGGAAGGAAAAGTTCAGCTGGAGAATTATGTGAAGAAGATGGGAATAAACTACTTGTCTCCTTCAGAGAAGGTTACCTTGAATAAACTTACCGGGGAAATGATTATAAGCCGGGCGGAAGTGAAAAACGCTAAGGAATGGATGAATGGCGGACTTTTCTTCGATGAGATGCCTCTTTCTGACATCGTGAAAGAACTGAATCGTAGCTATAATGTGAAGATTCATATCGTGGATGAGCAATTGGCCCATAATCGCTTTTATGCGTTATTCAATAGAAAAGAACAGAGTATATATAATGTGTTAGATATTATAACTGCTACAAATCAAGTAAGATATAAAGTGGAAGGTGATAGTATTCTGCTTTATGCGAAGTGATAAATAATTGTTTAACCTTAAAATTGTTTTAATATGGAGAATATGGAAGGAGATTAAAAAAAGAGTAACAGGATAAAAAAGGAATCGGAGAATGGGCTAGATCCTCCGACTCATAAATCCTCAAATTACATTATGCAAATGATCTGGATGAGGAATACAAATGTAATCAATACTCTGAAAGGTCATCATCAATCACAAGTTAAATTACTAAAAATTAAGCTATTTATGAAAGTTGTAAAAAAGGCCATTTATGTGGCTGTAGCTTTGTTTTGCTTAAATCTAACTGTTAGTGCTCAGGATATAACATTGAAAGTGAGTAATATAACAGTGAAGCAAGCAATGGATGAATTGAAGAGTAGGAGCGGCTACTCATTTGTATTTTCGTCGGCGGACGTGGATACAGGAAAGAAAGTATCTGTGTCTGCTGAGAATCAATCAGTCGATGCGGTAATCGAACAGATTCTGCGTGGTCAGGAGTTGACCTATGAGATAAGAGACAAGAATGTCATTATACG
>ENA-OQEB01000772-OQEB01000772.1-human-gut-metagenome-genome-assembly--contig:-NODE-772-length-12620-cov-2.961578_pt1 | contig 12620 bp, 17 predicted proteins | sample MGYA00242787_ERZ504619 | MGnify/ENA primary metagenome ERZ504619 (study PRJEB26092, sample SAMD00036317) | human gut metagenome | host: Homo sapiens | study: EMG produced TPA metagenomics assembly of... | reverse complement strand
TAAGTTCGAACTACCAGGCACCCGTCTACCACTCTCTTTGCTTGCGCCTTTGGGCACAGGCCGCTTTGCACGATCGGCTTTTTGCGGCGAATCGCTGTCCTTGTAACGGCGGACATCCGTCAGAGCTACTTGCGTGTTCAGCCCTGCCGCTCAGGGGCCAGTAACCGAAACCCTCTGCACCCGCCTTGCACCACCCGGCGGCTCTCTGTACGCAGAAGAAAATCGTTTTTTCCCCGTCAACGCATTTGTGCTTTTTTCAAAGTGGACTAAGTTTAGCATGATTCGCGGGCAGTGTCAAGCAATCTGACTCATTCTCAAAATGAAACAATTTCACAAAATAAGGGGCAGAATTTTCCAAAATTGTGCACCGGTCGATTCGACGCATTTTTCGGTCGATTCGTGCCGGAGATCGTCCGGGGGAGGGGCAAGCATGATATGATACAGACAAAGAAAGAGAGGAGGCACTCATTTTATGAAACGATGGACCCGAAAACTCCTTGCCGGTCTGCTGAGCTTTGGTATGCTGCTGCAGGCGGCAAGCCCCCTCAGAGCATTGGCGGCGCAGTTGCAGCTGTTATTGTTGGCGGCGCAGCAGTCTGGGGCGGCTACGAGATCGCTACCCGGGTGATCCTGCACAACATCCTGCCCGAGGCGCAGAGATCCCCGCAAACCGCGGCCAGCTGGCACTGCTGGTGTGGAACACCGCAGGCAGACCTGAACCTGTGAACACCCCGGCTTTTGCGGATGTGGCAGATGCCGACACCGCCAAGCAGCCCAGTGTGCGTGGAACAGGGCATCATGGAAGCCAAGACCGCAGAAACCTTCAAGCCGGAAGGCTGGACCCCCAAGCTCAAGGTCATTGAGGTCTGGAACAAGGCGTTCCCCAAACAGTAAACCTATACTAAACCAAAGAGAGCGGCTTCGGCTGCTCTCTTTTTGTATGCAGAGGGAACCTTTGTTAACAAACTGCTAAGTTTTTGGAAAGTTGTGCTCGAATTGCTGTTGCGCCCGGTTTTACTGTGCTATACTACTTGCATCAGGAACCAAAGGAGGAATTGCCACATGAAAGAAGTCAAACCTTCCAAAAAGCCGCTGGCGATCTACTACGCCATCGTGCTGGCGGTCCTGCTGCTGCTCAACCTTGTGCTGCTGCCGTGGATGAGCGAGCGTCAGGTGGAGGAAGTGGACTACGGTACCTTTATGACCATGACCGAGGAAAAGAACATCGGCCGTGTGGATATCGAATCCAATCAGATCATTTTTACCGATAAAGAGGAAAAGCAGGTCTACAAGACCGGCCTGATGAACGACCCGGAGCTTACCCAGCGCCTGTATGATGCCGGAGCACAGTTTTCCAGCGAGATCGTGGAGCAGGGGTCGCCGATGCTCAATTTCCTGATCTGGTTCCTGCTGCCCATCCTGTTGTTCAGCTTCATCGGCAACCAGATGAACAAAAAGCTGATGGAAAAGGCCGGCGGCGGCCCGGGATCCATGATGTTCGGCGGCGTGGGCAAGTCCAACGTCAAGGTCTATGTGCAGTCCACCCACGGCATCCGCTTTGCGGATGTGGCCGGTGAGGATGAAGCAAAGGAAAACCTGCAGGAGATCGTGGATTACCTGCACGACCCCGGCAAGTACGAGAGCATTGGCGCATCCATGCCCAAGGGCATTCTGCTGGTGGGCCCTCCGGGCACCGGCAAGACCATGCTGGCCAAGGCCGTGGCAGGCGAATCCAACGTGCCGTTCTTCTCCATTTCCGGCTCTGAATTCGTGGAGATGTTCGTGGGCATGGGCGCGTCCAAGGTGCGCGACCTGTTCCGGCAGGCCAAGGAAAAGGCCCCCTGCATCGTGTTCATCGATGAGATCGATGCCATCGGTCAGAAGCGCAACAGCGGCAATCTCGGCGGCAACGACGAGCGTGAGCAGACTTTGAACCAGCTACTCACCGAGATGGACGGCTTTGAGAGCAACACCGGCGTCATCATTCTGGCGGCTACCAACCGCCCGGATTCGCTGGACCCGGCGCTGACCCGTCCCGGACGTTTTGACCGCCGTGTGCCGGTGGAGCTGCCCGACCTTAAGGGCCGCGAAGAGATTTTGAAAGTGCACGCCAAAAAGGTGGCGCTGGCCCCGGGCATCGACTTCAACACTGTGGCCCGCATGGCTTCCGGTGCATCCGGTGCGGAACTTGCCAACATTGTCAACGAAGCAGCTCTGCGCGCTGTGCGTGCAGGCCGTAAGAGCGTGACGCAGGCCGATCTGGAGGAGAGCATCGAGGTGGTCATTGCAGGCTACCAGAAGAAGAACTCTATCCTCACCGATAAGGAAAAGTGCATCGTGGCCTACCACGAGATCGGCCATGCACTGGTGGCGGCCAAGCAATCCAACTCTGCCCTGTGCAGAAGATCACCATTATCCCCCGCACCTCCGGCGCACTGGGCTACACCATGCAGGTGGACGAGGGCAACCACTACCTGATGAGCAAGGAAGAGCTGGAAAACAAGATCGCCACCCTCACTGGCGGACGCGCCGCCGAGGAAGTGGTGTTCCGATCCATCACCACCGGTGCCTCCAACGATATTGAGCAGGCCACCAAGCTTGCCCGCGCCATGCTCACCCGCTACGGCATGAGCAAGGACTTTGACATGGTGGCGCTGGAGACCGTGAACAACCAGTATCTGGGCGGTGACACCTCGCTGGCCTGCTCGGCGCAGACCCAGCGCGAGATCGACCAGAAGGTGGTGGAGTTGGTCAAGGCTCAGCACGAAAAGGCTGTCCGCATCCTGACCGACAACCGCGCCAAGCTGGACGAGCTGGCACAGTATCTGTACCAGAAGGAGACCATCACCGGCGAGGAGTTCATGGAGATCCTGAACCGGGAACCGGCACAGGCCCAGTGACCCCGGCGGCAGAGCTGCCAAAAAATTTTTTTAGCCTGCTGCAATAATCCCGCCGCCGCATCCGTTTATAAGACAGATGCGGCGGTTTTGTATTACACCGCATGGCAGACCATGGTTTTCCACAAAACAAAAATGTGCGGTGCAAAACCGCCGTCAACGGAGGTATTCCAAATGAAACTGAACCATAAATTTGTCCGTACCGTCACCACCACCGCTGCAGTGCTGGGTGCTGCCGCCATGCTGAGCGTGGGCGCATTTGCCGCAGAGGCAGACATCAACGACCCTGCTGCCGCAGGCTATCTGCCCCCGCAGGAGCAGATGGTGCAGGGGGATATCGCCCTGCACAGCGCCGATGTGGCGATCGGCGAAAAGGACCCCACCTACGGCGGCTACGGCGCACCGGAGGGAAACCCCATTCAGGCAATATCATGCTGATCTCCGGCGATGAGCTGGCCGCCCCGTCCGCAGATGCAGCGGCGAAAAAGAGCGAGGCCCGCTACACCGTCAAGGGCCTGTTCGGCAGAGAAGTGCTGTACACTGCCCGCCAGAAGGACAGCGTGCTGACGCTGGATGTGCCCGCCGGTTCTGCTACCTTCCGCACCACCGTGCAGGACATGCAGACCCTGCTGAACGAGGGTGTGAGCACGCTGGTAGTCCAGACTGAGAAGGGCTCCACCACCCTGAACCTGTCTCTGCTGGTGGAGGGCCAGAAGGGCACCGACCGCGTGGTGCTGCGCCGACTGGGCGAAAACACCTTCCTCACCGTGGGCCTGCGCTGCCGCCGCGATTTGATCGTGGGGCGCTGACCGCTGAGATCAAATGATGAAAGGGCTGCTGCACGCAGGGATGTGCAGCGGCCCTTTTTGCGCTTTTCTGTTAAGTTTTTGAAAATTTGCGCAGATGTCTTTGCAAAGTCTGCCGGGAGATGTTATAGTTAAATTGAAACAGTATGCATTCCCGATAGAAAGGAAAAAACGCCATGGAGCATTTTGTGGAGTTTGAGGACGTTTGCAAATACTACCAGACCGGCAGTGTGAAGATTGCCGCCGCAGACCACCTGAATTTTTATGTGGATAAGGGGGAGTTCTGCATCATCGTGGGGCCTTCCGGCGCAGGCAAGACCACCCTGCTGAACATCCTTGGAGCATGGACAGCTGCGACGATGGAAACGTCTGGCTGGACGGCCAGAACGTGAGCCACTTTACCGCCAGAGAGCTCACCACCTACCGCCGGTACGACGTGGGCTTTGTGTTCCAGTTCTACAACCTTGTGCAGAACCTGACCGCACTGGAGAACGTGGAGCTGGCCAGCGAGATCTGCCGCGACCCGCTGGACCCCAAAGAGACCCTGCGCAGTGTGGGTCTGGGAGAGCGGCTGAACAACTTCCCGGCCCAGCTTTCCGGCGGCGAGCAGCAGCGGGTGTCCATTGCCCGCGCACTGGCCAAAAACCCCAAGCTGCTGCTCTGCGACGAGCCCACCGGTGCACTGGATTACAAGACCGGCAAGCAGGTGCTGGCCCTTTTGCAGGATACCTGCCGCCGCACCGGCCGCACGGTGATCGTTATTACCCACAACACCGCCCTGACGGCGATGGCAGACCGCATCATTCAGGTGCGCAGCGGTAAGATCGTCTCCAATCAGGTCAACGAGCACCCTGTGCCGGTGCAGGAGATTGAGTGGTGAGAGCTGTGCTGAAAAGTTATCGTAAAAACATCCTGCGGGAAATGAAGGACAACCTGAGCCGCATGGTCTCGCTGTTCGGCATCGTAGCGCTGGGCGTGATGATGCTGACCGGCCTGATGAGTTTTGCGCCAGCATGCGCATCGCCGGGCAGAAATACTACGTGCAGCAGAACGTGTTCGACCTGCGGGTGCTGTCCACGCTGGGCCTTTCGGAGGAGGACATTGCCGCCATTGCCGCCGTGGACGGCGTGGAGGCTGTGCAGCCGGTGAAATATCAGGACGTGGAGGCCCAGTGGCAGGGCCAGAGCGAGACGGCGGTGGTGCGCCTGCAGCAGCTGCCCGCCGACCCCGGGGCCGACACAGCAGAAAATATGAACCGCCTGGTGCTGCTCTCGGGCCGGATGCCTGAGGCCCCGGACGAGTGCGTGGTGCATGTGATGGGCTACGGCGACCCGGTGGAACCGGGCACGGTGCTCACCCTGCCGGAGGACACCGAACATGTGAGCCGGAAGCAGTTCACGGTAGTGGGCACCGTGCAGGATCCGCAGCATTTTTCCACGGACAAGGAGAGCAGCACCGCCGGTGACGGCCAGCTGGATGATATTGTGTTCCTGCCGGAGGGCAGCCTGACCACGGATTATTATACGGTGTGCTATCTCAAAGTAAAAAATGCCGGCCTGTATGATAATTACTCGGACGCGTATCAGGCAGCAGTGGATGACACAGCCGCAAGGGTAAAGGCCATCAGCGGCGCACAGTGCACGGCCCGGCGGGCGGAGCTGATCGAGGACGCCAGTGCAGAGCTGGCCGACGCCCGGGCCGAGTACAACGACAAAAAAGCCGAAGCAGACCGTCAGTTTGCGGAGGCAGAGCAGCAGCTGGCCGATGCACAGGCACAGCTGGACAGCGCCAAAGCCCAGCTGGACGCGGGCGAAGCGGAGCTTGCCGCCAACAAAAAGGCCCTGCCGGATACCATGCAGGGCGGTGCGGACGAGCTGGTGAGCGGCGAGGAACAACTGCTGGAATTTGAGGATCAGCTGCAGCAGATCGAGATGCTGGTGAACCTGAAAAAGGTGGCCGACCCGCTGCTGGGCTATGCCGAAACGGCTCTGCACAACGCGCAGAAGGCGCTGGACGAGGCCGAACCCGCCGACGAGGAATACACCGACCTGCGGGATGCCCTGCAGAAGGCGCAGGATGCTTACGACAACATCAGCGGCCAGCTGAACGGCTATCAGGCCCAGCTGGACGAGGGCAAGCGCCAGATGTATGCACAGGCTGATCTCTTCGCCCAGCCTTTCCAACGAGCAGCTGGTGACTGAGGCGAAGGCAGCACTGCGCCAGATGAAGGTAAAGCTTCTGCAGGGGCAGCTGCAGCTGACCACCGGCACGGCCACAGCCTACACCCAGTTTGATGCGGCTCGCACCCGGCTGGACGAAGGCTGGCAGCAGTACAACGACGGCGTGCAGCAGCTGGCCGATTCCCGCGCGGAGTACGAGAGCCGGAAGGCCGATGCCGAACAGCAGCTGGCCGACGGCCTTGCCCAGCTGAACGATGCCGAGGAGCAGGTGAGCCAGATCAAGAGCGGCGAGTGGTATGTGCTGGACCGCGGCTCCACCATGAGCTTTGTCACCTTTGAGCAGTATGCCGACGCATGGATGCCATTGCACGGGTGTTCCCGGTGTTCTTCTTCCTGGTGGCGGCGCTGGTGGCCACTACTACTATGACCCGCATGGTGGACGAGAACCGCCTGCAGCTGGGTACTCTGAAAGCTCTGGGTTACTCCAACGCAAAGATCGCAGGCAAGTATCTGTTCTATGCCCTCAGCGCCAGCGTGCTGGGCAGCATCGTGGGCATGGTCATCGGTTTTGTGGTGTTCCCGCTCATCATCTGGTATGCTTACCAGATGATCTTCAGCATGTCCACCTTTACGCTGCACTTTTACCCCGGCATGGCGGCAGCAGCGTAGCCATCAGCGCGGCCGTCATCGGTTTTGCTACATGGAACGCCTGCCGTGCCAGCCTGAAGGAAAAGACTGCAGCTTTGCTGCTGCCCCGGGCCCCGGTGGCAGGCAAGCGCATCTTTTTGGAGTACATCACCCCGCTGTGGCAGCACATGAGCTTCTCTCAAAAGACCACAGCCCGCAACCTGTTCCGCTACAAAAAGCGCTTCTTCATGACAGTGCTGGGCGTGGCAGGCTGCACGGCGCTGCTGCTGATCGGTTTTGGCATTCAGGATTCCATCCTGCCCATCGTGGACAAGCAGTCCGGGCAGCTGACCCACAACGATCTCACCATCTCGCTCAGCGATGAAAAGGCGCTGACCATGGAGCAGGGCCTTGCCGACACGCTGGATAGCAGCAGTGCGGTCCACAGCTGGGGCGCGTTCTACACAAAGTCCACCACTCTTTATAATGAAGAAGGCGGGAGCGCCGATGTCAGCATCGTAGGCGCGGAGGACGATGCCCGGATGACCGAATACTTCACCTTCCGCACCCGGGTGGGCCACGACCCCATTCCCTTTGAAGAGGACAGCGTGATCCTGACCGAAAAAACGGCCCTGAATCTGGAGCTGAGCGTGGGCGATACGTTCTATGTGGAGGCTGCAGACGGAAGCCGCGTGCCGCTGACCCTGACCGGCATTACCGAGAACTACATGTTCACCCGGCTGTATCTCTCCAATGCGCAGCTGCAGGCCCTGCTGGGCAGCACGCCGGAGTGGAACACCGTCTACGGCCTGACCGGCTGTACCACCGAGGCGGAGTACAACGCCCTGCGCACAAAGCTGCTGGACTGCAACTATGTGAGCAGCGTCAGCTTTACCGAGGACACCACCTCCATGTTCGGCAGCCTGATCGGCAGCCTGAACTACGTGGTGGTGCTGATCATCGTGTGCGCGGCGGCGCTGGCGGCGGTGGTGCTGTACAACCTGATCAGCGTCAACCTTGCCGAGCGCAAAAAGGAGCTTGCCACTATCAAGGTTCTTGGCTTCTATGACAAAGAAGTGTACCGCTACATCTTCCGCGAGATCGAGCTTTTGTCCCTCATCGGCTCCGGCGTGGGCCTGCTGCTGGGCGTGCCGCTGCACCGGTTCATCGTCCTGACCGTGGAAATGGATCAGCTGATGTTTATTCGCACCATTGCACCCCGCAGTTATCTGCTGGCAGTGGCATTGACGATGCTGTTCACCTTTGTGGTGTGCTTTGCCATGCGGCGGCATGTGCGGCATATCAGCATGGTGGAAAGCATGAAAGCGCCGGAGTGAGTTTACAAAATCTTCATAAAAAGAACATGGTTTCGCAGAAATTCTTTGGTATGATAATGCTACCGACAGGCGGGGCCGCAACCGCCTGAACGGGTAACATGATTCCTCCTTTACCAAATCAAATACCGCAAAACAAAACACCGCGCCTTGTCTGATCCGCAGCAGACAGGGCGCGGTGCCTTGTTTAAACCGTTAAGTTTTCAGCATCTGCGGCAATGGCATCGGCCTGCTGCTGGGTGAGCACGCGGCATTTGACCATCCGCTTGAGCACCACCTGCATCCGCTTGAAGGCAAGCTCCGGGCTGCTGGCGTAGGTGGAAGGCGCGTTGGGCATACCCGCCAGATAGATCGCTTCGGCATCGGTCAGCTGGGCCGGTTCCTTGCCAAAGTAGCCCTCGGCAGCTTCTGCAATGCCATAATACCCGCTGCCAAAATAGATGGTGTTGGCGTACATCTCAAAGATCTGCTGCTTGGAGTAGGTCTTTTCAAGATCAAAAGCAGCAAGCATCTCGCAGCCTTGCGGGCCAGATGCTTGTCCTGCGTGAACAGCTCGTTCTTGGCAAGCTGCTGGGTCAGGGTGCTGCCACCCTCGGCCAGCGAGTGGGTGCGCAGGTCGGCCAGCAGGGCGCGGGCAATGGCCCCCGGGTCGATGCCCTTGTGGGTCATAAAATGCTCGTCCTCGGTGCAGATGACTGCGTTAATATAGATCTGCGGCAGCGCATCGTAGGAAGTATAGCTCCCGCGGGCACAGATGGTGTCGTACATGGAAGCCACTGGGTAACTGCTGGCGGCACTGCGGTACAGCTGCCTGCCCTGATAAAAGAACCAGCCGCCTGCCAGCAGCCCGCCAAGCAGCAGGATGCAAAGAACAACGAGCAGGCTCTGCTTTAAAAAATGAAAGAAACGATGCAGCATCGAAAAAACTCCTTTGATGATAAAAAAGAACGCTACCATAATAAACGATTTGCAGGGCGTTTGCAAGGAACAGCTTTAGTATAACAATAAAATTTTAAGGTTTTATCAATGGAAAAATAAAAATTTTCGAAGAAGCAGAAGTGTTACTCCTGTTGGAACTGCACAACGGGATGCTGCAAATGCGGGCTTCACATCGTGCAGAAAACTCAATTTGCAAAAAACTGGAATTAACCTATTGACAAACTGGGTAAGAGGGAATATAATGCAAACAACAAATCCACAAACCTAGTGGGAAAAAGAAAACAAAGGTTTTGCTTCCCGGTACAGAGCAGATAGAGGCTCCGGTTTGTAGATGAGTGGGAAAGAATTTTACGGGAAAGGAGGGCACGGATATGAAGCTGATTTGGAACGACCTGCTGCATGCAAACTTCCGCTGTGGGCGAATGTGCGGTGACCGGGCAGAACATCTGGCTGTGAACTGTACGATGCCTCTTGCTGTGCACGGATGTGTACCCGAATGTGACATTGACAGAATCGCTTTGAATTGTGTTTGCCCGATGCGCTTTTGTATCACGCATCGGGATTTTTTGTATCAGAAAATTATACTATAAGTACAAATAGAGAGGTAAATACTATGTCTAACTATAAATTTGAGACCCTGCAGCTTCACGTTGGCCAGGAGCAGGCCAATCCCGCAACCGATTCCCGTGCAGTGCCCATTTACCAGACCACTTCCTATGTGTTCCGCAACAGCCAGCACGCAGCAGACCGCTTTGGTCTGGCAGATGCCGGCAACATCTATGGCCGCCTGACCAACTCCACGCAGGACGTGTTCGAGAAGCGCATCGCTGCTCTGGAGGGCGGCGTGGCTGCTCTGGCAACCGCCTCCGGTGCCGCTGCCATCACCTACACCATCGAAGCACTGGCACAGGCCGGTGACCACATCGTGGCACAAAAGACCATCTACGGCGCAGCTACAACCTGCTGGAGCACACCCTGACCCAGTTCGGTGTCACCACTACCTTTGTCAATGCACACGATCTGGCTGAGGTGGAGAATGCCATCCAGCCCAACACCAAGGCCGTCTATCTGGAAACTCTGGGCAACCCCAACAGCGATATCCCCGATATCGATGCCATTGCAGCCATCGCGCACAAGCACGGCCTGCCGCTGGTCATCGATAATACCTTCGGTACCCCGTACCTGATCCGTCCCATTGAGCACGGCGCAGATATCGTTGTTCATTCCGCCACCAAGTTCATCGGCGGCCACGGCACCACGCTGGGCGGCATCATCGTGGACAGCGGCAAGTTTGACTGGAAGGCAAGCGGTAAGTTCGGCAACATTGCTGACCCCAACCCCAGCTACCACGGCGTTTCCTTTGCCGATGCAGCAGGCCCCCGCAGCTTTTGTCACCTACATCCGTGCGATCCTGCTGCGTGATACCGGTGCCACCATTTCGCCGTTCAACGCCTTCCTGCTGCTGCAGGGCACCGAGACCCTGAGCCTGCGCATCGAGCGCCATGTGGAGAACACCAAGAAGGTAGTCGAGTTTCTGGCAAACCACCCGCAGGTGGAGAAGGTCAACCACCCCTCCCTGCCGGATCACCCGGATCACGCCCTGTACGAGAAGTACTTCCCCAACGGCGGTGCTTCCATCTTTACCTTCAACATCAAAGGCGGCCGCGAGGAAGCATTCAAGTTCATCGATAACCTGAAGGTCTTCTCCCTGCTGGCAAACGTTGCTGATGTGAAGAGTCTGGTCATCCACCCGGCTTCCACCACCCACAGCCAGCTGAACGACGAAGAGCTGGCCGAGCAGCAGATCTATCAGAACACCATCCGCCTGTCCATCGGCACTGAGCACATCGACGATATCATTGCTGATCTGGAAGCAGGTTTCGCAGCCGTCCGCGGCGAGTAAATCTTATCCCCTTAAAACCTCCGACAGAATGTGTATGCCTTGTTTTTTCTCCTGATCTCTTCTAAAAATTCCTTATATCCTAGACACAGCAAAAGGGTCCCGGAATTTTCTCCGGGACCTTTTGTTGTGTGCGGCAAAATGCCGTCAGCCTTTCACGCCGCCCAAAGCAACACCGCGGACGATGAACTTGGAAAGCAGCAGGTACACGATGATGACGGGCAGAATGGCGATAGCCACCATCATGTAAACCTTGCCCATATCAAACTTGAGGAAGTCTGCACTGCGCAGCTGTGCAATCAGGATGGGCAGGGTCTTTTTTGTCGGCGCTGTCCAGCACCAGAGCGGGAATGAAGTAGTTGTTCCAGCTGGCCACGAAGGAGAAAATGGCCTGCACTGCCAGAGCGGGCTTCATAATGGGCAGCACGATCTTGTTGAAGGTGTAGAACTCGCCTGCACCGTCGATGCGGGCAGCCTCTACGATCTCCATGGGAAGGGAAGCGTCCAGATACTGCTTCATGAAGAAGAACACGGTGGGCGCTGCAATGCTGGGCAGGATCAGCGGGATAAAGCTGTTCTTCAGGCCCATCTTGGTGATGAGCTGCAAAAAGCCCAGAGCCGACACCTGCGTGGGCATGGTCATGATCAGCAGGATAATGGCAAACGCGGCCTTTTTGAATTTGAAGTTATAGGCGTAGATGCCGTAGGCCGTCAGGGCCGAGAAGTACACGCTGAACGCCGCCGAGCAGGCAGAGACGATCAGGCTGTTGCGGATGCCGGTGATGACAGGGATGTTAGCATCGGCCAGCACGTTCTGGAAGTTGGTAATGAGCGATTTGCCCGGCAGCAGCGAGAAGCCTTTCTGGATCTCGAAGTGGGTGCGGGTGGAGTTGATCACCAGCACATAGAAGAAGAACAGGCACAAAAAGCTGATGAGCACCAGCACCAGATAACACCATGCGCGGCGTGCAGCCAGTGTTGCTTTTTCCGATTGATTTCTAGGAGTGTGTGCCATAATCATTTCCCTCCTTTTGCTGCCTTTTTGGCGGCGTTCAGTTCTTTGCGCTGGGCGCGGGTCAGGCCGTCATCCTCCTTGGTAAGGGAGAAGTAGACCACAACGCACAGCACTGCACACACGAGGAACAGCACCACCGAGACTGCACCGGCCATGCCGTAGTTCTTGCTGAACAGGTGGTTGTTCAGGTACATGATCATGGTGGTGGAGGTGCGGTCCGGGCCGCCCTTGCCGTTGGTCAAAATCTGCGGCACATCGAACATCTGCAGGCCGCCGATCATGGAGGTGATCATGACGTAAACAAGGATGGGACGGATCAGCGGAATGGTGATCTTCCAGAACATCTGGTTCGGGGTGCAGCCGTCCAGTTCAGCCGCTTCGTACAGGGTGGGATCTACGCCCATGATCGCAGCCATCAGCATGATGGTGGTGTTGCCGAACCACATCAGGAAGTTCATCAGGCCGATCAGCCCGCGGTTGCCCCACACGGTGTTCAGAAAGCTGATGGGTGCATCGATCCAGCCCATGCTCTGCAGCACGGCGTTCACCGGGCCGTTGTCCGAGAACAGCGCGAAGAACAGCATTGCAAAGGCGGAGGCCATAATCAGGTTGGGCATGTAGATGACCGTCTTGAAGAAGGTCTGGCCCTTCAACTTCAGGCGCAGATCGGTGAACCATGCTGCCAGCAACAGGGAAATGGCGATCTGCGGGATAAAGCCGATGATCCACAGGATCAGCGTGTTGCCAAAGTACTTGGGCAGATCGGTGGCGAACAGGGTAATGTAGTTTTTCAGGCCCACAAAGTTCGGGCCAATGATCTTCAGGCCGCTGCGGTAATATTCAAAAAAGCTGTAGTAAATGGTGGATGCCAGAGGGATCAGCTGGAATACCGCGAAGATGATGAAGAACGGCGCAATGAAGA
>ENA-OQEB01000770-OQEB01000770.1-human-gut-metagenome-genome-assembly--contig:-NODE-770-length-12677-cov-4.130518_pt1 | contig 12677 bp, 21 predicted proteins | sample MGYA00242787_ERZ504619 | MGnify/ENA primary metagenome ERZ504619 (study PRJEB26092, sample SAMD00036317) | human gut metagenome | host: Homo sapiens | study: EMG produced TPA metagenomics assembly of... | reverse complement strand
TTCCTCAAGTGCACTCACATCTACCTGGCGCGCATCGAAAATGCCCGACATCTCTTCAAACGTCAGAACGAAGTCCACCTCACTGCGGACAGACCGGCGCATGGCCTCCAGTTTTTCGCCGCACACGGTCCGACAAAGACAACCTTCGCATTCGGATTGTGTTTCTTGATCAGACGCGCCGTCAGCGTCATCGGGGTCAGTGCCATCGAGATACAGCTTGCGTAATCCGGGAACAGTTTCTTCGCCATTACAGACCAGGCCGGACAGCAGGATGTCGCCATAAACGGCAGTTTCTCCGGAACTTCGTTCACAAAATCTTCTGCCTCCTGTGCCGCACAGAGATCCGCTCCGATCGCAACTTCAAAGACATCCGCAAAACCGAGCTTTTTCATCGCCGCACGCAGTTTTCCAGGCGTTACTTTCGGTCCGAACTGGCCGACAAACGCCGGTGCCAGCGCTGCATAGACGCGCTCTCCCGACTGGATCGCACGGATTACCTGGAAGATCTGGGATTTGTCCGAAATAGCGCCGAACGGGCAGTTGACGAGACACTGGCCGCAGGATACACATTTCTCGTAATCGATATCCGCTTTTCCGTTCTCATCTGAACCGATGGCATCCATTCCGCAGGCTCTCGCACACGGACGCTCCTGAATGATAATAGCCTGGTATCCGCATACCTTGGCACACTGACCACATTTGACGCATTTATCCTGATCAATATAGGAGCGTCCATTGGTGCGGTCCAGCGTAATGGCCTTTTTCGGACAGACTTCCACGCACGGATGTGCAAGACACCCCTGACATCCCTCCGTGATCAGAACCCGTTTTTCATGACAGGCGTTGCATGCAAATTTGATGACATTAATGAGCGGCGGTGTATAATATGTCTCCGCCTGATCCGCCAGTTTGATATTGTCCGAGATCGGGGCGTGCTCTGCCGCGCTTCTGCACGGAAGTCCCATTGCAAGGCGAAGCCGCTCTCCTACAATCGCCCGCTCCAGAAACACATCATTTCTAAAATTTCCGACCTCACCGGGAATTACACGGTAAGGAATTTCTTCGATCGTCTTTTCCACCGGGGAGTTCACGTCATACGCCATTTTTGCAACTTCCGTAAAAATGGCATGGCGGATTTCCTGAATTCTTGTTTCTACTCCTCTCATTCTTTCTTCCTCCTGCCGTATTTTCCTCCGCATCTTTTCAGTTAAAATTTTTCCGCTTTCTATTACTATACTTGATTTCGAAAGTATTGTCATCTTTTTTCCGTATTTTTGCCGAAAAAATTTCGGTCTGCACAAAAAAGAACCTGCCGTCTCTGTATCATTTCACAGAAGTGACAGGTTTCTTATTTTTACCGCTCCCAGAGATCCGGGGCGAGTTCGTCTTTTTTCATACGCTGCATCAGTTCATCCACAGCCTGTTTCGGGTTTTTGTTTTCAAACAGAACCTGATTGACTGCCTGAATGATCGGCGTTTCGATTCCGAATTTTTTCGACAGGGTAAGACCCGCTTTTGCGGAATAGACGCCCTCGACGATCATCTGAACCTCATCCATCGCCTGCTGCATCGTTCTGCCCTGGCCGATCAGGTATCCGGCTTTCCGGTTCCGGCTGTGAACGGAAGCACACGTTACAATCAGGTCGCCGATACCGGAAAGACCGTAGAAGGTTTCCGCATGGGCACCCATCGCCGTACCGAGCCGTGCAATTTCCGCGATCCCGCGGGTAATCAGAGCCGCTTTCGTATTGTCGCCGTAGCCAAGACCATCCGCCGTTCCGGCTGCCAGTGCGATGACATTTTTCAGAGCTCCGCCAAGTTCAATTCCCGTGATGTCCGGGCTTGTGTAAACGCGGAAGACCGGACTCATGAACACATTCTGCACATACAGTGCGCTCTCGCGGTCATGCGCGCCGACAACGATCGTGGTCGGCAGGCCGCGGCCGACTTCCTCTGCGTGGCTCGGTCCGGAGAGAACAACGACATTCGCTCCCGGCACTTCCTCCTCGATGATCTGAGACATCGTCATCAGGGTATCGGCTTCCACGCCTTTTGCCACATTGACGATGAGCTGGCCGTCCGGAATATCCGCCGCATACTTTTTACATGTGGTTCGCACGTACGGGGATGCTTTTGCCATCACAAGGATGTCCTGTCCGGAAAGGGAGCCGCGCACATCGCAGGTGAACTTCATTTCATCCGGCAGTCTGACGCCCGGAAGCTTCGTCAGATGCTCTCTGTGTTCCTTTAAGCTCTTAATTTCCTTTTCATTTTCCGAGCAGATCGTCACGTCATGCCCGTTGCTGCAGAGCAGGAGGCCGAGGGCGGTTCCCCAGCTTCCTGCTCCGATGATACTAATCTTTGCCATATTTTATTTCTCCGACTTTTTGGATAAATACGTTTTCCGCTCTGTTCCCGCAATGAGACGCTTGATGTTTGCACGGTGCTCCCAGAAGGCAAGCACGGCAAGAAGTGCGATCACCACGTACATCTCATAGAGATACGGCGGTTCCAGCGCAAAGCAGCCCGCCTGTCCCATGATAACGGCCATCGCAAAAAAGACAACGTAAACCATCATGGAACCGAGGGAAACATAGTGTGTTACTACAAGATTCAGGAAAAACAGCGCTGCACAGACCAGCGTGATTCTCCAGTCAAACGAGATAATCAGACCCGCGGTCGCAGCGATTCCTTTTCCGCCGCGGAAGCCTAAGTAAAACGGGAAGTTGTGGCCGAGAATCGTTCCAGCCGCAGCATACACCGTCAGCATTTTCAGCATTTCCGGGTGCGATGCACCGAAGATCAGGCGTACCGTCAGGACCGCCAGAATGCATTTGATGCAGTCGCCGGCAAGCGTGATGGCGCCTGCTTTTTTCCCTAAAGTCCGGAGCGCGTTGGTCGTTCCTGCGTTTCCGCTGCCGTGTTCCCGGATATCAATTCCCTTCGTCCTTCCATAAATATATGAGTCTGAAAAAGGCCAAATGCGTATCCGATCAAAAGGCATATGATCCGTACCATAACTCTTTACTGCTCCTTCTCTTTTCGTTCTCTGATGATGAATTTCAGCGGTGTGCCGCGGAAGCCGAACGACTCTCTGATTTTATTCTCCAGATATCGAACGTAGGAGAAATGCATCAGTTCTTTGTCGTTGACGAAAATAACAAATGTCGGCGGTTTGACCGAAACCTGTGTCATGTAGTAGATTTTCAGTCGTTTTCCACGGTCTGACGGCGGCTGCTGCATTGCCATTGCCTCGGTCAGAATCTCGTTCAGGACACCGGTCTGTACACGCAGGTTCTGATACTGCAGAACCATATCGATCGTTTCAAACAGTTTCGGAAGACGCTGCCCGGTCTTTGCAGAGATGAACAAAAGCTCTGCATATGGCATGTAAGCCAGTGTATTTCTTACTTTTTCGGTAAAACGATAGATCGTCTTATCGTCTTTTTCCAGAGCATCCCACTTGTTGACGGCGATAATCATACCTTTTCCGCGCTCATGGGCGATACCGGCAATTTTTGCATCCTGCTCTGTGACACCCTCGGTTGCGTCAATCAGAAGGACAACGACATCGGCACGCTCTACTGCAGAGACGGTACGGATGATACTGTATCGCTCCAGCTCTTCTTTTATTTTATTTTTCTTCCGAAGACCTGCGGTATCAATAAAAATATACTCATTTTCATTGTGCATAATCGTGGTATCAATCGCGTCACGCGTTGTTCCGGCAATATCAGATACGATGACACGGTTCGATCCCAGCAGCTTGTTAACCAGGGATGATTTTCCTACGTTCGGCTTTCCTACGATGGCAATCCGTGGAATTTCACTCTCCTCCTCGTTTTCCATCTCCGGATCAAAGTATCCTGTCACCTCATCGAGCATATCGCCGATGCCGAGCTTTCCGGATGCGGAAATTGCATGCGGCTCCCCGATGCCAAGGTTATAAAATTCATATACATCCATCATCTGACGGTCAAAGTTATCTACCTTGTTGACAACGAGTACAACCGGCTTGCGGCTTCTTCTCAGCATGTCTGCCACTTTTGCATCCGCATCTACAAGTCCCTGACGGACGTCTGTGATAAAGATGATCACATTTGCGGTGTCAATGGCAATCTGCGCCTGGTCTCTCATCTGAGAAAGAATGATGTCTTTGGATTCCGGCTCAATACCACCGGTATCTACCAGTGTGAATTTGTGATTCAACCACTCTACATCGGCATAGATGCGGTCACGGGTTACACCGGTGTGTCTTTTACAATCGAAATATTGTCTCCGGCTAATACATTAAACAGGGTGGATTTACCCACGTTCGGCCGGCCCACAATTGCTACAATCGGCTTGCTCATACATTGTTCTCCTTCTGTGTATCATCTCCTGGTTTTCCTCCACAACGGCTTTCACCAGGTCGCTGCCCGGCTCATCGATAATCTGTACCGGTGTTTTCAGGCGCTCTTCCACCTCTTCCACCGTCACATCGTCGAGAAAGACGTTTTTTCCCGAACGGAGCATGTTGCACGGAAGCAGCAGGCAGTCGCCAAGATCTCTTCCCTCTAACTGCTCCATCAGATCCTTTCCGGTAATCAGACCGGATACGGTAATGGATTCTCCAAAGAAATAGTTGATAATCGTGACAACCTCCGCCTGTACATTCGGATATTTTTCACGAATTTTCTGCATGTGTTTTTCCAACGACGGCGCCGCAGCTTTTCCGGTCGCAATCGTTACATGGCGGTGACGGTCATCCCCTTCTCGTTTCGAAAGTTCTTCCGCAACCTCGTCCTCCAGAAGCCGGAGCATTCCCACTCCGTTTTCCAGCTGGATATAGCCATCGTAATTTTCCTCCTCCGGGATCGGCTCTCCCGCCAGCAGATACCATTCATCACCAGCATGGATAAAGTGAAGTCCCCACTGTTCATACAGCTTTTTCTGCCATTTGTGAATCGTGGCAAGAACTTCTTTTGCATCCTCCCTGGTAAACGGTTCCAGAGGCTCCAGTCCGTCGCGGTACTTCGAAAGTCCGACCGGGACAACCGAAACACTTTTCAGATGCGGCAGATATTTTGACAGATCCGAAATACTGCGCTCCAGCTCTGCGCCGTCGTTGTATCCCTTGCAGAGCACAATCTGTCCATTCATCTCGATTCCCGCCTCGTAAAGGCGCTGGACCTTCGGAAAGATATTGCCCGCAAAACGGTTGTGCAGCATTTTGCAGCGGAGCTCCGGGTTCGTTGTCTGGAACGAAATATTGATCGGTGCCAGATGGTAGCGGATAATCCGGTCGATATCGTGGTCGCTCATGTTGGTCAGTGTAATATAGTTTCCCTGCAGGAAGGACAGACGCGAATCGTCATCCTTAAAATACAAGGTGGGACGCATTCCCGGCGGCATCTGATCGATGAAGCAGAAAATGCAGTTGTTGCTGCAGGAACGGTACTGATCCATGAACTCGTTCTCGAATATGATGCCGATTTCCTCGTCATACTCTTTTTCGATTTCCAGGTCCCATTCCTCGCCGTCCTTTTTCCGGATCGTGAGTTCCAGATACGTGTCGTTGGTCTGGAAGTGGTAATCGAAGACGTCCTCGATGATTTCCCCGTTCACGCGGAGCAGTTCATCGCCCGGTTCGAGTTCCAGTTCTTCGGCAATACTGCCCGGTTCTATTGTCTTGATAATGTGTTTCGTCTTGTTTTTCACAGATCTTACGTTTTGGCCTTTCCATTTACTTCTTTATAACTTCTCTTTGCCCAGTAAAAAGCGTGCTTTTTTGCATACCTTCCGGACATTCATCCATTATAATAACAACAACCTGCACAAAAAGCAAGGATTCTTTCGTTTTTTGCTTGACGCGCCCTTTCCCAAGATGATATAAATAGGAAGTAAATGGTTTGTAAAAAATGTCGATTACTGGAGGTTTGTATGGCTAATTTAGATTTACTTGAAAATTCCATTCCGGTTGCTCCGTTAAAGCTCGCCGCTCTGCCGGGCAGCATGGAAATGGCAAAAAAAGTCGATGCGTATCTGGTTCAGTTCCGTAAAGAGCTCGCCGAGCGCCGCAACGGGGTTTCCTTTTCCGGATATTCTGAGGATTCTTTTCTGATTGACTGCGAGTGCCCGCGTTTCGGTTCCGGCGAAGCAAAAGGAAGATCAACGAATCCGTCCGCGGTGCCGATCTTTACATCCTGGTTGATGTCTGCAACTACAGCATCACTTACAAGGTCTGCGGCTACGAGAACCACATGTCACCGGATGACCATTATCAGGATCTGAAACGTATCATCGCTGCTGCAACGGGAAAAGCACACCGGATCAACGTAATCATGCCTTTCATTTATGAAGGAAGACAGCATAAGCGCACCAAACGTGAGTCTCTCGACTGCGCACTTGCTCTGCAGGAGCTGATGAATATGGGCGTTTCCAACTTCATCACCTTCGACGCGCACGATCCTCGTGTCATGAATGCAATTCCGCTCGGCGGCTTTGACAACTTCATGCCAACCTACCAGTTTTTAAAAGCCCTTCTTCGTTCTGTTCCGGATCTGACGATTGACAACGATCATCTGATGATCATCAGCCCGGACGAGGGAGCGATGGCGCGTGCCGTATACTTCTCCAACGTGCTCGGCGTCGATATGGGTATGTTCTATAAGAGAAGAGATTACTCCACCATCGTAAACGGAAAGAACCCGATCGTGGCACATGAGTTTCTCGGTGATTCCGTAGCAGGAAAAGATGTTGTCATCATCGACGATATGATCTCCTCCGGTGAGAGTATGCTCGACGTTGCAAAACAGGTCAAAGAACGCGGCGCGGAACATGTCTTTGTCTGCACCACATTCGGCCTCTTCACCGACGGTCTTGAGAAATTCGACGCTTACTATGAGAAAGGCTATATCAGCAAGGTCATCACCACCGACCTGACCTACCGGACACCGGAACTCGTTTCCGCCCTTGGTATGAGCCGGCTGAGATGAGCAAATATATGGCAAGCATCATCGATACGCTTAACCACGACGTATCCGTTGCAAAAGTACAGTCTACGACAGAGAAAATCAATAAGCTGCTGGCAAAACACAGATAGTCGATTTTGTGTCCGCCGGATGCATACAGCAAAAAACGGATCTGTTTTTTCCAGGTCCGTTTTTTGATGCTTTCTATTCTGTTTTCGATCCTGTTTTCAGACCAGGGAAAGGAATGCCGCGAGGTTTCCTCTTTTTCCCTTCGATGCACGGTGGGAATACAGGAAATCCGGGTTGCAGCAGGTGCAGAGGTTCGGCAGATGAATCTGCTTCTCCGGCACTCCTGCCGCAAGAAGGATCTGATGATTCGCCTCCCAGAGATTTAACTGGTATTTTCCATCTGGTTTTCCGTAGAACAGTTTCTCATGCAGTGTTTCCGGGAATGCTGCCCGGAACTCTTCGATCACGTCACCGCTCACCTCGTAGCAGTCCTGGCAGATCGACGGGCCGACGGCTGCGATCACATCTTTTGCTTCTGTTCCAAACCGTTCGTGCATCGCATCGAGCGTTGCCTGTCCCATCTTGTGGACCGTTCCACGCCAGCCGGAATGTGAAAGTCCAATTGCACGGTGCACCGGGTCGACAAAGTAGAGCGGCACGCAGTCCGCATAGAATGTCGCAAGTACGACGCCCGGCTCGTCAGTGATCATACCGTCAATATCATGAAATCGCGGTCTCTTGTCACGCCGCTGCCGCAGTCTGCTTTCGTCACATAACGGACCTTCGTTGTGTGTGCCTGATCGGAGGTAACAATGTTTTCCACTTCAAACCCCGCCGCCTCACAGAATCTTCTGTAATTCTCCCGCACATTCGCCGGATCGTCGCCGCGCGAAAAGCTGAGATTCATGCTGGAAAGATGTTCCTTACTCACCCCGCCGATCCGTGTGGAAAATGCATGGCGGATGCCTCAATTTTCTCAATCGCCGGCCAGGTCAGATAGACCACGCCGTTTTCCGCCTCGTTGACATGCATCGTTTTTTTATCGTTTTGTTTCCATTGAATTGGTATCATAAAACTCCCTTCCTACCAGCCGCTCCCCTGATAATAAAACGCGTTCGCATAGACGCGGATCTCCTCCGGTGTCTCTGCCACGACGTCGAAGCGGCAGGGCACATCCATCGGGATCTGGTGGAGCATGCGGTAGTAATCTGCTGTTTTTGAAATTTTCTTCTGTTTCTTTCCATCCACGGCGCTTGTCGGGTCTCCGGCTGTCCGGCCGGTGCGGTATTTTACTTCGATAAAAATGTATGTGTCGTCCTGTTTTGCGATCAGGTCGATCTCACCGAAGCGGCACCGGAAATTCCGCACCAAGATATGATATCCCAGGCTTTCCAGATATTCTGCCGCACGGCTCTCCTGTCTCGTTCCTACTTCCCGCTGGTTCAAATGCGATACCCTCTCCTTTTTTTGATGCGGCGCCTTTACACGAAATGGCCGATAAACGACTGCCGGTGGATCGGTGACGGGCCGATTTCTTTTAAAGCAGCGATATGCTCTGCCGAACCGTAGCCCTTGTTCGATGCAAAACCGTAGCCCGGAAGCACCTTGTCGTACTCTTCCATCAGGCGGTCCCTTGTCACCTTCGCAATAATACTTGCCGCCGCAATCGAAACACTCTTGGCATCTCCCTTGATGATCGGCACCTGGCGGATGTCCACCTGCGGGATTTTCACCGCATCGTTTAAGAGCACATCCGGCTTCACGGAAAGCTTGCTGATCGCCTCCCGCATCGCCTCGTACGTTGCCTGTAAAATATTGATCTCGTCGATCCGCGCCGGAGAGGCATAGCCGATGCCGACGGCCACTGCCTCGCGCATGATCACATCGTACAGCTCGTCGCGTTTTTTGGCCGTCAGCTGCTTGGAATCGTTCAGATGCAGGATTTTACTGTCGCGCGGCAGAATGACCGCACCTGCGACCACAGGGCCCGCCAGAGGGCCTCTTCCGACCTCGTCGATGCCGCAGATCCAGCCAAGATCCTCATATTTGTGCTCGTAGATCTTCATCTGTTCCGTGCGCTCGCGCTCTTTTTTCAAGGCCTCTTCCTGTTTCTGGTATTTTTGAATCAGATTTTGTACGCCGGCACGGGAATCCTCTTCATATTCCAGATAAAGGGCGGGCAGCTCCGTCTCCGAAGCTGCCGCAAAAATTTCCCGTATGGCGGATATCGATTGTTTTTTCTCTGTCATCGTTGTTCTCCGCATTTTTTATTTTGATAAATCCATTTATTCCGGTTTTTCCAGCGTGATTCTGCCGAGCTTTCCGCTCCGGAAATCATCCATCAGAAGCCGTGCTGCTTTTTCATAATCGAGCTCATTTCCCTTTTTCAGGCAGCCGCGCACACGCGCAATCTCACCCAGGATTTCCACACGATCCGTCACACCTTCAAAGCCAAAGCGTTTCTCCAGCGTTCCCGGATACTCTGCCGTCAGATAATCGATGACGGACAGCGCCAGCTCCTCTACGTTCAGAATCTCATCGTTGATGGAACCGATCATCGCAAGATGCAGTCCCACCTGCTGGTCCTCAAACTTCGGCCACAGGATACCAGGTGTGTCCAGAAGCTCCAGCTGTTTGCTCAGACGGATCCATTGTTTTCCCTTCGTGACGCCCGGTTTGTTTCCGGTTTTCGCACAGGCTCTGCCCGCATACGCATTGATAAATGTCGATTTTCCGACGTTCGGAATACCGACAACCATCGCGCGGACCGGACGGTTCAGGATGCCGCGTTTGCGGTCGCGCTCGATTTTCTCTTTGCAGGCCTCCTGTACGGCGCTGTTGATCGCTTTCATGCCGGCTCCGGAACGGGAATTGACCTTCACAACAGAATATCCCTTTCCCTTGAAATATTCCATCCAGGCATCGTTTCCGCGCTCATCGGCAAGGTCCGATTTGTTCAGCAGAATCAGCCGTGCTTTGTTCTTTCCAAGTTCATCTATATCCGGGTTGCGGCTCGCTGCAGGAACTCTCGCATCGACCAGCTCAATCATCAGGTCGATGAGCTTTAAGTCTTCCTGCATCTGTCTGCGGGCCTTCGTCATATGACCCGGGTACCACTGATAATTCATGTTTCTTCTCCTTCTATGCTGCGTTTACACGAAACCGATTTTCTTCCACGGCGAAATCGTAAACCAGAGCTTTCCGACAATGCGGTCCGAATCCACGAGTCCCATGCCGTTGTGGCGGCTGTCCTCGCTGTTGTTCCGGTTGTCGCCGAGTACAAAGTACTGTCCCTTCCCGACCGTGATCGTCGGAGGCAAGTCCCGCGTTTGTGATGGCCGGAAATTCATCTTTTTCATTATAGACTTCCCCGTTGATGAGGATCTGACCGTCCTGATCTGTACCGTCTCGCCCGGCAGCGCAATCACACGCTTGATGTGGATGCTCGCTTCTTGTCCTCACTCGTCCGGAACGCGATGATATCCCCGCGTTTCGGAGAACTTAAGCGGTACCAGGCGGAGTCCATCAGCACACGCTCCCCCGGCACGAGAGTCGGCTCCATCGAACCCTCCTGCACCACGACACTTCTGCAGAAAAACCAGGAAAATGCCGCGGCAAGAAGAATCGCCGCAATAATTTCCAGAATCCATACAAACGTGGAACGGATCTTTTTCTTGTAGAAATATTCCTTTACATATCTGGTATTCATACCCATAGTGTAATTCTCCGTAAGACAAAACCGGAGAAACACAATTGCTTATGTTCCTCCGGCCATCCTTTTAACGACTTATTATTTTACCAGCTCTTTTACTTTCGCTGCTTTACCAACACGGTCTCTTAAGTAGTTCAGTTTCGCACGTCTTACTTTACCACGTCTGATAACTTCTACTTTCTCAACGTTCGGAGAGTGTACCGGCCATGTTTTCTCAACGCCTACGCCGTTGGAGCTCTTACGAACGGTGAAGGTCTCTTTGCTTCCGCCGCCCTGTCTTTTCAGGACAACGCCTTCGAATACCTGGATACGCTCGCGGTTACCCTCTTTGATTTTACCGTAAACTTTAACGGTATCACCAACGCGGAACTCCGGTGCTTCTGCTTTTAACTGTGCATCTTCGATTTTTTTAATAATGTCGTTCATTTCTTTATCTCCTTTTTTACCCTGGATGTTCTTAATGCCCTTCTGCAACAGCGGACCATCTCTTTACTCACAACAAATTGTATTATACTATAATGTATCCGCGGATGCAAGTATTTTTTTCACTTTCCATTCACCGCTGTACAAAAGGCTGCGGAGCGAGAAGGAAAAACGCTGCAGCGCATCCGCGGATGGAACGCCGTCAAGCCGCGCAACCAGGCGGAATCCTTTGTTCGCAAGCAGCTCCTCCGTCTTTTCTTCCTCCTCCCGGAAACCGTCCGGACAGAGAAGCACCAGCGGCGTCTCTTTCCGGAAAAGCCGCGGATATACTCGCTCTTTGTTTTCATGCCCTCCTCGAGTGTGCCCGGCAGCTGCAGAAGCAGCAGATCGTGATCATCAAACAGATTTTTCTGTTTTCGGATCTTCTTTCGTCCAAGATCGAGGCTGACACCGTAGCGCGTCATGCCCGCAAGAAGATCATGCGCCCAGACGGATGCTTCGTCTTTTTCCCTGCATGCGCAGGAAATCCGGAAGGCATTTTCCAGAAGATCCGGCCGCCGCTCGGCTGTCCGCACCAGAGATGCCTCATGACGCCACGCTTCGATCTTTTTGTGATCGCCGGAAAGCAGCACTTCCGGGACTTTTTTATCGTGCCATGTCTCCGGCCTTGTATAATGCGGGTACTCAAGCAGGTTATCCTGCAGCGACTCAAACTGCGAAGACTCCTCGTTGCTTAAAACGCCCGGCACGAATCGTGACACCGCATCCACCAGACCATGCGCCAAGCTCGCCGCCGGTTAAAACGTAGTCCCCGATCGAAATATAGTCCGTCACCACTTCCTGCAGTACGCGGTCGTCGATCCCCTCGTAATGGCCGCAGAGCAGCACAAGGTCTTCCTCAAGCGCCAGCTCTTCTACCATCGTCTGGTTTAATACCTTTCCCTGCGGTGTCAGATAGACCGTCCGCGGCTTTTTCCCGATCTTTTCGGCTACCGACTGGTAGGCGCGGAACACCGGCTCCGCTCCATGACCATGCCGGCTCCTCCGCCGTATGGATAATCGTCCACGCGGTTAAATTTATTTGCTGAAAAATCCCGGATATTCGTCGTCTCGAGGGAAATATAGCCGTTGTTGATAGCCCTTCCAAGAATGCTGGTATGCAGCCCCTGCTCGATCATCTCCGGAAACAGCGTCAGAATATGATATTTCATCGTCTTTTACTCTCTTTGTCAGTCAATCAGGCCCGGAAGAAGGTGAATCACCATCTTCTGCTCATCCAGATCCACATCAAGAATACAGTCGTGGATTGCCGGGATCAGAACCTCTCCGTGCTCTTTCGAATCTACAATATAGACATCGTTTGCGCCTGTCTCCATGACATCGCGGAGCGTACCGAACAGTTTCCCGTCTTCGGTATACATCTGCATGCCCTGCAGGTCTGCAATATAGTATTCGTCCTCTTCCAGCGGAATGGCATCCTCCCGTGTTACATAGAGGCTGCAGCTCTTGTACCGCTCGATATCGTTGATGTTGTCAATTCCCTTGAATTTTACAATGGCAAGCTGTTTGAAAAAACGCAC
>ENA-OQEB01000769-OQEB01000769.1-human-gut-metagenome-genome-assembly--contig:-NODE-769-length-12684-cov-2.555706_pt1 | contig 12684 bp, 11 predicted proteins | sample MGYA00242787_ERZ504619 | MGnify/ENA primary metagenome ERZ504619 (study PRJEB26092, sample SAMD00036317) | human gut metagenome | host: Homo sapiens | study: EMG produced TPA metagenomics assembly of... | reverse complement strand
ATCATAGGCTAGGGTATGTTAGTACCTGAATAAAGTGGCTTGCTAATAGCAAGAAGGGTGGTACCACGGGTTAATTACAGCTCGTCCCTATTTTAGGGACGAGCTTTTTGCATTTATTTTTAAATAATAAAACTACTCAATTACTTAGCAATTTAGGAGGAATATATATTATGATTATCGTTATGAAACCAGAAGCTACAACTGCTGAATTAGAGGCTGTAAAAAATAAAATTACTGATGCAGGTTTAAATTTTCACCTTTCTCAAGGTTCTTCTCGTACTATCGTAGGTGTTATTGGTGATAAGAAAAAAATTGCTACACTACAAATGAATAGTTTCGGTGGTGTAGAAAAAACTGTTTCCATCACTGAAAAATATAAATTAGTAAGCCGTGATTTCAAAAAAGAGGATAGCATTATTGATGTAAATGGTGTTAAAATTGGTGGTGGTCATCTCGCTATCATGTCTGGCCCTTGTGCTGTTGAAAGCAAAGAACAATTGCTTGAAGCTGCTAAAGCTGTAAAAGCTTGTGGCGCACAATTTTTACGCGGTGGTGCATTTAAACCTCGTACTTCTCCATATGATTTCCAAGGATTAGCTGAAGAAGGTTTAAAAATGCTTCGTGAAGTAGCTGATGAAGTAGGTCTTAATGTTGTAACTGAAATCGTAAATATCAACGATTTAGATATGATTTGCAAATACGTTGATATGCTTCAAATCGGTGCTCGCAATATGCAAAACTTCCAATTATTAAAAGAAGTAGGTCATACAAATAAACCTGTACTTTTAAAACGCGGTCTTAGTGCTACAATCAGTGAATGGTTAAATGCTGCAGAATACATCGCTAGCGGTGGTAATTACAATATCGTACTTTGCGAACGTGGTATTAGAACATATGAAACATTCACTCGTAATACTTTAGATTTAAGTGCTGTAGCTGCTGTTAAAGAATTATCTCATTTGCCTATCATCGTAGATCCAAGTCATGGTACTGGTCGTTGGCAAATGGTTCGCCCTATGGCTCGTGCTGCTATTGCTGCTGGTGCTGATGGCTTAATGATTGAAGTACATCCACATCCTGAAGTAGCTCTAAGCGATGGCGACCAATCACTTAAACCAGATAATTTTGCAGTTGTTATGCAGGAAGTTCGTCAGATTGCACAAATGATGGGGAAAACATTATGAATACAGAAAAAACACCAAAATTACATTTAGCCATTTTAGGTGTAGGTCTTATCGGTGGTGCTTTCGGTATGGCATTAAAAGATAAATTACAAGATGATATCTTCATCACTGGTAATACTCGCACTGAAAAATCTTTACATGAAGCAAAAGCTTTAAAGGCAATTGATGAAGGTTTTTTAGACCCAATAGAATGTGTACAAGGTGCTGATATTATTTACCTCAGCACTCCTGTATTACAAATTGTACCTTTAGTAAAAAAAATATTACCACATTTAAAACCAGGTGCAATTTTAACAGATGCAGGCAGTACAAAATCCTTCATTGCCAAACAAATCATGGATTTACTTCCTGAAAATATTTATTATGTAGCTGGTCATCCTATGACAGGACGTGAAAAAAGCGGTGTAACAGCTGCTCATAAAGATTTATTTAATAATAAATGTTATGTAATCGTCAAAGATACAGGTGCTCCAGCCAAAATAGTTGAAAAAATCGTCAATCTAATAAAATTAACTAATGCTAATATTACAACTCTCACTTTAGAAGAACATGACAGATGTGCTTCTATCATCAGTCATATTCCTCATATTACAGCAGCTGCACTAGTTAATCTTTTAGATAAAAACCCTAACGATTTAGAATCTTGCATCACTCTTGCTGGTGGTGGATTTAAAGATACTACACGCATTGCTTCCTCTAATGCTGATATGTGGGCAGATATATGTATCTCTAACAGTGAGCCTATTATCGAACATCTATCACAACTTCAATCACTACTAAGCGGAGTAATCACTTCTATTGCCAAAAAAGACCGCCAAGCCATTCATGATTATTTTGTTGAATCAAAAACAAGACGCGATATGATACTAGAAGAAACAAAGGACAAATATGATTTAATTTAGGTGAAAAATGCAACACAAAGCTTATAGTTTTCTAATTATCGCTTGTCTTCTATGGGGATTTCAACCTGTTACTATAAAAATAGTAACGCAAGAAATGAATATCTTAACGATAATTCCTCTTAGATTTCTTATTGTCAGTATAATCTTATTCATTATCATGAAAATAACAAATGAAAAAAAATTTTTTACCACCAAAAAAATGTCTATTAACTTTATGTTTAATGGGCTTTTTTGGTATTACAGTAAGTAATGGTATTCAATTCACAGGACTGCAATATTCCTCTGTTGGTAATATGACATTAATCAGTACTACAGCTCCTGTCATCACTGTTATTTTAGCTAGAATTTTTCTTAATGAACGCTTAAATTTAATTCAAATAATAGGTATAATAATTTCTTTTTTTGGTACCTTATACCTATTGAGTGGAGGTACGCTTTCCACATTTACCCAAATGAATTTTAACAAAGGAGATATTTATTTCTTTATCGGTGAAGTAGCTTGGGTCATATATATTTTACTTAGTATTCCTATACTCAAAAAAATATCAGTATTATCAGCCACTGCTTGGTCTGGATTGTTCGGCTCTATTTTGACAGCACTATTTGCCCACTATAGTGTAGGCTTACAAATAGTGCCATTATCCACTCTTGGTATTTATTCATTCTTATTTATTATTTTAGGTGGCGGTATAACTGCTATGATTTGCTGGAATTTAGGCACTAAAAAAGTAGGTGCTAGTAATTCTGCTATATTTTTAAATCTATTGCCTGTAATTGGTATTATCTCTGCATATTTTACATTGAATGAACCAATTACCATGCAAAAAATTATAAGTGGCATTTTTATTATATTTGGCGTATATGTAACAACTCACAGTCATAAATTTGTAAAAAATGCTCATTAAAAAAGACGATATCAAGATGATTTTTCATCAAGATATCGTCTTTTTATTTAGATTTTATTAAATACCTTTAAATTCAAAGGAGAAATGTTTATCTTCATTTTTTGTGATATATTCATCAAGAGTAGGTGCACCCCAAGAATCATCACCGCCAACACCATACATACCAGCAGAAGCTCTGAGAACTGTATGATGTGGTCTAGCTAAATCATAATGATGTCTAGCATTTTCAATTTCATGTGGATTGTATGGAAGAGCAGAAGCTTCAAATGGAGTTGCAGAAGAAATTCTAACACCTCTACCGCGTCTATCTGTTACTTCAAACCAACGAACATCACAATGATTTCCACATTCTTGTGGTACTAAATATGGCTGAATTTCATCTTGTGTTGTAGTAGTGAAGATGCCTAATTTGCCACCTTCTTTACGGTCAATATAATTATCACATGGACCTAAACCATAGTATTTGATTTGGTCATAATCAACTGGAAGTGTAAAGAGCATACCAAAATCAGGAATAGCAGGAAGACCTTCTACTTTTTTGTAATCCATATCAACTTTAACAACGCCATCACCTGTAACAGTATAAGTTACTACTACATGAGCTACTGGTCTTGTTGCAAGTTCATAAGTGTATTTTACAGTTGCAGATTCATTACCATTTTCAGATACTTGCATATCTACGCATTTAGTGTACATGCTTGCTAATTTCCATTGAGCTGTATCAAATGGCATACCACAACCATTATCATTGTCGATAGGTGCTCTCCAGAAATTCATTTTAGGGAATTCTTCAATGAGTTCTACGCCATTATATTTATAAGAAGTAAGCATTTTTCTATCAGCTGAGAACATAACGCTGAAGCCTTCGCCTTTTACGCCAATATTGAAATCGGATTTAACGACTTTAATTGGAGCTACTGCTTTTTTATCTGCTTTGCCTTCTTTTGTGAATACATATTGACCGAAAGCTACTTCATGACCACAATTTGCCCAAATAGTTGCTTGTTTCAATACTAAAGAAGCTGTAACTACATATTCACCTGCGCCAAATGTAGGTAATGTATAAGCCACTTCACCTGTTTGACCTGCATTGATATCAGCAGTTAATTTTTTCTGCCAAACATTTTTGCCATTTTTAGCTAAAGCAATAATTAAATCATAATCACTTGTATTTGTGAATAAAGATTTATTGATGATTTTTACACCAGTTTCACTTGGAACGAGTGTGAAGTTTTGATAATTGAATTTAACTTCTTGTAATTTAGAAGTTGGTGCATGATCTGCAAATACGATACCATTACCAGAAAAGTTATAATCACATGGTCTATCGCCAAAATCGCCACCATAATTCATTACATCATTGCCATATAAATCTCTAGTCCAGATAGCTTGGTCTGCAAAGTCCCAAATAAATCCGCCTTGATATAATGGTTCTTCATCAGTTAAATCAGTGTATTTATGCATACCACCATTACTGTTACCCATGGAATGAGTATATTCACAGCAAATAAATGGTTTTTCTCTATATTTAGATAAGAATTCTTTTATCTGTGCTACTTTTGTATACATCTGGCTTTCCATGTCGCTTGTACCATCATAACGACGTTCATCAGGCATAGCCAACAATACCATTTTTCCACTTGCTTCATTAACACGGTCCCAGCAAATGCTTTCATAATGAACTAAGCGAGATGGGTCAGCTTTACGGAAGTATTCAGACATATCATAGATATTTTTACCACCATAAGATTCATTACCACAAGACCAAATAATGATACTAGCATGGTTTTTATCGCGTTCAAGCATGGATTTTGCTCTATCCAATACTGCTTCATGCCAATGTGGATGATCATTTGGTACAGTGTTTTTATCACAGCGTACGCTTCCACGAATTTGCCAAGAACCATGTGTTTCCATATTTATTTCATCAATTACATAGAAACCATAGATATCGCAAAGTTCATATAATTTACTGTTATTTGGATAGTGAGATGTTCTGATAGCATTGATATTATTTAATTTCATAATATCTAAATCATGAGCGATTTTGCTTTCAGGAATAGCACGACCATAGTAACAATCGAATTCATGGCGGTTAACACCTTTAAATACAATGCGTTTGCCATTGATTTTCATGATATTGCCGTCCATTTTAAATTCTCTAAAACCAATGTTTTGTGGAATGATTTCTACTACATTATCATTTTCATCTTTTACAGTGAAAGTAGCTTTATAAAGATTTGGATATTCTGCACTCCAAAGTTTTACGTTTTCAACATCTGCTGTAAATACGCTTGTAGCACCTGTAATTTCTTGAACTGTATCAATTACTACATTTTCTTCATTATCTACTAATTTAACTGCTAATTTTTTAGCATTTTCATTGTTCCATTTGAAATCAATAGATAATTTACCATCTTTATAATCATTGCAAGGAGTTGCATGAATAAATAAATCATCAACATGAACTTGTGGTTTTGTATAAAGATATACATCGCGATAAATACCGCTAAAGCGCCAGAAATCTTGGTCTTCAAGCCAGCTAGCAGAGCTGAAACGATAAACCTGTACTGCTAATTTATTTTCACCTTCAACGAGATAAGGTGTTAAATCAAATTCTGATGGTGTACAGCTATCTTCGCTATAGCCTACAAATTTGCCATTGAGCCATAAAGCCATTGCACTATCTACGCCCTGGAAAGATACAAATACTTCATTCCAGCCTTGTGGCACTGTAAAATATTTTACATAAGATGCGATTGGATTATTTTCTGTAGGAATTTCACCTTCGTTTAATTCTTCATGACCGTCCCAAGGATAAGCTACATTTGTATATTGAGGTTTGCCGTAACCTTCCATTTGAATATGTGCTGGAACACGAATTGTATCCCAAATTTTGCAGTTATAATCTGCTTTTTCAAAACCTTCAATACGAGATGCTAAATTTTTTGCATAAGAGAAATACCATAATCCATTTAAAGATTGACGCATGGACATTTCTTCATTGAGCATTTCTTCTTCATTAGCATAATAATGATGGTCGCTATGTGCAGGTAGACGATTATCTGCAAAATATGTTGAGTCTGCCAATTTGCTTATATCAAAAATCTTTTCTTCCATAAATAAATAACACCTCATTTTTATTTTCGAAAAATATTTTTATCGTAAACGTTTACATTGAAATTTAAACTAAAAATAATTAAATTATCAAAAAATTTTTTCTTATTATATATTTAATTATATACTAATATTATCAAAAAAATATAAGATGTTGAACTATAAATTATAAGATTTAGAAACAAAAAAAAAGGAGAAGTTATCTAACTTCTCCAAAAATAATTTTATTTAGGATTTTATTTTTGAACATAAAATTCTATATCATCTATAGAACCCCATGTGTCAGGTCTACCATTAAAATGAAGCCAATTTCTACTTCACCATTTTTAACCTCAATATTTTTAATTGAAGTCTGATGCCATCTATTCCAGCCATCATCTTTAATATCAGTAGTCATTTCTACACCATTTTGTTTTACAAATAATTGATATTTGGAAGCTAAACCATTTCCTTGTGTCCAACAAGATAAAGTATATTTTCCATCAGAAAGACCTTTTAATTTTTGTTTAATAATCACATTAAATGGTTTATTATTCCAATAGTGCATAGCACATTTATCACGTACATCTCCTTGATTCCAAGCTAAATTTATTGCTGAACTATCACCTACAATATCCCAGCCATTTAATGTTTCATTTTCAAAATTACCATTTAAGACTAAATTCATTTTATTTTTTACTTCAATATTAGCTATAGCCTTTTGTGCTAATCCTTCCACAGTTCCTGATATCGTATAATTACCAGGTTTTGCAAAAATTGGTTTGGCAACATCCCATTTAACAGACATATTTTTTACTGCATCATTAGAATAAACCACACCTACTGTCTGTGGTAAATCTACATTACTATATAAACTAACATCTTTTACATCAACTGTATTTATCGCTGTAACTTGTGGCTCTATATACTGATTATTTGGGTCTGATACTAAATTAAATGTATCCATAGATTCAAGTGCATTTCCCTTTGTATCAAATAATGTTAAATTATCCCAACCATTACCACCACCATTAGACTTCCAACCTACTTTTTCATTGATAACCCAATCTGGAGCCCAATAAAATACCCCCAACCCACGATTATCATTTACACTAGCAACAGTTGCCATAACGTCACGCAATCCTGTTGCTTGTCCTTGCACTGTAGCTTTATAACCACCGACTTTTTCTTCATTTGTTCCAAAATTATTTTTCTCAAAATCGGCATCTTCTAAAGTATAACCAAAAGCAGTTTCTACAGCTATTACATCTTTATTATATTTGGCACTAACATCATTCATTGTATTTTTTAAATCGTCCATTGTACCATGCCAAAATGGATAAAATGACATACCAATTATATCAAAGTCATTCACTTTATTTTTTACAATTAAATTATCAAAAAAAGTATGATATAAATTTACATCTACACCAGCTAAATGTATCATTGTCTTAACTTTATTATCTTTATCATTATCATGTACAGCTTGTAAACCTGCATTTAATAATTTTGCTAAAAATTTATATCCATTAGGATTATCCTCTGTAAGTTGTGCTTCTGGCCATAACATCCCATTATTTAGCTCATTGCCCACTTGTACCATATCTGGTGTTACACCTTGAGCATTAAAATCTTGCATTACTTTAGCAGTATAAGCATAAACATCATCTACTAATTTATCACCACTATCATTTTTCCAAGCATCCGGTTTTTTCTGTTGACCTGGGTCCACCCAAAAATCACTGTAATGAAAATCTACAAGAACTTTCATACCTAAAGCTTTAGCTCGTTTTGCCATTTCAATAGCCTTAGCTTCATCTGTATTACCACCGCCGACACCTTCTGGTCCTACGACATATGGATTATTCCAAATACGAACACGAATCCAATTTACACCATGATTTTTTAAAATAGTGAGTCCATCTTGTTCTATGCCATTATCATAAAATTTAGTACCATTTCGTTCTAATTCTGGCATAATAGAAACATCCGCACCCTTGATAAAATCCGTAGATAAATTTTCTATAGGATTTACTTGTACTGCTGCTAGTGCTGTAAACGGTAAGGAACAAGAAATCATTGTAGCTGTTATTGCTGACAAAATTACTTTTTTTAATTTATTATTTTTCATAAACTACACACCTTTTATTAGAAACTATAATTAAGTGCTAAATTATACATATCATAATAATCAGAGAACCCTGAGTAATTACTATCATATGGACGCAATTTATACCAATTAAATTCCAAATTAGTATTATCCGCAAGCATATAACTAATACCTAATCCATAACCTTTTTCACCATTACCACCAAGACCATCACCACCTGGAGTGTTTAAAATATGTGCCCAACCAGTAGAATCTACACTATAATTTCCTAAACTCATATAATCAGCATAAACTTTCCAAGTATCTTTGGTGTCCCATTTCAAATTACCATAAGTAAGTCTAGTCCACCAACCATTTTTTTGTGCTCCATCTGGAAGACCTGATGCTCTATTAGTTACAGCTTCTGCTGTTAAATTCCATTTATCACTGAGTTGTGTATTGATACCATAAGCAATTTGCTCTAACATATATGGATTTTCACTTGATTCAATCCAATTCCATTGATTTTTATGATTATTCCACAATGTATTTTCATTGCTATTTGTTTTTAAATAACCTAAAGTAAATTTAGTATTATCATCTACTCCAATCTGTGCATTAGCAATAAAAGCATTCATAGAATAATCTTTCCAATTTTCCGCAGTTAAATTTCCCCATCCTGCAGAAATAAGCGAATTATTTCCCAAATCTTGAGTTACCATAATACCATCAACTGGATTATCCCACCAAATAAGACCTTGCCCAATATTTAAATTCTGACGACCTAAGGTTACAGATGTATCCATCTGTTTCCAAGTCAATGCTAATAAATCTAAATTTGCACTACCATGTGCTCCACTATCACCATTATTAGTATATCCATTATCATCATTAGTCGTATTTTCTAATTTTACTCTACCTAAAACAGATAAATTCTCATCTGGTTCTGCATAAAAACCTAAACGTAAACGTTCTTGAATACGATTACTTCTTTTATCTTTTCTATCTTTATCAGCTACATTAGCTGTATAACCCTTTGGAGTATCCGCTTTATAATTTGTTTGATAACGAATACGTGCATCACCAAACCACTTAATTTTTCCATTGTCGAAGAAATTATTTGTAGCTTGTGGCTCTTCTTTTACTGGCGCTGGTTCTGCTGGCATTACCATCATAATCTTTAATTCATTACTATACTCTTGTTGTAATTTATTGAGTATTACTTTATCTTCTGCTGTTGCTCTATTTTCATTTGCCATTGCTCTAGCTACAAATTGTGCTAAATCATAACGAGCCACCACTTTTTTATCATGAAATCTGTCAAATTATAACCATCTACTAGACCTGTTTCTACTAAATGTTCCACTGCTGTATATGCCCAATAATCTTTAGGTACTGTAGCAAAAGGGTTTTCACTAGCAAAAGCTGTAGAATTAATCATTGTTCCAGCTATAGCTAATGAACATAATAATTTTTTATTTAATATATAACTCATAAGTTAAAACCTCTCTAAACCAAATATATTCTTATGCTCAAAGTTATAAAATAAATTCATAAATAGCTTCTATGCTAATTTTATCTATCGATACAATTTCATTACTAGTTTCTTCACTACGAGCAGCCATTGGTGAATCACTTTTTATTATTTGATTTTCTTTTAATGGAGAAATACTAATATAAATATCGCCATTTTGGAATTTTTCTATAGATATTATCCAAACCAATTTCCCAACTTGCACCATTATTAAAATTATCTGCTACTAATTCATTATTTACAAAAGCATATCCAATATCACCTTGATAATCTATTTTTAAAATAGCCTCTTTTAGATCTCGCATATTTGTATAATCTATATGCAATAAAACCTTACCTTTGCCAATTTTTTCTGTAGTAAATGGTATAGATTTAGCTGATTTAGTAAATTTATATGTTTTTAATAAATCAGTTTCATTTATTTTACAAATATTTCTCATTAAATCGTCTGTTAATCCATCAATAGTTTGTATAATAATAGCATTTGTATTTGCTTCTACACGAATATTATCATTATCTACAAGAATTGGATTTTCAGATAAAAGTACCTTAGTATCTCCTGCTACTTCAAATTTCCAGAAATTTAAACTTTGATAATTAGTTAAAGTATATATATTAATTATCTTACCAGATACTGTAGTAATTACTAATTTAGATAAATCTGTACTAATCGGTTCAATAAATAATTTAATTATTTTCTTTAATAATTGTTCCTTGAGAAATTTCTATGTTGCTGATACTATCATTAACAAAACAATATTCTGGTTTCATACCCTGTGGCATAAAGAAGAAATAATTTTCTACATCATCTTTAGCAAATTTTGTAATTAATTGTGTAGTAGCATATTTTAAAGTCAATCCTGCTAAAGTCAAATTAAATGGCAATATACAACTTTCTTCTGAAGCTAAACTCAGATTATTCTTTTCTGGAATAGTTAATATTTCATCAGATAAAGATAAAGTTAAATTAAAATCATTTTTATCTGGAGAAACTAAATGATCTTGATAGTTATTAATGAATATAAAGCCTTTATTTTTATCTATACGTACGGCATAACGTAACTGTTCCACATCAGTAGGTAAAATGTCTTCTGCCCCTTCTGGTAAAATAGTCTGAGTAGGACAAAATTCCTTTTGAAAACTATTAAAGAAATAGTGCAATCTCTTTAGTCTAGCATAAGATTCACGAACTTGACCAAATTCTCCAATTGCAGCTTGATAATCATAAGAAATTTTTGGGGTAGCATTTTCATTTAAGTATGGTATTTTTAATCCCAAAGGATTAGATCCGCCATGAAATACGTAATAACCAACGAAGTTACAACCCCCTGCAACTTTTATATTAGCCATAGCTTCTACACTATGATATGGTAATTGAAAACGATATTTATAAAATACAGTCATCCCTCCACCCATTTCACAGCAAGCAAAAGGCACTGTAGTCGGATCATAAGTCGGTTCAAAATTATAAGTAGCCTACGATAATTACGATAAATAAATTCTGGAGTTACTGGATGTTCTTTTATACTTTCATCGTAAAAAATCCATGGCCAAAAAGCATAACCACCCCACAATGGAAGTACAGTATCTGGTGATGCTTGTGCTCCACCCCAACCAGTTCCTGTATAAATAGGTGCTATCATTCCTGCTTCAATAGCAAATTCTTTTAAAATTTCTATATGATGATGATGTTCTTCTACACTTGTATCATAGCTACCATTATTAATCCATTCATTGCTAGTACCTGTAGTCATCTCCCAAGGTGCACCAGCATGACAATATTCATTATCCAACTGAACACCAATAATAGGACCACCATCTTTATAAAATAATCCACGTACTTGATTGCCAATTTCTTGATAATATCTTTTTACATAAAATAAATATCTTTCATCATTAGAACGCACATTACAAGGCTCACCATATAACCAATCTGGAAGTCCTCCATTTCTAGCCTCACCATGTACAAATGGACCTATACGCAAAATAACTTCTACTTGATGTTTTTTACAAAGTTCTACAAAGTAACGAATATTAAATGAGCCATCCCATCTAAATTGTCCTTTTATTTCTTCATGATGATTCCAAATGATATAAGTAGGAATAATATTTATCCCTGCCATTTTCATTTTAATTATTTCATCTTCCCATTTATGAAAATCATATCTACTATAGTGAAACTCACCACAAATACCAAAAAATGGTTTTTCATCTTTCATCATATAATGATTAGTAAAACTAATATGTTCTCCATTAGGATTAACACCTTGTAAATGCTCCAAAGTTGGATAAATACTATTTAACTCTTTTTTTAAATTAATCTGATAATTTTTCAAAATAAAACCTCTTTCAATTTCACTATTTATCTATTTTTTATTTCGCTGTTCTTGCATTTTTTCTTCTGCAAGAATTATTTCTTTATAATCAATAACACGCTTATTATCACTAATTAATAATTTTTGTGAAATTAACGTACAAATTCCTGCTACAATACCAATATACAAATATGATTGTGAAAACCCTATACTTTCATACATACTGCCAAAAATGGAGAAAAATATACTTGCACAAATAGAACTTGTACATAAACAACCAAGATAAATAGAAGCTGATAATCTTAAATCAAAATTTTTAGAAATATATTTAAATTGTCCAACTAAAAATAATGGTTTTTCAAACGAATGAATACATTTTACTGCCGCAATCCAAAGTGGACCCCATTCCAAAGAAGATCCAATTATACGTATAGACATAATAGTACCTGCAAGAATTAATGTTCTTTTTGCTCCTAATTTATTAGCTATTACAGGTGTTACGAATAAGAAAATAGCTTCAAAAAAAGTCTGAATTGCTCCTAAATCTCCAAACCAACGATTTCCCTCAGCTTGTGATTCAAATTGTGATACAAAATATACTCCAAACTGTTGATCATATACATCATATACACAACCAACACCTATCATAAAAATAATAA
>ENA-OQEB01000768-OQEB01000768.1-human-gut-metagenome-genome-assembly--contig:-NODE-768-length-12689-cov-1.983363_pt1 | contig 12689 bp, 17 predicted proteins | sample MGYA00242787_ERZ504619 | MGnify/ENA primary metagenome ERZ504619 (study PRJEB26092, sample SAMD00036317) | human gut metagenome | host: Homo sapiens | study: EMG produced TPA metagenomics assembly of... | reverse complement strand
TTTTCTTGTAAGAACAAGAGCAACACCTGCCACGAGTGCTACCGCTGCGACCGCAGGAATTGCATAGTCGCCTGTTGCGGGGATGTCGGTCGGGTTAGAGGTGCTGCCGCTTCCGCTGCCGTTGCCGCCGTTACCGCCGCCGCTGTTGCCCTTGAGGAGACCTGCGAGAGCAGAGGTAATTGTGCTGATAGCATCGCCGAAGCCTCTGAACAGCTGTGCGAGGTCAGACGGTGTGTAGCCCTTGAAAATCTCGTCAAGCACGCCTGTTGAAGCCTCGTCCGAAGTAATAGCCTTCAAAATTGTTTCTTTTTCTTCGGCATTGATTGTCTTATTTTTATAAAGTGCATTGACGATAGCCTTGCCGTCGTCAACGGTAATAACCTTATTGCCTATAAGGGAAACGAGCACGCTTTCAATCTGCTTAGCGTAGCTTGAAAGAACGTCAACATATTTTTGAAGATCCTCACTGAGCTCAGGATCGGGAGTTGAGGGCGTTGTAGTGCCGCCTGTTGTTGTTTCTGTCGGGTTAATAACGTCGATTATTTTAATTGTAAGGAGTGTTGTAAGGGAAGCGGCTGCACTCTGCGAGAAGCCTGCATCGTCCTTAACTGCCATAACAGCCTCCGAAACAATTGCATTGATTGACTCGGCATCGCTCTCATAAGCCGTTTTATATGCCGCATAATCGGTAATGCCTGCAATTACGCTATCCTTAATCGAGTTTCTACCGCCGATTGTTTCAGGATCGTTACCCTTTTCAACAGCAGCCAAAACAAGACCTGCAATTTCCTTTTGCTGAGTGCCGGTCAACGCATCAACATTAGCACCTGCAAATGCCGGAACGCAAACCGTGAACAACAATGACAAAACAACCAAAACTGACATTACTTTTTTCATATCACGCTATTTCCCTTCTGCATTAACGCCTCGATAGGCATAATCTCTTTTATACAAATTGAATTATAACAGTTTGGCAATTCAATGTCAACAGAATTGTGGAATAATTTATCAAAAATCAGTATAAATTTTATCAATTTTTTTGCCAATACTAATAAAGCAGACGCTATTTAAGGGGATTGAATTATGAGTAAAAAGAACAAAAAATCACGCAAAGAGGTCGCCCAAAAGGTCGATAAGATGACTGAGGAATTCGCTGAAATTTGGGACGGCTCGGGCGACGGAATACCCTCCGACGTGCTCGGAAGCTATACGGGAAATCCGACGGAGGTTGACAGACCGATACAGGACGCAGACGACTTATAATATATATACTATTAAAATATGCAAAAAACACTTGCAAAAAATAATGATATGTGTTATTATGTCAAGGTACGAATATGATTAAGCTGAGAGTGGGTTTCAAACCCGCTCTCTTAATTTTATAGGAGGAATTATGGCAGAAAAGAAAAAGAACACCGTTTCTGTTGTGTGGGACATTGCAAAGCCGCTTGCCGACGAGCTCGGTTTGGTGCTTTGGGATGTTCGCTTTCAGAAGGAGGGCGTCAACTGGTATCTTCGTATTATTGTTGACAGAGAGGACAGACCCGTTGACATTGACGACTGCGTTAATATGAGCCACGCTATCGACGAGCCGCTTGACAGGCTTGACCCGATTGAGCAGAGCTATTCTTTGCAGGTTCAGTCGCCCGGTATCGAAAGAGAATTGACAAGGGATTTTCATTTTGAAAAATATCTCGGCGAAAAAATTATGGTTAAATTCATTCACGCCTTAAACGGCAAGCGTGAGTACAAGGGCACTCTCGCCTCTTATGACAACGGCAATATTTCAATGACTCTCGAAAACGGAGAGACAGTTGAATTTAATAAAAAAGAAGCATCGTGGGTAAAACTCGATGATTTTGGAGGTTTTGAAAAAGATGAATAAGGAATTTTTTGAAGCAGTTGCGATTATGGAAAAGGAAAAGGGTATTCCTGCTGAATATCTCTATGAGAAAATTCAGAATGCGATTGTCGTAGCAGTCAAAAAGGAGTACAACGGCAAGGACGTTATCACTTGTGAAATCGACCCCGAGAAAAACGAAATGAACGTATATTACTGCCGCACGGTAGTTGACGAGGTTGTTGACCCCGATATGGAAATTTCTCTTGAGGACGCACAGGAAATCAAGAAAAAATACAAGGTCGGCGACGTTGTTAAGGTTAAACTCAGCAAAAAGGATTTCGGCAGAATTGCGGCTCAGACTGCAAAGCACGTTATCCGTCAGGGTATCAGAGACGCCGAAAAGGGTATGATTCTTGAGGAGTTCCAGTCGAAAAATCAGGAGCTTGTTACAGCTAAGGTTCAGCGTGTAGATCCCGTTACGGGCAATGCTACGCTTGAAATCGGTAAAGCTGAGGCTATTCTTCCGAAATCGGAGCAGGTTCCCGACGAGGTGCTTCATGAGGATCAGCTTATAAAGGTATTTATCGTTGACGTCAAGAACACCGATAAAGGTCCTAAGGCTATGATTTCAAGAAGGCATCCCGGTCTTGTAAGACGCCTTTTCGAGCTTGAGGTTCCTGAAATTTACGAGGGTACGGTTATCATTGACTCGGTTGCTCGTGAGGCAGGCGCAAGAACAAAGATTGCCGTTCACTCAAAGGATGAAAATGTTGACGCTATCGGCGCTTGCATAGGTCCTAAGGGCTCAAGAGTAAATCAAATCGTTGACATTCTCGGCGGCGAGAAGATTGACATTATAAATTACAGCGAAAATCCCGAGGAGTTCATTGCGGCGGCTCTCGCTCCTGCAAATGTTCTCAAGTTGAAATCGAGGATGCGGAAAACAAGGTTTGCCACGTTACCGTTCCCGATCATCAGCTTTCGCTTGCTATCGGCAACAAGGGTCAGAACGCTCGTCTTGCGGCTCATCTTACAGGTTGGAAAATCGACATTAAGCCCGAAAGCGGTTTCTACGAGGGTTAATCTTAAAGCAATTTACTTATTATATCGGCAGGAGATGAAATTATGGCAGTTAAAAAAATCCCGATGCGAAAATGCTTAGGTTGTATGGAGCAAAAGCCCAAAAAAGAGCTTGTTCGTGTCGTAAAAAGCGCTGACGGCGGTATAAGCCTTGACCTTACGGGAAAGAAAAACGGCAGAGGCGCATATATTTGCCCCGAGGTCTCCTGTCTTGAAAAGGCTAAAAAGGCAAAGAGACTCGAACGTGCGTTTGAATGTGCAATCCCCGCAGAGGTCTATGAGGCTATGGAAAGCGAGCTTAAAAATGAACAATAAAGCATTGAATTTGCTCGGAATGGCAAGACGGGCAGACAAGATAAGCCTTGGACACGACGCAAGCGTTGCTTCTATTAAAGAAAAGAAAGCGTGGCTTTGTGTTTTAAGTCAAGACGCTTCTGAAAGGCTCAAAAACGAAATGGGCAGGCTTTGCGAAAACGGCAAGGCGGAATGTACGGTTGTCGATTGCACAATGAACGAACTCGGTGCGTCGCTCGGCTACAAGACGACGGCGGTTTTGACACTCAATGACAGAGGCTTTGCCGAAAGATTAACACAACTCATAAGGAGGAATAATACATGGCGATTAAAAAGAATAAATTGAACGAAGTCGCAAAGGACTTCAATATGCAGAGTAAGGCTCTTATCGAGCTTTTGGGAAAATATTTTGACGGCGAAAAGAAGTCGCAGGCAACGCTTGAGGATAAGGAAATGGATGTTATCTTCGACGTTTTGACAAAGCAACATTCGGTTGAAAGCTTTGACGGTTATTTTGCAATGCAGAAGGAAAATAAAGAGCCTGCACCGAAGAAGGAAGCGGCTAAAAAGGCTTCGGATAAGAAGCCGACGGACAAAAAGCCTGCTGCAAAATCAAACGAAAAGGCAGATACCAATAAGGCTTCAAATCAGGAGCTTCCCAAGAAAAAAGGTTAAGGACCCCAACAAGCCTATGCAGTCAAGAACAAAGGGCGAAGTTCGTCACATTGACACAAGAGCAGGCTCGGTTGACCTTGACAAGTACAATGAGAGATATGAAAACATTGCTCCGGCTAACGACAGAAACTCGGACAATGTTGTAAGAAAGCAGAAGCTCAATCAGAAGTCGAAACAGTACCGCAAGCAGGGTATGAGAAGCCACAAGCACGAGAGCGAGGCTGAAAGGCTCAAGAGAATCGCTGCCGAAAGAGCTAAAAAGCAGATTAAAATTACAGTTCCCGAGGAAATCACAGTCGGCGAGCTTGCTGCTTTGCTTAAAATGACGGCGGCAGAGGTTATTAAAAAGTTGTTCGCACTCGGTATGATGGCAACGGTTAATGAGGTTATCGATTACGATACGGCTGAAATCGTTGCAACAGAGCTCGGTGCAAAGGTTGAAAAAGAAGTCGTTGTTACAATCGAGGAGAGAATTATCGACGATACGGTCGATGCGGAAGAGGATCTTCAACCCCGTGATCCCGTCGTTGTTGTTATGGGACACGTTGACCACGGTAAGACCTCATTGCTCGACGCTATCCGTAACACCTCGGTTACAAGCACAGAGGCAGGCGGTATCACACAGCATATCGGCGCTTACAGAGTTCAGACTCCCGAGGGTAAAATCACATTCCTTGACACCCCCGGTCACGCTGCGTTTACTTCAATGCGTGCAAGAGGTGCAATGGCTACGGATATTGCAATCCTTGTTGTTGCCGCAGATGACGGTATTATGCCCCAGACTATCGAGCTATAAACCACGCAAAGGCAGCTAACGTTTCAATTATCGTTGCAATCAATAAGATGGATAAGCCCGGCGCTTCTCCCGACAGAATTATGCAGCAGCTCACAGAGCATGATCTTGTTCCCGAGGAATGGGGCGGCGACGTTATCTGCATCCCCGTTTCGGCTAAAACTCATCAGGGCATTGACAAGGTGCTTGAGTCAATCAACCTTGTTGCGAAATGCTTGAATTAAAGGCTAACCCGAACCGTGCCGCAAAGGGTATCGTTACCGAGGCTAAGCTTGATAAGGGCAGAGGTCCCGTTGCTACCGTGCTTGTTCAGAACGGTACGCTTAAAACGGGCGACACAATAGTTGCAGGTACATCGGTCGGCAGAGTAAGAGTTATGACAAACGAAAACGGCAAGGTGCTCGATTCGGCAGGACCGTCCGTTCCCGTTGAGATTATGGGACTTGCGGAGGTTCCGCAGGCAGGCGACACATTTGATGCCGTTTCTGATGAAAGACTTGCACGTGAGCTTGTTGAACAGAGAAAGAGAGAGGCTAAGGAAGAGGAATTCAAGCAGTATCAGAAGGTTACTCTCGACAACCTTTTCTCCTCAATTTCTCAGGGCGATATGAAGGAGCTTAACATTATCGTTAAGGCTGACGTTCAAGCTCGGTTGAGGCTGTTAAACAGAACGTTGAAAAGCTTTCAAATGACGAGGTTAAGGTCAAGGTTATCCACGGAAGCGTCGGTGCAATTAACGAGTCCGACGTTATGCTCGCAAACGCATCTAATGCAATTATCGTAGGCTTCAATGTTCGTCCCGACCCCGTTGCGGCTGAAATTGCGAGAGAGACGGCGTTGATATGAGAATGTACAGAGTTATTTACGACTGTATCGAAGAGCTCGAAGCGGCTATCAAGGGTATGCTCGCACCGAAGTTCCGTGAGGTCGTTCTCGGCAGAGCAGAGGTTCGTAACGTATTCAAGCTCTCCTCTGCGGGTATGATTGCAGGCTCATATGTTCTTGACGGTAAAATTACAAGAAATTCACAGATTAGAGTTGTAAGAGACGGTATTGTTATCTTTGAGGACGCTATCGCTTCTCTTAAACGATTCAAAGAGGACGCAAAAGAGGTTGCCTCGGGCTATGAGTGCGGCGTGGGACTTGAAAAGTTCAACGACATTAAGGAGGGCGACATTCTCGAAGCGTTCATAATGGAAGAAGTTAAAGCATAAACGCTTTTTCGGAGGTAAAAATGGCAGGTTACAGACAGGACAGAGTGTCCGAGGATATTAAACGTGAAATCATCGCCGTTATCAGAGAGCTCAAAGACCCGAGAGTTAAGGACAAAATGCTCACTGTTGTAAGGGTTGATGTAAGTCACGACCTTTCATTCGCAAAGGTATATATCAGTGCTCTTGACGGAATTGACTCGGCAAAAGAGGCTGTAAAGGGTCTTGTCAGCGCAACGGGCAGAATAAGACACGAGGTCGGTGCAAGACTCCGACTTCGTAAAACGCCCGAAATGAAATTTGTGGCAGACGACTCCGTTGAGCACGGTATGGAAATTTTCAAAAAAAATTGAGGATCTTACGAGGGATAAAGATGAATAAAATCGACGAAAAATCGGCGGCACGTCTGTTGAGAGAAAACGATAATATTCTTATACTCACGCACAGAAATCCCGACGGCGACACGATAGGCAGCGGCTTCGCTCTCCTGCACGCTTTGAAAAAGCTCGGCAAGACGGTAAAGGTCGTATGCACCGACCCGTTCCCCGAAAAGTACGGATATATCGCCCACTCGAACAATGACGACGTTGGGGAAAATCCGTATGTTGTAGCGGTTGACGTTGCGGATATGGAGCTTATCGGCGCACAGTACCGTGCGAAATATGAACACGGTGTAAATCTCTGCATTGACCACCATATTTCAAACAAGGAATTTGCGGAAAATCTCTGCTTGAGAAGCTGCTCTGCGACGTGCGAGATTATATATGACGTAATCAAGGCAATGGGCGTTGAAATTGACAAGTCTGTTGCCGACAGCCTTTACACGGGCATTGCGACCGATACGGGTTGTTTCCTTTTTTCAAGCGTTACGGCAAGAACGCATATTATCGCTGCGGATTTGATTGAGCACGGTGCGGATTTCTTTGAAATCAACAGAATTATGTTTGAAACGAAGTCGCTCGGCTATTTCAAGCTTGAGGCGGCGGCTCTCAACACGGTTGAAATGCATTGCGGCGAAAAATGTGCGTTTATGACCGTTACGATGGATATGCAGAAGCAGGCAGGCACAAAGGACGGCGATTTTGACGGAATTGCAGGACTGCCGAGGAAGATTGAGGGTGTTTTGGTTGCCGTTACTTTCCGTGAAACAAAGGACGGTAATTTCAAGGTGTCTGTGCGCTCGCACGAACCCGTTGATGCGTCGAAAATCTGTATGAACTTCGGCGGCGGCGGTCATTCAAGGGCGGCAGGCTGCACGTTCGAAAAGGAAGCTCTCGAAGAAAACAAGGAAAAACCTGTTATCTATAATAGAAACGGAACTTAAAGGTATATGACGGGTATCATTTTACTTGACAAACCGAATAATATGACCTCTTTTTCAGCCGTGAACAGAGTAAGGCGCTTGCTCTCGGTTAAAAAAGCAGGGCACACAGGAACGCTCGACCCTATGGCTACGGGCGTTCTTCCCATTGCGCTTTCAAATTGCACAAGGTTTATCGATTTACTTCCCGTTCACGATAAGGCTATGTCGCAAAGGCTCGGCTCGGCGTTACAACCGACACTCTCGACTCGACGGGCACGGTTTTATCCGAAAGCGAGGTAAACGTTACAAGGGAGCAGCTTGAAAGCGTTTTGGAAAAATACACGGGCGAAATCGGACAGATACCGCTATGTACTCGGCAATAAGCAAGGACGGGAAAAGGCTTTATGAGCTTGCACGTCAGGGCATTGAAATTGAGAGAGAGGCAAGGAAAATTACAATATATTCCCTTTCGCTCGGCTCGTTTGACGGCGACTGCTTTTCAATATCGGTTGAGTGCTCGGCAGGAACATACATAAGAAGTCTTATTGACGATATAGGAAAAGACCTCGGCTGCGGTGCGATAATGACAGATTTGCGCAGAACCTCGGCAAACGGCTTTTCTATAAGCAATTGCGTTACTTTAGAGGAGCTTGAAAAGGCTGTAAACGACGGCACAGCAGATAAATACATCACGCCCATTGAAAAGTGCTTCGACACCTATTGTAAGATTGTTGTCACGGAGGGTCAGGCAAAGCGTTTTTCAAACGGCGGCGAATTGTCGAGGGATAGGCTCAAGGACAATATTTCCGACGGAATTTACAGGGTTTATTCCCCCGACAGGCTGTTTTTGGGGCTCGGAGAAATTGAAAAGGACGGCGAATTTCTTAAAGTTAGGAGGGTGTATGTCCGTGAATGAAAAATCCATAGCGTTAGGCACATTTGACGGGCTTCACAAGGGTCATTTGCAGGTAATATTGCAGTCGGAAAATGACAAATATGACCGTATGTTCTGCTTTTTGACGTTCATCCGCTGTCGGTAATCACGGGCAAAGCTCCCTGCTCTCTCATAACCGACGAGATGAGAAAAGATATAATCGAAAGCCTCGGGGTTAAGATTATAGACGTGAGCTTTTCGGAAATTGCCGACCTGCCCTATGACGAGTTCTTCAAGAAATATTTGATTGAAAAATACAATGCAAAGGCTCTTTCCTGCGGTGAAAACTACACGTTCGGCGCAAAGGGCGAGGGTAACGTCGAAAAGCTTAGAAAGCTGTGTGAGGAATACTCGGTTGAGCTGCACATAGCCCCCACGCAGACCTACAACGGCGAAACGGTCAGCTCCTCTAAAATTCGTTCTCTTCTTTCGGACGGCGATGTCAGATCGGCAAACGCAATGCTCGGCAGGGAATTTTCCTACCGTTCAATCGTTGTTGACGGCGACAAGCGTGGCAGAACGCTCGGTTTCCCGACGGCAAATCAGTTCTTCCCCGACAATTTCGTAAAACTCAAATTCGGAGTTTATGCCTCAAAAACGGTCATTGACGGCGAGGTTTATCCGTCTGTTACAAATATCGGCATAAGACCAACCGTTCACACAGAACGCTATCGCAGCGAAACTTATATAGTCAACTTTCAAGGCGACATTTACGGCAAGGAAATTGAGATACGCCTGACCGATTATTTGCGTCCCGAGGAGAAATTCGGCTCGCTCTCGGAGCTTCAAGGGCTATCGAGCACGACAGCAAAATTTCTCAAGAAATATTTAATAATAATACTTGCATTATTTAATTAAAAATTGTACAATAAATATAATATTATAAATTGAAAGGTGTTATAATTATGTGGGCATTAAAAGTTGCATACTACCGTGCTTATCAGAAGGTAATGAAGGTAATGCTTTACTTTCTTGACTGGTCGGAACCCCAGCTTCTTACAGGACCCGGTTCAATCCGTAAATTGCCGTCCGTCATCAAAGAAAAAGGTATCGGCAAGGTTATGATTGTTACCGATAAGGGACTTATGAGCCTTAATTTGCTCGACGGTCTTTTTGAGGAACTTGACAAGGCAGGAATCAGCTACGTTGTTTATGACGCGTTCAGCCTAACCCCTCAATCGAAAACATTGAGGAAGCAAGAGAAATGTTCGTTTCAAACGGCTGTGAGGCTATGATTGCTTTCGGCGGCGGCTCTCCGATGGACTGCGCTAAGGCTGCTTGTGCAAGAGTTGTCAGACCTAACAAGACTATCCCTCAGATGAGAGGCGTTTTGAAGGTAATGCGTAAGCTCCCCCCCTTCTTCGCTGTTCCCACCACGGCAGGTACAGGCTCGGAAACAACCGTTGCGGCTGTTGTTTCGAACACACAGACACACGAAAAATATGCTATCAATGACCCGTGTCTCCGTCCTAAGTTTGCGGTGCTTGACCCCGAGCTTACAACGGGACTTCCCAAGAAGATTACTTCGACAACAGGTCTTGACGCTCTCACCCATGCGGTTGAGGCATACATAGGCAAGTCAAACGTTCCCTCTACAAAGGATTACGCAGAGAGAGCAACAAAGCTCATCTTCGAAAACCTCGAAACCTGCTACAATGACGGTCAGAACATCGAGGCAAGAGGTCAGATGCTTTTGGCTTCTTTCTATGCAGGTATGGCTTTCACAAGAGCTTATGTCGGCTACGTTCACGCTATCGCACATAACCTCGGCGGTATGTACGGTATTCCGCACGGACTTGCAAACTCGGTAATTCTCCCCGTTGTTCTTGAGGAATACGGCTCAACGATTTACCCGAGACTTGCAAAGCTTGCTGAAATCGTCGGCATTAACGGTCAGACAGAGGAAGAGCTTGCTAAGGGCTTTATCGCTGAAATCAAGGCTATGAACGAGAGAATGGCTATCCCGACTGCATTTGAGCAGATTAAGGAAGAGGATATTCCGACTATCGTTGAAAGAGCAATGAAAGAGGCTCATCCGTTGTATCCGACACCCGTTATCTTTGACGCTGACAGACTTGCACAGATCGTCAGAAAGCTCAAGGCTAATTGAAATTAAATAGCAAAAAAATTCCCGAGTATCAAAAGATACTCGGGATTTTTTATATTCTGTTATATAAGGCTTAGTTGCTCGCCATATCCTCGGCTGAAAGTGTCGAGCCTGCCGCCGGAAGCGTTCTTGTCCTGTACCTTGCAGGCTTTTGGAACATATTCTCGGTAAAATCGGTAACGCTTTCAAGTCGGTGGTTTTTCCTTTGCGTCATAACACCCACGCCCTGCGTGTCCTTTGTGGTCTTGGGCGATACCGCACCTGTGTTGAGAAGCAATATTCTGCCCGACGACGATTTCATAACAATTTCGCAGTCCTCTTTTATATGCCTTATCGCAACAATCGGAAACTTGTCGCAATATGCCTTGATAAGCTTCTTACGGTTTGTCTTGGTTTCATATGCGCTCATATCGACCTTTGCAACCTTGCCGTTCTCGAAGAAAAAGAGCATATAGCCTTTGTAATCCGTCGTAACCGCCATATAAACAGCAGCCTCGTCTTTATCCATTTGAAGTGCGGAAGCTACAAATTCGCCCAACACGCTCGCCTTTGTGTCCGAAAAATCAGCGCTTTTGCCTTGTAAACCTGACATTTATCCGTGAAGAACAGCAAGTCGGTGTTGTTTGAAGCCTCGACAGTCTGCACTATCTCGTCGCCCTCTTTGAGTTTCTGCTCTCCGCTCATACGAAGCGATTGAGGAGTGATTTTCTTGAAATATCCCTCTTTCGTGAAGAAAAGAGTAACGGGATAATCGGGAATTTCTTCGATTTCCTCGTCGTCATCCTCGACGTCCGCAAAAATAATCTCCGTTCTTCTCGGTTTGTCGTACTTCTCCGCAACCTCTTTAAGCTCTGCAATGATAATCTTCTTAACCCTTGATTTTGAGGAAAGAATATCCTCCATATCCTCAATATCCTTGCGAAGCTGCTCAATATCGGCTGTGCGCTTTAAGATATATTCACGGTTGAGGTGGCGAAGTTTAATCTCCGCAACGTATTCAGCCTGAATTTTGTCAATTCCGAAGCCTATCATCAAGTTCGGAACAACCTCCTGCTCCTCGTCAGTGGAACGGATTATCTTAATTGCCTTGTCAATATCAAGCAAAATTTTCTGCAAGCCCTCGAGCAAATGAAGCTTGTCCTTTGCCTTTGAGAGGTCAAAATAAACACGTCTGTTTACGCACTGAGTTCTGAACGCAATCCATTCAAGCAAGAGCTCACGAACGCCTAAAACCCTCGGTGTGCCTGCGATAAGCACATTGAAGTTACAGCCGAAAGAGTCCTCAAGCGGAGTTGACTTGAACAGCTTTTTCATAAGCTTGTCGGGGTCTGTGCCTCGCTTTAAGTCGATTGTGATTTTAAGACCTTTCTTGTCCGTCTCATCACGAATATCGGAAATTTCCTTGACCTTACCCGCCTTTGCAAGGTCGATTATCTTGTCGATAATAGCCTCGCTCGTTGTGGTAGCCGGAATTTCATAAATATCGATACAGTTAGACGATTTATCGTAATTATATTTCGCACGGAGCTTGAAGCTGCCTCTGCCCGTGCGGTAAATCTCACGCATAAGCGCTTCGTCATAGATAATCTGACCGCCGCCGATAAAATCGGGTGCTTTGAGCGTTTCCATAATATCAGCGTCGGGGTCCTTGATAAGCTCAACGGTCGTGTTGCAAATTTCGCCCAGATTAAACGAGCAAATATTTGAAGCCATACCGACGGCGATACCCATATTTGCGTTTACAAGCACCGACGGAAATGTTACGGGGAACAGGGTCGGCTCTTGCATGGAGTTATCGTAGTTCGGAACGAAATCAACCGTGTCCTTGTCAATATCTCTGAAAAGCTCCGCTGCAATGGGGGCAAGCTTTGCCTCCGTGTATCTCGAAGCCGCATATTGCATATTTTTTGAATAGGACTTACCGAAGTTACCCTTTGACTCGATATACGGATGAAGCAAGCTCTCGTTACCACGGGCAAGTCTAATCATTGTTTCGTAAATCGCAGCGTCGCCGTGGGGGTTTAACTGCATTGTACGTCCGACAATGTTTGCGCTCTTGACGGTCGCACCGTTCAAAAGTCCCATTTTATACATAGTATAGAGCAATTTTCTGTGCGAGGGCTTGAAGCCGTCGATTTCAGGTATCGCTCTCGACATAATAACGCTCATTGCATATGGCATATAGTTTATTTCGAGCGTGTCGATAATATTTTGATGCACAACCTCGCCCGCACCGGAGATATGAGCGTTTAAGTTCAATCTTCTTCGTGGGATATTTCGGTTTTCTTTTTCTTAGCCATTTATTTCTCCTCGTGTTCTGATTTCATTTGACGCCTTAAAAATACAGCTGCTTTTCAGCCTCCCTTGTGTAAAGGGAGGTGCCGAACGAACGTGAGGCGGAGGGATTGTAATGTTTATTTTATATGATTTTGTAAAATCCCTCAGTCAA
>ENA-OQEB01000767-OQEB01000767.1-human-gut-metagenome-genome-assembly--contig:-NODE-767-length-12701-cov-1.933911_pt1 | contig 12701 bp, 16 predicted proteins | sample MGYA00242787_ERZ504619 | MGnify/ENA primary metagenome ERZ504619 (study PRJEB26092, sample SAMD00036317) | human gut metagenome | host: Homo sapiens | study: EMG produced TPA metagenomics assembly of... | reverse complement strand
GACGAAGGAAGTTGGGACAGGATCCCATTAGACACGGAAGGTTCACCCTCATAGATAACAGAGGATTATAGCCTTAAAAAGCCCCATTACCAGGACGCTTTATAAGCTATACCCTTTTATGGCTGTTCAGTACAGGATACGATGACTGTCGTACACCTTTAGCTCTGTTTTGAGAGGTAATATTTAAAGAAAAAGCCTGTAAAATCAATACTTTAGGGCTTGACATTATAGGAAGGAGGGCAAGACAATGCCATTTATTTTACAAACAAGTGGTCTTTCTAAAAAGATCGGTAGTAAGGCACTTGTCACTGATGTTAATATTCATATTCCCAAAGGGGAAATTTATGGTTTTCTTGGTCCTAACGGAGCTGGTAAAACCACAGTGATGAAGATGATTACTAACCTTTGGAAACCTACCAGTGGGACTATTGAGGTGTTTGGAGAGGTATTGACTCCAAATCCTATGAAGTCTTAAAAAGAATGGGAAGTATCATCGAGTTTCCCACCTTTTATGACCACATGACCGGGCGTGAGAACTTACAGCTTCATTGTGAGTATATGGGCTATTACAATGTTGACAGTGTTGAAAGTGCGTTGCAAATGCTGGACTTGACATCAGCAGCCGATCAGCCGGTCAAGAACTATTCCCTCGGCATGAAAGAACGCCTCGGAATTGCAAGAGCCATTATGTGCAAGCCGGAACTGCTTATTCTCGACGAACCCACAAACGGCCTTGATCCAGCAGGAATGAAACAAATCCGTGATTTATTAAAAACACTTTGTTCGGAGTACGGTATTACCGTTATGATTTCAAGTCACATTTTATCTGAAGTGGAGAGTATTGCGGATACCGTTGCTATTATCCATCACGGAAAAATGATGAAAGAAATTCGTATGCAAGATATTGAGGAAATGAACCTCAATTATGTGGAGCTTTCTGTCACGGATGAAAAGCGGGCTGCCTATGTCTTGACTGAAAAGTTGGGTCTGCAAAATTTTAAGATTCTTGACAGCGGTAAAATTCGCATATATGACCATGCAGCGTCTACCCAGCAGTTGACGAAAATACTGGCTCTGAATGATGTTGAAGTTGTGAGCATTGGAAAGAAATCTGAAACGCTGGAGGACTACTTCTTGAAGCTGACCGGGGAGGTGAAATATCATGCTTAAACTCATTAGGCTGGAATGGAAAAAGAATAATGTAGGCAAGTACATTCGCAATGTGGTTATCATGTCGGCTCTGATCTGCCTGTTCATATTTGCCCTTTGCTATTTGGGAATTGCCAATGATCCTGATACGGGTGTTCCTGATGCGGCGCCGGGTAACAGTGCGATTTCTTCCTCTATCGAGCTGTTTACAAGCATGGCTTTTCTGGTGTTTACCAGTGTCATGTTGTCCACATACATTGTGAGCGCCTATAAAAACAAAACCATGAACTTAATGTTTTCGTATCCAATTAAGCGACAGAAAATTCTCGTTTCTCAAATGTTAGCTGTATGGATTTTCAATTTCGTGGCTCTGGTGCTGACAAAACTATTGATTTACGGCTGCATTTTACTTGGTTCACAATTCATGGTTTCCTCATTCCCACTGGACTACAACATGGCAAGTATGGGGTTCTATATTCAGTTACTCTTAAAGTCCGTTGTCATTGTAACCATGAGTTTTATCGCCTTGTTTATTGGTATGGCTATGAAGTCCTCAAAAGCTACCATCGTATCATCTTTTCTGCTGATTTTTTTGACACAGGCTAATGTGGGCGATTTTTCTTTGGCGGATAATGCCATTCTTCCTGTTGTACTTATGGTACTTTCCTTAATCTTTGCGTTTCTCTCGATTTACAATGTAGAAACTAAGGATTTGACATAAATGCTCAACGAAATGAAAGTTCTTATAGTGATGCCAATTATAAATTGATATTAAATAGTTATTAAAACTGCCGGGCGACGGCAAAAGAAAAAAAGCCGTCGTCCAGCAGACACATTTCCATGCGCCTATGAAGCGGCGGCTTTGAGAAAAATCAGAGCCGCCGTTTCTTTTCATTTATCCTAAACCAAGCACGACCTTCCGAGATGCAGCAAGAGCATACATTGATTCAAAAAAATCGATGCTCGACCCTCCGTTCGTCTGGAGGGCGACTACGAGCAGCATAAGAATAAAGCCAACACCACAGCAGGTAAGGAAACCATGCTGCGGCGAATCTGTGAAATCAGCCCGGCATTTGCAGAAATGCCGATTTCAAAGGTAAATAAGCGCGAATGCGAGAAGTTTCTAGATCTGCTGGGTGAGGCCGATGTACGCAGCGTGAAAGGGTATGCAGTGCTGAAACCCAACGCAAAGCAATATAAGAAACTATCCTGTCCCCAAATTGCAGCACAATGCTCCATACAGACAAAATCTGTAGAGCGAGTGTTCCGCGGAGAGCGTACCACACTAAAAACAGCACAGGAAATTGCAGCAGCTCTCAAATGTAAGCCCGAAAAGCTGTTTCATATTGAACTGGATCACCGCCCTATTGCACGAAAAACCATCAAGGAGTATGCCATTTTTCTGCGGCTCGTAATGCAATATGCCGAACGCGAGTACGGCATAGACAACGATACCCAAACACTCGCGGTTAAAGGTACGCGCAGCCGCCCGGTAGACTGCCTGCACCCGGAAGAAGTAGAGGCTCTTTTTAAGGTGCTGCCGCGCTGTTCCACACTGGAGCAGGTCATCATCATGGGCCTGCTGAATACCGGAATGCGGCGCGGTGAGTTAGCCGGGCTGACATGGGAACAATCGCTACGACCAATAAAGAGAAACCGAGCCAGTCACCGACTTTTTCGGTGAGAAGCGGCACCGCCGCAAAACTCCGCAAGGCAGTAAGCAGAATATGCAGCAGGGCTGTGGCAGCCAAGCCCCAACGTTTTTTGCCCCGAAGTTCGGCTGCCAAGTAAATGTACAGAAAGTCCATGTGGATCAGGTAGACCCAGTTCAGCAGACCACTGTCGCATTCAGCCCGAAGCACTTTCCAGAAAGGTGTTGCAAACGCCTGACACTGCCGCCAATAAAAAGTATCCAACTCAAGGGCAATAGCTTCCACAGCGGCTGTCCGGCCTGAGCACCAAGCACCAGCACCAAAAGCAGGCTTAGCGCCAACATAAGCCTTACCGTCACGGCGGTCATACACCAAACAACGCCGGTGGTCTGCACCACGGCATCGGAAAAACGGCTTGCCTGTGAGGGAAACACAGGTACGCGCAGCCCGTTTAGGGACGGTCCGTAGGTGACAATGCGAAGTGTTTTCCCCGCGCAGTCTAGCGGCAGCGGGATGCAAAGCCCGTCGTAGTTAATGCCGGCAAAATCTGCATTCTGCAAAAATACATCGACGCGGTTTTCTTGCTGCGGAAAATCCGTGTAGAGAAGTATATCCTCCAAAAACACCTGCAGACCCGCATTGAAGCAGCTAAACTGCAAAAAGCATCGTTCGCCTGGTTCCTCCATGACGCGCTCCGCTACAACAGGACCGGCGCCTTCCGCCGGTACGCCATCGATGTAGCCACCAAAACCGAACACAGGTTCGGTTTGCCCGGCTTCGGTGTAAAATGTCCAGCCACCCCGATCTGATGCCGTGCAATTCAGAAAGATGGATTGTTGCGCTTTGTCCGGTTGCGACAGACGAAACAAAAATAGCACGACCATTGTTGCCGCTGCGGTCAGCACACTCCGGCAGCGCAGAGATTTCTTTTTTGGGTGTTCACCGTCCCACCTCCTTGTTGCCTTAATTGTAGCAAAAACACAGAACGCGCACAAGCAGAGAAGCGCGGCTTCCTGCTAAACGACACGATTTTGCCCCTAAACGACACAAGAAAAAAGACGAATAATATAGTAAAATAGATTATAGTAGGTTGCATTGCGGTCTATGAAAATGCAACGGGAGGATCACAAGATGGACAAAAGATCTATATTCGAGCGAGGGTTTGCCATACTGCTGTCGGTTATTTTGATGGCGGCTTGCTTTCCGCTGTCAATCTTTGCGGAGGACACGACGCAAGGCCCGGATTTTTCGGGTACAAATCTAATGAATCTGGAAAACGTACAGCCCAGCGGCTATACGACGACCACCAACCCTATGGCTACGATGTGGGGATGCCGTTCCTCATGGTGGAGCAGAACGAGCTGATGTATCTGAATGTCTGGGGAAATAAGGTCCGCCAGGCCTCCTATTTTGACATGGGTACGGAATCCTCTTTGCCGACCTTCGCAAGAAAGAAAAGCGGTGCCAACGGCACGTTTTCCGTTGACACCTACGCCCTGATGGAGGCAGTGGCCTTTGACCCCACCGGCAGCGGACGGAAAGACCATGTGGCCTTTGTGGGGATTTCCAACAAGCGGGGCTATCTGTGGGTCATCGATACCAGGCAGGGGGCGGGCTCCGACCGCAGCGAGCCGGTGGACATCGGTGATTTTACATACATGTATGACGGAAATAGCTTTAAGGTGCCCACCTACGCCAACCGCAGCTTCCTGAACATCGTGGCCGGTGACTTTGACGGCGACGGCAAGGAAAGCATCGTGGTCTATACCCCGGAGTCCTCCAATGCCGGAGGCTGCCAGATCCAACAGTGGACTATAACGGCGGAGGTCTTACCCGGCGGGGCAAGAGCAACAGCTGCTGATGAGCTACTACAACGAGCACCCTTGGTATGATGTAGAGAACTCGGGAGGCAATCAGCGGCGCAAGCTGGGCGTTCCATGGCCGTAGGCGACTTTAACGGGGACTGCGTAGACGATCTGGCGGTGCTGTCCTACTGCCACCGGCTGCCCAATGATCAAGCCAAAGTCGACTACTATCTGCCGGAGCTCCAAATCGTCTATGGCTCCAGGGACGGCGGTGCCATTGTCACCAAGTCCGCGCGCAGAAGGAAATCTTCTGCGCTACATGGGCATGAGTGGAGGCCGCGCTCGCTACGAGTTCCCCGTAGCTGCCAGCCTTACCTGCGGAGATCTGGACGGCGACGGTGACGTAGACCTGTTCCTGGCCGGTATGCTGGGAAAATTCGGCACCTGGAAAAAAGATGCCAGCATGGTCAACGAGACCATCACCATGTATGCCCCATATATGTATGTGGGAAAGATGACCAACGTCGGCGGCACTTTGCCAAGTCTACAAACGGCACCATCCGATCCAACGGCTGGACCTACGGCGGCTACCATGATGCGGACAATGTCTGGCAGCGGCTTGCCGTAGAGGCGGTGGCCGTCAACGGCAGGGGCCGGGGGGCAAAGGAACTGGTTTTTGTAAACGGTACTCTCTATGATGTCAGCAACAATAAGCCTGTGGCGGTGTATACCGGAGGATACTTCGGCAGCTCCGATGACGGCGCGAGCAGCACCACCCGCATCTCCAACTGTGACATCCAGTCCATTGCCGTGGGCAACTTCGACGGCAACAAGGCCGGGCGGGAACAGGTGGTCTTTACCATCGCCTTGAAGCACAAAAATAACAACGAGTCCCACCTGCTGACGGGCTATATGCGGGGCATAAACTATAATGATACAACGGTAAACGGCGAAATAAAGGAGTACGGAACAGCCGGCGGATATGACTGCCTTGTTCCTACGGACAGCTATGTGAACACCAATGCCCAGAATGCGGTCAGCTTTCCTCGATATGGTAGCTGCCCAGCGGCAGGGTCACGCTGACTTCGCCAATCGTGCCGTCATGGATTACGGACAGGAAATCGTAGGTGGCCTTGGTGCGGGCAGGGGCAAAGGCGGCAATGTCTGCGCTGCCGTCGCCGGTGGTGACTACGGCGACCACATCACCCTTGGCATACCAGAGCGTGCGGTTGCCATAATTGTCGGTCTGCCGATCCTGCGTATAAATATCCTCGGCGGCGGTGATGGTATACTCCGCACTGGCCAGCGGGCGGGTTTCATACACGAAATTGCCGTCCTCGGCCTCGCCGGTCATCCACGGGTCAAGTGCGCCAACTTCTGTTTTCCAGCCAGCTAAGACCTCGCCTGTTTTGCGGATCGTCAATTTGCCCAGCGTCTCATGGTTAGAGTAGTTTTCACCAATCACAAGGGTATCCATGCCGTTCTCGTTTTTGTCGCCGGTGGCTGCGTAAATGCGGTCTGTGGTGATTTCAAAATCCACATAGTAGATGCCATCTGCATCATCGGCCAGAATCCCGTTTTCGTAGCCTGCAGTATCCTTCCATTCGTTGTAGAATCCGTTCGGGCCGGTGACTTCCACAATGCGATATTTACCCAGCGGCAATTTTTCAGGCAGCGTCAAGTTGCCCTCGCTGTTGGTGTAGAAAGTGTCTACATCTTTTGTCAGATGGCCGTTGACAGTATCGGTCACCGTAACGAGTTTCGGGTTGCCGTTGCTGTCATAACGGTAATGCCCCTGCTCGTCCAGCCAGTAGATTTGGAAAGCGGTGTCGGGCAGCAGTACCGGTTTGCCGGTTTCCTCGTCAACTTTGGTGATGCGGAGATAAACTTCGATTTCCTCGTCCAGTACCGTAAATTTCTGATAGCTGTCAGAGCCTGTCATTACGCTGCCCTTGGGGGTAGCCATAGCGCCCCACGGGTTGTTATCCTGTTCGGGGTCAACGGTGACAATAAAAGGTTCAGCTTGGAACAGGTCGTGCGGTACGGTGGTTTCCACGACCAGATAAGTGCCATAGGGCAAGCCCTGCACACGAATATTCCCGGTGTCATTGCTGAAGATCTCGGCAAGCTGGTATTCGTTGGAGCTGCCGGTGGGTTGCCAGCCGTTGCCCTTGCCGTTTTTGTTTTCTCCTGCGGCAGTCAGCGTTTTTGTTGTAGGCGGCAATTTCGTCAGCGTTGACTCATAGGTCTTTGCGATGGCCTGCGTTTCCGCAGAAAAATCCCACTTTGGATGCTCGTTATCGTAGGTCTTATCAATGTAGGCATCCAAAATGCTTTGCAGGGTGTAGCTGCCGCTGCGGGTCTGCTCAAACTGCTTCAGTTTGGACAGGTCGGACACAAGGAAGAATGTAAAGCCCGCGCCCTCCAGTTCCAGTCCATTGCTTTGGCCGCTGGAGGATACGATTTTGCTGATTTCCACATTGCCTTTGGCAACTTGGTCTTGGCTCTCGGCCAGCGCATTGTCAGCATGGATGTGGTAATTGGCGCTGTAACTGGTCTTGTCGATCTGTTCACCGGCTGCCTGTCGGTTGTCGGCAAAGGTGGTCTTTTCTACATACCAACCCTCATCAGAATAGGCGGGTGTGATGTAGTAGTTATGCTCATCGACAAGATAGCCGTCTGCAAAGGACAGGTAATAGGCATCGTAAGTCCAAGAGCCATCCAACGCTTTACCTTTAGAGACTGTAGAAAACTGGTTCTTGTACACCCAATCCGTGTACTGCCCGCTGCCGTTCTTGGCAAGCGCGGCGGTCTGCCCGGTGGCTGCCTTGGTGCGGCTGTCCACGGTGGGATAGGTGCCGGAAACAGCAAGAGCGCCGTCACGCAGCGGGATAACCACGCCGGTGGAGCGCTCTACGACATAATATTTGCCGAGGTACAAATTGCTGAAGCACAGCCAGCCATTCTCGATTTTAGCGCTGGCTACAAGGTGGTCTTTTTTCAGAACGGGTAAATAATCAGACACCCACTGCCCGCTGTTGTCGCGGATTATGGTGTGCCAGATGGGATTGCCGTCTGTATCCACAATTTTGGAGTAGTCCACCACGCCGGTCACACCATCGGGGTGCGTAATATCTTCGGCGGCGTAGAGGTCATACACCGCGCCGTCCAGCGCGGCATCGCCGTGAGCCTGCCCGCTGGCAAGGGCTGTGCCGTGGGCGGTGCTGCCGCCCACATACCGCACGGCATCAAGGTCAACCTTGGAGATGCTGATTTTCGCCCAAGGTGCGGTCATTTTTCATAACGCCGTCTGTGGGCGTGATTGTGTAGCTATCCTCGTTGGCCGCCTTGCCGCTATTGTCGGTGTTATAAGTACGACGGGGATCCTTGGCAGTGTCGTAAATGGTAACGGTGGTTTCTACGCCTGTACTGGTGACAAGTTTGGTGCCCGCCTTTGTCGGCAGCGGCAACGTCGGCATTATAGTCAGCATTGTCCAGCCAGATTACAGAATTGTCCTTATCCTTGGTGATTTCGATATAGTAACCGCGCTTGCCCAGCGGAGTGTTGGCCATGCGGGATGATTGATGTCTGTCCAATCGCCAAAATAGCCTGTGGGCGCTTTGGTTTCCACGATGATAAACTTGCCCGCATTACGTTGTGTGTAGTAGAGGGTGTGGCGCATAGAATCCGTGGTCGCATAGGCCGCACTGTTGATGACCGCATAAGTGCCATCGCCTTGGCGCTGCACACTGTAAGTGTTGTAACCGCCGGTGGGCTGGTATTTGCCTGTTACAGTATCCCACTGGAAAATCTCATATTGCGCGTCGGCAGCAATCTGATTGCCAGTTTCGCTGTCGGTTTTCGTGATGTTGACCTGCAAGGACCATTCATCGTTTTTCATCAGATAGGCATTGTTTGAATTGGCCGATACAGAAATAGTCTGTTTGCTACCATTGCTGCCCCAATACATTGCAAAACCGTAAGGAACACCCACTTCCTCATAGCGGAATTTGATGTTCGCCAGTTCTGCCTTTGCAGATGCAACCGCATTGTCCACCATGCGCTGGGCTTCGCCCTGCAACTCAGCAATCGCAGCATCGCGGGCGCTGTCGGCGGCTGCATCGGCTTCGTCCTGCGTGGTGTAGGGGCCTACTCGTCCGTTGCGGCTGTCGGTGGTTTTGCTTACGGAGTAGTGCAGCGTCCAACTTGCGGATGCAGCACCGCCATTGTTTTGAAAATTGTCATCGTTGGTGTGGCCAGCAGTGGTGACGGTCTGCTTATCCGCGGGAGAAATATTCCATGTGCCGCCGTCAATAGTACCGCTTTTGGTGATGGGTTCAATCTCGATGGTCGCGCCGTCCACTTTCTCGGTGGTTTTAAGCTGCACCTTGTTGGTGATGATACCGTAGTCAAAATCAAAGCTGCCGCTTGCGGTCTGCGCAGGGGCTTCCCAGTTGGCGTAAATTTCCTGCACGATGGGTTTGGGGTTCGGTTCGTCATCGGAGATTTCGGGGCCAATCACAGCCACAGTCTGCCAGCCCGCGCGGCCCGGCTGATAAATATAGGTATAGTAGCCGCGGGCGGATGCGTAGCGTCTGTGCCCTCCAGCAGCGTCTGCGCGGATCCCATAAGAATTTTGGCGGCAGTGCTGTCAGGATAATTCTCGATAATCTGCATCTGCGCATTTGTATAGATCGTGCGGCAGAAATCCAGCAAACTCGGCGCTTCTGCGGAGAGCGCAACCGGAGGGAGCTCCTGCATACCGAGCGAAAGCTGGGTCAAACCGCCCCAGATTCTGTACTGGTTGCCATAGTGGTCGCCGGGTACATACTGGTCTGCGCCAACCATAGAAGTATTGACATAAGTGTACGTTGGACAGTTCTTGGGCTGGCCGTCTGCGCCAGGGGTGCAGCAGTAGGCGGGGTCGCCGTTGAACCAAATCAGCCAAGTGCCGTTGACCTTGGCAACCTTGGTGATCTTGCCGCTGGTCACCGCAGGGATGGGGCGCTCAGCAAAGGCGGCAATTTCACTGTCAGGGAAGGGGTACTCGGCAGTCGCATTGCGGTCGATGGTCACCTGCAAGGTTTTGGTCAGGGTGCTGCCGTCGGGCGCGGTGTAAACCAGCTGTACGGTAAAATCCGCATCCGCCTGCACATACACGCCCAGCACAGCAGCGGAAGTTTCGCTGTATTCATTGTGCAGCAGGCTTTCAGCATCCTCGGCGGGTGCGCCGTAGTAGTCCAGCAGGGTCACACCGTCCGGCAGAACCAGATCGAGCGTGCTGCCGTCGGCGGGATACTCCACCTGCGCCATAATGGGAACAATGGCATAGTCTGTGCCGTCCAACAGGGGCGCGGCCATGGTAAGACCGTCATTGTCCAGTGCAGCGGCGGTCAGATAGCTGTCGCTGGTTTCTTCCAGTTGGCTTTCGGGCCACTCGCAAATGCCGATTTTGGTTTCACCGGTGGCAACCGGCAGACCCTCGCTGCCGATATAGGAACCAATGGGTGCGTTGGGGAGGTCGGTGTACAGTTCCGCGCCGACAACGGCAGCAGAGATTTCTTCTTCAGCGGGCTGCTCTTCTGCCGTTTCCGGGGTAGCTTCGGTTACATCCTCGCCGGGGTCGGGGCTGCTCTCGTCGGTCTGGCCGTTGTCTGTTTCAGACGGCTCGGTCTGCTGCTCCATCTGCACGGTTTCCTCGGTGGGCTGCGGTGTGGGTTCCTCCGCAAACGCTGCACCGGGCAGCATGGAGCAGAGCATTACCGCCGCCGCAAACAGCGCGGTAACGCGGTGCTTTAATTTATAATGTGTTTCTTTCATTGTGAAATCCTTTCAAAACAGAGATTTTTTTCACGAAAAAAAGCGCCTGCAAAATGCAGACGCTGCGGTTATCTTTCGGGGGTATCCTGAGCGGGCTGGGCTTTGGCTTTTTCAAATTTTCGCACTTGATTTACAAAACCGTCCAATAGGCAGGTATGCGCTTGTAGGTCAGCGTAGTAACAGGAACGGTCAAATCCACGGCGATCCATATCTTTGATCGTGCGAATGGAATCTGCCCATTCTCTATTTGTGTGAGAAATACGACCATCTCCATCACGGGTTTGAATGGCCGCTGCCAACACATATTTTGTGCGCTCCAAACCATATTCCGCCACTACCTGTTCAACAGCGCCAGCGCCCAGCCGCATACCATCAAAGCGCTGTGCAAGCGCTGCGTCAATCTCGTCCCGACACCTTTCATTCAAGTGGCAAGACGCATGGTACTGCTGCAATTCGCCGTGTTCGCGGGCATAAGTGACGGACTGTCGATATACTTTGGGTGGGTTCTGCTGCTGCTCCTTTTTCAGCAAGTCATCTGCACGGTCTTCCACGCACTGAGCCACAATGCTCATATAATCGGTTTCCAGCTTGGAAAAATCCTTATACACATCCGCCAGCGGCGTGGGAGATTTCAGCAGCGCCCGCACCTGTGCAGGGGTGAGGTTCATTTCTTCCGTTGCAAGAATAATATCTTCACGGACGCTGTACTCGTAGGCGTGATGTAGTATTTCTTCTGGCGGCTGTGCGGTCAGCCATAGGCAATAGGCGCTCTGCTCCACCCGCATTTTTTCGCAGAGCTGCTCCTGCGGGGTCATTCGGCATCCTCAAAAACAAGAGAATTGCTTTCAAGAATATATTCCCAAAAGAAGCGTTTACCGTTCATATCCGCAGCATCATAGCAGAATGTGATAAGCGCCGGGAACATGGCTGCCGCTGCATCTTCGGAAACATTCAGCTTCTTCCCCGTGGCTGTGCAGTGGTTCAGATATTCCGCCAGTTCGCCCAGCGTGGCCGCACCGCTTCCTTTCAAAATCGGTGTGCACTCTTCCGGCCACTCCTGTTTGTCCAGCGGCAACGCCAGCATTTCCTCGCTGATTGGGGCGCTGACTTCAATTTCTGTGTCTGGGCGCTGGCTGAAACCGTCCAGCACTTCAAGACAGCCTACGGTTTCTGCTTTTTCGAGCAGCGCAGCGGCCAAAACTTCAATAATATCATCGTAAGACATAGCGTCCTCCTAAAAAGAAAAGCGCCCACAAAAGTGAGCGCCCAGATAAAATATTCGGTTATGAGAACATCGGCAAACTTCCGTTTGCTGCACCCGTTTTCAGAATGGTGATCCAGTTGCTTTTGCCGTAGAGAAACCGCACGATATGCACCGTTTGCGTGGCATCGTCCACCGTATAGAACGCAAGGTAGTTCATAACGATGGTGAAGCGGATTCCCCACAAGGAAAGTAATTTATCAGAAACAACTTCAAATTTGTGCGGGAATTCTGCCAGTGCCCCGATTTTTTCACCGGCCACATCCAACAGCTTGTCGGCGGCAGTTGGATTTTTCAGTACAAGGTCGATATAGTCGTAGGCGTTCGCCATATCGCGCTCGGCGGCTTGGGTTACATGAATGTTGTATTTCATCTGCGCTCCCTGCGGTGGCGCAAATCAGCCATAACATCGGCAAAGGGGCGCGTGTTCCCGGCTTCCACATCGGCAAGGCCCTCTTGCAGCTTGCTGTACAGTTCAATGCGGCCCGCCATTTCCTCGTAGGTTTCCATGCTCATAACGGCAAGGTCGCCCTTACCGTTTTTGGTAATAAAGACCGGCTCGTTGTAGGCATGGCAGTAAGAGGAAATGTCATTGTAGTTGTTCCTCAAATCTGCGCTGGAACGAATGTTCGGCATAGATAGCACCTCTCTTTCATACACAAATTATATCATAATTTGTGTATGAAAACAAGTAGGAGTTTTAGTTGAATGTGACAGTCCAGTAGGTATACTGCCCCTCGGCGGTGGAGCAAAACCAACAGGCCACACCCATGCTCGTAAAGCTGGCGTTGGTGATGTTGGCATAGTGGGCAGGACTGTTCTGCCAATAGCTGCATACGCTGCTGGCCGAGCCGATAGGACCGGCTGCGCAGATTTCGCTGCGGGTGGTCATGCCGCTGTGGTCGAACGCACCGCCCGCGACAAAGCTCTCGCAGCGGGCATCTGCCGCCGCGCTCAGCCGCCGTCCACTTGCCATGCGGGGAAGGTACCCACCCGCCGCACGGATGGCGTTG
>ENA-OQEB01000766-OQEB01000766.1-human-gut-metagenome-genome-assembly--contig:-NODE-766-length-12714-cov-1.768015_pt1 | contig 12714 bp, 13 predicted proteins | sample MGYA00242787_ERZ504619 | MGnify/ENA primary metagenome ERZ504619 (study PRJEB26092, sample SAMD00036317) | human gut metagenome | host: Homo sapiens | study: EMG produced TPA metagenomics assembly of... | reverse complement strand
TCATAATTATAGTTGAACCTAGCCAGATAGAATCAAAGACCACTCATTTTCATCCGAATTTCCGGCATAGATATCATTACTAACAGCATTCAATGTGTAAACCAGATTATTCGGATAACTCATACTTCGCAAATAATTCGACTTATTCGTTTCTTTCTGAGTGGTATATCCAACTAACGCCGATAAATTATGCTTCTTAAAGCTTTTCTGATAATTCATTGTCCACTCCGTTATCCAATTAAGCCTATCCGAGCGCTCATCCGTTCCATCTGAAGAGTTTGAGAACACATCTAATTTGGGGATAAATGAATATTTATGTCTATTCACGACATTAGCCCCAACATAGCCTTGAAATTCAGGCCTTCAATAATCTTAATATCCATTTCTAAGTTAGCCAATGTCCTATATTGCTCATTTTTCCTTTTTATCTCATAAGCCTGTGCCAAAGGGTTCCACACATTATTGGTAGCGTCTTGTCCAAAACCACTAAAGTAAGATCCGTCCTCATTATATAATGGATACCATTTAAGCCAAGTGGTAGCCGCACCTAAAATACCCTCAGACTCCGCAGCACCTCCCGAAGCTAAAATATTCCTTCCATTTGAATAGGTGGAATTCATATTAAACTTCATAGAAACACGATCGGACAATTTTGCGTCCAAATTAGCACGAGCAGAGAATCTCTGAAATTTATTGGTAACAATAATACCTTCTTGCGATGTATACTCCCCACTAACCGCATATTTTATTTTTTCATTGCCTCCTTGTACTGACAGATTATAACTTTGTTGCGGAGCAGTCTGAAAAATCTCGTCGTACGCATCCGTATTATAAGGATTCGTCCCGTTCAATACATCCATCACAGTCTGGGGAACCGCATAATTCCAATCCTTACGAGGATCGCCCGATACATCATATCCGGCATCTAAATTCTGGTTTTTTATCCCTTCATAATAATACTGGGCTTGTTCTTCTTTACTTAAGAATTTAGGAGTCCTTAATACTTTTTGCCAGCCATAGTAAGCGTTCAAGCTTATCCGGGCTTTCCCTTCTTTTCCCCGTTTCGTTGTTATAAGAACAACACCATTTGCGCCTCTGGAACCATAAATCGCTGTGGCGGAAGCATCTTTCAGTATATCGATGGTCTCGATATCGCTCGGATTAATCATAGAGATATCATCTCCCGGGAATCCATCTATTACATATAAAGGCTCCATTCCCGCAGAAATACTACCCACACCCCTGACACGGATCAAGGGAGCAGCACCAGGCTCGCCCGTAGTCGATATAACCTGTACTCCTGCCATTTTACCGCTCAAGGCCTGATCAATTCTCGCACGGCCAAATCTTGCAAATCATCAGATTGTATTTGGGCCACAGAGCCTGTAAGGTCTTTTTTCTGCACAACACCATAACCCACAACCACGACCTCTTCCAAGGCTTGTGAATCCTCTACCAATTAATTGAATAAAAAGACGCATTATTCAAACGTCTCTCAAGTGTTTGATAACCAATATAAGAAACCTGCAATGTAGAGCTTGGATCAAGACTCAGCGTGAATTCTCCGTCTAAATTCGTTACCGTACCATTTGTCGTACCTTTTTCGATGACATTAGCTCCAATAATAGGCTCACCGGAAGCGGACAGGATTTTTCCTGTTATTGTCTTCTTCTTTTGTAATGTACCGGTAGTTGTTTCTTTTGGCTTAGATATCGACAAAACAATATAGTTTCCATCCATCTCATAATGAATATTCGTCCCTTCGAATAATTGGGTTAAAATACTTTGAATGGAAGATTCCCATGTATCTACTTGATATTTCTTGTGTACATCAATATCTTTTGTATACACGAATAAAAAATTGGACTGTTTCTCAATCGCATTTATGATCTGCCCTAAAGGGATCTCTTTTTCATTAAAAGATAATTTCAAGCTTTGTGCATAGGAAATTTCCGTCTGCACAACAAATAAACCTAGGAATAACACCCATATAGGAATACATTGAATTCTAAATAAGTGTTTAAGCAGAAAGCTTTTAAAACAAAAGCTCTCCAGAAATGATTTTTTCTTCATATCTTTGAACGTTTTTAAGATTAATACAGTTAGAAATAATTGTGTTAGTTCCAGCCGATAGATGTTCCAGCATCTATCGGCTTTTTGGTATTAGATATCTTATTTTCTCGTCATAGGCAAAATATTTTTATATTAATACTCGGTTAACTAAATCTATTTAAAGGACCTTTATTTATAGTCGGATTTTAATTGATACATACAGTTGTTTTATTCTCGTCCCACTCGAAAGTATAATGACCCTCTTTTTGCAAGAGACGAAGAGCATTATCGATACCGTCGGTAGTACGGAACTTACCACTAAAAACCTTCTCCTTTACCGCCTCATTATTGATCAAGATACGAACCCCGTAATTTTTCTCTAATTGTCGCATTAAATCAGCGAACCGGGTCTCTTTAAAACAAATCAAGCCCTCTCTCCAGCGATATACATCGTAATTATCAATAGGAGACTTACATAATTCCCCATTTCGGAAAGCCACTTTCTGGGCAGGATACAATCGTACCGACTTATCCTTATTTTTCCGATCCGTCACCTCAACGGAGCCTTCCATCAATGCCGTCGTAAACCCTTCCATTCCCTTATAGGCCTCAACATTGAATTTCGTTCCTAAGACCTTTATATCAAAAGTTTCCGTATGTACGATAAAAGGTTTAGAGGCATTATGCTCCACCTCAAAATAAGCTTCCCCGTTCAGATGAATCTCCCGGGTCGATCCAGAGAAATAAGCAGGATAGATGATTTCCGAGCTAGCGTTTAGCCATACGCTTGTACCATCCGGTAACTGAAGGTTTACCCGCTGACCGACCGGTACAGTCACGATATTATTCGCCAAGCGTATTTCCTCCATTTTCCGTACATAAATATATCCTCCGACTAAGAACATTACTAATATTACAGCCGCAACGCGAAGTAATTCCATGAAAACAACCCGGGTTCGTTTCTTACGGCTTTGTACCGATTGCCTATCCGTAATCCCCCCGGACACAATCATCGCATCAAAAACCATACGTTCCCGTACTAGCACCTCCTTATGTTTCTCAGACTCATCCAGCCATTGTCCTATAAGCCTCTGTTCCTTAGGAGATGCCTTTCCTTCAAAAAACTTATATAATATATCACGTCTCATGTCTCTATTTATAATCCTCATTTATATATAAAGCAAACAAGAAACAGAGAACCCTAAATGTAAAGCTGTATTTTTTTGAAATTTTTTTAGCACCAAAAGAAAAGCCATAAAGGGAAATAATCAATTAACATCTTTCTCAAGATCTTCAATGTTTTAGTTATATGATATTCAATGCTCTTGATAGATAATCCTAAAGCTTCAGCGATCTCTTTGTTACTCTGATTCTCATAGCGGCTCCTTATGAAAATCTCTTTAGAGAGAGAAGGTAAGGAATCTATCGTTTCTGTCGCGATCTTCCGTAACTCTTCCGAGAATAAAACTCCGGCTCACACGCTTCCAAGGTCATAATCCGAAGCTGGAGTTCCCATGCGTTTTGATCCTGCAATTGTTTTACGATATCCTCACGGGTTCTTTCATGCCTCAAATAATTCAAACACTTATTTTTCACGATAGTCAAGACGTAAGCCGGGATATTTGACTGATGCTCAGATTCTCTTTATTCTCCCAATAATACAAAAGGCTATCCACAACGATATCTTCCGCCACAAACTCATCCCTAACATACATCTTTGCGAAAAAAACAAATCGAGCTTTATATTCACGGTAAAGTTCGTTAAACATACGTATGTCTGATGAGATTTCCGTCATGATACAATTATCTTAAATTTTAAGAGATAACAAAGCATACTAAAGGAACAAATCAAGCCCTTTAAGATGCCCAAATATAAGGAATTAATATCAAAGCCTCATAATCATTCCAGAGCAACCTCATCGAAAGTAAGGGATACATATGTTTTTAAAGACAATTCACGAAATACGGGACTCATCGCTGAATCCCGTATTTTCCATTTACATAAGACTTTACTTTGGAAAGTAACCTATTTTTTCCTTGTACATTTGATTACTTCCTGATTAATATATTTAACCTTCTCCAGATCCATCTTTTCCACCTTTCGGTCATAAGTGACCAAGCCGTTTATCTCATGTTCCACATCTGTAGTCTGCGTATAGATGGCCGTGCTTAGTCCGAAATAGTTTATCATCTGCTCTAGCTCGGTAAGCATTAATACATAGGTATCGGTCAGGACCTCTCTATTCAACATCATCTCATAAGCGTCATTGCGTACAGGCCACATATGCCCACGCACAAATAGACCTTTTCCTCCGAATTCGCCAAGGGACGCAGCACGTTTATCATCGGGACGGGGGATCGCCTTAGGCTCGATCTTGCCATAATGATGCATATCCACGAAATCTCCATTTCCGGGATCTCCATAAGCTTTCCGATAGCCCGGAGCGTAATTATATCCCGACATACCGTTTACCCAACGATTCGGATCGTACTTTTTCACCCAAGCGGTGATGTCTGTCGCTTCAAAGGCTCCCCAATTCTCATTAAACGGAACCCACATCACGATAGAAGGCGAGCTGACGTGTTGGTCGATCATCACTTCAATTCGTCACGGAACTGTTTACGAACCGACACGGAATCCGCATCATCCGGCTCCCAAAGGTTCGGCATATCTTGCCAAACCATTAGGCCAAGCCTGTCACAATGATAATACCAACGTTGAGGCTCTACTTTAATATGCTTGCGTATTACATTAAAACCCGCACGTTTCGCCAGTTCTATATCATACAACAAAGCCTTGTCGGTAGGAGCAGTAAATGCGCCATCGGGCCAATAACCTTGATCTAAAAGACCGATATGGAAAACAAACTCCCCGTTCAATAAAGGCCGAAGCACACCATCTACCTTTCCCATACTAACAGAACGCATACCAAAATAAGAAGATACCTCATCTATTATCTCACCCTTTCGATCTTTCAACTGTAATTTCAAACCATACAAGAAAGGATCATCCGGGCTCCATAGACGGGGCTCCCGGATAGGTAAGTAAAAACTCATATTGGAATTTCCTTCGGTTCTTGCCACCTCTGAAGTACCATTATCCGCGATAGCCGTTACCTTTAACTCCTTATCCTCCGTATAAGCAATTACTTCCAACCGATTATTTTTTAAATCGGGAACAAGCTTAATCTGAGAAATATATTGTTTCTCTACCGGTTCAAGCCAAACGGTTTGCCAGATACCGGAGGTAAAAATATAATCTCCACGTGAGCCGTTCTTGCCCGAAACGGCCCGGCCGTCGTTAGGATCATAAGCACCTACCACAAGGACATTTTCACCGGATTTCAAATAATCAGTAATATTTAAACTAAAAGCATCGTACCCTCGTATGGGTACCACCTTCTTACCGTTGACAAACACGGACGAGATCCGATCTACAGCCCCAAAATTCAACAATACATGCCTGCCCTTCCATGCTTGAGGAACAGAGAAGCTACGCTTATACCACAGACAAGTATCACCCCCACGGGCTATGCCGGATAATTCCGATTCCGGAGGATACGGCACACGTATCTTTTCTACTTTCGCGGGAAAGGCTGGAGGAGTGGTCGCCGTAACAGGATCAAGCAGGTCTTTTCCTCCCATATAATCCCATATACCATTCAGATTCAACCATTCCGAACGCACCATCTGTGGACGCGGATATTCCGGTAAAGGAATCTCAGCCTTCAATGCCTCCTCTGTCCATGGGGTAGGCAATGTGAACTTCTCTAGGATTTGCGCCTTTACGGGTAAGAGATCTCCCCCAAAAAGAAAGGAGCAAAGAGCTAAACAAACAACGGTAATCTTTTTCATAAACCAACTATTTAAATAATTCCGGATAATATTTCCGGATCAAATCTTGATCTTCTTTCTCCAACTTATCGATCAAGACCGGCTTATCTTGCGGACGGAGGGCTTTTTGATTGATTTTGTTGATCAAGCTCCAATCCTTAGCCGGTTTCTCCGGGCTGGGATCGGCAGGTTCATGGGCTTGCAAATCATAACGGGTAAAGTCGATGACGTAAGCCGGGGAATTTTTCGTATGCCAATCACGTAATAAGGCCAAGCGGAATTCCTTATTCATAAACCATTTTATCTCCAAATTATTATAAGAGTCTCCCAAACCAGAGCCTCGTTCTACGAAGCGATAGTTCCAGTCGTCGTTCGATTTATATTGTTTTCTCCAAAGTTCGCCAAATTCTCCGAACGTAACGAATGAGTATCCGGCCAGCTTCCTTGGTACCCGTTACCCACATCTTCATGGCATCACAGATGAGATCCTTCCCGAACTCATGTACCATCTGCGCCTCCCAGATATTGGCGACCCAGCCAAAGCCATTCAACTCAAGACCTTTATCAAAGTGAATCGCTTCCGTGTGCATCACCTCACGATGCCCTAAGTCGAGCCCCCAACCTTTGTACGTCTCGATCGGGCCGACACCTCTACGGCTGTTGTATCCATCGATACCATGTCCGGTCTGTCCGCTACGGCGGGCACAGATAAAGTCCATCGTCCAGCCATCCAGATTCACGCAATCGATGAAATCGCTTTTTCCCTGCGCCGGCTTGCAAAAGTGTTCCGTCGAGGGATAGAAAGGATAAGAAGGAGAACCGTCAGCACCACCACCGTCTATATTATGCTGCTCCAGATCACGCGTGCGCCACATGGATGTTCTCTTTCTCCGCCAGATATCTCAAATTATCGGCCGATAAGAAACCTCCCATAATTGATTGCGGACGATAACCATTTCCTACCATTTTAGAAATGATCTCTATCGCCTCCGACATCTCACGGTTTACCCGCTCACGGGGTAGATACATCGCCGGAAAATAACCGGGGAAATAAGTAACCTCATCCCCATATTTCTTTTGGCACTCCACTACGTAATCACGGATCTCCCGGTAATTCTTCCGTCCGTCCTCCAAGGCATTCATCGTGAATCCCCATGTAAGACGACCGTTCGGGTTATTCATGGCGAAGGCCTCCCGCAAGGCACGTACTCCCTCAAGCGTATGCCAATCCACCTCATCGCGGGGATGTAACTTGACATCCCGGGAGACTTCCCAAGGCGTCGTACGTATCATGATACATAAGGTGACAAAACGATTTCCTTCTATCGTCAGCGGTTCCATATTCGCCGGGACGACCACAGGATCTGCCGCCCTTAATTGAAAACCACTGAGCACAGCGACCATCCATACGACCGCCCATTTTCTCCAAGCTAATATATTCATATCATTATTTCTCATGTGTACAATTTAATCTCGTATTTGTACAATCTATTACTATTTCCTGATCCGACGGAAGTATCCTAAAGGCATAATCCGAACCGGATTCAGGTTTCCTTATATGGCCTTTCTCGCAAGTGATCACGTAGTTGAAACCATCGAAGCTAGCGTTGACCGCCTTATCCTCTATAACGGTGAAAGGTAGCTCCTTCCCTGCTGCGACCTTTAGCTCTAAAGCCCATGAGAGGTCCGCCTCCTTTGACAGAGCGGCTACCTCGAAGCGGGTCTCATAGAAAGTGATCTTGAATGGATGGCCTTTTGAGTCTTCGGCGGAAACTACCAAGGTATCCTTGCCTATCTCCGTCACTACCGGATGATCCAAGGTAAGTTCCTCCTTATCTCCATCCTTGTCTAATCGGACGATCCGAAGCCCGGCACGATCGAGTCCCTCGCTCCACATGAATCCGTCCACGACGGGCAATATAGAACAAGAACTGGTTCCCGTCTCCGGGCTTTTCCAGATAAGCGGACTTATAGCCTTCGTCGAAAAGATGGATATCCCTAAAGCGGAAGGTTCCCCTTTCCCACAATAAGTTCGCCCGATAATAACGGCTGTTAAACCAGACCGTCTTATTTCCTTCTCCACGGACATCCGTCAACGTGGTGACAGCCGTCGGCGGCGTAACCTTGAAGCATTCCTTGAACCACGCACCGGATTCGCCCAGCGTCTCCACCCGGATCTTATTTTCCTTCCTCAAGGAGTCCAAGATAGGGATCTGCATCTCCAGTCCCTTGCTCATATTACTCCACGTGAAAGAGTTCTCCTGTCCCGCTTGCGCATAATTGAAGGCCAGACAAGGCTGGTTCACGATCGATTCCAAGAAATAATCCACCCAGCGGCGATCCATGCCCGCCTTCTCATACACGGGTTCCAAGGAGATCACCCCTTGACGCTCTTGTCCCAGACCATCATCATACTGATAAATAGGATCACTGCCCAGCATACGGAAAATAGGAACGGGGATTTGCCCCTCCTCGGTCTGCGCCGGCATATAGGCGTTTACCCGGCTCGGGTAATAGGCTTGGTTCCAGTAACCACCCCATAGGGTATAACCATCCGTCCCCACTTGGTCCTTGCAGTTGCACGACGCCACGATCTTATATTTATCGTACATATAGCCCAAGGTATGCGCGTCGATAAACCAAGAGCCGACCGATTTCGGGTACGTGCCGAATATCTCCTTGAACTTCGCCATATAGACATCCACCAGTCGCTCCCGTTCTTCTTTCGTATATCCGGTGCTGAAAGCGATATTCGCGTGCGAGACCCAAGAATGCTCGCCACGCCACTTGATCCCGGCGGCTCGATCTGCGGTTGCGTAAGTTCCCACCAAGCACCGATCTCGGAGTGAGCATTGAGTTTACTTTTCAACAGATCTTGGTACAACGGTTGATCAACGCATCGTACTGTAATAAAAAGGTAGCCGGTAAATCATATTTATTCACCAATTTCACTTGCTCACAAACCGTCTCGTACAATAAGCTATCGGCGTTCTCCACCCGGTAGTCTGTCTGGCGGATGAAATTGATGATGTTGATAATACGGGGAGCAGCCGCACTCTCAACCAGTTTCTCTCCCGCGCTACGGCATCCCGCACAGCAGAAGACGATAAAGCATACAAGACCTATCTTCTTTATGAATGACATTCGATTCAATTTTAAATTCATTTACTCTCATAAAATATTCTAGAAATGGCATTTCACCGGTGTAAAATCATTTTTAGAGATCTAAAAAGCATTTCGCAAGGGTGCAAAGCCATTTCTTAAACCTAAAAATGGCATTTCACAAGCGCAAAGTCGTTTTTAGAAATCTAAAAGGTACTTCGCGAGGGTGAAAAGCCATTTCTTAGATCTAAAAAGGCATTTTACACCAGTGCAAGGCCATTTTTACCGGAATATAAGGCATTACCCTACCACCCCGGGTTGTTCGGAGCCAAGTTCGGGTTCAGATACAACTCATCCAACGGAAGGGAATAATAGTAATGCTTCGGGGTCACAAAGTTACGATTCTCCGCCGGTTCCACAATCAAGAAACCATTTTCGTCTGTCAAACCGGGATTTCCCTCGTTCAAGACATCCAAGTTCTCGTATTCCGAACCTTTCAGCTTAATACCTTTTATGGCACCTATCAATTCCGTCTCAGCCGTCTTCCAACGTCTCAAATCATCCCTGCGGAAGCCTTCGAACGCTAACTCGATCGTACGTTCCCGACGGATCTCCGTCCGCATATCCAACCCATTGCTCTTCACGAAAGCGTTGGTCAAAGGAGGCATCTCCACGCCTTTCCGGGAACGGATCACATTGATCGTCTTGTTCAAGATGTCATCGCTGATCGCCCCGTCTTTCTCGTAAGTGGCCTCAGCAATATCAGCAATACCTCCGGATAACGATGATGTGATAATCATATACATCCTTGTCAGAAGGAACGGAAGTCTCCGCCATATATTTCCACAACTTATAACCCGTACGTGTCTCGGGACGTATGGTAAATTGCGGCGGGCAAGTCAAGGCGCCGTCTTGCGGACTGATATAGTCGGTTCCGGGCATCAAGAAGGTCTGTTTCATACGAGGGTCACGATTCTCGTATTCGCTCTTGATCGTGGCATATCCCTCAAATCCGGAATTAGCGTTCTCAATTGGCAATCCCGTACTCTTACACAAATACATATCTGCCAGCTTACGGGTAGGCGTCCCTCGCCATCCCCAATATACAGGGCATGCGTCGCTATGGTGGCGGATATCCGTCTCGTACCGACTGTCGAAGATACCCTCTTTTGAATTATCGCCCGCATTGATAAACAAGTAGCGGTAACTCTCCTCACCAGAGCCTTCATATAAAGCATACTCACCACTATCGATCACTTTTGTAGCGGCATCGATCGCTTGTTGCAACAACTGCTGATAGTCCGAACGGTGCTGGTGATACTTCGCCCACGTCCCGGCAAACAAGGCAACCCTCGCTTTCAACGCCAAGGCAGCGCCTTGGGTTACACGTCCCGCCTCATCCGAGCTTAACTCACTTTGCAAGGGTAGTTTAGCATACACCTCGTTGAGTTCCGACAAGATGAAGTCTTCCACCTCCTGTTGCTTATTCCTAGAACCATACAACTCCGGGGAATCTACGGTAAGCACCTTCGTCAAGATAGGAATATCGTTGTATTTCGCCATCAACCGAAAATGCGAGTAAGCACGAAAGAAACGGGCCTCAGCCACATACCGCTCGATCTCCGAGGATCGCCCTCGTACGTCTGGCTCTTCTCGATAATCATATTGCTCTGACGCAGGTCTATGAAAGTAGAGTCCCATAGAGCATCCGTATTCGGGGCGATCAACGTACCGTTGCTCGTCGTATTCTCGTTCAACTCATAGGCGATATCGCTATCCGTATCCTTCGTGCCGAACGTCTCGGTACGTGTGTAGAGCCAATTGACCTCTTTCTCAAAATCATCCGGGGTTTTCCAGAATAGCTCGTCCGGCATATTATCTTTTGGCAACAGGTCTATATCTTGGCAACTTGACAAGAACAAAGCGGAAACAATAAAGCTTCCCAATATTATCCGATAGTTTTTCATGACTTTTCGCTTTAATTTTTAAAATACGACATTTATACCAAATGAATAATTACGGGTAAACGGATAGGAAGTAATGCTACCGCTGTTCTCCTCCGGGTCCCAACCATTTGGCGTGTTATGTACCTCAAATAAATCCTCGCCGGAGAAATACACCCGCACCTTCTGCAAACCGGCCTTCGAGGTCAAAGTCTGCGGGATCGTATAACCGAACTGCAAGTTTTTCAAACGGGCATACGCAACGTTAAACTTCGTGTTCGTAGATACATAATAATTGTAGTTTCGTTTATCCTTCAACGTGATCGCCGGATATTGGGCATCCGTTCTTTCCGGGGTCCAAGTCTTTCCATACCAATACTCGGCGGATTGATACCATGCCTCTGGCATCGGGCATCGGCTCTCCCCTTCCAAGAACATCGTCCTACGGCCGACTCCTTGTATAAAAGCGCTCAGATCGAATCCCTTCCAAGCCATACTCAGGTTAAAGCCGAAATTATAACGAGGGTTCTTGTCACCCAAGTATTTCACGTCACCGGAGCCTTCTTTGCCATCACCTAATACGGATAGCTTCCCGTCTCCATCCAAGTCCTTGTACATAGCGTCACCTACGCTCAAGTCACCCGGGATACCCCCTTCCGAGAAACGAGATTTATACGCCTCCAATTCTTGTTCATTCTGGATGATTCCATCAAATTCATATCCGAAATAGGAATTCAACGGATATCCGGTCGGAGTCTCGTTATTACCTAATTGGATCAGGTTACTTCCAACCCGATCCACGACCTTGTTTTTCGCGTCACTGATATTAAAGCGAACCGAGTAGCTGAAATCCTTGATCTGATCCCTCCAGCCTAGAGAGATTTCCCATCCATGAATACTTAAATGGCCGCTGTTCGTGCTCGGAGCGTCCGCACCTAACATAGAAGGATAGGTCTTCGGGATAAGCATGTTCTTATTCTCTTTCCAGAAGTAGTCGAACGATCCATATAAACGGTTATTGAGCGTCGAGAAATCAAATCCCACATTGGTTGTCTGGATCGTCTCCCATGTACGAGAGGTAGAAATAATATTTCCAGACGTAGCCATTTGTCCTTTCACGCCAGTCCCGAAAGGATAATAATCGTTCGATAAAGAGATTAATTGAATATAATCATACAATCCGATACCGGACTGATTACCCATCTCTCCGTAAGAAGCTCTTACCTTCAAGTCCTCGAACCAACCTAACCGTTTCATGAAACCCTCTTCTCCGACACGCCAAGCCGCGTTTACACCCGGGAACCATCCCCAACGGTGATCCGGATCAAAGCGGGAACTACCATCCGCACGGATCGTTCCTTCGATGACATATTTATTGGCAAACGTATAATTCACTCTGGAAAAGAAAGAATTAATCGTCCACTGATTTCCCTCGCTCCAAGCGTTTTGATCTTGAGCGCTACCCAATTGCAAAGACATATTTTCTTGTTGGTCGAAGTTAATACGCTTCGCCGTGAACCGATCATAGTTCTCAGACTCATGGGAAGTACCGACCATCACGCTTAAATCATGCCGGTCATTGAAGTTCTTTTTATAATCGGCATAGAGCGTGAAGTTCTTGGATAAAGTTTTCTGGTAACGACGCTCCGCACTATTCGGCGTACGTTTCTCCCGAACCTCGTTATTATCCCAATCGTAATTGATGATTTTCTTGTTCGTCACGTTCTCATCCTGATCATACTTACGGATCACGCTTGCCCCACCAATGTAATCCGTCGATCAC
>ENA-OQEB01000765-OQEB01000765.1-human-gut-metagenome-genome-assembly--contig:-NODE-765-length-12719-cov-1.891598_pt1 | contig 12719 bp, 12 predicted proteins | sample MGYA00242787_ERZ504619 | MGnify/ENA primary metagenome ERZ504619 (study PRJEB26092, sample SAMD00036317) | human gut metagenome | host: Homo sapiens | study: EMG produced TPA metagenomics assembly of... | reverse complement strand
GAAGGATATTCTCCGGATTTCAAAATGTTCTATGAAGAAAAGCCGACGGCGGGCGCCAGCGCATGGGACAATATGGGCCTGTTCGACTTTAACGGCTACATGCTGCAGAGCTTGAACTTCTATAAAGAAGCTATCGGCGGCACGAAGGCTGTGATGACGGTGAAGAAGCCGACTCTCACGTACAACGGAAAGACCCAGAAGCCGACCGTTTCCGTGACGATTCGAGGCGGAAAAGTACCGGCAAAGTATTACAAACTTTACCGGGTCCACTCGCCAAGAAAAACGTGGGCACCTACACCGTAAAGGCGACATTTAAGCAGGAATACAAAGGCGTCAAGGGAACCGTATCCGTGAAATACCGGATTGTTCCGAAGAAACCGGCAATGAAGTCGCTGAAGAAGGGACGGAAATCCATCAAGGTTTATTGGAAAAAACAGAGAGCGCAGGTAACCGGTTTCCAGGTTCAACGGAGTACCTCCAAGACCTTTAAGAAATCGGCGACAAAGCAGTACACGGTGAAGTCCGCGAAGGCCACCACGAAGAAGCTGACAAAGCTGAAAGCAAAGAAGCGGTATTACGTACGGGTTCGGACTTATAAGAAGGTCGGAAAGAGACCTACTATTCCGCTTGGTCCGCATCGAAGAATACGAAGACGAAATAGCGCGTAAGTGCGGTTGAATCCCCGAAAGCCTTGCATTGCACAGGAAATTGTTATACAATGGCCTGTGTGTGTGGCTCGGGGATTCTCCTTTTTGCAAGGAAAAACCGGAAGCCCATGCGATTTAAAAAAAGCTATTTTTACAACGGTAATTGGGCGATGCAGAAGGTCATTCATTGGACGAGGTCACAAAGCCTTTATGAGAGCAGAGTGCTGCATTAAAGGAGGAAATATGATTACAGCAGTTGTAGGAGCAAATTGGGGCGATGAAGGTAAGGGAAAAATTACCGATCGCCTGGCACAGGACGCAGATTATGTGGTTCGTTTTCAGGGAGGCAGCAATGCCGGCCACACCATCAAGAACGAGTGGGGCAAATTCGCACTGCACCTTCTGCCATCGGGCATTTTCAGCAAGGACGCGGTCAGCGTAATCGGCAACGGCGTAGCGGTAAATGCGAAGATTCTGGCAGAGGAGCTGAAGACGCTGGAAGATGCCGGCGTAGAGCACAGCAAGCTGATCGTTTCGGACCGGGCGCAAGTGGTAATGTCCTATCACATGCTTTTGGATGCGTATGAAGAGGAGAGACTGGCGGGCAAATCCTTCGGTTCCACCAAGGCCGGAATGGCGCCATGCTACTCGGATAAATACGCAAAGATTGGGTTCCAGGTGGGCGAACTGTATGCGGACAGAGAGACCCTGATGCCGAGAATCGAGAACGTATGCCGGATTAAGAACACGCTGATGGAGCATCTATACCACAAGCCGCTGTTGGATCCGGAAGAAATTTACAAAGAAATCAAAGAAAATGCGGAAATTCTGAGACCGTACGTGGCACATACATCCGCCGTGCTGCACCAGGCGCTGAAGGACGACAAGAAGATTCTTCTGGAAGGTCAGCTGGGTGCGCTGAAGGATACGGACCACGGTATCTATCCGATGGTCACCTCTTCCTCCACACTGGCAGGATTCGGTGCAATCGGTGCGGGCGTTCCGCCGTATGCAATTCAGAAGATTATCTGTGTGGTAAAAGCATATTCGTCTGCCGTAGGTGCCGGCGCATTCGTATCCGAACTGTTCGGGGAGGAAGCGGATGAGCTGAGAAGACGCGGCGGTGACGGCGGAGAGTTCGGTGCTACCACCGGTCGTCCGAGAAGAGTGGGCAACTTCGATGCCGTGGCAACACGGTACGGTTGCATGATGCAGGGTGCAACCGAAGTGGCACTCACCGTTGTAGATGTACTGGGATACCTGGACGAGCTGAAGATCTGCGTGGGCTACGATGTGGATGGAGAGATCACCACTGACTTCCCGAACACCATTCAGCTGGAGAAGCAAAGCCGGTATACGAAACCATGCCGGGCTGGAAGTGCGACATCACCGGAATTACGAAGTACGAAGATCTGCCGAAGGAATGCAGAGACTATGTGGAGCGCATCGAAGAGCTGATTGGCGTTCCGGTTTACCGACTTGGTTTCCAATCGGTCCCAGGCAAGGACGAACGAGGCTGATTTTTCCCGGTAAAAAAATACAGAACATTCATATAAAGACTCCATTCATCGTATATAATATGGAATAGAGCGGAGAGCCTGCGGCCTGGCCGCAGGCTTTTATAGTTAAGAAAAGGTTTTTACAGGAAGGACGGCCGCCCGGAGCGGCTTGGAAACGGAGGAAGAATGGGCAGCACAATTACCCAATGGGATGGAAATCTGCTGATGGAAATTCAGCATTTTGTCATACACGAAGGATTGACACCTTTGGTGAAATTCATCACCCACCTGGGGGACGCCGGAAGTATTTGGATTGCCCTGATTCTGCTGATGCTGTGTTTCAAGAAGACCCGGAGAGTTGGAGTCATTGCGGCGACGGCGCTGATTCTCTCCTTTGTGGTGAACAACCTGATGCTGAAGAACCTGGTGGGTCGAATCCGGCCGTACGAGATGTTCACCGGAGTTCAGCGGCTGGTGGAAAAACCCTCGGACTGGTCCTTCCCCTCCGGTCACTCGGCGGCTTCTTTTGTGACGGCGGTGGTGATGTTCCGGGAACTTCCCCGGAAGTACGGCGTGCCGGCGCTGACCCTGGCATTCCTCATCGCTCTGTCCAGACTGTATGTGGGCGTGCACTATCCGCTGGATGTGCTCTGCGGAGCTCTCAGCGGAACCGTTATTGCGCTGCTGGTATGCCGATTCTATGAACGAAAGGATGTGCTTTCAAAATGGTAAATATTGGAAATGATTGGGACGACGTACTTCGGGAGGAATTCAGCAAGGGCTACTATCTGAACCTGCGGCAGTTCTTGAAGAAGGAATATTCTCAGGGGACGGTATATCCGCCGATGAACGATATCTTCAACGCTTTTCGGTACACACCATATCAGGATGTAAAGGTGGTCATCCTGGGACAGGACCCGTATCACGAACCGGGACAGGCCCACGGGCTGGCTTTCTCCGTTCAGCCGGGCGTTCCGGAACCCCCGTCCCTCCAGAATATCTTCAAGGAGCTTCACGAAGATGTCGGGTTTGAAATTCCGCCAAAGGGGAACGGCTGCCTGATTCCTTGGGCCAAGTCCGGCGTGCTGCTTCTGAATACGGCGCTGACGGTGCGGGCGCATCAGGCCAACTCCCATCGGGGGAAGGGTTGGGAGCAGCTGACGGACCGGGTGATTGAGCTGCTGAATGAGCGGGAAAAGCCTATTGTATTCATCCTTTGGGGCAGCAACGCCAAATCCAAGGTGCCACTGATTACCGGGAAGCAGCATCTCATCATCACATCGGTACATCCCAGTCCGCTGTCCGCCTATCGGGCTTCTTCGGGGGAAAATACTTCTCCCGGGCCAATGAGTTCCTGGAGGAACACGGCGAAGCACCGGTGGAGTGGAGCCTGTCGGGAAGAAACGAGTCGTTGGAAGGATAAGGAAAGGGTTGTAAAATGAAATATCGTTATAACGAAACGCTTCCGGCGGATTTTGCAGCATTGGCGCAGAAGTGCGGCGCGAGAATCCCTCTGAAGTCGGCCTATGAAGCGATACGAAACAGTCTTTTTACCGTGGGAATCTTTGAAGAGGAGCAGCTGGTGGCGTTTGGCCGCATCTGCGGAGACGGGGTGCTGTACTATCTGGTGTGCGACGTTATGGTGGCGGAAGAGTTCCGGGAACGGCACTTGGAGGAGAACCTCCTTCGGGAACTGGGCGACTACCTGCGGGAGCATCGGCGGCGAGAGAGCCGGGTGATGATTCGGACGGACCGGTCGTACGCGGAGGTTTGCCGGAAGCACGGCTTCAAATACGTGGATGAGGATTACGAAGTCATCATGAAGGGGTAGCAATGAATTTACGGGAACAGATATATGCGGATTACATCCGCGAGCTGAAGGAACATTACGAAGAGAATCGGGCGGCGGCAGAGGAGATGAAAGAGGAACTGCAGCATACTCCGCTGATTTCCCGGGGACGGCTGATTGACAAGCCGCTGGCGATGCAGAAGGTGTATACCCGGGAGGACGATTGGCGGTTTCGGGAAATCGTGGAGATGACCCACCGAATCTGCTGCAAGGTGATCGATCGCTATGTGGCGGATCCGGAATATCGGAAGGGCTTCGGCTTTTCCGAGAAACTGGAGGAGCTGATTCTGGCGGATCCGGGATATCCGGACGAACTGCCGATGGCCCGCTTCGATATTTTCTATCACGAGGATACCGGGGACTTCAAGTTCTGCGAGATCAACACGGACGGAACCAGCGCCATGAACGAGGATTTCCATCTGGACAAGCTGAACCTGCGAAACCCGGCTCACCAGGCCATCTGCCGGAAGTATCGGCTCCGGAGCTACGAGCTATTCGGCAGCTGGGTGGAGACCTTCCTGGAGCTGTACACCCACTACCGGAAAAAACATCCGGAGATGCCGCTGGTGCCGACGGTGGCATCGTGGATTTTCTGGATAAGGGGAACGTGCCGGAGTTCTACGAGTTCGCCGCGCGGTTTCGGCAAAAAGGAATTTACGCCAGGTCATCGACATCCGGTCGCTCCGCTACGAGGACGGCCGGCTGCTGGCACCGGAGGCTATGAGATTCACGGAATCTACCGCCGGGCGGTGACGGCGGATGTGATGGAGGAGTACGATTCGGTCACGGCGCTGCTGGATGCCTATCGAGAGGGAAATGTTTTCTTGTGCGGCTCTTTCCGAACCCAGGTGGCCCATGCCAAAACCTTCTTCAGCATGCTGCACCGGGAGGAGACCCGGGCAATTCTCACGGCAGAGGAGAACCGGTTCGTGCGAGAGCATGTGCCGTACACCTGCGACTTCGGGGAGGAGGGCATTAAGCTGGAGGAAGTGATTCGAAACAAGGACAAATACATCCTCAAACCCAACGATTCCTACGGATCCGACAGTGTGGCGGACGGCCGGGGCCGGTCGCCGGAGGAATGGCGGGAGGTGTGCGAGGCATACTACAACAAAGGATTTATCTGCCAGGAATACGCGGAGCAGTATGCGACTCCCAATGTGGACTTCATGTTCGGAGACGGAAGGACGTGGGATTACATCAATATGAACGGATTGTATTCCTATAACGGAAGTTTTGCCGGGGTGTTCACCCGGCAGGCGAGGGGGACGATTATCGCCTCCCACGGAAGCGAACGAAACGTGGCCAGCTACCTGGTGACGGAGTAAGACGGTGCGCCGGAAGGGCGCGATAAAGAAAAAAACGGTGAAATCTTAAGGAATCTTAAGATTTCACCGCTTTTTCCTATGGTACAATATTTATAAATTGCGGATGCCGGAGCTGCCGGCGGGTGTTCATCTTCCCCCGATTCGAGCGCTCGGCAAACCGGTAGGGCCGGATTCGCAATTTATTTTTACCGAACAGAACACATCAACACAGACAGGGGTAAGAGCAATGAAGAAAAAGACTCACCGAATGAAGACCACAGGGAAGAAGCTGACGGTGTTGGCGCTGGCCTGCGGAATGACCATCAGCATGATGCCGTTCCAAGCTGCAGCGACGACGGAATCGGAACTGCCGAACCTGGCCGCCTCCGCCAAGGGGAGCCGCCTCACCGGAGCTGTCAATTCCGGGAAGAAATATCCGGAATGCGTACCGAACCAGGTGGTAGTACAGTATAAGGAAGGCGCCGTTACCACGGATGCGCCGACGACCAAGGAGAAGAAGATGGCGCGCCGGCCGCTACGCAGAATCCTTCGGCAGTGCATGAAGGAAAAGTCCGGCGAACGGCAGAAGAAAGCGGAGAACACTTTGGGACAGCAGGCGGAAATCCTGGAGAAATCCTTGGACAAGTACGAGATTCAAGATACGATTGCCCTGACCCCGACGAAATCTTCGGAAGATGAGACGGTCATCAGTGTCGTTTCCTCGAAGGACGGAAGCGCCAAGACCTTGGCAAAGGAATTGGAGAAGAACCCGGAAATCAAGAACGCGGAGCCGAACTATATTTTTGAGGCGAAGGATACGGGAAACCGGACGGGATGGAACGATGAGTACCTCCGCACCGCATGGCATCTGGACGGCATCCACGCCTCCGCCGGCTGGGAGGCCTATGACAAGACCGCAGAGAAATCCGCAAAGGACGTGGTAGTTGCGGTAATGGATACGGGAATCGATTACGAGCACGAGGAATTGAAGAGCCACATGTGGAAGGCCCCGAAGGACTTCAAGCTCACCGGCACCTACGGTCACGATTTTGTAGAGGAGGAGGCGGATTTCTGGGACATTCTCCTGGGCGGCAATGCTTCCGACGATCCGGACGGCATCGACCCGATGGACCAGAACGGCCACGGCACCCACTGTGCCGGCATCATCGCGGCTCAGGCCAACAACGGCACCGGAACCGCCGGCGTATTCGGCAGCGACAAATCCGGCGACAGCAGCGGCATCCGGCTGATGGGCATCCGGGTGCTGGACAGCGACGCAGCGGCACCCTGAGCGGAATCCTCAAAGGTTTCTACTATACTATTCGGGCCAAGCAGCTGGGCGTGAACCTGAAAGCCATCAACTGCTCCTTTGGCGCGGATGTGGATTCCGACATTTACGACTCCGTCATCGACGAAGCGGGCAAAGCGGGCATTCTCACCATTTGTGCCGCAGGAAACGAGACGTCGGACAACGACCTGATTGCCAATGCTCCGGCCAACACCGGCTCCGATTACGGCGTTTCGGTGGCGGCTTCCGCCGAGGACGGCACCCTGGCATCCTACTCCAACTACGGAAAGCGGAACGTGGATGTGATGGCGCCGGGCACCAACATCCTCTCCTCGGTGAGCTATCCGAACTACACCCCGTGGCTGTACTCCGCCGATAAGGTGAAGCAGCTTTCGGAGTATTACGGGGAATTCAATAAAGATTCCATAAAAGAAAACGGCATCACCCCGGTAACCGGAACAGACGCTTCCGGCAAGTCCATCGACGGCATGAAGGAATTCGGCGCCGCGGTGACCGGAAAGAAGCTGAGCAAGGGCAGCAAGGGAAAAGCGGAGCTGACCATCGACGAATCCGAAGACGCTAATTTCCGCGCCTCCGGCGACAAAATCGCGTTGAAGTGGAAGATTACCGGAGCGAAGAACGGTGACATGTTCCTGCTGTACTTCCCATACGAGAAGAGCGGAGAATCGGATGGATCCAATACCTACTGCAACATCGCCTACCGGACTATCACCCAGGGCGGGGGTTCCGGATTCTTCATCGCGGGAGACATTGCGGCGGACGTATCGGATCAGGGAACCATCCAGTCCCTGAACGTGGCTTCCGAGGATATTAACCAGACGGATTCCAGCATGAACGATGTGTGGAGATCCGAAGGAAATACAGATTTGCTCTCTGCATCCGGTGCGAAAGGGGAAAACTTCGGTCTGGGATTCATCTACCAGGTGGGAGATGAAGCGATGCCACCATCGAAATCAGCTCCCTGGGAATTTCCAAAGCCGGTGCGGATGCGGATCAATTCGGCAAATACGCCCTGTTCTCCGGAACTTCCATGGCCACTCCGGTGGTCACCGGTTCCGTGGCCCTGATTGCGGCGATGAATCCGACTGCGGATGCGAAGCAGCTGAAATCCATCCTGTATCAGACCACCAACGATCGATATAAGAACGAAGTATCCACCGGCGGCGGAATCGATTTCGACGAATACACCGCCAACAGCGTTTCCGCCAAACCGGCCGTCCGGTCGGCCAAGGTGGACCCGAAGAAAAATCAGGTGATTCTGGAGGGTGCCGGATTCGGAACCAATCCGGAAATCACGGTGACCAATACGGTTCAGGACACCAAGCGAGACATCGCTTCCAAGGATGTGTCCTCCGACGGCAGCAAAATCACCATCTCCAATGCATCCTCGTACAACCTGGCGGGAAGCAGTATTGCTTTTAGCTTAAAAAACGGAGAGAAGACGGGCAGAGGCACCTTCTATCTGGTAAAAGGAAATGCCGAATACAAGAAGGAGTTCGTCCTGTCGGATGAAGAGGAAGAACGCAGCGACGCGGCGGCCCGCAACAAGAGTTCCTCATCCAAGGACCTGCTCGACGACGAGGAGGATGCAAGCTCCGATGGCGATAACGTCCAGTGGATTCCGAATGATATCCGGAAACTGGGATACGATGCGGGAAGCGGAAACCTGTATACCGTGGATAAGGACGACTACGACCGGGTGGGTCAGAGCCTGGATGATGCAGTGACGAAGTATGCGAAGAGTCAGGAGAAGAAGCATTTCCTCTGGAAGCTCAAGAAGGGGGAAAGCCCGGAAATTACGTTGGTGACCAACGCGACGTATATGAGGGGCAACGTCTATGAGGTAATCTGCTGCGATCTGGGCGACCGGAAGACTTACATGCTAGTAGGCATGGATCTGACCGGCAGCAAGAAGAACTGGACGGTATATTCCGACACGCTGATCGACAAGGGCAGCATGCCGAGCACCATCGATGAAGAGAGCGCCGGCTGCACCGCTTTGGCAGGAATGAACGGGAACCTGTATCTGACGGGCGGCGCAAAGAAGGAAGGCAAGAAGATTATGCCGTCCGCTGAGACCTGGAGCTGCCCGGTAAAATCCGGCGCCGTGTGGAAGAAGAAGGCGAACCTGCCGGAAGGTCTGTACGACGGTAAGGCCTTCGCTCAGAACGGAAAACTGTACTACGTTCTGGGCCGGAACAGCAATGGACTCAATTACGATGTGATGGCCTTTGACGGCAGAAAGTGGCAGAAGGCGGGTACCCTGCCAAAGGTACTGAACACAACCCTTACGCAGGATGTTTTTGAACAGAATCTGGTAAGCTGCGCCGTGGGGCTGGATGCCAAGGGCATCGTGTTCGGCGGCGCCTCCTCCGACGGCAAGGGAGATACCTACCGGTTCAACACCTCCACCGACAAAACCGAGGCCCTGAGCTATACCCTCTGGGGAAAAGGACAGGAGACGGCAGCTTACGGTTCGTCAGCCGGAAACCGGTTCTATGCGGAATACGTGTCTTACGATGACGATATCACCTATGAGACGTTCAAGAGCATCCCGGTTGAAAGTGCATACCGCACCTTCAAAGTGAAGAAGAGCGGCAAGGGCTCCGGCACGGTCACCGGCACCGCCGGCGTTCTGAACGGGGAGACCATTACGCTGAAAATCACTCCGAAGAAGGGATCCTACGTCTATTCCTACAGCATCAGCCGTTACGGCAAAAAGAAGAGCTTCAAGAAGCCGACGTCGGCCGCAAAGAAAGGCCAAAGCATCAAGCTGAAGGCACGAAGGATGCCACGATTACGGTGCATTTCGGAAAAATCTGCACCAAGGTGAAGATGAACCGAAAATCCGTGAGCCTGAAGCGGGGAAAGAGCATAAAGCTGAAGCTTCCGCCAACGGCACCAACCGCAGCGTCACCTGGACGGTGTCCAACCGGAAGTATGCCAAGGTGACCAAATCCGGAAAGGTGACCATCCGGAGCAGCGCCCGCCGCGGCGCCAAAATTCGGGTCACCGCCCGCTCCAAGGAAAACCGGAAGCTGAAAGCTGTGTGTGTGGTGAAGGTCCGGTAGCCTCCGGCGAGGAAAAAGTGAAGAACCGAAAAATGCAACGAAAAAGACAAGGCGATGGGGGTGCCTTGTCTTTTCCTTCGTGTTAACTTATGTTTGAGATTGGGTGGTGATAGAATTCTGTAAACAGCATCTCTTCTGTTTACAGTTATTATTATATGCAAAAACCTTAAACCAACTTAAAGGAGTAAAATTCTAAAGCGAAAAATTTTAATAACGCGCCGAAAAGCGGCCGACGGCGCGGACGGGGAAGGATTTAAGGCAAAGGAAAACGGATGCAGCCTGCGTGAGGCAGGCCGCATCCGTTTTTCATCTCCATTAATCAATCGAGCTCGCCGAGCCGGTCGCCTAGAGCCGCGGACTATTCTGCTTTTAGTGCGTCGTTCAGAGCGTTTACCAGTGCGTCCGCGTCGAGGCCGTGAACCTGGGATGCCTGCTCGATGGACTCACCCTGAGAAGCCGGGCAGCCGATGCACATCATTCCGTTCTGGAAGAATGTCTCGATCAGTTCCGGATGTGCGGTGATAACTTCGCCGATGACGTTGTCCTTCGTAATTGCCATTTATATAACTCCCTTCATATTCCTTAGGAAAAATTTTCTACGAAAGTTACAATACCATTGATTTCAAGGAAATGCAACACCTTTCACAAATCTTTCATGAAAATTCCTATCAAATCACTCTGAATTTCCTTGCGATGAGATTTTTGTCGTGATAAAATCGTTTCCATATTGGGGGTAGGAGTAAAAATATGAAACGACTGGATAAAAATATTTTGGTAGCACGAATGGGGCTGGAAAAAGAAAGTCTTCGTGTAGACCGACGCGGCCGGCTGGCTCAGACGGCCCACCCGTTCCAGGAGGATGTGGAATTGGATGTGGATTTCAGTGGGAATCAATTGGAATTTGTCACGGATGTGTGCGATTCCGCGGATGAGGTCTGGGAGGCATTGCGGCGGCTGCACCGGAAGGCGGCCCGAGTGCTGGAAAAACGGGAGACCGGGCCGGAGTACCTGTGGCCTTTCAGCAACCCGCCTATGTTCAGGCGGAAGGGAGAATCCGCCCATGGAGTTTTACGGGGAGAAGGCATGGAAGACGGCTACCGGAACCATTTGAGAGACCGGTACGGCACGCAGTTGATGCTGTATTCCGGGATTCATTTTAACCTGTCTTTTCCGGAGAAATTCTGGGAAGCAATTTCGGCAATAGGGGATGCCGGCATTGGAACCGGCTGTGCCGGCGAAAAGCGCCGGAGTGCGGATGCCGCCTATTTGAATTTGGCGGCGTGGACCACCCGGTACGCATGGCTGATTGTGTATCTTTTTGCGGCGAGTCCGGTACTGGATGAAAGCTATTTTTGTCCGGGGAAAAAAGACGGCACGCCTTGCCTGAAGTATGCCAGTCCGCGGAGCAGTGAAATCGGCTATTGGAACGATTTCGAGCCGGTGCTGGATTACCGCAGCCTGGAGGGGTACGTGGATTCCATCCTAAAATACACGAAGGACGGGACTTTGATGTCCCCGGCGGAGCTGTACTATCCGGTGCGGCTGAAGTCAGCGGGGCTGTATGATTTGGAGCGCCTGCGGCGGGAGGGAGTGAGCCATATAGAGATTCGGATTATCGATGAAAACCCGTACTCGGAAATCGGGATTTTCCGGGAGGACGTGCGATTTCTACATCTCCTGATGGTGTACCTGGCGAGTCGGCGCCGAAGCCGTTCCCGGAGGCGAGCAGCTTCGGGCGCTTCGTGACATGAAGCGCGCCGCGCTGTTCGATGATTCCACTTGCCTTTCCAACGGCCTCAGCATCCGGGAGAACGCGGTGCAGGCTTTGCAGGAAATGGAAGAGTTCTTTGAGAGAGGTGGCGGCTCCACCCCTGAGGGTGGCGTTGCCCCTGTTGTCGGTTCCGCCCCCGAGGGGATTGCAGCGCCTGTGGCGGGTTCCACGATTGGTGGAGCTCCGCCAACGGTGACAGCCCCACATCCGTTGGGATTGCAGCACCGGTGACGGGCTCCGCCTCCGACGAGTGGGCATATATCCGGGAAGCGTTGGATTTCCAGTGGCGCAAACTGGAACCGGGCGGTCGCCCCGCAGAAATTATCCGGGATGAATTCCGGAAAGAGTATAACCGGAAAGGATTGGAATTGGCAAAAGCCCACAGTCGAAAATTGTGTCAGGAAGGCTAGCATACAAAGGCGACTGGGCACACCGGCCCGAGTCTAATTCGGGCCGTTTGCGAGATATCTTCGAAAATTTGACGACGAAACGCTCGGAACCGAGGTTTCGTCGTCAACTCCCTTGTGGCCGTCGTGTGAATTAGAGCTGAATGCCCGGAGAAGAGGGAAGGATGAGGCCCCGGAAAAAGAAAATCCGGGCTAAATGAAGGGAATTTTGACTCAGGATTAACTTAAATTAGAGCATAAAGCGTGAAGAAATCGTTAGATTGACACAGACTACCCGGAACAAGAAGTCTGTCGTCAATTTTTCGTGACGCCGCATGCAGATTAGAGCAGGCGGCATGAGAAGATGATTAGAATTGACGACGAACGGGGAAGATGGGGTGTTCGTCGTCAATTCTTTCCTTTTGGAATTTCTAATGATGGGAAGAGATGCACGAAGACCGTGAAAGCTCTTCGCGCATCTCTTTTCATCTAAGAGCGGCCCGAGTCTAAGTCGGGCCGCCGGGACAAAATCGGGAAAATGATGCAGGAACGCGGAAAAAAGAGGTTCCTGCATCATTTTGTTGTGGTCGCCGGGCAGATTAGAGAAAAGATGCCCGGCGGAAATGGCAAGATGTGATGTCGGAATGCTGAAAACAGCTGCTTATGCATCACTTTAATACCTGATTGAAAGTAAAGTAGAAGAAAAAAGTATAAAAATGATTAGAAGTGATGCATGGTATGGAAAAACGGGTACTCATGCATTAACTCTAAAAGTGGAGTTGATGCATGAGGCGGAAAACAAGGGCGTCAACATCACTTTCTCCCTTTATCCCGCTCGCCGCCGGCCATGTTGCGCCGCCCCGCCGGACAAGCCTTGACT
>ENA-OQEB01000763-OQEB01000763.1-human-gut-metagenome-genome-assembly--contig:-NODE-763-length-12737-cov-2.767962_pt1 | contig 12737 bp, 17 predicted proteins | sample MGYA00242787_ERZ504619 | MGnify/ENA primary metagenome ERZ504619 (study PRJEB26092, sample SAMD00036317) | human gut metagenome | host: Homo sapiens | study: EMG produced TPA metagenomics assembly of... | reverse complement strand
TTCTTAATGCTTATTCCGACGGCGGAAACACAAGTCCGTGGGCAAAGGCAGGAGTTGCTTGGGCAGTTGAAAACGGTATAATCGGTAATTCCGATTACCTCAACCCCAACGGCAACGCAGGCAGAGCAGAAGTTGCACAGATAATTTACAATATGTCAAACAAAGGCATGCTTTAATTTATTCAATTTAAGATTAAATTAAATATCAAAACAGAATATATAACAAAACAAACTCCCTCTTACCGTGATGTTCTTAACGGAGAGTTAGTGGGCGGTCTGTAACCGGAAGGCATTTTGCCTTCCGGTTACTGCTTTTTAGGCAGGCTTTTTAATCGGGAGCATCACTTTATCTATCGCAGGCATTCCGTTCTGGTCCGGCAGTTGGAACGCATAGTGGATCACAATTGGATTTCCGCAAGTACGGGAATACTTTTCTGGTTTTTCGTACACCTCAATCCTGCGGATAAATACCCGCAGCAGCTCGGGTGTCAGTTTTGGCATCTCAACATAAGATTTCGCCTTGTTCATAAATTCCTGTATGCATCTTTCACGCATATCCATTCCACTGATGCGTTCGGTAATGGAAGTCAGCTTCTGTCGCAGCTCTGCTTGCTCTTGCTCGTATCCGCTTGCCATTGTATCATATCGTTCCGGCGTGATTCGTCCTGTTACCCGATCTTCATACAGGCAGCGAATAATGTTGTCAAGCTCCTTGATCCGCTTTTCAATTCTGTACCTTTTCACGCTCTGCGGTGGCATAAAATTTCTTTGCTTGCGCTTCACCGTTCTGCGTTGCCATCGCATAAAATTCTTCCGGCTGCTCTCGGGCGTATGCTGTTACTGTTTTTAGGTTGTGCAGGACAATTTGGTCAAGCACATTTTCCCGGATATAGTGTGCAGTACAATCTGTACTCCTTGTTTGGTATCCTCCGCATTGAAATGCATTGTTTTCAGCCTTTATAGTTTTTCCTCTGTGCAGATACAATCGGCTACCACACTCACCGCAGAAAAGATATCCGGCATACTTGTCCATTTCGCCCTGCTTATCGGGACGCTTTCGTCCTGCAAAATGCTTTTGCACAAGTTCAAAAGTTTTGCGATCTATAATTGCTTCATGCGTATCTTTGAATATGAGAATATTTTCAGGATCGTTCTTTAGCCTTTTCTTCAGCTTGTTGGATTTGGAATAGGTTTTGAAGTTTACGGTGTCACCGACATATTCCTGATTGGACAGCATCTTCCGTACCGTTGTCTGCACCCAGTGATACGGTCTTGTTAAATCCGGTTTACCCGATTTGCTGCCGGTTGTTTTGAAGGCATAGACGCTTGGGGGCAAAATCTGTTCTTTGGAAAGCCTGTCGCAGATTTTTACAATACCAATGCCGTTTGCATACATCTCAAAAATGCGTTTGACAATCGGTGCAGTTTCGGGATTCGGAATAAACTGTTTTGGATTGTCCGGGTTTTTCATATACCCATAGGGAATGGTTGTACCGACTCGTTCACCGCGTTCGCCTTTGGCTCGCTGTACAGCACGGATTTTTCGGCTTGTATCTCTGGCGTAAAAATCGTTGAAATAATTCTTGATACCGGAGAAATCACTGACGCCGTTTACACTGTCTACTCCGTCATTGACAGCGATAAAACGAACATCATACTGAGGAAATGTGATTTCCATCAGCATTCCTGTCTGCAGGTAATCTCTGCCAAGCCTTGATTGGTCTTTAACAATTACAATTCCGACCTTTCCGCATTCGACATCGTTCATCATTCGTTTGAAGTCGGGACGGTTAAAAGATGAGGTTAGATAACGATACTTTTTGAAACACAGTAAAATCAAGGTTTTTCGGACAACGGACAAGCATGGTTTGTACTACAACTAAATATTGCACCGCACAAGCGGCGTTTCCCACTTCCACACGGAAGAACAGGAACGCCGCTTTTTCATGCCCTTTGTTACGCAGTAGGGGCAGAAAAAAGACTTGCTATAAGCGGCTTTGTGGGTGTGTTTTTCACGCAGCAAGGGATTTATACCTAAACCCTCAAAATCACCGTTCTACTGCGTAACAAATCCACAGCAAAGGAGTGATGAAGCTATGGCAGTTTTCCGTGTGGAACGCAACACAGGCTACACCGTAATGAGCAACCACCACTTACGCAATAAGGAGCTTTCCTTAAAGGCAAAGGGGCTGTTATCTCAAATGCTGTCCTTGCCGGAGGATTGGGACTACACCCTTGCGGGGCTGTCCTACATCAACCGGGAAAGTATCGACGCTATCCGTACCGCCGTTTGGGAGCTTGAAAAAGCCGGATATATCACAAGGCGGCAGGGACGCGACGAGAAAGGCAAAATGACCTCTATCGAGTACACCATTTACGAACAGCCGCAGCCGCCGGAATTGGATTGCCCGGTATTGGAAAATCCAACAGCGGATAACCCGATATTGGAAAATCCGACAACGGATAATCCGACGTCGGAAAATCCAACGCAATTAAATAAAGATATATCAAGAACTAACTTACCAAAAAAGAAAAATCAAATACGGATTTATCAATTACCCATTCCATTCCTATCCATTCCCTAAATCCCTTGCCTTATGGCGAGGACGAAGCGGCACAGCCGCCGGAACGGAAAAGAACGGAAAGGAACGACGCTTACAGAGTGTATGAGGAAATCATCAAGGACAATATCGAGTATGACATTCTCTTGCAGGATATGAAGTTTGACCATGACCGTCTGAATGAGATTGTTGACATTATCCTTGAAACGGTCTGTACGTCAAGAAAGAAAATCCGTATTGCCGGGGACGATTACCCCGCCGAGCTTGTGAAGTCAAAGTTTATGAAGCTGAACAGCGAACACATCCGCTTTGTACTTGACTGTATGCAGGAGAACACCACGAAAATCCGCAACATCAAGCAGTACCTAAAGGCGGTGCTTTTCAATGCCCCGTCTACCATTGACAGCTACTATACTTCCCTTGTCGCTCACGATATGGCAAGCGGCGCACTTGCACCGAGGAAGCGAAGTACGGCGACCCGGACTATTACACCTACAACGAGGGCGAAAGCTGTAAACGAAAAAAGGAGGATTTACCACATGGCACAGAAAACAGGAGCTTTAATTTTTGACGAAACCGCTGACCGCTACGATATTCGCTTTGATATTGCCGACTATTACGGCGGCTTGCATTGCGGCGAGTGCATGGACGTATTCACAGGCGGCAAATGGAAGCCGACCCGGATTGAGTACGGGGACAACTGGTATCTTGTAGGTATCCGCGCCGAGGACTTGAACGGGCTGCGGGTGCGGATTTAACGGGGCGGCGTGAAGAACGGACGCCCTTTTTTCACGCCCAAAAGCGGCGTACCACCTTAACACTATCACTACTACCGGGAAAGGAGGACGGTAAACATTGCAAGATGAAATCAACGAAAAAGTGGTTGCGCTCTCTGTCAAGGGAGCAAAGCTGACCGCTGAAATGTTGCAAAAGGCAATCAAAGCCATGCTTGCACAGGCAAAAAAGCAGCAGGAAAAACAGCCCCACGGGAAGCAGACCCTAAAGCAGCTTGCGAAGCAGAACGCGGGGCTATCCAACATTGAGATAACCGAGGGCAATATCAAAGCCTTTGAGCAGACGGCAAAAAAATACGGTATCGACTTTGCCCTAAAGAAAGACAGCACCGAAACGCCGCCCAGCTATCTTGTCTTTTTCAAGGGGCGGGACGCGGACGCTCTGACCGCAGCATTTAAGGAATTTTCCGCAAGGAAACTGACGCAGGAACAAAAGCCCTCTATCCGAAAAGCTCTGTCTGCTTTCCGGGAAGCAGCAAAACAGCTTAACGCAAACCGTCAAAAGACAAAACACAAGGACAGGGAGGTGTCGCTATGAAGCCGAATATCAAGAAGCTGCTTATCCTAAACGCCCCCTATCTGCTCTTTGTGTATCTCTTTGATAAAGTCGGACAGGCGGTGCGGCTCTCGCCGGGGGCTGACCTCTCCGGCAAGCTGCTTTCCATTGGCAGCGGCTTTTCTGCCGCCTTTTCAAATGCCCTGCCGAGTTTTGCCCCTATGGATTTGCTTATCGGCATTGTCGGGGCTGTCGTTATCCGGCTTGCGGTCTATGTGAAAGGCAAGAACGCAAAGAAATACCGTAAGGGCATGGAGTACGGCTCTGCACGTTGGGGCAATGCCGAGGATATAAAGCCATATATCGACCCCATATTTGAAAATAACGTGCTGCTGACGCAGACCGAAAGGCTGATGATGAGCAGCCGCCCGAAGCACCCGAAATATGCACGAAACAAAAACGTACTTGTAATCGGCGGCTCCGGCAGCGGCAAAACGAGGTTTTTTGTAAAGCCCAACTTAATGCAAATGCACAGCAGCTATGTAGTCACTGACCCGAAAGGAACGGTTTTAATCGAGTGTGGGAAGCTCTTGCAGCGGGGCGGGTACAAAATCAAGGTGCTAAACACCATCAATTTCAAGAAATCCATGCGGTACAATCCCTTTGCCTATCTGCGCAGCGAAAAGGATATTTTGAAACTGGTAAATACCATTATCGCCAACACCAAAGGCGACGGGGAAAAGTCCGGCGAGGATTTTTGGGTGAAATCGGAACGGCTTTTTTACTGCGCCCTTATCGGCTACATCTGGTACGAAGCCCCGGAGAATGAGAAAAACTTTACGACGCTGCTTGAAATGATAAATGCGTCGGAAGCCCGCGAGGACGACCCGGAATTTCAATCCCCCGTTGACCTCATGTTTGAACGCTTGGAGGAAAAAGACCCGGAACATTTTGCGGTGCGCCAGTACAAGAAGTTTTTGCTGTCTGCCGGAAAAACAAGAAGCTCTATCCTCATTTCCTGCGGTGCGCGTCTTGCCCCCTTTGACATTCGGGAACTGCGCGAGCTGATGGAAACCGACGAAATGGAGCTTGACACCTTAGGCGACCGAAAGACCGCGCTTTTTGTTATTATCTCCGACACCGACGACACCTTTAACTTTGTTGTATCAATCCTTTACACACAGCTTTTCAATCTGCTTTGTGACAAGGCAGATGATGTGTACGGCGGGCGGCTGCCTGTTCATGTGCGCTGTCTGCTTGACGAGTTTGCAAATATCGGGCAGATACCGAAGTTTGAAAAACTCATGCCACGATAAGGAGCCGCCGAAATCTCCGCGTCCATCATCTTGCAGAGCCAGTCGCAGCTAAAGGCTATCTACAAGGACAACGCCGATACCATTGTCGGCAACTGCGATACGACCCTGTTCTTAGGCGGCAAGGAGAAAACGACCCTTAAAGAAATGTCGGAAATCTTGGGGAAAGAAACCATTGACAGCTTCAACACTTCCGAAACAAGAGGACGGGAGCTTTCCCACGGGCTGAACTATCAGAAGTTAGGCAAGCAGCTTATGAGCGAAGATGAAATTGCGGTCATGGACGGCGGGAAATGTATCTTGCAGCTACGCGGGGTGCGCCCGTTCTTCTCCGAAAAATACGATATTACCAAACACCCGAAGTACAAGTACCTTTCCGACTTTGACAAGAATAACGCCTTTGACATGGAAAAGCACTTGCGCCGCCGTCCTGCAATCGTGAAGCCGGACGAGGTATTTGACTATTACGAAGTTGACGAAGCAGATTTGCAGGAGGATACAGAATGAACAAGCGTATCAGAAAGAAAAAGACAAAACAGCAGCTAATCCGAGCTATCAGCGGGCTTGTGGAAGCCGCCGAGGAAATGCAGCGGGAACAGGAACGCAGGACAAGACAGGCGGGTATTTCCTATATCAAGTATATCGAAGCTGTCCGGGAACGGCAGTACGGCATTATGCCTGTCTACACACCACTTTTTGAAAAGGAGGGAGCATAAAGTCAAAACAATAAACACGGGCTACATGGTACGCGCCCCTACTCCTTGCGCGTATCGCGGCAGGAAGCCGCGCCCTTACAACTGAATACCGCCGCGCAGCAGAAACAAACGCAGCGCGGGGACTTATGACCGCGGCAGTTATCGAAAGCTGACCGCCGTTTTTTATGCCCTTTTTCGGGCAGCCGCACAGCGGCAGAAAGGAGTTTTTTATGGCATTTTTCAACAGCGCAGTAGGAGTTTTGCAGACACTCGTTATCGCTCTCGGAGCAGGTCTTGGCATTTGGGGCGTTATCAACCTCTTGGAGGGTTACGGAAATGACAACCAGGTGCAAAAAGCCAGGGCATGAAACAGCTCATGGCGGGCGGCGGCGTTGCCCTTATCGGCGGTACCCTCGTACCTCTGCTTGCTGGACTGTTCGGTTAAGCGGCGGGGTTAGCCTATGCAGAGCATACTTGACGCGATTAACGAATGGATAAAGGAAATCCTCATTGGAGCCATTAACGGTAATCTGTCAACTATGTTCGGGGACGTAAACGAAAAAGTCGGAACTATCGCCGCAGAGGTAGGCAAGACCCCGCAGGGGTGGAACGCAGGCATATTTTCCATGATACAGAGCTTGTCGGAAAATGTGATTGTACATTGCGGGGCTTGTCATTACCTACGTTCTATGCGTGGAGCTTATCAGCATGGTAACGGAAAAGAACAATATGCACGATATTGACACGTTCATGTTCTTTAAGTGGTTTTTCAAGGCGTGGGTAGCGGTGTATCTCGTTACCCACACCTTTACTATCACTATGGCGGTGTTCGATATGGCGCAGCACGTTGTTTCCGGCGCGGCGGGCGTGATCGGCGGCGATACGAATATCGACGTTGACGCCGCCCTCTCGTCCATGCAAGCCGGACTTGACGCTATGGAAATCCCCGAACTGCTTTTGCTCGTTATGGAAACAAGCCTTGTGAGCCTTTGCATGAAAATCATGTCGGTGCTTATCACGGTTATCCTGTACGGCAGAATGATAGAAATTTACCTTTACTGTTCGGTATCGCCTATCCCGTTTGCAACTATGACCAACAGAGAGTGGGGACAGATAGGCAACAACTACTTAAAAGCCCTGTTCGCCCTCGGTTTTCAAGGCTTCCTCATAATGATATGTGTCGGCATTTATGCGGTTTTGGTTGGCAGCATGATTGTAGCGGATAACCTGCACAGCGCAATTTTCTCCCTTGCAGCCTACACCGTGATTTTGTGCTTCTCCCTATTCAAAACAGGCGCACTTGCGAAGTCAATATTTAACGCCCACTAAAGACCGAAAGGAGGTTTTCACTTGGCGTATGTACCCGTACCCAAAGACTTATCAAAAATCAAAACGAAAGTCGCTTTTAATCTGACAAAGCGGCAGATTATATGTTTTGCGGCAGCCCTCGCTATGGGACTACCGCTTTTCTTTTTGCTCAAAGACAGCGCGGGAACAAGCATGGCGGCATTTGCAATGATTGTCGTTATGCTTCCCTGCTTCCTCTTGGCAATGTATGAAAAACACGGGCAGCCCCTTGAAGTCGTGATAAAGAACGTCATTCAGACAAAGTTTATCCGACCAAAGGAACGCCCCTATCAGACGGAAAATTTTTATGCCGTCATAGAAAAACAACGAAAACTGGAAAAGGAGGTATCGGCTATTGTCAATGGCAGAACGAAAAACCATGACTCGCGCGGTAAAAAATCCCGTGAAGCGTAAGCTGACCCGCGCAGAAAAGAAAGAAATCGCCGCCGTGATACAGGCGGCAAAGGGCGACGGGAAGCCCCACACCGCACAACAGACCATTCCCTACTTGCAGATGTACCGGACGGGATTTGCAGGGTAACGGAAAAGAAATACAGTAAAAGCCTTGTCTTTGAAGATATTAACTATCAGCTTGCACAGGCAGATGATAAGACCGCCATTTTTGAAAACTGGTGCGATTTTCTCAACTACTTTGACGCTTCCGTTTCGGTGCAGCTCTCTTTCATCAATCAAGGCGCAAGAAAGGAAAAGGCACAGGCGGCTATCGAAATTCCGGCGCAGGACGACGCTTTTAACTCTATCCGCAGGGAGTACGCGGATATGCTGAAAAATCAGCTTGAAAAAGGCAACAACGGACTGGAAAAGTGCAAGTACATTACCTTTTCCATTGAAGCGGACAATCTCGCAGCCGCAAAAGCCCGCCTTTCCCGTATCGAAACCGACGTACTCAATAATTTTAAGGTGCTTGGCGTAACAGCCCGCCCCATGAACGGACAGGAACGCTTGAACGTACTGCATGGGATTTTCCACCCGGAGGGCGAGCCGTTCCGCTTCTCTTGGGACTGGCTTGTACCGTCGGGGCTTTCTACAAAGGACTTATCGCCCCGTCCTCGTTCCGTTTTGGCGACGGCAGGACGTTTCGCATGGGGCGTAAGCTCGGCGCGGTTAGTTTCCTTGAAATCCTCGCGCCGGAGCTGAATGACCGTATGCTTTCGGACATTCTCGACCTTGAAAACGGGATTATCGCCAATCTGCATATCCGCAGTATCGACCAGAGCGAAGCAATCAAGACCATCAAGCGCAAGATAACCGACCTCGACAAGATGAAGATTGAGGAACAGAAAAAGGCGGTACGCAGCGGGTACGACATGGATATAATTCCGTCCGACCTTGCCACCTTTGGCAGCGAAGCAAAGAACCTGTTGCAGGATTTACAGAGCAGAAATGAAAGAATGTTTCTGCTGACGTTCCTTGTGGTAAACATGGCAGACACGAAGCGGAAACTGGATAATGACGTATTCGCTACGGCGGGCTTTGCACAGAAAAATAACTGCGCTCTGACCCGCCTTGACTATTTGCAGGAAGCGGGCTTTATGTCCTCTATCCCTCTTGGAGAGAACCTTATCCCCATTCAAAGAGGATTAACGACCAGCAGCACCGCTATTTTTATCCCGTTCATCACGCAGGAGCTGTTTCAGCGGGGCGCAGCCCTTTACTACGGGCTGAACGCACTTTCTAACAACATGATACTCTGCGACCGCAAGCAACTGAAAAATCCCAACGGGCTTATCCTCGGAACACCGGGAAGCGGTAAATCCTTTGCGGCAAAACGGGAAATGACAAACGCCTTTCTCATTACTGACGACGATATTATTATCTGCGACCCGGAAGCAGAATATTTTTCCCTTGTGCAGCGTTTGGGCGGGCAAGTGATACGCCTGTCGCCTGCCGGAAAAGGCATGGACGGCAAGCCCCAGTATGTGAACCCTATGGATATTAACCTCAACTACTCCGAGGACGACAACCCGCTTGCCTTGAAATCCGACTTTATCCTTTCCCTCTGCGAGCTTGTTATCGGCGGCAAAGAGGCTTGCAGCCCGTGGAAAAGACCGTCATTGACCGCGCCGTTAGGAATGTGTACCGACCTTTCCTTGCAGAACCCGACCCGGCAAAAATGCCGATTTTGGGCGACCTCTACAACGAACTGCTGAAACAGCCGGAGCCGGAAGCTGCCCGCATTGCGGCGGCATTGGAGCTTTATGTTTCGGGAAGTCTGAATGTCTTTAACCACAGAACGAATGTAGAGCTTTCTAACCGCCTTGTCTGCTTTGATATTAAGCAGCTTGGAAAGCAGCTCAAAAAATTAGGTATGCTCATTGTGCAAGACCAGGTATGGAACCGCGTTACCGTCAACCGCGCAGAGAAAAAAGCAACCCGTTACTATATGGACGAGTTTCATTTGCTTTTGAAAGAGGAACAGACCGCAGCCTATTCCGTGGAGATTTGGAAGCGTTTTCGTAAATGGGGCGGCATACCGACGGCAATCACACAGAACGTCAAAGACCTTTTATCAAGCCGCGAAGTCGAGAATATCTTTGAAAACTCCGATTTTGTCCTCATGCTCAATCAGGCACAGGGCGACCGGGCTATCCTGCAAAGCAGCTCAATATCTCCCCGCAGCAGATGAAGTATGTGACCCATACCGAAGCGGGCGAGGGGCTTATCTTTTACGGGAATGTGGTACTGCCGTTCATTGACCGCTTCCCGACGGACACCGAGCTTTACCGTCTGCTTACGACAAAGCCGGAGGAAGTGAGCAAGCCATGAAAACGGACGTAATCATCAACCGTGAAGCCCTCTATGCTGCGGGAGCTGCCGAGCGAAAGCGTGAACTGCTGCGTCACAAGCCCGCCCTACTATGGACTTAGGGACTACGGCTTGACGCACAGATTGGACGGGAGGACACGCCAGAGCAGTACATTGACAGGCTTGTAGATGTATTCCGGGAACTGCGCCGGGTACTCAAAGACGACGGGACGTTTTGGCTGAATATCGCAGACACTTACTGCGGCAGCGGCATGAAAGCGGGCTGCAAGCAAAAGGATTTAATCGGTATTCCGTGGCTTCTTGCCTTTGCCCTGCGCTCTGACGGGTGGTATCTGCGGAGTGATATTATCTGGCTGAAAGAAAATCCCATGCCGGAGAGCTGCCGCGACCGACCGAGCCGCTGCTATGAGCATATCTTTTTACTGACGAAATCAAAGAAATACTACTATGACGCTGCCGCCATTGCGGAGCCGATCGCGCCGGGAACGGCTGCGCGGTACCGACAGGGACGCGGCGCAGGACACAAATACGCCGAGGAAGTACCGGGACAGGGCAAGGTGCAGGGTATCAATAAAACCCGCAGCGGCGGCTATTATGACGACGCTCTTATGCCGACCACAAGGAACAAGCGGGACGTTTGGCTTATCAATACCGTACCGTATAAGGGCGGGCATTTTGCCGCCTATCCCCCGAAGCTCGCGGAAACGTGCATACTGGCGGGCTGTCCGAAAGGCGGCGTTGTCCTTGACCCGTTTTTTGGAAGCGGCACCACCGGGCTTGCAGCGAAAAGCCTTGACCGCCGCTATATCGGCATTGAACTGAACGCCGAGTATTGCACCTTGCAGGGGCGCGGATTGGAGGTGGGAACACTTGAAAGACCCATTAAAGCCCCGTGATAAAATCACGCAGAAAATGACCCGCGACGGGCTTGTAGAAGTAAACGAAACACAGCAGACCGCCGAGCGTATCAGCAAACGGACGCAGGACGCGGATTTTCAGAAATCTCTGGAGCAACAGGCAGCACAGGACGCGGCGCAGCTACAAGGTGCAGCTTCCCCGACTTCTCCCTTGCCCCATGCGCCGGGAGCTGCCCCCAAAGCGGACACGGGCAAAACAGAGCGCGTCATGGAGCATATCGAAGCCGCCCATACCCGCAAAGCGTCTAAAAAAGCGGTACGAAAGGCACAGGCAGAAGCCACCGCCGGGACGAAATCTTCCCGCCTGCACTTTACCGACGAGGAACGCGCTGCCCCGGAGCTTGAAAAGTATATCAAGAAATCCGATAAAGCCGCCGACCGCTTGGATAAGGCAAAGGCAGCTATCCCCAAAGAAAAGAAACTGGTAAAAGAGCGCACCTTTGACGAAACCACCGGGAAAGGCAAGACCCGCCTGCACTTTGAGGAAAAGGACAAGCCGCCCGGATTTAAGGAGAAGCACAACCCGCTATCCCGCCCCACACAGGAAGCCGGGATTTTGGTACATAACAAAATCCATTCTGTCGAAAAGGATAATTCCGGCGTGGAGGGCGCACACAAAACCGAGGAAGCCGCCGAGCGCGGCGTAAAGTTTGGGGCGCGGAAAATCAAACAGGGCTACCGCAGCCATAAGCTCAAACCCTACCGGGAAGCGGCAAAGGCAGAAAAAGCGGCTTTCCGGGCAAATGTGGATTTTCAATATCACAAGACCCTGCATGAGAACCCGCAGCTTACCTCTAACCCCATTTCCCGGTTTTGGCAGAAGCAGAAAATCAAGCGGCAGTATGCAAAGGAAGCCCGCAATACCGCAAAGGGTATCAAGGCGCGGCAGAACGCACCCGCAAGGCGCAGCCAAAGCCGCCGAGAAAACGAAACAGACCGCAGCATTTGTGGCAAGGCACCCGGCGGGCGTGGCAATCGCTGTCGGAGTGCTGCTGCTCTTTATCATGGTAATGTCCGGGCTGTCCTCTTGCGGGGCAATGTTTTCCGGCACTCTAAACGGCGTACTTGGAACGTCTTATACGTCCGAGGACAGCAACCTTGTGGAAGTGGAAAATGCCTATGCCGGACTGGAAAGCGGGCTACAAAACGAGATTGACGCTATCGAAAGCACCCACCCCGGCTATGACGAGTACCGCTATGACCTTGCAAATATCGGGCATAACCCACACGAATTAGCGTCCTATCTGACCGCAAAATATCAGACCTACACCCGCGCTGACGTTCAAAGCGAGCTGCAAAGGATTTTCAATCAGCAATACAAGCTGACGCTGACCGAGGAAGTGGAAATACGCTACCGGGAGGAAGAACGCACTGACACATGGACGGACGAGGACGGCAACGAGCATAGCGACACCTACACCGTACAAGTGCCTTATGAGTATTACATCTTGAACGTCAAGCTGACGAATATCCCACTATCCACCATTGCGGAAAACAACCTTACCCCGGAACAACTGGAAATGTACCGGGTGTATTTACAGACAAGCGGGAACAAGCCCCTTATCTTTGGCGGCGGCTCTCCCGACACTTCCGCGTCCGAGGATTTAAGCGGCGTGGACTTTGTAAACGGAACGCGCCCCGGCAATACTGCTATCGTTGACCTTGCAAAGCAGCAAGTCGGAAATGTGGGCGGCTATCCGTATTGGAACTGGTACGGCTTCAATTCCCGCGTGGAATGGTGCGCCTTGTTTCGTGTCCTGGTGCTACGGGCAGGTAGGACTTCCGAGCGCGCTTTGCCGCTTGCCAGTCGCAGGGTATCCGTGGTTTA
>ENA-OQEB01000762-OQEB01000762.1-human-gut-metagenome-genome-assembly--contig:-NODE-762-length-12743-cov-2.764981_pt1 | contig 12743 bp, 13 predicted proteins | sample MGYA00242787_ERZ504619 | MGnify/ENA primary metagenome ERZ504619 (study PRJEB26092, sample SAMD00036317) | human gut metagenome | host: Homo sapiens | study: EMG produced TPA metagenomics assembly of... | reverse complement strand
TAAAAATAATACAGACAACATGAAAACAGAAGACATACCTTACGATTACACGTATTGCTACGCCACGGACGAGCAATGCCCGAAAGCAGTCCATTGCCTGTGTAGCCATGCCGCAATGCTGAACGAGGAACAAGCGATCTCTCTTAATTCACGATTTACTGGAGATCAGAAACGCCATCCTAGATTGAATTGAATAATCCCATTATGATCTTTTCCCCTAAAATGATTGCTTCCACCGAATGAGTATTCCGGCTCCTTAAAGAAATGAGTACATCCTAAATTATAATTGGCGGAGATAACTAATCCCATGTCAAAGGTATAGCCAAGCCCCATTGAAACGGAGAAATCACAATTCCGGATCTCTTCTTTTTTATCACCGGAGAAATCGTACTCGCTCTGGTGCACCGGAGTAGGGCCCGAGACGAAAATATAATTCGAAGCTTTCGCCCTTACATTAAAGCCAACTTGTGGGCCCGCGAAAAGATGGAATCCCCGATACAAATAAAATTTAGCGTAAATAGGAATATTTAAATAATCCGCCTTTAGCCGGGCTGTCTCGCCTTTAGCGTTTTCTTTTTGATAACCTTGCATAGAATAATAAACACCCGGTTCTAAAGCAAACAGTTTGCTAAAACGTATTTCCTCCGCCACACCAATATTTAACCCCGGACGCATGTCCGCAAAACTTTCGGGATAAGTATTTGCCAAATTCAAGCCAATCCTAGGAATAAAATGGAACTCTTGAGCATCAGCTTGCGACAAAGAGAAAACAAACAAGATAAACAGTAATACAACTTTTTTCATAACTCCTACATTTAAAACATATCTATATTTATAGATGATTTAAGATACATAAAAGTTGCACTCCCTATCTCATTAGTTCACATTAGGGGAGGCACTTCTTCCTCTACCATGATGGTAGCAGTCGTGACAGCTCAAGCACCAAATATTACTCGGTTAATAACGGCTCTTGTTTTCCGGAATCATATACGACAAACATAGAACCGTCTTTCTCGATCATGACACCACGGCCTCGTTCCTTCTCCTTGTTTTCTTGATTATCAACATTCACGGCAATCACTTTATAATGATAGAAAGTCGTGATATCATCGAAAATGGTATGACCTACAAAGATGCGGTTCACATTATATTTCTCTAATATTTTCCGCAAATCATCCCGGTCTAGCGGATGATACTTATCTGCGCTACGTACCATACCCCGATACCAGATCGTCCATACGTAGCGAACATAAAAGAAAGATCGGAGCCTTTATCTGCATTACGTTCTTTTTTCGTTAAGAAGAGACCATCGCTCACGATCTCATTCACGGTAGGGATATCGTAATTCCGGTCTAAAAACTCCTTGCTCAACCCAGCATGGACAAACAGGTTATCTCCGACCACCTGTATCGAGTTACGAGTTTTCAACCAATGTCCCAACTCGCTTTTCTGCCAAAGCTCCGGATAGGTCATTCCTAAAGTATCCGCCAATTGAGTATATTTCTTCTTCGTATATCGCAAATCATTTCCCAGAACCATAGTCTCATGATTTCCGATTAAGAAAGTCACTTTTCCACCGGCATCTTCCGCTTCTTTCTCCAACTTGTAGATCAACCAATAGATAGGGAGTACATCCACGCCCCGGTCAAAGACGTCACCGATTATCACCAATTGGTTGGCCCCGAAAATCCAATTATAGTCCGCATCGATCACTTTTCCCGCCTTTAACAGGGAGGCGAAACAAGACCAGTTCGCATGTGGATCTGAAAGAACAAACGTCTTCTCTGGTTGCACATCTTTCCATTTCGGACGAGAGACGGAGTGTATGGTTACCGGAAACAATCTCTCCCCGTTATCGGAAAACACCTCGAATGAAAAGGTGGTAGGTATACTTTTATAATGCTTATCCAATAACCGGCCTTTCCCGTCTACAGATATCGCACGCATACTACCATCATCGGCTTTCAATAGATAGGGACCATCGATCGATAACTTCTCGATCGCTTGACGAGGTTTCTTATCTTTCCCACAAACCGGACTGAAGCAAGAGGTCAGTAAAACCAGAAAAACAAGGATACGGCATTGAATAGAATTCATAGCAGCTTAAATCTTTAGTTCATTAAACCTGAAAACAATGTATGTATTTATTATACAAATATAAACGAATTCTTTCACGAACACTCACTATCTTCGCGTAAAATAAAAGGGAATAAAAATGACTTTCAATTACGACGTAATAGTAGTAGGCGCAGGACATGCCGGCTGTGAAGCCGCCGCCGCCGCGGCGAATCTAGGATCAAAGACGCTTTTGATCACGATGGACATGAACAAGATCGCCCAGATGAGTTGTAACCCGGCAGTCGGGGGAATCGCCAAAGGACAGATCGTACGAGAGATCGATGCGCTAGGCGGATATATGGGAATCGTGACCGACCAGACCGCTATCCAATTCCGTATGTTAAACCGTAGCAAAGGACCGGCCATGTGGAGCCCGCGTGCCCAAAGCGACCGTGCCCGTTTTATCGATTGCTGGCGGGGCATACTGGAGAATATGCCGAATCTATCCATCTGGCAGGATATGGTTCAAGAACTGATTATCGAGCATGGACAAGTCTGCGGCGTCCGTACGGGAATGAATGTCGTATTCCGTGCCGGAGCGGTGGTGCTTACGAACGGGACCTTCCTAAACGGCCTGCTTCATATCGGAAGAACCCAGATACGGGGCGGACGTATCGCCGAGCCTGCGGCGACCGGACTTACCGAGCAACTTATCTCTTTAGGTATCCAAACAGATCGCATGAAAACCGGAACACCGGTCCGTATCGATGGCCGGAGCGTTCACTTCGATGAAATGGAGGAACAACCGGGGGAAAACGATTTCCATAAGTTCTCTTACATGGATACCAGTCATCGTAAATTAAAACAATTGAGTTGCTGGACTACCTTTACGAACGAGGCTTGCCACGATATATTACGGGAAGGTCTCCCCGACTCTCCTCTTTATAATGGACAGATCAAAAGTATCGGTCCCCGTTATTGTCCCAGCATCGAAACGAAAATCGTGACGTTCGCCGACAAGACGCAGCATCAACTATTCCTAGAGCCGGAAGGCGAGGCCACGCAAGAATATTACCTAAATGGCTTCTCCTCTTCCCTACCCTTGGATATCCAGCTTCGTGCGCTCCAAGCGATCCCCGCTTTCCGTGACGTGCAAATCTATCGTCCCGGATATGCGATTGAATACGATTTCTTCGACCCGACTCAGCTAAGACATAATTTGGAGACCAAACAAATCCGTAATCTTTTCTTTGCCGGACAGATCAACGGAACTACCGGATACGAGGAAGCCGGCGGACAAGGTTTGGTAGCGGGTATCAACGCCCACATCAATTGCCACGGCGGACAACCTTTTATCCTCGGAAGAGACGAGGCTTATATCGGTGTCCTTATCGACGATTTGGTAACCAAAGGCGTGGACGAGCCTTATCGTATGTTCACCTCTCGTGCGGAATACCGCATCTTACTACGCCAAGACGACGCGGATATGCGACTCACCGAGAAATCCTACCAAATGGGATTGGCCAAACAAGACCGCTACGATTTACTGCGAGAGAAAAAAGAGAGCCGTGACGCTATCATTCGTTTTGCGGAGACCTACTCCGTAAAGCCTCAATATATAAACAGCGGTTTGGAGAAACTGGGTACAGCCCCCCTATCCCATGGTTGCAAATTATTCGATGTCGTACTCCGTCCGCAGACTACATTGGAAAACCTCGCAGATCTAGTTCCGGCCCTTCGTGCGGAGCTGGACAAAGTCCCGGCCTCCCGTAAGGAAGAGATCATCGAGGCCGCTGAGATATTGATTAAGTATAGCGGCTACATCAAGCGAGAACAAATCATAGCGGATAAGATAAACCGTTTAGAGAATATCCGGATCAAGGGTAAATTCGATTACAACTCGATCCAGTCTTTATCTACGGAAGCCCGCCAGAAATTGACCCGGATAGATCCCGACACGATCGCTCAAGCGAGCCGCATCCCGGGTATTTCCCCTAGCGACATCAACATCCTTTTGGTACTACTCGGAAGATAAAACACGAAATGTTCCACGTGAAACATATTAAAGGAGATATTCAAATGAATGAAGCTAAAACACTGGTTATACGAGGAAATCTGGTAGATATAATCAACAGGCGCACCTTCGGGGCAGAGATTTCAATCCTAAACGGGCATATCGGAAAGGTAACCCCTACCGGACAAGATGAGGGATATTACCTCCTCCCCGGCTTTATTGACGCACATGTCCATATAGAGAGTAGCATGGTAACCCCTACGGCATTCATTCACGCAGCCGTACGCCATGGCAGTATCGGTGCCGTGGCGGACCCTCATGAGATAGCGAATGTAATGGGTACCGAAGGAGTCGAATATATGCTCGACAACGCGAAAGGGATTCCTTTCTACACATGGTTCGGTGTCCCATCTTGCGTACCGGCTACGATTATGGAAACCTCCGGTGCGATCATAGACGCAGACGAAACCGCTCGTTTGTTGGAACGAGAGGATCTACACTTCTTGGCAGAGATGATGAATTACCCCGGAGTCTTAAATAAAGATCCGGAAGTTATGCGCAAAATAGAAGCCGCGAAACAAGCGGGTAAACCCATAGACGGACATTATCCCCTAGCGACAGGTCCCAAGCTAAAGGCATATATCGAGTCTGGTATTTCCACCGATCATGAAACCATCTATCTAGAAAAAGGCCGTGAGAAATGTGAGCTTGGGATGCATGTTCTTATTCGGGAAGGAAGCGCGGCGAAAAACTTTGACGCACTTCATCCGCTATTGAAAGAGTATCCCGAACAAATCATGTTCTGTACAGATGACGCACATCCTTCGTTTTTAAACAAAGGACACATAAATAGGATGGTAAAAAAATCGCTGGATTTAGGATATGATCTATATGATGTATTACGGGCCGCTTCCTATAATCCGGCCATGCACTATAAAATCCCCGCAGGTTTCTTACGAGAGGGAGACTCCGCCGATTTTATCCAAGTAAACAATTTAAAGGATCTAACCATACAGGCAACCTATATACAAGGAACCTGTGTATACGATGGAGAGAAATGCACGCTTCCACTCCAAAAGCCTATACATCGTAATAATTTCCACACGAAACCGATCACATTAGAAAAGCTAGCGGTAAAAGCGAAAGGGGAACAGATGCGTGTCATTGTTTGCGAAGACAGCGAATTAATCACGAAAGAAGAACTATATCCTGTACATACATTCGATGGATTTGTAGAATCAGATACAGAACGAGACATTTTAAAACTCGTTATTCTAAATCGCTATCAAACGGCTCCTCCCGCTATTACCTTTATAAAAGGAACAGGGCTCAAGCTCGGTGCCATCGCTCAAAGTATCTCCCACGATAGCCATAACATCATCGCTATAGGCGTAACCGATTTCGAGCTTATGCAAGCGATCAATGTGGTCATAAAAAGCGAAAGGAGGAATCGCCGTGAGCTGCATGGACGAAGTCACTCTCCTGTCCTTGCCGGTAGCGGGATTGATGAGCGACGAATCATTGGAAGAGACGAGCCGCCGTTACGAAGAGATCGAGGAAAAGATCAAGCGATTAAAATCCCCGATGGATTCATTACAAATGACGCTTTCTTTTATGGGATTGCTGGCGATCCCATCCTTAAAACTTAGCAACAAAGGTTTGTTCAATAGCGAGACATTCCAATTTACTTCCCTATTCGTATGATAGCCGATAAAGACGAACATATCAAGACGATCCTATCGGTCATTCCGGAAAAGCCGGGATGCTACCAGTATTTCGATGAAAACGGAACGATTATATACGTCGGCAAGGCGAAGAACCTAAAACGACGGGTATCCTCTTATTTCAACAAGGTACATGACAGCAATAAGACCCGTGTGTTAGTCAAGCAAATCCGGGATATCAAATATATAGTCGTCGATACGGAAGAAGACGCGTTACTACTGGAAAACAACCTCATCAAACAGTATCGTCCCCGCTATAACGTATTATTGAAGGACGACAAAACCTACCCTTCCATCGTGGTAAAGAACGAGTACTTTCCCCGGGTTTTCCAAACCCGGAACATCGTTCGGGACGGATCACAATATTACGGTCCTTATCCCTCTTTGTTCACGGCGAAAGTGATGCTACAAATGCTAAAGGAACTTTACCCTTTACGCACTTGTAAATATCCCCTCACTCCCGAATCCATCGCACAAGGACGCTATAAGGTTTGTCTGGAATACCATATCAAGCGTTGTAAAGGGCCTTGTGAAGGCTTGCAATCATTGGAAGAATACCAGCAAAATATTTCCGAGATCAAAGAGATTCTGCGAGGCAACATCTCGCAAATCAGCAAACACCTCTATGAGGAGATGCAATCGCTCGCTGCCGAGCTCAAGTTTGAGGAAGCGCAAAAGATCAAGGAAAAATACGAAGTCATCGAGAACTACCGTTCTAAATCTACGGTCGTAACCCCGATGCTACATAATATAGATGTATTCACGATCATAGAGAATGACCATTCCGCTTATGTGAACTTTATGCATATCGGAAACGGGGCGATCGTACAAGCCTATACATTCGAGTATAAAAAACGATTGGACGAGAGTAAGGAGGAATTGTTAAGCCTCGGTATTATCGAGATGCGGAATCGTTTTAAAAGCACCGCCCGGGAGATTATCGTGCCTTTCAAGCTGGATATGCAACTAGAGAATGTCACCTTCACCATTCCCCAAAGAGGGGATAAAAAGAAACTGCTCGATTTATCCGAGATGAACGTCAAGCAGTTTAAGGTTGACCGCTTGAAGCAAGCGGAAAAGTTGAATCCGGAACAACGGAATACCCGTATCTTGAAAGAGATCCAAGAGGCCTTGCATCTGGAGAAATTGCCTGCTCATATCGAATGTTTCGATAATTCAAACATACAGGGAAGCGATGCGGTAGCGGCTTGCGTGGTATTCAAGATGGGAAAACCGTCCAAGCAGGAGTATCGTAAATACAATATAAAGACCGTAGTCGGTCCGGATGATTACGCCTCTATGAAAGAAGTTGTCCGTAGGCGTTACGGGCGGGCAATCGAGGAGCGATCTCCCCTACCCGACTTAATTATAACAGACGGTGGAAAGGGGCAAATGGAAGTGGTTCGCTCGGTGGTAGAAGATGAATTAGGCTTGTCCATTCCAATCGCCGGACTAGCGAAAGATGGTAAGCACCGGACCTCGGAGTTATTATTCGGGTTCCCACCCGTAACCGTTGGCATGCGTTTGGACAGTCCGCTATTCCATCTGCTTACCCGGATACAAGACGAGGTACACCGTTTCGCCATCACTTTCCACAAGGATAAACGAAGTAAGACCCAGACAAAATCCGAATTAGACACCATTAAGGGTATCGGTGAAAAGACAAAAGTATTACTTTTACGTCACTTTAAAAGCGTAAAACGAATCAAGGAAGCAAGCTTCGAGGAACTGAAATCCGTGATTGGCGAGGCGAAAGCCAAGGCACTACAAGAGGGACTGGATGGAAAGCGAACAGAAAGCGAACAAAAATAGAACAAAAGCGAACAAGATGAGAACAGTTACACAACGTGTGCAGCACGCTTCCGTCACGATAGACGGACAGCTTAAGTCCAAAATTGGAAAGGGGCTATTGGTATTAGTCGGTATCGAGGACAAGGATACGCAAGAAGACATTGAATGGTTGGCAAAAAAGATCACCAACCTACGCATATTTGACGATGAAAACGGGGTCATGAACCGCTCGGTTATCGAAGCGGGAGCGAGATCATGGTTGTCAGCCAATTTACCTTACACGCCTCTACGAAAAAAGGGAACCGCCCCTCCTACTTAAAAGCGTCTAAACCGGATATCGCCATTCCGATGTATAAAGCTTTTTGCGAAGAGGTAGGGCTTCAACTCGGAAAACCTGTACAAACCGGAACATTCGGAGCTGATATGAAAATTGAACTTTTAAACGACGGGCCGGTTACTATTATTATCGACTCTCAAAATAAAGAATAAGTATGGCAGATATAACCTTACAACAAGCCCAGCAAATGGTAGACTCTTGGATCAAGACCTATGGGGTCCGTTATTTCAATGAGCTTACCAATATGACCATCCTCACCGAGGAAGTGGGCGAGCTAGCCCGGATCATGGCACGTACCTACGGTGAGCAGTCTTTCAAGGAAAGTGACAAACACCGGGATTTAGGCGATGAAATGGCGGATGTGTTATGGGTATTGCTCTGTCTGGCCAACCAGACCGGAGTAGATCTTACCGCCGCTTTCGAGAAGAATCTCCAAAAGAAAACAGACCGAGATAAAGAACGACATATAAACAATCAAAAACTATAAGCATATGGCACATCATCACGATTGCGAATGTGGACATGATCATCATCATGAACATGAACACGAATCAAATTCCGTACAGATAGACCGTTATCATGAAGCTTTCAATAAGTTTGAGTCGGCCCTGCCGGATACCCAGACCACCGAGGCTGTAAACGCTCTTTTAGAGAAACATTTCCAAGAGAACTTTACACCGGAAGTATTGAAAACGATTCATGGTTGCATCGACTTGACCTCATTAACCAGCCTGGATACCAAAGAAAGTATCTGGAAGATGGTAGACACGGTAAATGATTTCGAGGGAACTCGTCCGGATGTCCCGAACGTAGCCGCTATTTGCGTCTATCCCCTATTCGTGGAAACGGTTAAGCAGGCACTTACCGCACAAGAGATTAAGATCGCGTCGGTTGCCGGAGGTTTTCCTTCCTCACAGACATTTACGGAAGTCAAGATCGCCGAAACGGCCATGGCCGTCATGCAAGGAGCCGATGAAATCGACGTTGTCATGAACCTAGGCTATTTCATGGAAGACAATTTCGAGGAACTGACGGAAGAATTACAAGAGATCAAAGAGAGCTGTCGCCACGCCCATTTAAAGGTAATCCTAGAGACCGGAGCTTTAGTCACAACGGAGAACATCCAAAAAGCATCCATCCTAGCCATGTATTCCGGCGCGGACTTCATCAAGACCTCTACCGGCAAAGGATACCCGGGAGCCACTTTCGAGGCCGCCTATACCATGTGCAAGGCCATCAAAACCTACCATCCATCACCGGAAATAAGGTTGGCATCAAGATCTCCGGAGGCGTACGCACGGCGGAAGACGCAGTTCGATATTATACGATCGTAAAGGAAATACTGGGCAACGAATGGCTGAACAAGGATTTGTTCCGTATAGGAGCGAGCAGTCTGGTCGGTGATATAGAAAAACGACTCGGGAAATAGTCCATTCTAATAAACCGGGCGCAGATGACTTAGAATCCTGTGTCCGGTAAGCACTCTCAAAGTCAGTTAACTTCATTGGCTATTGAAGCATACTTACTTTTTTACTAACAAGAGCCATCTCTCTACAACTAATAGATAAAGGAATTTCTATTTGGAGCGAGTCATAATATAATCCGCCAACTGGATCAAGGATGTCCGTGCCCCGGATTCTGGCAATCTCAAAAGAACATCGACCGCCTTATCATGATATTCCTTCATGCGGGCCTCGGCATATTCGATTCCACCGTTCGCTTGGCAAACTCAATCAAAGAATCGACATTCTCCGCCGCAAAATCCTTCCGTAAAATCATATCCAAATAACGGGCGGCCTCCTCTTCCCTACCCTGCCGCAAGGCATATAATAATGGAAGCGTAACCTTACCCTCACGAATGTCATTTCCCGTCGGCTTACCGATATTCGCCTCCTTGAAATAATCAAAGATATCATCCTTGATCTGGAAGCAATACCCCAGATACTCGCCAAACTCACGGCAAAGAGCGATCACCTCCGCAGAGGCGCCCGATGAAATGGCCCCAATCTCCGTGCAAGCGGAAAGCAAGGTAGCCGTCTTCTTCTTGATAACTTGCAGATAACAATTCTCGTCTAAGATACTCTCCTCGGCGGTCTCCAATTGCTTGATCTCACCTTCGGACAAGTCTCTGCCTAAATTAGAGATAATCCCGACAATCCGCAAATCGCCGGTTTGTATGGAACGGATCAAAGCGGTAGAAAGCACATAATCACCTACCAACACGGAAATACGGTTATCGAAGATAGCGTTCAATGAGGGAACGCCACGACGTTGCTTCGTCTCATCGATCACGTCATCGTGAATCAATGTAGCGGTATGCAAAAGCTCCAGCAAAACAGCGGAATTGATCGTGTTATCCGTAACCTGTCCACAGACCTTGGCGGTAAGGAGCACCAATAACGGACGCACATGCTTCCCGGTAGAATTCAGTATAACGTCGATAGCCGATTGTAACCGGGTCGTCTCGCTGCGTAGAGATGCCTCGAAATCCTTATTGAAACGTTCAAATTCAGCGGAAACCGGTTCTTCTATTTTCCTTCTTTCATCCATAATTCCATGCAAAGATTCGCAAAAGTAACAAAAACTATCGAGTAAGCGAGTTTTTTCGTACATTTACCCAGATTTTGTCCCACTAAAACGTGTTAAAAGTAATGAAGTTATTCCTTATAGATGCGTATGCGTTAATTTATCGCTCCTATTACGCCTTCATCAAGAATCCGCGTATCAACTCCAAGGGTGTGAATACCTCCGCCATTTTCGGTTTTATCAACAGTCTGGAGGATGTATTAAAACGTGAGAACCCGACTCATATAGCGGTGGCCTTTGACCCGAAGGACCGACCTTCCGCCATGAGGCCTTCGAGCAATACAAGGCACAACGGAAGAGACGCCGGAAGTGATCCGTCAATCCGTCCCTATCATTAAAGAAATCATAGAGGCTTACAATATTCCGATTCTGGAAGTACCCCGCTACGAGGCGGACGATGTGATCGGCACCGTGTCCAAACAGGCGGAGAAGGAAGGCTTCGAGGTGTACATGATGACGCCGGATAAAGATTACGGCCAATTGGTGTCCGAACATATATTTATGTATCGTCCGAAATTCGGAGGCGATTACGAGATCATGGGCGTGCCCGAGGTCTTAAACAAGTACGGCCTCACGAGTACGGAGCAAGTGATCGACTTGCTGGGACTGATGGGCGACGCTTCCGATAATATCCCCGGCTGTCCGGGTGTCGGCGAGAAGACCGCTCAAAAACTACTGACGAATTCGGAAGTATCGAGAACCTGTTAGCGAACACTGATAAGTTGAAAGGCGCGCAAAAGAAGAAGGTAGAGGAGAACGCCGAGCAAATCCGTTTCTCCAAATTCTTGGCGACGATCAAGACGGATGTCCCTATCAAGTTCGATGCCGCCCGTTGCATTCGTGAAAAGCCAAACGAAGAGCGGCTGACTGAGATTTACACAGAATTGGAATTTAGAACATTTATTAACAAACTAAGTTCTGAGCCGGTCAAAGCCGCTCCGAAAGGTCCCGTTCAAGGCGATTTGTTCGCGATTTTTACGCCCGAGAGTACGGAAGAGCCCAAAAAATCGATTCTCACGGACTTAAAGTCCACCCCCCATAACTATTATTTAACTGATACAGAGGAAAAACAAGCCGATTTAGCCCGCTTTTTATTGGGTCAAGAATTTTTCGCCTTTGACACGGAAACCGACGGTATCGATCCCTTGAAAGCCGGATTGGTCGGAATGTCGTTCGCCGTGAAAGAAAACGAGGCTTGGTATGTCCCTGTTCCCGCCAACTCAGTAGAGGCGGCGAAAGTAGTGGAACGCTTCTCCCCTGCCCTGCAAAATCCGAAATCATTAAAGATCGGGCAAAACATCAAATTCGATATTTTGGTACTTCGTAAATACAACGTGAAGGTAGCCGGTCCTCTGTTCGATACGATGATCGCCCATTACCTGCTGAATCCGGAATTGCGGCACGGAATGGATTACCTAGCGGAGACCTACCTCAAGTACCAGACCGTCCACATCGAGGAACTGATCGGCCCAAAAGGAAAGAACCAGTTATCGATGCGAAACGTACCCGTGGAGCAAATCGCCGAATACGCCGCCGAGGACGCGGACATCACGCTCAAGCTAAAGAATTATTTCGCGCCCGAGTTAAAGAAGGAAGGACTGGAATCCCTCTTCACCACGATCGAGATGCCATTAATATATGTATTAGCGGAAATGGAGGCCACCGGCGTCACGCTGGATACGGTAGCGCTTAAGCAATCTTCGGGGGAACTTACCGCCTCCATGAACAAACTGGAGCAAGAGGTTTACGAGCTGGCCGGCACGGAATTCAACATCAACTCCACGAAACAGGTCGGCGAAATCCTTTTCGACCGCTTGAAGCTGGACGAGAAAGCGAAGAAGACCAAAACTGGCGGTTACAGTACCAGCGAGGATGTATTGGAGAAACTTCGCAGCAAACATCCCATCATCGGCAAGCTCCTTGAATACCGCGGACTTAAAAAGTTATTAAGTACCTATATCGACGCTCTACCCGAGTTGATCAATCCGCAGACCGGAAAGATACATACCTCTTTCAACCAAGCGGTAACATCTACCGGACGCCTCAGCTCTACCAATCCGAACCTGCAAAACATTCCGGTACGGGACGATCTGGGCCGTGAGATCCGTAAGGCATTTATCCCGGACAATACGGATTGCCTCTTCTTCTCGGCCGACTACTCCCAGATCGAGCTTCGTATCATGCCCACCTGAGCGGTGACCCGCATATGATCGAGCTTCAAGCGAGCGGATAT
>ENA-OQEB01000761-OQEB01000761.1-human-gut-metagenome-genome-assembly--contig:-NODE-761-length-12777-cov-1.847431_pt1 | contig 12777 bp, 23 predicted proteins | sample MGYA00242787_ERZ504619 | MGnify/ENA primary metagenome ERZ504619 (study PRJEB26092, sample SAMD00036317) | human gut metagenome | host: Homo sapiens | study: EMG produced TPA metagenomics assembly of... | reverse complement strand
ACACCAACTGCGAGGATATGCCCAAGGTCATGAAGGGCCTGGGCACCGCAATCATCTCCACCTCTAAAGGCGTCATGACCGACAAGCAGCCCGCGCTGCTCACGTCGGCGGTGAAGTTCTCGCCTTTGTGTGGTAAGAAAGGGGTATAGACAATGTCGAGAATTGGAAGAAAACCCATCGTCATTCCCGCCGGTGTGGAAGTGAAGTCGATGCGGCCGAGCACGCTATCACCGTTAAGGCCCCAAGGGTACCCTGCATTCCAAATTTCATCCTCTGATGACTGTTGCTGTCGAGGGCAATGAGATTTTGGTTACCCGCCCCAATGACGAGAAGGAGGCACGCAGCCTCCATGGCCTGACCCGCACCCTGATCCATAACATGGTCGTCGGTGTTACCGAGGGCTTCCGCAAGGATCTGGAAATTCAGGGCGTCGGCTATCGTGCCGCCAAGCAGGGCAGCAAGCTGACCCTGACCCTGGGCTTCTCTCATCCCGTTGAGTTTGAGGACACCGATACCATCAAGATCGAGCTGAAGGATGCTCTGCATTTCAGCATCACCGGTATCGACAAGCAGGAGGTCGGCCAGTTCGCTGCCGAGTCCGCGGTGTCGCCCGCCCGAGCCGTACAAGGGCAAGGCATCCGCTATGTTGGCGAGTATGTCATCCGCAAGGAAGGCAAAGCGGCAAGGGTAAATAATAGGAGAGGAGAAACATTATGGTCAACAAGGCTGATAAGAACGTTGCTCGTCTGCGCCGCCACCGTCGTGTACGCGGCAAGATCAGCGGCACTGCTGCTCGTCCCCGTCTGGATGTTTTCCGCTCTGCCAAGCACATCTACGCTCAGGTCATCGATGATGAGCAGGGCGTGACCCTGGCCAGCGCTTCCAGCATGGACAAAGATTTCAACGCTTACGGCGGCAACGTCGAAGCTGCTAAGAAGGTTGGCGAGAACATCGCCAAGAAGTGCCTCGAGAAGGGCATCACTGAGGTCGTCTACGATCGTGGCGGCTTCGTTTACCACGGCCGTGTGCAGCTCTCGCTGAGGGTGCCCGCGAGGCCGGTCTGAAGCTGTAAGGAGGGAGAAGATACAATGGCCATGCAGAGAAGACAAGAAGATGACGGCATGATCACCAAGGTCGTCTCCATCAACCGCGTTTCCAAGACTGTCAAGGGCGGCCGCGTCATGAAGTTCGCTGCTCTGATCGTCGTGGGCGACGGCAAGGGCAACATCGGCTACGGCGTCGGCAAGTCCGGCGAGGTTCCCGAGGCTATCCGCAAGGGTGAGGGCGCTGCAAGAAGAACATGCGCAAGGTCTGCCTGAAGGCACCACCATTCCTCACGAGATCGTCGGCGAGTTCGGCGCAGGCCGCGTCCTGATGCGTCCCGCTGCCCCCGGTACCGCGTTCTGGCCGGCGGTCCCGTCCGTGCCGTGCTCGAGTGCGCCGGCATCAAGGACATCCGCGCCAAGAGCCTGCGTTCCAACAACCCCATCAACGTCACTGCTGCTACCTTCGCAGGCCTGTGCGGCCTGACCGACGCCGAGAGCGTCGCTGCTAAGCGCGGCAAGACCGTTGCCGAGATCTTGGGCTAAGGAGGGTACCACAATGGAGAAAGTTACCATTCGTCTCGCCAAGAGCCTGATCGGCCGCGGCAAAGAGCAGATCGCCGTTGCGCACTCCCTGGGCCTGAACCGCCCGGTGAGGTTACCGAGCAGCCCGACAATGCGGCTACCCAGGCAAGATCGCCAAGATCGCTCACCTGGTCGTCGTGACCAAGGCTAATGCAAGGAGGTGCAAGCATGAAACTTCACGAACTGAAAGCTTCCGCCGGCGCCCGTAAGGCCGTGACCCGCAAGGGCCGCGGTGCTGGTTCCGGCAACGGCAAGACGCTGGCTTCGGCCACAAGGGCCAGAAGGCCCGCAGCGGCGTCAAGAAGGCTGGCTTCGAAGGAGGCCAGATGCCTCTGCAGCGTCGTCTGCCGAAGCGCGGTTTCAACAACATTTTCGCAACCAAGTATGTTACCATCAAGGTGTCTGACCTCGAGAAGTTCGAGGCCGGTGCTACCGTTGATACCGAGGCCCTGCTGAAGGCCGGCATCATCTCCAAGACGCTGGACGGCGTCAAGGTGCTGGGCAATGGCGAGTTGACCAAGGCTCTGAATGTCAAGGTCGCTGCTTATACAGCCTCCGCCAAGGAAAAAATCGAGAAAGCAGGCGGGAAGGCTGAGGTGATGTAAGGTGCTGGAAACCTTCCGTAACGCATGGAAGATTGAAGATCTGCGCAAGCGTCTTCTGTTCACCCTTCTGATCCTCGTTCTGTTCCGTCTCGGCTGTGCGCTCCCTGTGCCGTACATCAGCGCAGGCGCACTTACCTCGATGTTCGCCGGCGGCAACGGCGATATGCTGGAGTACCTGAACATGATGAGCGGCGGCGCTTTGAGCGAATGCACGTTGTTCGCCCTGGGTGTGCAGCCCGCCATCAATGCCTCCATCATTATGCAGCTGCTGGCGGTAGCCATTCCGTATCTGGAAAACCTCGCCAAGGAAGGTGAGGAGGGCCAGCGCAAGATGCGCCGCATCACCAACTATGTTGGCGCGGGCATCGGTCTGATGCTGTCCATCGGCTACTACTTCATCATCCGCAATATGGGCGCTCTGTCCTACACGGAGGGCTTTGCGGGCATCTTCAGCGCAGTCGTTATCGTGCTGTCCTTCACGGCGGGCTCTCAGCTCTGCACCTGGATGGGCAACCAGATCGACTCCAAGGGTATCGGCAACGGTCTCTCGCTGATGATCTTCGCAGGCATCGTGGCCCGCTGGTCCAGCATCTACACTGCTACGACCAACATCCTGGCCCGCGCCAGAACGGTGAGCCGTTCTTCTACATCATGTTGCCCCTGCTGGTCGTTCTGGCCCTGGTCGCTGTGGTCTTCGTCGTCATCCTGACGAACGCGGAGCGCCGTATTCCGGTCCAGTATGCCAAGCGCGTTATGGGCCGCAAGATGTACGGCGGTCAGGCCAGCTACATCCCCATCAAGGTCAACATGACCGGCGTTATGCCATCATCTTTGCCTCGACGCTGTGCAGCCTGCCCGGTCTGATCTTCCGGTTCATCAATCTGGATGCTTCCTCGCATCCGGCGCTGTACGCTTTCTTCAGCGTGTTCAACTACAACAGCGCTCTTTATCTCATCGTTTACGTGCTGCTGATCGTTGCGTTCAACTACTTCTACGTTGCGATCCAGTACAACCCCGTGGACATTGCCAACCAGCTCCGCAAGAACAACGGCACCATCCCCGGCATCCGTCCGGGCAAGCCCACCAGCGATTTCATCACGAAGACCCTGTCCAAGATCACTCTGATCGGCGCGGTCTTCCTGGCCATCGTGGCAGGCTTCCCCATCATCCTCGGCAACATCACCGGCACTTCCATCCAGCTGGTGGTACTACGCTGCTGATCGTCGTGGGTGTGGTCGCTTGAGACCGGCCGTTCTCTGGAAGGTATATGACCGCCCGTTACCACAAAGGTTCTTGGAATAAGAGAAAGGGAATGTGCGATGAAACTGATCCTTTTGGGCGCCCCCGGCGCCGGCAAGGGAACTCAGGCAGAGATCCTCTGCGATAAGCTGGGCATCCCGACCATTTCCACCGGCAACATTCTGCGTGCCGCCGTCAAGGACGGCACCCCGATGGGCAAAAAGGCAAAAGGCTTTATGGACGCCGGTGCTCTGGTGCCTGACGACGTGATCGTCGGCATCGTGAAGGAGCGTCTGGCCGAGCCTGACTGCGCGAAGCTTTATCCTCGACGGTATGCCGCGCACGATTGCTCAGGGCGAGGCCCTGGAGCAGATGGGCGTGGAGATCGACAAGGTCGTGAACCTGATCGTTCCCGACGAGGCCATCACCCGCCGCATGTCCGGCCGCCGCGTTTGCGCAAAATGCGGCGCCAGCTACCACATCGTCAACAAACCCAGTGCCAAAGAGGGCGTTTGTGACCGCTGCGGCGGTGAGCTTGCCATCCGCAAGGATGATGAGCCTGCCACCGTACTGGATCGCCTGAAGGCTTACCACGAGCAGACCGAGCCGCTGGTCGAGTTCTATCGCCAGCGCGGCAAGCTTGTGGAGGTACCCGACCAGTTCCATCGAGGCCACGACTGCGTTCCTTCTCAAGCTTTTGGAGGCTTAATCATCCATGATCCAAATCAAAAACGCTGCCGAGCTGCAGAAAATGCGCAAGGCATGCGCGATCAGCGCTGCTGCCTTGAAGGCTGGCGGCGAAGCGATTGAACCCGGTATCACTACCGCAGAGATCGACAAAATCATCTATGACTTTATCGTGCGCCACGGTGCAAGACCTAATTTCCTGCACCTGTACGGCTTCCCGGCCACGGCGTGCATCAGCGTGAATGACACGGTCATTCACGGCATCCCCAACAAACAGCAGCAGATCCGCCCCGGCGACATCGTCTCGATCGACACCGGCTGCAAGATCGACGGCTTCAACGGCGATAATGCCTGCACCTATGCGTGCGGCAAGATCGACCTCGAGGCCCAGCGGCTGCTGGATGTTACCAAAGAAAGTCTGCATCGCGGCATTGAGATGGCGTGCGGCGGCAATCGGGTAGGGGATATCGGTCACGCTGTACAGTCCTATGTCGAGGAGAACGGTTTCTCCGTCGTGCGTACCTTCGTCGGCCACGGTGTCGGCAAGGAGCTGCACGAGGACCCGGAGGTCCCGAACTTCGGCAATGCCGGACGCGGTCCGCGTCTGGTGCCGGGCATGTGCATTGCCGTTGAGCCGATGGTATGCCAGTACAAGTACGCGGTAAAGACGCTGAAGGACGGCTGGACGGTCAAGACGTGTGACGGCGGCCTGGCGGCTCACTTTGAGCACACCATGCTATCACCACGCTGGCGCCGAGGTCCTGACCCACGGCTGGGAGGAACCCGGATGGACTTTGTAAAAGGCCAACTGGTCCGCTCGAAAGCCGGGCGGGATAAGACCCGCACGCTGGCTGTTCTGGCTGTGGAAGAACAGATGCTTCTGCTCGCGGACGGGGACCTGCGCAAGCTGGACAACCCCAAACGCAAAAAGAAGCAGCACGTTGCACCTACGACCACCGTTCTTGAGAACGAGCTTCTGAAAAGCGATCAACAACTCAGGGATGCGATCCGCGCCTATGACGCGGTGCAGAACTGACGGAACCCTTCAAGGAGGCAATCAGCTTGTCTAAAGAAGATGTCATCGAAGTAGAAGGTATCGTTCGGGAGGCCATGCCCAACACTGTGTTCAAGGTTGAACTCCTCAACAAAGAGGGTAAGCCCAACGGCCATGTGTTATGGCTCACATTTCCGGCAAGCTGCGGACCAACTTCATCCGCATCCTGCCCGGCGACAAGGTCACGATGGAAATGTCTCCCTACGACCTGACCAAAGCCCGGATCACCTGGCGTTCCAAGTAAGAAGCGCCTTGTGTTATAAAGGAGGTTAACATCATGAAGGTAAAACCTTCCGTGAAACCCATTTGCGAGAAGTGCAAGGTCATCAAGCGCAAAGGCCGCGTGATGATTATCTGCGCCAATCCGAAGCATAAGCAGCGTCAGGGCTAAAGGTCCGCGGAGCATTCCGCGGAAACCGTACCCAAAACGCTTGGGGGCCAAGTGCGTAGATTCCCGGCGCAGGCCCCGACCAGGACATGGGATGTTACTAATGGAGGTGCTTTATGGCACGTATTGCTGGTGTTGATCTGCCTCGCGAGAAGCGGATCGAGGTTGGTCTGACTTATGTTTACGGCATTGGCCAGTCCACTGCCGACGAGATTCTCGCCGGTACCGGAATTAACCCTGATACCCGCGTCAAGGATCTGACCGCTGATGAAGAGGCCAAGATCCGTGACTACATCGACAAAAACAACATCATGGTGGAAGGCGACCTGCGCCGTAACGTCGCGCTTGACATCAAGCGTCTGACCGAGATCCAGTGCTACCGTGGTGTGCGCCATCGCAAGGGTCTTCCCTGCCGCGGCCAGCGCACTAAGACCAATGCGCGTACCTGCAAAGGTCCCAAGCGCACTGTCGCTAACAAAAAGAAGTAAGGAGGAACTGAGACATGGCTGCTAACAAAGCTACTGCGGCAAAAACCCGCACTAAGAAAAAAGAGCGCAAGAATATCAGCGCCGGTGCTGCTCACATCCAGAGCACCTTTAACAACACCATCGTGACCATCACCGACACCCAGGGCAACACCGTTTCCTGGTGCAGCACTGGTGCGCTGAACTTCCGTGGCTCCCGTAAGAGCACTCCTTACGCTGCGCAGAGCGCTGCTGAGGTCGCTGCCAAGGCGCCATCGAGCATGGCATGAAGACCGTTGAGGTCTACGTTAAGGGCCCCGGTTCCGGCCGTGAGAGCGCCATCCGCGCCCTGCAGGCAACCGGCCTGGAGGTCACCATGATCCGTGACGTGACCCCCATCCCCCACAATGCTGCCGCCCGCCCAAACGCCGCCGCGTTTGATTGAAAGGAGAACATGAGATATGGCTAAGAATACCCAACCTATCGCTAAGCGCTGCCGTGCTCTCGGCATTTCTCCTGCTGTTATGGGTTATGGCAAAAAGACCACCAATCGTAACCCCGGCGGCCAGATGAGAAAGAAGAAGAGCGAGTACGCCACCCAGCTGAACGAGAAGCAGAAGGTCAAGTTCGTCTATGGTATCCTGGAGAACCAGTTCCATACCTACTACGAGAAGGCCACCCGCATGCCCGGCCAGACTGGTGTCAACCTGCTGGTCCTCGTCGAGCGCCGTCTCGACAACGTCGTCTACCGTCTGGGCTTTGCCAAGACCCGCCGCGACGCCCGCCAGCTGGTTTCCCACAACCACTTCACTGTCAATGGCAAGCGTGTCAACATCCCCTCTTACCAGGTCAAGCCGGGCGATGTGATCGAAGTCATCGAGTCCAGCCGTTCCTCCGTCAAGTTCAGCAAGCTGCTGGGCGAGGAGGCTCCTGTCGTGCTGCTGCCCTCCTGGCTGGAGCGTGACAAGAACGCCCTGAAGGCACTGTCACTAAGCTGCCCGTTCGTGAGGACATCGATGTGCCCATTGCAGAGCACCTCATCGTCGAGTTGTACTCCAAGTAATCCTCTTAACTGTTTTCTACGATTTTTCCAACCGAACCGGTGCCTTCGGGCATCGGCTTAACAAGGAGGGTTTTTATGATGGAGATCGAACGCCCCAAGATCGAAACGGCTGCCCTTTCCCCGGATGGCCGCTACGGTAAGTTCGTCGTCGAGCCCCTCGAGCGCGGCTTCGGCACGACCTTGGGCAACAGCTTGCGTCGTGTGCTTCTGTCCTCTCTGCGGTGTGGCTGTCACCAGCGTCAAGATCGACGGTGTGGTGCATGAGTTCACCACCATCGAGGCGTGCGTGAGGATGTCACCGAAATCGTCCTGAACCTCAAAGGCATCGCTGCCAAGATCTACGGCGAGCCCAAGACCGTCCGCGTGGAGGCCGTCGGCCCCTGCGAGGTCACTGCCGGCACCATCAAGGGCGGCGACGACCTCGAGATCCTGAACCCCGAGTGGCACATCGCCACCCTGGGCGAGGGCGCTAAGCTGGTCATGGAGCTGACCTTTGACAAGGGCCGCGGCTACGTTCCTGCTGAGAAGAACAAGCAGGCGCTGATCGAGGAGAACGACATCAGCACCCTGCCTGTGGACAGCATCTACACCCCCGTCCTCAAGGTCAACTACACGGTGGATCGTACCCGTGTGGGCCAGATCACCGACTTCGATAAGCTGATTATGGAAGTCTGGACCGACGGCACCTGCAATGCGCAGGAGGCCCTGAGCCTGGCGGCCCGCGTGCTGACCGAGCACCTGAACCTGTTCGTGAACCTCTGCGATGAGACCGGCGAGACCGAGATCATGGTGGACAACGACGACCAGGGCCGTGAGAAGGCACTGGAGATGACGATTGAGGAGCTGGACCTGAGCGTCCGTTCCTTCAACTGCCTCAAGCGTGCCGGCATCAACACGGTTGGTGACCTCATCGGCAAGAGCGAGGACGAGATGATGAAGGTCCGCAACCTGGGCCGCAAGTCTCTCGAAGAGGTCATGGCAAAGCTGGACAGCTTGGTTTCTCTCTGACCAAGGAAGACGAAAACTAACCCCCCGCGACACGCGGATTCTATTGATAAGGAGTGAATCGAAATGCCCGGTACCCGTAAACTCGGTCGTGCCACCGACAGCCGCAACGCTATGCTGCGCGCTATGGTGACCTACCTGTTTGAGAACGGCAAGATCGAGACCACCGTTACCCGCGCCAAGGAAGTTCGTTCCATGGCCGAGAAGATGGTCACCCTCGGTAAGCAGGACGATCTGCACGCAAAGCGTCAGGTCTTCTCCTACATCACCAAGGAGGACGTTGCCAAGAAGGTCATTGATGAGATCGGCCCCAAGTACGCTGACCGCAATGGCGGCTACACCCGCATCTACAAGACCGGCCCTCGTCGCGGCGACGCCGCCGAGATGGCTATCATCGAGCTGGTCTGATTAGTCAGATAACTTGATAAAAAGACACCGCTTGCCCGCAAGGGCAGGCGGTGTTTTTGTTTTGATGAACTGCAGGACTATGTAGGGGCGAGCATTGCTCGCCCGTGGAACCTCATTATTATTGCCTTTTCGCCCTATGTCCTCCGTAGGGGCGGATTCCATATCCGCCCGCCCCGGCAGCAACTCGACACCGGGCCATCGCCCGTAGGGGCCGGGCATGCCCGGCCCGCAGCTTACCCGTAAGCGAGCGTGCTGCGGGAAACGGGCAAAGCCCCACCGGCCATCGCTGGCGCTCGGCCACCTCCCCACCGCGTGGGGAGGCTCTTTGCGCCCTGCGGGCGAAGCAACAACGAACAAGCGGGTGCGTACCATACGCTTCTTTTGTTCCTTCTTTGCAAAGAAGGAACCGAAGAAATTCCAAAATTAGATAAAAACACGTTTTTACACAAATTTGACGGCGTACCCTTTGCGTTGCGTGCATATCTATGTTATAATAACTAAAATGTGTAGTTCTACACATAAATAACATACAGAAAGAGTTGATAGTTCCCCAATGGACGATGGCAGTATATTTATGATCGTCGCACTGATAATCCTGATCGGTTTGTCTGCATTTTTCTCGGCGGCAGAAACAGCGTATAACTCGCTGAATGAGATCCGCCTGCGGAGCAAGGCGGAGGACGGCGACGCCAAAGCAGCGCACACGCTGGCGCTGGTTGAGCGCTACGACAGCCTGCTCAGCACCATTCTGATCGGCAATAACATTGTCAATATCGGTGCGTCCTCTCTTGCCACCGTGCTGTTTACCCGCCTTGTCGGCGGCGTTTACGGCCCTACCGTCTCGACGATTGTCATGACCCTGCTGGTCCTGACCTTTGGCGAGATCACCCCCAAGAGCATGGCCAAGGAAATGCCCGAAACTCTGGCCATGGGCTTTGCCCCCGCGCTAAGTGCGCTGGTCACGATTTTTACACCGCTGAACGCCCTGTTCGGTGCGTGGAAAAAGTTCCTTGCCAAACGGTTTGATACCGGAGAAAAGGACACCATCACCGAGGGTGAGCTGGTGACCATGGTCAGCGAGGCCGAGAAGGATGGTGAGCTGACCAACCGCGAGAGTGAGCTGATCCGCAGCGCCATCGAGTTTGACGACGTCGAGGCCCAGGATGTGCTGACCCCACGCGTGGATGTTGTGGCTGTGGCCGACGACACCCCGATGGACGAGGTCACCGAGCGCTTTGCCGAGAGCGGCTATTCCCGTCTGCCGGTTTACCACGATACGATTGACAATATCATCGGTGTCGTACATGAGAAGGACTGTTTTGCGGCCCTGCAGAAGCATGACAAAAATGTCAAGCTGGAGGACCTGATCGGCCCGACACTCTACACGACGAGCGTGACCCAGATTTCCGCGCTGCTGCGCACCCTGCGCGAGAGCAAGCACCATATGGCCGTCGTCGTCGACGAGTACGGCGGCACGGCGGGCATCATCACGCTGGAGGATATTCTCGAGGAGCTGGTCGGTGAGATTTGGGACGAACATGACGACGTGGTCGAGGATGTCCGCCAGCAGTCCGACGGCAGCTGGCTGATTTCCGGCAGCGCCAGTGTTGGCGATACCGCCGACGAGTTGGGCATCAAGGAGGACGACGACATTGACGCCGTCGCCATCGGCGGTCTGGTCCAGGAGAAGCTGAGCCGTCTGCCCAAGGTGGGCGACAAATTCATCTGGGGCGACTTTGACGGCACCGTCACCCGCGCCACGAATCGCCGCGTCCAGGAAGTCCGCCTGACCCCCCGCAAGGTCCAGGACGAGAACGAAAAGTAAATACCCATAAACCGCACTGCGCCCGCCGAGGGAAACCCGGCGGGCGCGTTTTTTGCACTTCTGCCCCATAAAAGACCCGGCAACCCTCCTGCCAAATGTCCATTTGCAAATTTTTTGTAAAATCCGCCAGAATTTTTTGCTACTTGCGTGGCTTACAATGTTTAAACCGCGGAAAATGTCGAAAATGCTGAAATTCTTGCCTTGCAGGCTGATTTTATGCCGCCGCTGTGCTACAATACTAGTAAATGGGGCATTGCGGCACGCCGCGCCCCTGTGGTATTGACAACACAAGATGGAAGTAAGGAGTACCTGTAATGGCTGAACAGAATCTTGGCCCGCGTGATTTCTTTGCCAAAGAGGACGCAATCGCCGATCTCGGTCTGATTGCCTGTCCCGGCGCAGAGGAGCTTTGCAAACTCGTTGACAGTCACCTCGTCCGCTGGGCGCGCGAGGTCGGCAACACGGATGTCGACACCTTCATCATCCGTCCGACTGCCCGCGTTTCCAGTCCGGCGACGCAAAGGGTCTCGTCAAGGCGTCCACCCGCGGCGACGACCTGTATATCTTCGTCGATCCAGGCAACTACAGCGTTACCTATCAGTTGTTCGGGTATGAGAACCATCTCTCCCCGGACGACCACTTCCAGAACCTGATGCGTCTGATCCAGGCCGTTGCCGGCCGCGCCCACCGCATCAGCGTCATCATGCCCAGCCTGTACGGCGGCCGCCAGCATCGCCGCGTCAGCCGTGAGAGCCTGGACTGCGCCTTTGCGCTGCAGCAGCTGCGCGACGTCGGTGTCAAGAACATCATCACGTTTGACGCCCATGACCCCCGCGTTATGAACGCCGTGCCCACCATGAGCTTCGACAACGTCATGCCCACCTATCAGGTGCTCAAGTGCCTGCTGCATCATGTGCCGGACGTTTCCTTCCACAAAGATAACTTCATGATCGTCTCTCCCGACGAGGGCGCCATGAACCGCAACATGTACTATTCCAGCGTGCTGGGCTGCAACCTGGGCATGTTCTACAAGCGCCGCGACTATAGCCGCATCGTCAACGGCCGCAACCCCATCGTCGCCCATGAGTATCTGGGCGAGAGCGTTGAGGGCAAGGACGTCTTTATCGCCGACGACATCATCGCTTCCGGCGAGTCCATGCTGGACATCGCCTACGAGCTGAAGATGCGCGGTGCCCGCAACATCTTCACCTGCTGCACCTTCCCGCTGTTCACCGCCGGTCTGGAGAAGTTCGACAAGGCCTACAACGACGGCATCATCAAGGCCGTTCTGGGCACGAACCTGACCTACCGCAAGCCCGAACTGCTGGAGCGCGAGTGGTACTACGACGTGGACGTCTCCAAGTACACCGCCTACTTCATTGCCGCCATCAACCATGACAAGAGCGTTTCCTCCATCATTGACCCGATGACCAAGATCCGCACCCTGCTGGACAAGCACGGCATCCCCATGGGCGGCGAGCAGTAATCATGATTTTCCTTCGGTCCGCCTTGGCGGGCCGAATTTTGTTGCAGAAATACGGCATTTTGTATATAATAGAAGTAGAAACTACGCCAGAGGAGAGATATTTATGCTGCCGATCCAACAGCTGCAAGAGCTTATTCAGGGCAAAAAAGGTTGCCTTTATCGGTGCGGGCGTCAGCACAAGCGCTGCATTGAGCAGTTTGTCGAGCTGGGTGCGCAGGTCACGCTCTGCGACCAGAAAAAGAGCCTGGACGACTTCGGTGACTACGCCGACACGCTGCGCCGCCTGAAGGTGAATTTGAGTCTGGGCGAGCATTATACCGACGGCTTCGCCGGGCAGGACATCATCATGCGCACGCCGGGCTATGAGTACTACAAGCCCGCACTGCAGGCCGCGCTGAAAGCCGGCGCAATGGTCACGAGCGAGGTGGAGCTTTTCTTTGAGTTTTGCCCCTGCGAGATCGTGGCCGTGACCGGCTCCGATGGCAAGACCACGACGACGACGCTGATCTCCAAGATGTTCGAGGCTGCGGGCCGCAAGGTCTTTTTGGGCGGCAACATCGGTGCGGCGCTGCTGCCCCAGCTGGCCGACGTGACCTCCGACGCCGTGGCTGTCGTCGAGCTGTCCAGCTTCCAGCTCATCAGCATGCGCCGCAGCCCGAAGGTGGCTGTCGTCACGAACGTGACCCCCAACCACCTCGACCACCACAAGGATATGCAGGAGTACATCGACGCCAAGCGCAACATTCTGCTGTGGCAGACCCCGCCCTGCCGTGCCGTGCTGGGCTTTGAGAACGACATCACCCGCGGCATGGAGAAGGATTGCAAGGGCGAGCAGGTCTGGTTCACCCGCCTGCACGAGACTGACAGGGGCGCGTTCCTGCGCGAGAGCGACGACACGCTCTGCTATGCCGAGAACGGCGTTGTG
>ENA-OQEB01000760-OQEB01000760.1-human-gut-metagenome-genome-assembly--contig:-NODE-760-length-12791-cov-2.010581_pt1 | contig 12791 bp, 20 predicted proteins | sample MGYA00242787_ERZ504619 | MGnify/ENA primary metagenome ERZ504619 (study PRJEB26092, sample SAMD00036317) | human gut metagenome | host: Homo sapiens | study: EMG produced TPA metagenomics assembly of... | reverse complement strand
TTTTTGAAAATTCGAGTTGTTCGTGATGACATCCGATTTTTTGTGCCCTTTTCTCAAAATTCTGGCCTCTTTTTTCAAAAACAACCCCTTGATATTTTTGTATTGTCCCCAAAAACTTGTATCTTTGCAGCATGAAACAGATTGATTGGAAAAAAGCGTTGGTCTTCCTGATTGTTATCGGAGGACTTATCTATATTACAAAGGCTGAGTTGGGTATGACTAATTTGAATTCATTCCTAACTACGCTAGGTATCTTATTGATTCTATTCGTGGGCGATAACTTTGCCCAGAAATAGATGACAACAGAAGACGTAGAAAAATAGAAGAGGATGGAAAAGCTAATTAGTCTCTATCGACAGTGGGCGGGAGAGGAACCTGCCGACATCGTAAAACTGCCAGGGCAAGGCAGCAACCGTCAGTATTATCGTATCATCAAGCAAGATGGTGATACGGTGATTGGTGTGATAGGCACGAGCCGTGATGAGGATCATGCCTTTATCTATCTTGCCAATCATTTCAATCTCCGTCAGTTGCCTGTGCCTAAGGTGCTTGCCGTGAGCGATGACGAACTGTGCTATATCCAGACCGATCTGGGTGGCACTTCGCTCTTTGATGCCATCAAGGGCGGACGAGAGGCTGGTGGCAGATACAACCAGAAGGAGAAGGACCTCTTGAAACGTACCATTCGCGAACTCCCTAACATCCAGGTGCGTGGAGCACGAGGACTGGACTGGGAGAATTGTTATCCACAGCCAGAGTTTGATGTGGATAGCGTGCTCTTCGACCTCAACTATTTCAAGTATTGTTTCCTCAAGCCTACCGACCTGGATTTCCATGAGTTGAAATTGGAGGCAAACTTCCGCCTCTTTGCCAAGGACTTGACTTCCGAGCCGATGGATTGTTTCTTGTATCGTGACTTCCAGGCGCGCAACATAATGCTTGACGATAACGGCAATCCATACTTTATTGATTTCCAAGGTGGCAGAAAGGGACCATTCTATTATGACTTGGCTTCCTTCCTCTGGCAGGCATCGGCTAAGTATTCCTTCAAGCTCCGCCGAGAGTTGGTGTGGGAATACTATCAGTCGTTGAAGAACTATACCGAGGTGCCAACGGTTCGCCATTTTGTGAATCGCCTCAGTCTCTTCGTGCTCTTCCGTACCTTGCAGGTATTGGGAGCCTACGGTTTTCGTGGCTATTTTGAGCGCAAGAAGCATTTCATTGATAGCATTCCGCCAGCCATCCAGAATCTGCGCGATCTCTTGAAGATGGGCGAGAAGGTGTTCCCTTATCCTTATATGATGGATATGCTGCGCCGACTCACCGAGCTGCCACAGTTTAAGCGCATCGAGACGGCAGCCCTGAATCGTGCCGATGGTTACAAGACTACCGATAAGAATATCTACATCTCCCATCCACAGGACGGACCTGCCACTTTCTCCAAGTATGATGGCAAGGGTCCCTTGGTGGTGCGTGTGTATAGTTTCTCCTTTAAGAAAGGTATCCCTGAAGACCCTTCGGGCAATGGTGGTGGCTATGTGTTCGATTGCCGCAGCACCCACAACCCTGGCAGATATGAGCCATACAAGAAACTCACGGGTTTGGACGAGCCGGTGATCCGATTCTTGGAGGATGATGGCGAAATCCTCACATTCTTGGAGAGCGTGTATAAGCTAGCCGATCATCATGTGAATCGATATATCCAGCGTGGCTTTACCTCGTTGATGTTCTGTTTTGGTTGCACGGGCGGCCAGCATCGCAGTGTCTATTCAGCCCAACATCTGGCAGAGCATATCCACGAAAAGTTTGGTGTGGAAGTGCAGATTTGCCATCGAGAGCAGGGTATTTCGCAGGTATTACCAGCAAAACAATAATAAATGGCGTGTAAATTTGGCTATTTCATGAAAAATTAGTAAATTTGCACGCATTAATTCAAGAAACAATGATGCAAGCAATGATATTCGCAGCAGGTTTGGGCACTCGCCTCAACCACTTACCGACCGCATTCCGAAGGCGTTGGTAAGTGTCGGGGGAGAACCTTTGCTCAAACGTGTCATCTTTCAGCTGAAAGATGCAGGGTTCACTCGCATTGTAGTGAACGTGCATCATTCTCCCAACAGATTATCGATTACCTCCGAGAGAACAACAATTTTGGCATGGACATCCGCATCAGCGATGAGAGCGACAAACTCTTGGAGACGGGTGGAGGCATCAAGAAGGCATGGCCGCTCTTCGACCAGACCGAACCTATCCTCATCCATAATGTCGATATTCTGAGCAATGTCAATCTCCAAAAGTTTTATCAGAATGCCCCTCTTGCCGCCCGCCTCTTGGTAAGCGAGCGCAAGACCAAGCGTTATCTTCTCTTCGATGATACCATGCGCTTGGTGGGTTGGACCAACATCGAGACGGGAGAAGTGAAGAGCCCATATCCTGGTCTCAATCCGAAAGATTATCAGATGTATGCCTTCTCTGGCATTCACATGGTGGCTCCAAGCCTCTTCCCACTGATGGAGGACGAGCCCGATAAGTTCCCTATCATGGATTTCTATCTCCGCCATTGCGACAAGGTGCGCATTGAGGGCTACGTGAAGAACGACCTCAAGTTGATGGATGTGGGAAAGCAAGAGACTCTGAAGGAAGCGGAAGCGTTTCTGCAACAATTATAAATGGTAAATTATAAATTATAAATTAAGATAAAATGCAACAGAAGATTATTATTTTGGATTTCGGTTCACAGACCACACAGCTGATTGGCCGTCGTGTGCGTGAGCTCGATACCTTCTGCGAGATTATGCCTTACAACAAGTTTCCTAAGGACGACCCATCTGTCATTGGTGTCATTCTGAGCGGTAGCCCATACTCCGTTCATGATCCGGAAGCTTTCAAGGTAGATTTGAGCCAGTTCATCGGTCGCATCCCAGTGCTCGGCATTTGCTATGGCGCTCAGTATCTCTCTTACGCCCAGGGCGGTAAGGTGGAGGCTGCTGACAGCGTGAGTATGGTCGTGCCAACTTGGAGCAGTTTGACAAGGAGAACCCTCTTTTCAAGGGCTTCGTAGAGAACTCTCAGGTTGGATGAGCCATGGTGATACCATCACCGCCATCCCTGAGGATTATAAGTGCATCGCTTCTACAGCCAATGTGAAGTTTGCAGCTTATGCCTCTACCAAGCAACCTGTTTGGGCTGTTCAGTTCCACCCAGAGGTATTCCACTCTTTGCAGGGCACCCAGTTGTTGAAGAACTTCGTGGTTGACATCTGTGGTAGCAAGCAGGATTGGAGCGCAGATTCTTTCGTTGAGACTACCGTGGCTGAGTTGAAGGCTGAGTTGGGCGACGACAAGGTCATTCTCGGTCTCTCTGGTGGTGTGGATTCCAGTGTGGCTGCCGTTCTCTTGAACAAGGCTATCGGCAAGAACCTCACCTGTATCTTCGTAGATCATGGTATGCTTCGCAAGAATGAGTTCCGTGATGTGATGGAAGATTACAAGTGCTTGGGTTTGAACGTGATTGGTGTGGATGCATCTGCTAAGTTCTTTGCTGATTTGGCTGGCGTTACCCGACCAGAGCAGAAGCGTAAGATTATTGGTCGCGATTCGTGGAGGTTTTCAATGCTGAGGCTAAGAAGCAGACAGGTGCCAAGTGGCTTGCCCAGGGTACCATCTATCCTGACCGCATCGAGAGCTTGAACATCACGGGTAAGGTGATTAAGAGCCATCACAATGTAGGTGGACTCCCTAAGGAGATGAACCTCCAGTTGTGCGAGCCATTGAAGTGGTTGTTCAAGGATGAGGTGCGCCGAGTAGGTCGCTCTATGGGTATGCCAGAGCACTTGATTACTCGCCATCCATTCCCAGGTCCAGGTCTTGCCGTTCGTATCTTGGGCGACATCACCCCTGAGAAGGTGCGTATCCTTCAGGATGCCGATGACATCTATATCCGTGGCTTGCGTGAGTATAAGGTGAAGTTGAGCGGTGAGGAAGCTCGCCGAGTATTGGCTGCCGGTGTTCCTGCCGACATGCAGAATGGCGAAATTGAGGTTTCTCTCTACGATCAGATTTGGCAGGCAGGTACTGTTCTTTTGTCCACCGTTCGCTCCGTAGGTGTGATGGGTGATGAACGTACTTACGAGCATCCAGTGGCTCTCCGTGCCGTAACCAGTACCGATGCGATGACAGCCGACTGGGCACATCTGCCTTACGACTTCATGGCTAAGGTAAGCAATGAGATTATCAATAAGGTGAAGGGTGTCAACCGCGTTTGCTATGACATCTCTTCCAAACCACCTTCGACAATCGAGTGGGAGTAAAGTATATAAGCAGCTTGGCTTTCATCTTAGCCAAGCTGCTTTTTTCAATTGATTAGCTTTTACCTCTATGAACAATATCAAGATGAGTATTTTTTTGACGGCAGGTATCATCACAGCCTATTGGGGCTATGAGCATATCGGCACGTCCCTATGGCTCATCTTGCTATGGATTTTTTTGGTCATCGCCTTTATCTGTCGCAACTTGATTTACAGTCAGTGTCTAGCCTTGTATCTTTGTCTCTTCTTGGTAGGAGGCACGCTGGCTTCTCATCAGCTGGATGCCGAGCATGAACCCATCACGCTGCTTACTAGTGCCGACCTTTCTCGCAAGGATGTGGCGCTAGAGAGAATGCACCATCTCCGGGAGCAGGTGGAGCAAAAGATGCGCAGCCTAGGGATAGAGGAGCAGGACTTTGCCGTGGTGGCAGCCATGGCTTTGGGCGATAAGGATGCGCTGGATGCGGATACCCGGGAGTCTTATTCCATCTCTGGTGCCAGTCATGTCTTGGCGGTGAGCGGTTTGCATATCACCATCATCTTCCAGCTCTTCGTGATGCTGATGGGTGGTAATCGTCGAAGGAAACTTCCGCTCATTATGTCTTGATAGCCATCTGGGTGTATGTCATGTTTATAGGGTTGCCAGCCAGTGGCGTGCGTTCTGCCACCATGCTCAGCATCTATGGCTTCTTGCAGTTGTCAGAGCGTCGTTCTTCACCTATTTATATGTTAGCCTTGGCTTATCTCCTAATGGTGATATTCAGTCCCTTGTCCATTTTCTGCATCAGTTTTCAGATGTCTTTTCTTGCCGTGGGCAGCATTCTCTTGTTTTATCCCCTGTTCGGCAAGTTGTATCAGCCTCAGCATTGGGTAGGGCGCTGGGCTTGGGGCATGTTGTGTGTTTCCGCCTCGGCGCAGATAGGAACCCTTCCGCTCATTGCCTATTACTTCGGCAGGGTATCGTGCTATTCTCTCTTCACCAGTTTCATAGCCATTCCGATGGCTACTGCGGTGCTTTGTCTCTGCGCCGGCATTCTGCTTTTGAGTCCCTTGCTCCTGTTGCCAGTATCCCTCCCTATAGTAAGATGGCTCATCGAGCACATCGCTGATGTCTTGGTAGCCATCACCCAGGCTTCCAACACAGCCTTCCGTCTCATCTCCATGTTGCCCGGTGCCAGCATCGAGCACATCCATCTGGCAAGCTTCGTCTCGTCTTAGCCTACCTTTTCATCGCCATGCTCTATCTGTTATGGAAGAAGTTGGAGCGGTTAAGCAGGTATAAGATAACGAGGAATAGATAGCGCCACTTTTTGGCTTTATATAAGGTTCTTAGGACCGATATAAATCGGAGGGTATGCGCTTGCGATAGATTCGCTTTCTTCTTTCTTTTACTAGATCTATGATTATTAATAAGATGCTGCAAAGGTACTATTTTTATTTGATAAAGCCAACGATGAGAGGATTTTTTTCAACGTTTTGTTTTAACTTTTTCAGTTTCTCGGAGTCTAAGGAGTGTAAGCTGGCAGGAAAGGCTGCGGCTGACAACAGATAAATAATGGCAAAATATGAATATAGCAGATAATGACATCATAGAGAAGATGCGGCAGAACCCCAACCTGGGGATGAAGCTGCTGATGGATGCTTACCAGGAGCGACTCTACTGGCACATCCGAAGGCTTGTCGTATCCCACGACGATGCCCAAGACTTGCTGCAAGAAACCTTTCTTAAGGTGTATCGCTCCTGGGATAGTTTCAAGGGCAATAGCAGCTTGTTTTCCTGGCTGTATCGCATAGCCACCAATGTGACGCTGAGCAGCCTTCGCTCGCAAAAGCAAGCGGCTAGTCTGCTGGATGATGCCAAGGGACTGGCGGCTGATGGCTACTTCGAGTTTGGCGATGAGGAGGTGGTGGCGCTGCAAAAGGCTATCCACTCTCTGCCGCCCAAGCAGCAAGCCGTGTTCAATATGCGGTATTACGACGAAATGAGCTTCAAGGAGATAGCTGAGGCTAACGATTGCACCGAGAGCTCGGCGAAGGCTAACTATCATTTTGCCAAGAGCAAGATAGTGGAACAAATGAAAGAACTGTATTAATTAAAAAATAGTAATGATATGACAAATGAATCTAATCTTGATAGAGTAGGCAAGAAGATGCCTTATCTGATGCCTGAAGGCTTCTTCAAGCAGATGCAGGCGAATGTGCTGGCAGAAGTGGAGAAGGAGGAGATGGCAAAGGCTTCGCAGATGGAGATGAAGCATCGCCGCAAGGCTAAGCTGGTTCGCCTGTATGTGGCAGCGGCTAGCATAGCGGCTTGTATATGCCTTGCCGTATTGGTGGGTCGCTCATTCTTGAGTTCTGACTCTGCCGCTCCCCAACATTCGGCAGCGAGCGTGGCTTCGGTTGATAAGGCTTACGACAACCTATCCAATGAGGAGCAGCAGGAGCTGAATGCCACTTACGCCAATGATGTTTATCTCTGCATGGAGTAAGCATCGAGGGATGGATGAGGCATCCTCCTTGATAGAAGAAAAATTGATTTTTAGATTTATAATAAGAATATTTTTAGGTATGACAAACAAGATGAAGTATTTATTGGTAGCATGCTTGATGATGATAGCATCTACCTGTATGGCAATGGTGCAGCAGCCGGAAGACGGTAAGAAGCCTGGCGAGGGCAAACGTCCTAACATGGAGCAACTGACTAAGATGCAGGCTACTCGCATCTCTCAGTCACTGGGCTTGGATGATAAGACAAGCCAGAAGTTTATCACCACTTTCTGTCAGTGCAGAAAGGAGATGGGCGCAACCCGTCCTCGTCATCAGCACAAGAAGAGAGCGGAGATGACGGATGCCGAGGTGGACAAGGCTATTAAGGCTGATTTCGCCCAGGGCAGAAAGTTGCTCGGCATCAGAGAGAAGTATTACAAGGCTTACTCCAAATTCCTTACTCCTAAGCAGATACAGCGAGTATACGATATGGAGCGACAGGACATGCAGCGCTTTGCCAAGCGCTGGAAGATGAAAGGCGGTCCTAAGAAGGATGGTCAGCACAGGGGTAAGGCTTGCCCTACCAATGGCAATAAATAGTATAAAATGTTAACTATCTTGTGATCGGAAATATCGCAAGATAGTTTTTTCGCGTTTTTACTTCATCTTGTTTGTTTTCCTTTCACCATAGCTTCAAGTGATAGATAATCAGAAGCTTATGGTGAAAGGATTTTTTATTTAGTAACTAAAAGAACCTTTTTGTTAGTAATCAATAAGATTCCTCTTTCTCGATTTCTTCCTGCGTGATACGCTTCTTGTCGATGGCTCGCCAAGCATAGGTGATGTATGCCAAGACGAAAGGTATGAGGAAGGAAACGTAGGTCATCGTGCGCAGGGTAAACTCGCTGCTGCAACTATTGGCGAGGGTGAGCGAACTATCTGCATCGGCGAGCGATGGATAGTAAGCTGTGTGGTTCCATCCTGCCAGTAAGAAGAGTACGAGTACGGTGAGCACTGTGCCGATGCCCGTAAACCAAATGCCCTTGCGATAAGCCTTGCTGCGAGATGACCAGAAGATCCCCCACAATACGAGCCCCACACCTATTAATAATAAAGGATGAGCACTGGCATCTCTATCAGATTGTGGAGATACTTCATGTCTTCCTCGTAGATGCCCATGCTGCCTTGGTCTGTGTAGCCTACTTTTACCAGTACATGAATGAGGAAGGCTACGAAGAATACCAAGAAGAGGACTGCATTCTTGGGCAACTGCTGGGTGCAACGCTCCAAGATGGCTTCATGCGCTATGTTGTTCTTGATATAGAGCATGCCGAGGATGCGAGCCAACAGGAATACTGCCACGCCCAATACCAGATTCCAAGGGTCGAGCAGGGCATCCAAACCATGGCTTGCATTCGCCCATCGGCTGATGACGGGCTGCAATCCATCCATCAGATTCCCCTTGTCTATCAAGAAGTTGCTGCCGTCAAAGAAGGTGGCTACGGCTCCGCCCAACAGCAATGGTCCTACGATGCCATTAATGATCAAGCATACTTGGAAGGCCTTGACTCCCAGGCAATTGCCTATCTTGTTCTGAAACTCATAGCTCACTGCCTGGATAACAAATGAGAAGAGGATAATCATCCAAAGCCAATAGGCTCCGCCGAAACTTGTGCTATAGAAGAGTGGGAAGGAAGCGAAGAAGGCTCCTCCGAAAGTAACGAGCGTGGTGAAGGTAAACTCCCATTTTCTGCCAGTGGAATTGATGATGAGGCGACGCTCCTCTGGCGTTTTGCCCAGGCAGAATATCAAGGTGTTGGCTCCTTGCACGAACATGAGAAATACCAGCAGGGCTCCCAGCAATGAGATGAGAAACCACCAATATGATTGTAAGAATTCGTATGTCATGACAATGTATAATTTATAATGAATAATTTACAATTTATGATTAAGAAATTACCTTTGTTCCTTCGTATTCCGGACCTTTCTTGATTTGCTTCACCATAATGTTGATTTCCACGGCAAGCATAGTGGTGAAGAGGGCGAGGAAGATGAAGAAGGTGGTAGCACACTGCTAGCCTCGATGTCTGATACGGCGGCATTGACTGGCAACAGGTCTTGTATCGTCCATGGTTGGCGACCGATTTCTGCCACAATCCATCCCGATTCGGAGGCTAAGTAAGCCAATGGCAGCATGGCGAGGGCTGCCAAGAGGAACCAACTGTATCGCTTGATGTCTTTCTTGTAAACCAGGAAGAGGCTGATGGCGAAGAAGAGAATGAACAGACAGCCCAGTCCCACCATCACACGGAAGGCATAGAAGCATATAGGAATGCTAGGCACCAAGTCTTTCTTGTCCTTGATATAGCCATAGCCGAAGTACTGCATGTTCTCCTGAATATCCTTCTTGGCAAGTTCTTTTTCTTTTCCTTCTTTCGAACGGTAGGTCTTGAGAGCCACAATCGCCTTCTTGCCTCTAGCTATTTTTTCTTCCACGGATGGTTCCTGGGTGCCATCAGCCTTCTGATAACCATTCAGGATGTCATTGACTCCCGGCACATATCCATTCATCGAGCGGGTGGCGAGGAAGGAGAGGGCATTAGGGAAGGCGATGCGCAGGGCTGGTTCCTTCTCCTGTTCAAAGTCTGCTTGCTGGAATGGGTTGACGGCTGCAATCACGGTGAGTCCCTCGCTTTCTCCACCATTGTATAATGCTTCCATGGCGCAAGTTTCATCGGCTGAACCTGTGCCACTTTATAGGCGGAATTGTCGCCCGTCATGGCTGCCAGCAGGGTAGCTGTCAATCCTACGCAGGCTCCTATCTTGATGCTGGAGATGGCTAGCTCTTGATGTCTCTTCTTGTAGAGATACCAGCAACTGACCGCCACAACGAATGCCGCTCCTACAATCCAAGAGGAGGTAACGGTGTGGGTAAACTTGTTGATAGCAAAAGGTGAGAGGGCTACGTCAAGAAACGAAGTCATCTCGAAGCGCATGGCGTCGGGATTAAATTCTTGTCCCACTGGATATTGCATCCACGAATTAGCACCAATCATCCACCAAGCGAGATGGTGGCTCCCAATCCCGTGAGCATGTGGAGGCTAGGTGGAATCCACGGCTCACCTTGTTCCAGCCAAAGAACATGACGGCTACAAAGGTGCTTTCCATAAAGAAGGCCAAGATGCCCTCGATGGCGAGTGGAGCGCCGAAGATGTCGCCTACGAACCAGGAGTAGTTGCTCCAGTTGGTACCAAACTCAAATTCCAGGATGATGCCTGTGGCTACGCCCATGGCAAAGTTGATGCCAAAGAGTTTCTGCCAGAAGCGAGCCACTTCCTTCCAGAATCCTTTGCCTGTGCGGTAATAGCAAGTTTCGGCAATGCCCATGATGAGCGCCAGTCCCAGGGTGAGTGGAACAAACAGCCAGTGATAGATGGCAGTGAGTGCGAACTGTGCCCTCGACCAATCTATGGTACTAGAGGTGATGTCTAATAATAAATGTGTCATAAGCGGTAATGGTTTTATGGTTGTTATTGTTTTTGTATAATATTCTTTTTATCTATTAATCATTTTGTTTTATCTATTGAGCATCTCCGTGGATACGAACTCTGCCTTGTCCTTGTTTTTTGCCTTGCTATTGATATAGTCGGGGAAGAAGAAGAGTTTGAGCACCAGAAAGATGACCACAAGTTTGATGAGGATGATGGTCCAAAGAGTCTTGCCTAGGGTCATCGTCCTAAATCCATCATAATAGAGATGGAATACCTTGTATAATAACTCATGCTTCATAAGCTCATATTTTGGTTTTGGTTGCAAATATAATAAAAATTGTATAAAGTACAAAAGAAAAATGAATTTATTTTTTGTTTTTTGTGAATTTAATAGGATTATGTATCGGTAATGTGTTCTTAATTGCTTATCCTTATACCTTTTAGTTCCCCATTCTTATGGCTATAGTTCCCCGTTCTCATGGTGTGAAAATAGCTTTCCACATGTCTTTTGGCGGTCGTCAAAAGATTGTGCGGCGGTCGCAGTAATATCTCACGGCGGTCGTCAGATGATATTACTGCGGTCGTCGAAAAAATGTGTGGCGGTCGTTCGAAGAAGTATGGAAAGTTGTTTTTACAAGATTAAGTCCTACACTTTCAGCTCTTTAGCTCTACAGTGGTAGTTGCTTGGCTCTATATCGTCAGTTGATTGATTCTACATCATCAGTAGGCTTTGTCGTTTTCTCCTTTCACCTAAATCATCAATTTTTCCCCATTTTATTTGGTGATGTACCAGATATTGTTTAACTTTGCCGCAAGAAACTTAAGAAAATGAAGAAAACTATATTATCAATATTAGCAGCTATCGGAATCGGCACTGCATCTTGCAGTGCCGAGGATGGCATTGTTGTGTTATCTCCAAAAGAATTTATCAGTCAGGCTAAGGCTGATACAACAGCAGTGATTCTAGATGTTCGCACGCCAGCTGAGTACGCCGAGGGGCATTTGGAGGGAGCAAGCAATTGGATTACCTAGATGCTGAGGCTTTCGATGCAGGGGTGAAAAGCCTAGATAAGGCTAACACCTATTATGTATATTGCCGCAGCGGCCGCCGTAGCCATGGTGCTTGTGAGAAGATGAAAGCCCAAGGTTTCAAAGTCTTTGATATGGAAGGCGGTTATTTGAATTGGACAAAGCAAGGCTTGCCTGTGGTGAAATGAAACTTGTTGTAATCATGTAATGAAAGGTGAAATGGAGAAGGTGTATTGTCGAGAACAGGAACTCCTGTAGGACAAGTCATCCTTGGAGCGATGGGTGGCAAATTGTGTCTGTGCGATTGGAAGAACAGCAAGAGAAGGGAGCAAAATGCCAATCGTATCAAGCGACTGCTGAAAGCTGAGCTTGTGGATACAACTTTTGTGCAGGAAAAGCCTGAGTTGTTGGCAGAAGCAAGTTCCTTGCAGGATTCACTTTCCGTTCTAGATAAGATGGAAAGAGTACTGGCTGAATATTTTGCAGGCAGTCGGCAGTCATTCGATATTCCACTGCTTTTGGCAGGCACTGATTTTCAGAAGTCAGTGTGGCAGGCTTTAAGTGAGATTCCATATGGCGATGTAGTAACCTATATGGATGTATCCCATGCTATAGGCAATCCCAAAGCCATAAGAGCCGTATCTCAAGCCATCGGTTCCAATCCTCTCTCCATCCTCATCCCTTGCCATCGAGTAGTGGGGAGCAATGGTGCTCTTACAGGATATGCTGGTGGAATAGAAGCCAAGCGATGCTTATTGGAATTGGAGAATGGGCAAGAAAAGGGCACAAAAAATAATAAATGTTTGGTGATGTGATATTTATTTCTTATTTTTGCATCATCATCTGAAAATAAAGGTATAGAATATGGTTGGATTACAAGAATGTATTAAGCAACTGGCTAACCTTTGATTTCTTGATATTCTTGTTTCCTGTATTGCTGAAGAAAGCTATGCGTCAAGGAGTGTTTCGTGAAAATCAAAGCCGCCATTATGATGATGCCAATATCAAGGCAGGTAGATGTGGCTCGCTTTATAAGAAAAGACATCCCTTTTGCTGGACATGTGGCTTATCAAACTCGTGAGTATTCAGCGGATAACGACATGAATCAGCTCATTCGCCATACCATAGAATATATCAAGACAAAGAAAGTAAAAGGGAAATGTCCTTATGGAAATCTTCTTTCTGGTGATGATGAAGTGAAAAGGGCAGTAAGCTTGGTCTGTGCCCATACGTTTTGCCCAAGAACTAAATGCCTGCATGGTGTAGTTTGGTACAAAAATAGCGCTTATTCCGCCACGAACTTGTGTGCGAAGGGGCTCGTGGCGGAATAAACGCTATTTTTGCAGGTATTCCGCAAAGATGCGGGCGGCACTCTCTACTTTGGCTGCGCAGGGGCGAGACTTGTAGTACTCGGCGGTCCTAGGGGATGCCTCGTAGCTGGAGTGAGCTTCTCATGACCTTGGATGCCTAAAATCTCG
>ENA-OQEB01000759-OQEB01000759.1-human-gut-metagenome-genome-assembly--contig:-NODE-759-length-12798-cov-1.845711_pt1 | contig 12798 bp, 18 predicted proteins | sample MGYA00242787_ERZ504619 | MGnify/ENA primary metagenome ERZ504619 (study PRJEB26092, sample SAMD00036317) | human gut metagenome | host: Homo sapiens | study: EMG produced TPA metagenomics assembly of... | reverse complement strand
AAAATTAAATTGCTTCCAAATTTGTGTACCTTAATAACGAAAAGAATAATAAAAAACTTAAATAAATTTATGAAGAAAAAAGCTAGAAAATCATTTGAATTTGCACATTGAATATATTGAAAAAAAATTGATAATTAGATACAATAGACAGTAAACGGGTAATTGTATCGGTTGAATACTTATGGTTAGGGAGCAGATAATATGAGTTATGCAGATAAAGTTTTTTGTAGCGATGTGTCAGGATATTCTGGAAAATGGCACAAGCACTGAGGGAGAGCTGGTGCGTCCCCACTGGGAGGACGGCACAAGCGCCTATACAATAAAGAAGTTTGGTGTCGTCAACAGATATGATTTGTCAAAGGAGTTTCCGGTCTATCACTTTAAGAAAGACATATATCAAGAGTGCAACGGATGAGCTTCTTTGGATATGGCAGAAGAAATCCAACAATATCCATGATTTAAAAAGCCATGTGTGGGATGAGTGGGCAGATGAGGATGGTTCAATCGGCAAGGCCTACGGATATCAGCTTGGTGTAAAGCATCAATATAAGGAAGGCATGATGGATCAGGTGGACAGAGTCATTTATGATTTGAAGCATACACCTTTTTCAAGAAGAATACTTACCAATATATATGTGCATCAGGATCTGCATGAGATGAATCTGTATCCGTGCGCATACAGCATGACATTCAACGTGACACAGAAAAAGGGTGATGACAGGCTCACATTAAATGGTATCTTAAATCAGCGCTCACAGGATGTGCTTGCAGCGAACAATTGGAATGTATGCCAGTATGCGGTGCTTATGCATATGCTGGCGCAGGTGTGTGATATGAGAGTCGGAGAGCTGGTGCACGTGATTGCAGATGCACACATTTACGACAGGCATGTGCCAATTGTGAAGGAGCTGATTGAGAGACCACAGTACGATGCTCCAAAGTTCTGGCTCAATCCTGACATAAAGGATTTCTATCAGTTTTACGACGGATGATATCAAGATAACAGACTATGTGACAGGTGAGCAGATTAAGGATATACCTATTGCGGTTTAAAGAATGTGGATATGAAGCAGTTATAAGAAGGTTATTGTTCACTACTTTGTGTGAACAGCAACGATTACAACAGGGAGAAAATCATGAATTTAATAGCAGCAGTTGACAATAACTGGGCAATTGGAAAAAATAACCAGTTGCTCGTTCGGATACCTATGGATCAGAAGTTTTTCCGCGAGATGACTACAGGAAAGGTTGTAGTCATGGGCAGAAAGACACTTGAGAGCTTTCCAAACAGCAGACCTCTTAAGAACAGAACCAACATAGTGCTCACACATAACCCATCCTATGAGGTGGAGGGCGCTGTCGTGGTTCACTCACTTGATGAGCTTCACAAGGAGCTTGAAAAATACAATTCTGAGGATATTTATATCATTGGTGGACAGAAAATTTATGAGCAGCTCGTGGATGAATGCGATGTAGCCCACATCACAAAGGTGGACTTCGAGTATGATGCGGATGCATATTTTCCAAATCTTGACGAGAAGCCTGAGTGGCAGATTACGGGAGACAGCGAAGAGCAGACATACTTGATTTGGAGTTTTATTTCCTTCGATATGAGAGAGTAAAATAAACTATTAAAATAGAAACGAGGATGACGGCAGTATGGACATCACAGGAAGAAAATTATTTGTAAAAGCATTGGAGGAGGAAGGCGTAGATACTATTTTTGCCTATCCGGGAGGAACAGTTACAGATTTATTCGATGAGTTATACAAGACTAATTCAATCAATCTGGTTCTGCCGAGACATGAGCAGGGCCTGATTCATGAGGCTGAGGGCTATGCCAAGTCTACAGGCAAGGTGGGTGTCTGCCTTGTGACAAGCGGTCCAGGTGCTACCAACACAGTTACAGGTCTTGCAGATGCGCATTATGACAATGTGCCACTTGTGTGCTTTACAGGACAGGTACCGCTTCCACTTATCGGAATGATGCCTTTCAGGAAGTGGATATAGTCGGAATCACCAGAAATATCACAAAGTATTCTGTTACAGTCCGTGACAGAAAGGACCTTGGAAAAATCATAAAGATGGCATTTCATATTGCAAGAACCGGAAAGCCGGGCCCTGTACTGATTGACTTGCCAAAGGATATACAGACCGCATCCGGTCCGGCAGAGTATCCGGACAAGGTGGAAATCAGAGGCTATCGTGTAAATGATACAGTACATGTCGGACAGCTTAAGCGCGCCTACAAGATGTTAAAGAGTGCCAAAAAACCGCTTATACTTGCAGGAGGCGGTATAAATGTTGCCAGGGCAAATGAAAACCTGCGCCGTTTTGCGGAGGCAGAGAATGTGCCTGTTGTCACTACAATAATGGGTAAGGGAGCTATACCGACCACCCATCCGCTTTATGTGGGAAACTGTGGTATGCACGGCAAATATGCGGCAAACAAGGCAGTCAGTGAGTGTGTATTTACTTTTTTCAATAGGTACACGATTTAATGACAGAATAACCGGTGACTTAAATGAGTTCGCTCCAAAGGCAAAGATTGTACATATTGATGTGGATACTGCATCTATTTCACGAAATGTAGTGGTTGATGTGCCTATCGTTGCAGATGCCAATGTGGCGCTCGACAAGTTAAACGAGTGGGTTGAGCCGAAAAAGACTGCTGAGTGGCAGAAGCAGATTAAGGCATGGGATGAGGAAAATCCTCTTGGCATGAGAAGAGACAAGGGCATGACACCTCAGATGATTATGGAGCATATCAATAAGAACTATAAGGATGCAATCTACGTTACAGATGTAGGTCAGCATCAGATGTGGGCTACACAGTACCTAGAGCTTGACAGCAACAGCCAGCTTCTTACATCGGGAGGTCTTGGAACCATGGGCTTTGGTCTTCCGGCAGCAATAGGTGCAAAGATTGCAAATCCTGACAAGGATGTTGTATGCATAAGCGGTGACGGTGGACTTCAGATGAATATACAGGAGCTTGCCACCTCAGTTGTACAGGGAGCAGGAGTGACCATATGTGTGCTCAACAACTACTATCTGGGCATGGTGCGCCAGATGCAGCAGCTTTTTTATGGCAAGCGTTATTCTGCAACCTGCCTTCGAAGAAGAAAGGGCTGTCCGGCTGAGTGCAAGGGACCAAATGAGGCATGTCCGCCATACACACCGGATTTTATCAAGCTTGTTGAAAGCTATGGTGGACACGGAATCCGCGTGGAAAAGGAAGAGGATATAGATGCAGCCTTTGCAGAGGCAAAGAAATATAAGGATGTACCTGTAATTATTGAGTTTATGATAGCTACGGATGAGATTGTTCTTCCAATGGTCAAGAGCGGAAATCCTATGAGCGAAATGATTTTAAAGTAGGAGGTGCAGAAGATGAATAATAATGAAATGAAAAACAGATGGATTGCACTTTATGTGGAGAATGAGGTCGGTGTTTTAGCAAAGGTTTCAGGACTTTTCTCTGCAAAATCCTACAATTTACAGTCTCTTACGGTTGGAACCACAGAGGATGAGACTATTTCCAGAATGACTATTTGCGTTACAAGCGATGATATTACCTTTGAGCAGATAAAAAAGCAGCTCAACAGAATGGTCGAGGTCATCAAGGTTATTGACCTGACTGATGTGCCTCTGCATATGAAGGAAATACTCTATGTCAGGGTATCAAAGCTCACCCGCGAGGAAATCACCGATATCTTCCAGACAGCGCAGGTTTTTAATATTGACGTGGTGGACAAGAATGCCGACAGCGTGATCTTAGAGTGCAAGCTCACAGAGCACCGCAATGATGATCTTATTGCACTGCTCAAATCACAGTACAAGCATATCTCGGTTGTGCGCGGTGGTGCCGTGGCCATTGAAGCTATGAGTACCGGCTGCCGCTAGATTATGGTATTAATAAGGGGCAATATCTGTTGGCAGATATTGCCCCTTACGCCGTGATACATTTTAAAGAGTCGGCTAATCTCTATATATTACCAAAGAGAAAGGGACGAGAAGAACCCTAACATGTATTTATAAGCGATTACGAAGTGACTTAGATATTGTTAGAATTATGCCATGAAACACAGAAATGCCCTGCCATGGAAGGCAGGGCAAGGCGTTATGCGCCATGGACGGCGCATAAAAGCCGGTTTCGTCAAGCATAGAAAACCTTAAAGCATAATTCTTACAATTATCTTAGCCACGTAGTTTTAAGCGCATAAATACATGTTAGGGTTCTTCTCGTCCCGTAGTATTGTCATAAAATTAGCGAGCCGCAACCTCAATAATTTCACCAACATACATAGTGTGCATATCGTGATCGCCGTACCATTGATGCATAATGCTTTGTCTGTAAATGAAGCCTCTTCAATAGGCACAGCAGCCATCTTGCGGCAGAGGAATACAAGATTTGCCTCATCCGGATATGGTATGCCATGGCGTGTAGCAGGAGTCAGACCGGCCTTTGACCATTTGTCTTCGCCGCGTCCTGAGTGAGCACCACAGTATTTTAAGGCATCGCGGTATTTCTCGCTAAGGAAAGAAAGTGAGAAAAACTCACCATTGTCTATGAAATCCTTAGTATATCTTGATTCCCTGATAAAAATAAATACGACATTTTTGCCCCAGAGAACACCGGTTCCACCCCATGAAACGGTCATGGTGTTTGATTTTTCCTCGTCGCCGGCTGTCACGAGAGCCCACTCCTTACTGAGCTTGGTGAATGGATTGATATCGAGCATGTCGATTGGATATGGTTGAAATGTATGCATAAATTTCCTCCTGAATATTAATAAAATTGACAAATGCTGCTAAGTGTATTGTATGCAGTGCAAGTCAGAAAAATCTGAGATTTTCCTGACTGTACGGGCAGTCGCCCTATCAAATTAAAAATATATAAAAAAGTGCTCAGCAAGCTGGCATTTTTATATATTTTCAATTTGGCACTGCTCGTTGCTTACGCTCATTATATCATATGCGCTGCACTTTGTGCATATTATTGTAAAAAGATATTAAGGTAATAATATTCATGAAAAATCTGCACATTTTACAACAGGAGTCAATTGATGAGGGGCGGCTTCAGGTGAGAGTACGACAGAAAAACATGGGGACGCCGGTTGCGGATGCAAGGGTGTCAGTCAGTTATTCCGGGGATCCGCAGGGAAAGATAGAGGAAACTGACACCAACGAATCGGGAAGCATAGAGCAGTTGAGATTGCCACTCCGCCACTTGAGTATTCTATGTCGCCCAGTGAGTCACAGCCGTATTCGGAGGTGACGGTAACTGTTTCAGCTAACGGATACAGAAATATCACGGTTTCGGGCGTGAGGTGATGCCAGACAGACTTTCCATACAGGATATTGAGCTGGAAGTACTTGATGCACTGGGAAATGATGTGGACAATATTGTTATTCCGGCACATACACTTTACGGTGATTATCCTGCCAAGATACCTGAGCCGGAGATTATGCCGGTTGCTGAGACCGGTGAGATTGTACTTAATCGTGTTGTGATTCCGGAATATGTTATTGTGCATGATGGGGCACCATCGGATTCCACAGCGGCAAATTATTATGTCAGATATAAGGATTACATCAAAAATGTAGCTTCCAGTGAGATATATGCGACCTGGCCTGATGCCACTATAAGGGCAAATGTGCTTGCGATTATGTCATTTACGTTAAACAGGATATACACGGAGTTCTATCGGGGAAAGGGCTATAATTTTAATATCACTTCGTCCACGGCATATGACCACAAATTCATCTATGGCAGAAATATATATGATAATATCTCGCTGATAGTAAATGAAATGTTTGAAAACTATTTGTCGAGACCTAATGTGAAGCAGCCGATTCTGACGCAGTACTGTGACGGACAGAAGGTCTCCTGTCCTAGCTGGATGACACAGTGGGGCTCTAAAAGTCTCGGTGACCAGGGATACAGTGCAATTGAGATACTCAGATACTTTTACGGCAGCAACATGTATATCAATACAGCGGAGGCTGTATCAGGAATCCCGGCGTCATGGCCCGGCTACAATATAGGCATAGGCTCGTCAGGGCAGAATGTATACCAGATACAAAAACAGCTCGCCCGCATCGCAAAGGCATATCCGGCCATTCCGTCTATTGTGCCGGATGGAATATACGGACCAAAGACAAAGGCTGCCGTGGAAAAATTTCAGGCTGTATTCGGACTTCCGGTTTCAGGTGTGGTGGACTACAATACATGGTATGAGATATCAAATATATATGTCGCTGTGACACGTATTGCGGAGCTTGCTTAATTGGATTAAAGGAGCAAAACAGTGCTGGCAAGAGAAAAAATGATGTGATATTATATAAAATAAAAGTAACTATTCAGAACCACTGAGAACAAAAAAGCTGATGCGTCATGCTTGCATGTAAGCGGCAGGTTTTCTTGTTCTCAAGGTGGCTCGAATAGAGCCACCCCCACATATATGAGCAAAATTAGCTGCGAAGCAGCGGCGCTAAACGTCCGGTGGACGTTTGTTCAGCGCGGACCGGAACGGAGTGTAGACAAAGCACGAGTATCGTGCGGTTTTGCGAATGTATGTGGGGTGGTTGTGAATAGTTACAACCAAAAGTAACTATTCACAACCCTATTTTCAGATAAAAAAAAGACAATTTTATGAATACAGAAACCCAAAATTACAAGATAATTGTGGCATACGACGGCACACGCTACAAAGGCTGGCAGGTGCAGAAATCCACAGATGATACAATACAGGGAAAGCTTCAGCATGTGCTGTCCACACTGGCAGGAAAGCCGGTTGAGGTCATAGGCTCAGGGCGCACGGATGCTGGAGTGCATGCGGTTGGGCAGGTGGCAAGCTTTCACATGCCGAAGCATTTTTCCAAGGATGAGATATTTATATGGCTGAATGAGCATCTGCCGGCAGATATTGCGGTGACAGATATTTCAAATGTGCCTGACAGATTTCATGCCAGGTACAATGCTGTGTCAAAGACATATGTGTATACAATACACACCGGTATTGTGTCAGATGTGTTCAGGAGAAAATATGTATACGACTATGATAAGCCGCTTGACATAGAACGGATGAAAAAAGCAGCAGCGTATCTTCTCGGAGAGCATGATTTTAAAGCTTTTTGTGGCAACAAACATTATGAAAAAAGTCAACGGTCAGGACGATTTTTTCTATTGATATAGAAAAAACAGGCGCTGATATTGTTATCAGCTACACCGGAGATGGATTTTTACAGAATATGATAAGAATCATCACAGGAACGCTTATCGAGGTGGGCGATGGAAGGAAAAATCCGGATGCTGTGATGGAAATTTTAGCTTCAAAGGATAGGGCACAGGCAGGCTACACAGCACCGGCGTGTGGGCTGAGACTGGAAGGGTAGATTATGGCAAGTGGTATGTTAGTGCGAAGAAGGCTGATTTTGCGGCAATCGGAGCGAAGTTTGGAATAGATCAGGTGACGGCGCGGATAATCAGAAACAGAGGTGTTATAGGAGATGACGCGGTAAATGAATTTTTAAACGGCAAAATCTCAGACATTGCAGACCCGGCTCTTTTAAAGGATGGTCAGAGGCTGGTTGACATTCTTGCCCAAAAGATAGCTGACAAGGCCAAAATCAGGATAATCGGCGACTATGATATAGACGGAGTGATGTCTACATATATTCTTGTGAAGCACTTAAAAGAGCCGGTGCATGTGTGGATTATATGATTCCCGACAGAGTGAAGGATGGCTATGGTTTGAATGTGCATCTGATTGACAAGGCATATGAGGATGGGATAGACACTGTGGTCACCTGTGACAACGGAATTGCGGCGATTGAGGAAATCGCCCATGCAAAGGAGCTTGGAATGACGGTTCTCGTAACAGACCACCATGCAGTGCCTTTTGAAGATATAAAGGGTATAAAGATTTACAAGGAGAGCAAAGCAGATGCCGTTGTAAATCCGCATCAGATAGAGTGCAGCTATCCGTACAAGGAGCTTTGCGGAGCAGCTGTTGCCTGGAAAATTGTCATATTACTATATAGAAAAATCGGCATAGATGAGAAAGAGGCCATGGATTTTATAGAGAATGTGGCATTTGCAACAGTCGGTGATGTCATGCCGCTGACGGGTGAAAACCGTATACTCGTAAAGGCCGGTTTAAAGAGTATTCATCATACGACAAATATCGGCATGAAAGCCCTGCTTGAATGTTGTAATATAGAGGCTGAAAATGTAGATGCATATCATTTTGGATTTGTTCTTGGACCTGTGTCAATGCGACAGGCCGTCTGGATACAGCCAAAAGAGCACTTGAGCTGTTTTTATGTGACAGGCAGGAGGAGGCCATGCGCATCGCATCAGAGCTTGTAGCACTCAATGATGACAGGAAGGAAATGACTGCAAAGGGTGTCGAAAACGCAGTTGAGATATATGAGAGGGACAATTACGAAAAAGACAGGGTGCTTGTCATATATCTGCCGGATGTGCATGAGAGCATAGCAGGAATCATAGCAGGCCGTATCAGGGAGAGATACAATAAGCCAACCTTTATACTCACAAAGAGTGAGGACGGAGTAAAGGGCTCAGGGCGCTCGATAGAGGAGTACTCCATGTATGAGGAAATGTGCAAATGCAGTGAGCTGTTCACGAAGTTTGGTGGCCATCCGATGGCTGCAGGACTTTCACTGCCACAAGAAAACGTTGAGCCATTCCGTCAGAAAATAAATGAGTATGCATCGCTTACTGACGATGACCTCGTGCCTAAAATACATATAGATGTGCCGATGCCGGTGGATTATGTATCAATGAGACTGGTGTCTGAGTTTTCAGTACTGGCACCGTTTGGAAAGGACAATCCAAAGCCTGTTTTTGCAGACAAAAATCTACGTGTGAGCCGCATGTGGGTAGTTGGTAAAAACAACAATGTGCTTAGGCTTTCTTTGATATCCTCATATGGCACGCCAATCAATGCAATTTATTTTGGTGATATAGAAAGCTTTTTTGACTATATCAGGCAAAGGTTTGGTTCGGACGCGCTTGAAGCTGCACAAAGAGGAAGGTTTAATAATATAGTGCTGTCCGTAGTATATTCACCAAAGATAAATGTATTCAGGGAAAATGAGTCACTGCAGTTTGAAATACAGTATTATAAGTGATATTATATTCTAAAAAGGTAACCGGTAAAGGAGAATAGATCAGTGTTTGGGAACAGAGCAAAAGTATCCGCTGAGGAATTAGCGTATATGAAGGAACAATTGGATAATGACAGGGGATTTTTCGAGAACGTAAATGCAAAGTCAAAGCTTATAGAGGCTGATTTTGATGAGCTGGAGAAATCAAGACAGCTTGAGGAGTCATCCCTTAAGCAGCTGAATGATAATGCAAATAATGTTGTGGAATTTTCAAAGGACAGCATGGATGCCATATCGGCCTTAAACGACAGCTTTACAGAGTGTGTAAAGGCGGCTGCGGACAATCTTACAAGTCTTGAGAGTGCGGCAAAGGCAATTGCCACACAGCATGAAGATACATGTGCGCTTGTCGAAAACAATAAGCATTTTACAGCTCCGGCCAAGAGCTTGTCAGAGACATCGGACAGGCTTGAGGAGCATGTGGATAGCTGTGCGGATATAGCTGCGCAGATGAAGGAGCAGAATAAGCAGATGAGTGTTCTCTCACTCAATGCTGCTATAGAGGCGGGCATGCTTGGAGAGCAGGGAAAGCTGTTCGTGGAGGCTGCTGAGAGTATAAGGGAGGCATCTGTTTCATATGACAGTGCAATTGATGCTGTTAAACAGGAGCTTTCAGAGGCAAAAGCTGAGATTAGTGCACTTAAAGAGCAGGTGAGCCACCTTGTAGGGCTTCTAAAGGACAACAATGTTGCCACGACAAAGCTCATGAAGCAGGGAGTAGAGCTCAATCATGTGTTTTCACAGTGTGATGAGATTTCAGTTGACATGATAGAAGCTTGCAGACAGCAGATTGTGTCCATCCGCAATACACAGGAGGAGATTATCAAGTTTGAGGAGCGCAATAAGCTGCAGATAGAGGATGCATATGCAGAAATTTCGACTCAGAGGAAAAATTCAGTAGAAATAAAATCAACTGTGGACAAGGTGCTCGACTACAGCAGGGAGAGAGTAAGATAACAGTACAGATATGCAGACTTTGAGTGTCATGCATTTTTATGAGTGAAATATAAAAAGACATCAACCGGTGTAAATTCCGGCTGATGTCTTTTTGAGTTGAAAGCTGCAATCATTAAATCAAACACGAACCTTGCGGTTTGCCGCATCCTGGAAGCTTCCGCTCTTCTGTGGCAGATGCATCCAGTTTTTGATGTAGACCACATTGTACATAACGAAAGCAAGCATAAAGGCTGTAGAAACATCAAATACTGAGTGCTGTTTGATAAACATGGTAGACAGTATAATCAGAACACAAAGCACTAATGATGCATGCTGAACGTGCTTTTTATCCTTGAAATAGCTGCTGTGCATCACCGCAAAATGAATGCCGAGCGAATTGTATACGTGAATGCTCGGAAACAGGTTCGTCGGTGTGTCAGTGGAGTAAAGCCACTCGCAAAGCGCTGTAAACATATTGTGGTGCGTGAAATAATAAGGCCTTAAATTGTGACCATTTGGGTAGAGCGTTGATATAACCAAAAATACGGTCATACCGGTGTATAAAAACGCACACAGTCTGTAAAATTCTTTTTTGTCATGTAATGCCGTGAAAGCAATTCCAAAGGCACATAGCCAAACCACATGATATAAGGAATAACAAAGTATTCACAAAACGGTATATAATCATCTATCGGAAGATGAATCAAGTGATAATGTGTGGTAACAGTGCGCTCTAAATATCCAAACCAGGTCAGATATATGATAAAGTATGATAAAATCCACACATGCTTGTAGCGGTTGAAAAGCTCTATAAGCTTATTCTGTATTTTCTTCATAAAACCACCTTTTTAATCCGCTTGAAATTATAACACTGAAAAATAATTCAAACAACACCAAAACAAAAGACTTAATAAATTTTATGAAAAAATTAATAATTAAGACCTTATATAATGAGCTTTTTGTGAAATAATTTATCTGCAGCAAAAAGCATAGGATATAACTGTGGCTAATCAGCATAAAGAATACAGAAATCCCATGGTGCAAGAGCTATACAATCGCCTGCTGATACTGTACTGTCATCGCAAAGCTTCTTGAGACCGTCTGCATGGCAGATAACAGTCTGCTCATCATCCGAGTAGTTAAGCAGATAAATGATTTTTTCTCCCTGCGTATTGGTGCCGCGCTTTATGACAACGGGATAAGAAGCATCAAATTCATTTTTTGGCTCGCCGAAGAAAAGCTTTAGGGCTTCTATCAGCGTGTCCTCACCAAAAAGTGTGGCAAGATACATGGCGCGTCCTTTGCCATAAGAGTTTTCTGTGATAGCTGCGTGTACTCCCCAGTGCTTGTGCTCATACATAGCAACAGGTGTGGCAGTGGTACAGACGACCATCTCCATCCAGTCACTCGCTTTTGATGATTTGCCACCACAGGTTACGGTGACATCGTCAGGCAGGGTGAACTCATCGTATTGTATGCCGAGAGCCTTGTTTATAATATAAGGCTGTACGTCATGGCGTATTTTAAGATGTTCATCTGAAAAAGCAGATTTAAACGTCACCACCATATTGCCGCCGTTTGCAACAAATTCATTTAAGGCATTGAGCACCTCATCTGTTGCGCTATAGAGTGCAGGCACAAGTATATTTTCATATGAAGCAAAAAGTGCCGGGTCGGCAGGAATCACGTCGTACTCAATGTTCATCAGATACAGGCATCGCAAAGCCATCTGAAAACGGTATTGTAATTGGAGTCGCTTTCGTTGTTCAGCTTAAATTCATTAAGCCTGTAAGAGAAGCGTTGTCAGCAATAACCGCAAACCTGTTTGTCTTTTTCAAATTTACCAGCTGTGCCCGTATTTTTTTAGTTCGTTTCCGATAACACTGCACTCCTTATAAAGCCGGTTCGGTCTAAGGTCGTGGGAGAGCACGCCCTTCCAGTAGCTTTCTATGGCATTGTGGATAGAATGCCAGTGCCAGTATTCAACCATGCATGCACCGTTTGCGATGTGGCTTATGGCCTGCAGGCGCAGTTGTCCCGGATAAGGAAGCCATGGGTGATTTCCGGCAGCCTCGGTCTCAAGTACCAGATAATTATCACCTTTTATGCCCCTTGCAATATTGCCGCAGGCGGTAATCTCGCGGCCGCTCAGACTGCTCTGGGAAGGGTGATATATATCGCAGCCTGCGATATCCATACACTTGGCAGCCTCGTACTGATTGACCTCCGGCTGCATGCCGTAAGAGTAATCGTGCCATTCAAAGTCGAAATTGTGAGTGATGAACTGGTCATCTCTCTTGTATTTTTTGACGATATCGGCCTGCCATGCAAAAAAGTCTGTCACGAGCTTTCTCTGGAATTTTTTGTATTCCGCATCAAGCTCATATTATGGTGCCGCTGGATATCAGGAAAGGCATCCCAGTCATCCACACGGTTGCTCCAGTAATCAAGTCCAAACTCCCTGTTAAACTCGTCAATGTCAGGAAATTCATTCTTCAGATATTCTACAAATTTAGCCTGTGCGTATTTGGAACAGGTGTCATAAGGTTTTGTCTCATTGTCGAGCTGGAAGCCGATCACGCAGTCGTAGTCCTTTACCTGCTCCATGAGCTTTCAATGATAATCTGTGCATGGTGCAGATAGTCAGGGTTTGTGATATCCATG
>ENA-OQEB01000758-OQEB01000758.1-human-gut-metagenome-genome-assembly--contig:-NODE-758-length-12804-cov-1.366490_pt1 | contig 12804 bp, 17 predicted proteins | sample MGYA00242787_ERZ504619 | MGnify/ENA primary metagenome ERZ504619 (study PRJEB26092, sample SAMD00036317) | human gut metagenome | host: Homo sapiens | study: EMG produced TPA metagenomics assembly of... | reverse complement strand
GGCTGACGATGGCAGCCAGCATCATTACCGGCAGTCTGCTCTGCCTTTTCCTGCAGGATATCACTCCCGCCCAACTGGGCTCGATCATGTTCTACGGCTTTTACCCTGCTGATCAGCAGCTGGCCAGATCCTCAGCGGCGGCGGTATCATTTCCATGTTCACCGTCAGCGTCATCATTATCCTTTCCTCCGCTTACGCCGGGATTTTTGAAGCAACAGGCTTTTTGAATACTACGCAGGCCCGCCTTGCACAGCTTGGAGAAAAAATAACGCCGTACGGCAGCATTTTGCTGACAGCCACCATCACAAGTATGGCAACCTGCAACCAGACCCTCGGCAGCATCCTCACCTATCAGCTGCACAAGGACAGCGCTGACAATATGCAGCAGCTGGCCCTGGACCTGGAAAACAGCACTATCGTAGTAGCGGCGCTCATCCCCTGGTCGATCGCCTGCGCTGTACCGCTCGCCACCGTAGGCGCCGGCAACGCTTCGATCCTGTTTGCCTTTTATCTTTATCTGCTGCCCCTGTATAATTTATGGCGGCCATACAAAGTAACCCCAGTCTAATAAATAAATCACCTGACTGCAAGAGCGATCAGGTGGTTTATTTTTATTGTCATCTTTTTTGCGCCTTCTGCAGCAAACTGCTGTCAGCCAGGTCAACGACCAGCGGCTCCAGCCCCTGGCTGCGTACATAGTCCGCCCCTGCGGCAGTAGTAATGATCCTGCCGCCGCGCCCTAAAACCTTACCGTCCATATAACAGACCTGCCCGCCGATGATCGTGGCAAACGCGCTGCGCTGCAGCCTGTCGACGATCGTAATATCGGCATCCCGCCCTGCTGTCAGGCTGCCCTTATTTGCAAGACCAAGCAGCCGCGCCGGCTGATAGCTTATCTTCGCCACCAGCTCCTGCAGCGACAGGCCGCCCAGATCTACCAATGCCAGACCGGCAGGCAGCAGCACGTTACGCGGGATACCGCCGCCATCAGTACTGATAGCGTCTACAGCAAAACTGCCGTCGGCCTTTTTTGCCGTTGCCAGCCGCACCCGCGGCCCTACTGGATTGACAGCAAAGCTGACAGACACCAGCGTTTGCTGGCTGCGCCAATAATCCCTGGCCGCCTCACCAGTCAGCAAAGTCATTTCCTGTCCCTGCGGATAATTGACCTGCGCCCAGCCAGACAAAAGCGCAGCCTCCATGCCCGCCTCATCCTCTGTAAAGCCACCGGTTTTCAGGCAGCGGCGGGTGACCATGCTGCCAGGCAGACCGTCAATGATTTCGGCACTTGTTCCGTTGAGCGGTGATAAATAAGACTCGCAGGAAATATTAGGATTAGCCGCCAAAGCTTTAAGGGCCTGCTCAGTTTCTTCAGCCTCGGGCAGCACCGTACCACGGCAATAAGCGTTGATATGCGCCAAATGCAGAGGATTGCCGTCAGCCAGCTCCACCGCCTCCAGCAGGCCTTCGATATTGGAACCATGAGCGGCTGTCCCGGCGTGAAAAGCCGTATAAGCTCCCAGCTCTGCCGCAGCCTGATCGCTCTGGCCGTTGCTGCCACCGTCAGCGGATAATGCCCGCCCAGCAGCTTGATGCCTAACGACCCCTGCCTCTGCACTTTCGTTATCAGCTGCTGCAGCTCTGCTGACGAAGGATCGTCACTGCTGACCGTATGTCCCGGCCGCACATATTCGATCGTAGCCAGATTGAGACCGGTCCCATATTCACGCGCCAGCTCCAGTACACTGTCCCCGGCCCCGACATATCCAAAGCACTGGTCACACCAGCCTTTACCAGCATCGTGTGGGCGTAGCTGCCTCCCAGCCAGGCCGAAGCATGTACATGCGAATCGACCAAGCCAGGCAGTACCAGCTTGCCGGACGCATCCAGCTCCTGCACGGCGCTGCCGCCGATACTGCTTTCCACCGCCGCAATCATACCGTTCTGCACAGCGACATCAAAATATCCTTCCCGTGCCGACGCATAATCGACCACATACCCGTTTTTGATCAGTAAATCATATTGCATTTGCTGCCCCTCCCTCAAACCAGTTCAGGTAAAAAGCAACGCTGCCTGTTTTTGCGCAAGCAGCGTCAGCTATTTCCCGGTCAATATTATTTATGCATTTTATAAAAAGCTTCCATAAACTCAGCCAGCTTCTCGCAGCCTGCCAGCGGCATCGCATTATAAATCGAGGCCCGCAGTCCGCCAACACTGCGGTGTCCCTTCAGTCCACCCATCCCCAGCTCCTCAGCCTCGGCCGCAAAACGCTTCTCCAGCGCTTCGGTCGGCAGTCCAAAAGTCACGTTCATCAGCGAACGGCTGTCAGTTTTGGCAAAGCCGCGGAAAAAATCAGGATACATATCGATCACATCATAAACTATCTTGGCCTTAGCCGCATTGCGCTGCTCCATCATCACCAGTCCGCCCTGCGCCTTCAGCCACTTGGCAACCTTGCCGACGATATAGACCGCAAAAGCCGGCGGCGTATTATACAGCGAACCGTTATCAAGATGAGTTTCGTAATTCAGCATACTGTGCAGAGCTTTAGAACGCCCCTCAATAAATTTTTTACGGGCAATGACTGCTACCGCGCCGGCAGGCCCGATATTTTTCTGTACCCCGGCATAAATCAGCGAAAACTTCTCCGCCGGGATCGGTTTACTCAAAATATCCGAAGACATATCCGCGATCAGCGGTACAGCACCGGTTTCAGGATAAACGCTGTATTCTGTGCCTTCGATCGTATTATTAGCCGTGATATGCAGATAAGCGCAGTTTTCCGGCAGCCTGATCTCACCCGGCTGCGGCACCCTGTCATACTTTTCAGCCTTACTGCTGAAAGGGATAACGACCTTACCTACCTTTTCCGCCTCTTTTACAGCTTTATCCGAAAAATTACTGGTCACGGCATAAGCCGCCGTTTGTCCAGCCCCCAAAAAATTCATCGGCACCATCGAAAACTGCAGGCTGGCGCCGCCTCCCATAAAAGAGCACGCAATAATCGTCGCCCAGACCCAAAAGCTCCTTGATGTCGGCTTCCGCCTCAGCATTGATTTTTTCATAAATCGGCGCGCGGTGACTCATTTCCAAAATCGACATACCGCTGCCCTGCAGATCCAGCAGCTCGGACTGTACCTCCTGCAGCACTTCCAGCGGCAGCATGGCCGGACCGGCATTAAAATTATAGATACGTTTCATTATTCATCTTCTCCGATCAAATGCACGACCATCGCATCGCGCAGCTTAGGTTCAAACCAGGTCGATTTCGGCGGCATGATCTTACCGGCATCAGCTACCTTGATCAGCTCCTCCATCGACGTCGGATACATGGCAAAAGCACACTGTAGGCCCCTGCGTCTACTTTAGCCGCCAAAGCATCCAACCCGCGGATACCGCCCATAAATTGATGCGCTCATCCGTACGCGGGTCTTTGATGCCCAGGATCGGCGCCAGCAGATTATCCTGCAAGATCGAAACGTCCAGCGACCCGATCACATCATCCGCGGCAAAGGTACCTTCTTCGCAGTCAGGCGGCGCCATTTTCCGGTCAGATACATACTGAACTGATGCCGCGCTTCCGGCTTCGGGCCGTTTTCCAGCTCGCTGATCTCAAACTTTTCTCCGACTCTGCTTAAAAATTCTTCCATAGACAAACCGTTCAGGTCTTTGACCAAACGGTTATAATCCATGATCTGCATCATATTATCGGGAAAAATGACCGCTAAAAAAGTGCTATATTCTTCGTTAGAACCATGCCTCGGCGTTTTGCCAAGCTCGTCAGCCACACGCATAGCCGCAGCACTGCGGTGATGTCCGTCGGCAATATACATTACAGGCACGTCCTCAAACAGACGGGTCAGCTCGGCAATCTCCATCAGGTTCTCCACCACATACAGGGTGTGCTGCACGCCGTCCTCCGACGTAAAATCATATACCGGCTTTTTGGCTCCCATCAGGCTCAAAACATAAGTATTGATCTCGGGCTTGCCCTTATAAGTTAAAAAAACAGCGCCGGTCTGTGCTTCTGTCGCCAGAATATGATTGACCCGGTCCTGCTCTTTATCATGCCTGGTCAGCTCGTGCTTCTTGATAATGTTCTCGCGGTATTCCTCCACCGAAGCAGCGGCCACAAGGCCGATCTGGATATGCTGCCCCATCTGCTGACGGTAAATATAGTAGCAGGGCGTCGTATCTTTTTTCATCTGCCCGTCGGACAGATACCTGTCGAGATTTGTTTTCGCCATCTTATAAACTGCCTGGCTGTGCGGATCGATACAATCCGACATCGTCGCTTCCGATTTTGTAACCCGCAAAAAGCTCAGCGGGTTCTTATTAAGTATCTGCCGCGCCTCTTCGGTATCCATCACGTCATAAGGCAAAGCAGCGATCTCTGCCGCATATTCCGGCACCGGACGCAGCCCGCAGAACGGTCTGATCTGTGTCATCTAAAAAACCTCCTCCAGCGTCGTATGTATATACAAACACATGCTAAAATCAAATTAGTCCTTATCTATATTATTTTACTCAGTTCTCTGCTAAAACGCAAGCGTCGACCGCAGCAAACACCAGCGCTGTAAAAAATATTTTCCTGCGGCGTAATAAATATAACACTTTTCCAGGTTTCTTATCCATCCAAAATAAGTTATAATAGAGGAAGTCGTTTTAAATAAGGGGAGTGTCCATCCGTGTCATCTATAACAGTCAACCGACGTGTCCTGCGAAAGCTTATTCCATCGCCATCGGCTATCTGCCTTGGCATCGCCTGCGGTATTCTGGCACAGCAGGCCGGTCTCACACCGCTTGAAGCCTTAGGGATGAGCGTGCTCGTTTTCGCCGGCTCCGGTCAGTTCATCGGCATCGCCATGATGGCCCAGGGTGCGGCCCTCGTTTCTATCGGACTCACTATTTTTATCGTCAACCTGCGTCATCTTTTATTCAGCTCCACGCTGATGAATTTTTTTAACGGCCGCAGCAAAAACTTTCTTATCGCTATGCCCACGGCATCACCGACGAGACCTTTGCCGTCAACCTGAACGCCTTTGAAACAGAAACAGATCCCGCTGGACGTGCGAAGAAGCCTGGGGCTCGAACAATCACCTCCTGCGCCGTCTGGTCGCTCAGCAATGCCCTCGCTGCTATGCCGCCGCTTATCTCAACCCGCCTACCGAGCTGGTCTCCTATCTGCTGATCGCCATGTTCCTCGGCATCTGGGTCAACTATCTCACCGACCGGAAAATGATCATCACCGGGCTGGTATCAGGGCTTCTGGCGATCCTGCTTTCGCAGATCGTTCCCTATAAGCTGCATATCGTGCTGGCAACTCTGGCCGCTCCGGCGCCGCCTGCTATATCACCGAACGCCATGCGGGAGGTGCTGATAATGTCCGCTGAATACGTTTGGGGCGCCATTTTCATTATGATGGGCGTCACCTATATTTCCCGTATCATACCTTTTTTGCTGCTGGCCGGCAAACCTGTACCACGCTGGTTCAAAACCTGGCTCACCTATGTGCCGACAGCTATTTTCGGCGCGCTGGTCCTGCCCGACGTCTTTCTGCCCGCAGGCAGCCTGGATCTGGGACTGAACAACCTGTACCTGTGGTCGACCGTCATCATCTTCCCGCTGGTCTATAAAACAAAATCACTGGGGCTGGCGATAGTCAGCGGCGCCGCCGTCTTTGCACTGCTGCAGGCCGTACTCTGATCAATCGGCACAGCCTTCAGTATCGAGAGGAATCTGCTTTGGAAATTTTTTTACAGGGTCTTACCATGGGGCTGGCCTATCTTGCCCCATCGGCGCCCAAAATCTTTTTGTCATCAATACGGCGCTCACCGCGCCCTTAGGCATTGCCCTCGTCACTGCAGGCATCGTCGCCTTCTTTGACATCAGCTGGCGCTGGCCTGCTTTTGGGGCATCGGCCTTGTGATCGACACAGTCTGCTACTGCAAAAAGCACTGCTCGGCGGCGGCGGACTGATCTTGATCTATCTGGCCTGGCAGCTGCTGCATGCGCAGGTGCAGACAGACACCTCTGCTTACAGCCAGCCGACGCTGTGGCAAACGGCCACGCTGGCCTTTACCGTTACCTGGTTCAACCCGCAGGCCGTTATCGACGGTACGCTGATGCTGGGCGCCTTTCGCTCATCACTGCCTGCCGATACTGCCTCACTCTTTATCAGCGGCGTAGCAGCTGCCTCCTGCCTGTGGTTCTCGGGCTTACAGGCATCTTCAAAACCTGCTGCCAAAATCTGCGCCCCAGCCATATGCAATGGATCAACCGCATCTGCGGCGCCGTTATTTTTGTTTACGCCCTTCAAACTGCTTTATACCTTTGGGCAGATGCTGTAAAAACAATGAATACACATATAAAAAGCAACAGCTTAAACAGCTGTTGCTTTTATTTTGTTCTGACCCTTTTAATTTACTGCTTTAACTTTTTCCTGACTGCACAATAGAATATCTTCTACCGAACAATCAAACACATCAGCCAGTTTGACAAGTATCTCCAGACTGATCAACGTCCTGCCGCACTCCAGATTACTTAGATGCGGCTGTGACATCTGCAGGGCTTCCGATAATTTCACCTGCGAAATTTTTCTTGCCTTCCGCATCATCTTCACATTACTACCTAAATCATTTAGATCATAACGCTGTTTTTTCATTTTACCCTCTACACCACTCTTACCCATATAATCGTTTCAACTACCGGACCAACTACTTTTGTTTTACTTATTTTTTCTTATTTGATTATTATATATTATTCTATTTTATAAAATAATACTACAAACAATTAGTTTTTGCAACAACTTCTTTTGCCCACAAACGAATTTATATCATCAAATACAACATTAATCTGCCATATTTTTATTTTATATTCTTCTAGACAATATTTTTATAAGATTCTGCAGACATTTTTTGTTAGCTTCATGATCCACTGGCTGGCCTGGAACGGACTTCTCTGCATATTCTGCCGCTCGTCGTGCAAGTATTTATGGCAGTATTCAGTACTTACTAAATAAGTATTGCTTTACTTTGCTGTAAGTATTTCTTTGTTAGATTCAAGGTCAAAGTCATAAGCAGTAAAACCCTATAAGTCTTAAAAACTCTGCTAACAAATTCAGTACTGAATACTGCCACTATATATAGGGCAGCGAACACCGGAAAAGTTTACATGCCAAAATGTAATTTCACATATTGTTCACAAATATCACTAAAATGTTATGAGCTGCTGTTAAAAACCACCTTGCAAAAAAAAAATTCAAACCGATGTAAACTTTTATCCCTCTCGCTGCCCTATATATAGCGTGAGGGGTTCCCCCCTTGCCAATCAAATCTAAAAGGAGCATCTCTACTATGCAAATGCAAACATCATCAGCACCACTGCTGACAGCAGCCAAGCTCGCCGAACTTGCCGCCCTGGGGCGCAACCGCATCTCGCAGATCTATCTGCACTGGACCGCCGGGCGTTACGGCCAGCTTTACGACGACTACCATTTCAATATCGACGCCGACGGCAGTATTTACCATACCTGCACGCAGCTCACCGAGCTTAAAAGCCATACGTGGCACCGCAATACCGGCGCTATCGGTATCGCTCTCTGCTGCGCCTGCGGCGCGCTGCCCCATAACGGCAGAGATACTGAGTTCGGCAAGTTTCCGCCCACTCCCCGCCAGATCAACGCCGCAGGTAAATTAGTCGCCGCACTGGCGCAGGGGCTCAATATCCCTATCGACCGCGGGAATATCCTTACTCACTGCGAAGCTGCGCTTATCGACGGCTACGGACCGTACAGCGGCGACGCCGAAACCCGCTGGGACTTATGGTATCTGCGCGATTCACCAGGCGACGGAGCAATGAAGCCCGGCGGGCAGGTCATCAGGGGCAAGGCCCTGTGGTATGCAAAAAGCAGCCCCTTGTTTAAAAGGGCTGCTTTTTAAAGAACACGATATTTTCTTTTAATGTTTTCTTTTAATGTTTTCTTCAAGCTTTTTTAGCTTTTTTAGACTTTCTTGAAAGAAAGTCAGCAAAGAACTTTCAGCGCTGTTAAGATTTGGATTGCGCTTTAAAACCCTCTGTATCATACGTTTTACTGCCATAGACCGTAAATATTGATAATATCAGGCGGTCGATACTCTGCTTATGAATCCATAGCTGAATAGTACGGTACAAGGGTTTTGAGCGCACATTGTGACACATTCCGTTGTGTACGCTGTGAGCTGTAAGCGCTGGAGGGACTGTTTGAGGCATTGACGATTCGCAGCTAAAGCTTTTCTCTGTACTGCAATGCCGAGTTGCCCGGAAGCCGGACAGCGAGCAAAGTTAAACAGGAATTGTCACAGTGCGCAAAGTTCTTTCCGAAGCTTTCTTTCAAGAAAGCTTCATAAATAAAACTAAAAATTATTTTCACAAATGTAACCTGAGGTTACAAACACAAAAAACAAAACCAAATTATGAAAGGAGCTGAAAATATGACTGTCAGCAAAAATCCTACTTCCCTCAAGCTTTCCATGGACGTAGAAAACGGCACCAACGCCCTTGGCGCCATGCAAACCAAAAGTACCTCTGTCGGCAGTGTCCGCCTGGACGCCGAAGCCGCCAAATGCCTCGCAGTTACCGAAGCCATCGGCGAACTTATGAGCCACGCCGTCGTTAACGTCTACGTTACCGAAAAAGCCGAACTCGACAAAGCAGAATAACCTAAAATTTCAAACAAAAATCTAATGTAAAGGAGAACAAACATGGAAAAAACTTTAGAACTCATCTTCACCAAAAGTGACGGCGCTAAAAAGACTTTAAGCATCGCCGACCCTCGTGAAGACGTTACCTTAGCCGAAGCGCAGGCAGCAGCAGCCAAGATTATCGAAGCAGGCGTGCTGACCAGCGGCGGCCTGGGGCTAAATGAATTCGTTGAAGCCCGCATCAAAGTCGTTACCGTTACCGTGCTGGCATAACGACTATGGATACCAAAGAGATCTTCAGCGCCGTCGGCAACTTCGGTTTCCCGATGGTACTGAGCTGGTATCTGCTGCTGCGTATGGAGCAGCGGCTGGATAAGCTGACCAGCTGCCTGAACGAACTGAGCAGAGCCATCATCAGCAAACACAGAGAACTGTAAAACAAACAGAGAAACGAGGTACGACATCAATAGCAAATACACAAAGCTCCTGCACTGGTTACGCCTTTTTGGCTTACATCATAGGCAGAAAATAACAAACCAAATCAGCGATATGAAACTTACTTCATATCGCTGATTTTTTATATTGCGCAAGTAATTACCAGCACTAATTACATAGAGGTTCACAGAAACAGCTCATTATTCAATCGCTATTTCTGCGGGCTTTCGACAATCCTGTTATTTGCTGCACTACGTTTGCAACTAACAGTGTCTCAATGCCTAGAAACTGAACCTTAACCCTGCGTTAAACTGCCAGTCGGTACGCAAGTTGCCGCCGAAGGTTTGAGTGCGTCAAAATACAAGTTGCTGTTTTTGGCAATGCCCAAATTTGCTCCTAAGCCAATCTCGTACCAGGTGCCGGTCAGCTCGCCTGTTTGCATGTCCAGGCTATCCGTTCCGTAATAGGCTGTTGCGCCGCCATTGCCGCCGAAGTCGTGCAGTGCCGATGCTTTAACATAAGCATTGCTGGTGCGCCCGCCGATGGTGAACTCCTTGCCGCCCAAGAAGCCCAGGCGTACTACAGCGCTGTTGACGCTGTCCTGCTTGATCGTTACACCATTGCTGGTAGTGTAATCGGTACTGCCAATGCGGCCTAAACTCAATTCTGCCTGCGGCTCTACAAACCAGCCTGCGTTCAGGTTCTGTCTGTAGCCGTATTCGGCGCTGATGCCGTAAGCCCAGGTATCATAGTCGGCTTTGGCAGAGTTACCGCTTAAATCAACTAATTTAAAGTCATTGGCCAGCTTGCTGCCACGGGCGATAACGTCTACATAATGCCCTTTGCTGCCCAGCCAGCTGGCATACAAACCAACACCTGTGCTGCTCAAATCGCCGCTGCCTGCCGTATAACCGGCGTTGCTGTCGATGCGGTTGACGGCTATACCTGTGTAGAGCTTGCCGCCTTTGTAGTCCTGCACCTTGTCGATGCCGCCCTGGAAGGCTGTGTAATCCTGACTGAAATTGCGGTCATAAGCGCTGTCGGCGCTCAGCTCGCCCCTGTAGTAACGGGCCCACACGCCGCCTTTAGCTGCTTCCTTATCGCTGCGCAATTCTCCCATACGTTTCATCAGGTTGTTGCCTTCGCTGCGCCACATGCTGCCCAACGCCATTTGGGCGTCGCTTGCAACCATTGCCGTTTCGGAAGGTGAGTTTTCTTTCGCCAAAGCTATTTTCAGTAATATTAACCTTATTATCTACAACATCTACGGTAGGCGTTACCTTGAAGCGTTCCAGCGGGCTGTCCAGCCTGCTGGCCTGCCCGGTAAAATTATTCAGGTTCTGCCCATTCAGGTTCGTTACCGTCAAAACAGTGGCGCTGCCATTGATTGTAACGATGTCCTCTTTGCTTAAAGCATCCTTAAAGGCTTCTTCATAGCCGATCTGGATATATTGCTTAGAGCTGTTATTCTCGATCGTATCAAAAGTCATACTGTCGCTTTATTATTAGCCAAATCAGTTGTAAAGCGGAAGGCATTGCTGCCTGTCAGCTGCAGCTTGCCGCCGGTAACAGTACGATCAGCGCTTGTACCGCTAAAGCCCAGGGTACCATTGTTCAGACCGGTAACAAGAGTATTATCTGTACACTGGAACCATCCCAGTTCAGCTCGGCATCACTGCCAAACAAGACTGTACCTTTATCTGCATAAACTGCATAGGCTTCGTTGGTAACAGTGCCATCGGCTGCTTTAGCATTGATCTTGATCGGGCCACTGTTTTTCGCGCTTAAGTCGATCACAGCGCCGCCGGCGGCATAAACGCCGTACGCTTTGGCCTCTTCGCTGCAACTCCATCATCACCTGCTGTTGCCACACCATCACCTAAAGCTGCACCACTACCGGCAGCGCCTGCTGTCGCACTGGCACTGATCTTATCGACGGCGATAGCTGTGTGACTGCTGCTGCCAGTACCAAAAACACCATAGGCATAAGTATTGCCACCGTCACCGCCGTCACCGCCGATACCCGCAGCTACCGCATCGTATTTTTTCTCTACATTGCCACCATCGCCGCCCTTGCCACCTGTAGCCTTGGCCGTGATGGTACCAACTGTTGCGACCGCACTGCCGCCGCTGTTGCTGACTCCGTAGGCATAAGCATTGCCGCCGTTACCGCCCTTGCCGCCTGTTAGTCCGGCGCCGTCATCATTTATAACGTGCATAGCATTTGACCCAGTTCCTCTTGAACTGCCACCTGTAGCCTCTACTGTGATCTCAGCCACTGTCAGGCTTTCGGCCAGCCCGCCTATAACATTGATACCGTAAGCAGCTGCGGCTCCGCCATTAGCACCGATACCATTGATCGATCCGTAGGTGCTGGCACCACCACTGCCAATACCGCCGGTGGCCTTTATTTCCAGTTTAGCCACATCTGCGGTCAGGCTGCCGTCTACATTCTGCAAACCAACGGCTGTGGCTGCGCCGCCTTCGCCGCCTTCTTTTTCGTTCGCTAAGATCTGGGCCTCTGTATCTGTTACATACGCATATCCGCTAACAGTGCCGCAGCCACCACCATTACCACCTGTAGCTGCCAGCTTGATAACACCCGTAACCGTAACCTCACTGCTGCCGCTGCGGTTATCTACGCCCACAGCCAGCGCCTCGCCACCTTTACCGCCAGTAGCCTGCACTGTTCCGGTAGCAGTTAACAAGTTTGAACCGGTCAGCTCTATACTGCCTGCAGAACCACCATTACCAGACTTGATATCGATATCCATTGATGCTACTGTCAGCTGGGCCGTGCCGCCGTCGTTACTGATGCCGGCTGCATAAACATCGCCGCCGGCTCCACCATTACCGCCGATGCGGTTAATAGTGCGTCCGCCACTGCCGCCATAGTTTTCTACATTGGTTTTAGCGTTGAATTTGATAGCGCCCAGACTGCCATCTGCCTTCCCGCCATCTGCCACATGGACGCCAACGAAAGCAGCTTTGCCGCCCTTACCGCCATTGCCGGCCTCAGCTCCTGAGCCGTAACACCAGCACCACTGCCGCCTTTACCTGCACTGACATAATTACTACTACTTCCACTGGATGAATCGATAATGATATCCTCCAGCTCCAAATGGGCGATGCTCCGTTGGCATAGACCCCATAAGCGATAACATTACCACCATTACCGCCGTCAGGGCCTTTGCCTGCATCGACCTTACCATAAATATTAGCGCCGGAACCAGCATTAATCTTATCAACAACAATATTACCTGTCAGCTTGGCTGTTACTTCGCCGCCGTTGACCCTGATGCCATAGGCTTTGGCGTCGCCGCCGTCAGAGCCCTTAGTTTTTCTCGGCAGGCAGTTCATCAATACTAGTATATCGTGCTTCATTGCTTACCAGCACCTTAATTCCACCACCTGTAAAATTAACAGTACCGCTGTCGACCTGCAAACCTGTTGCCGTGGCGCCATTATGTTTAGCAGCTTCTATATCTACCTTGTTACCAAAGCTATTATCATTATATTTTGTTTGAGCGCTCACAGTGATATCAGCCGCCGTGATGGTCAAATCGTGCTTGACCTCCAGTCCGTAAGCCGCTGCCGCACCAGCACTCACCCGCAACGCCTGATAGGCGCTGCCGTTACTACCACCGGTAGCATTTACTGTAATATTGCCTGTGGTAATACTGCTCAG
>ENA-OQEB01000757-OQEB01000757.1-human-gut-metagenome-genome-assembly--contig:-NODE-757-length-12814-cov-4.893198_pt1 | contig 12814 bp, 17 predicted proteins | sample MGYA00242787_ERZ504619 | MGnify/ENA primary metagenome ERZ504619 (study PRJEB26092, sample SAMD00036317) | human gut metagenome | host: Homo sapiens | study: EMG produced TPA metagenomics assembly of... | reverse complement strand
GTTAAAGCGATCGCCGATCATCACGGCATCGTCGGCCGCCGCACCCAGAGCCGCCAGGGCATCGCGGACCGAATCGGCCTTGGTCTCGCGCCCCTGCGGCGGATTCATGCCAATCACCGCCTCAAACTGAGAAAGCCCGAGCTCACGCACCATGTCGATGCACTTTGCCTCCATGCGCGACGTTGCCACAGCCATACGCTTGCCCTGGGCGGTCAACCCATCCAGCAGCTCGGGAATCCCATCGAACACGGGGTACTCTTCCGGTCCCAGTTCATCAAAAAAGGCGCGGTACTCATCGGCCACAACCAGCGACTCCTCGCGGGAAAAGCCGTAAAAGTCGTGAAAGCTCTTCCACAGGGGTGGCCCGATCATGCGGCGCAGGTCACCCATCTGCGCCTCAGAAAGCCCGCGCGCAGCCAGCGTCTTGCGCGTCGAGGTCATCACCGCCCGGCCCGTATCTGCCACCGTGCCGTCAAAATCGAACAGCACGACCGGCCGTCTGCATATCTCCAACGCCTCCATCGGCATTCCTCTTCCCCAGTTGACGATTTCCACACCGACACTTCAAACTGTTGACTATTCAACAATTGAACCTAGTAATGTGGAACGACTCTACTATACTTGTCGCACTTTGCTCTCAGAAGGCGGCGCGCAAGCGCCCCAATGAAAGGTGCAATTATGTCTTTTGCCATCATAACCGACTCCACGTCGGACATCTCCCCCGCCCGCGCCCAAGAGCTCGGCATTTACGTGATTCCGCTGCATGTGATTATCGAGGGCGAGGACCTGCTCGACCAGGTGCAAATTACCGCCCAGGAGTACGTCGCGCGCATGGCCGGCACCGAGCAGCTGCCGCACACCTCGCAGCCGAGCGCCGGCGAGTTCAAGGCACTCTTTGACCGCGTGCGCGCCGACGGCCACGACAGCGCCATCTTTATCTCGCTATGCAGCGAGTGGTCTGCCTGCTATGCCAACGCCAGCCTGACGGCCGATACCCACGAGCTCGACGTGCGCTGCATCGACTCGCGCACCGGCTCGGGCGCCGAGGGCCTGCTGGTGGAGTACGCGCTGGCCATGCGCGAGGACGGCCGCAGCCTGGACGAGACCGAGGCGCAGATCCGCGCGACGCTGCCCGACGCCCACCTGCTGCTGATTCCCCGCACGCTCGAGAATCTCGTTAAGAACGGCCGCGCGCCCAAGCTCGCCGGCCAGCTCACGCAAATGCTCAACATTCGCCTGGCCGTTTCGCCGGAGTGGAAATCGGGCGAGATCAAGCCATCAAGAAGGGCCGCGGCGCCAAGCGCATCGTTGCCAACACCATGGCCGATTGCCTCGCATTCTTGGCCGAGCATCCGGGCTCCAGCGTGCGCGTGCTCACGACCGGCGCCGCCGAGGAGCAGGAGCTCGTCAGCCAAGCGCTCGCAGGCCAAGACTATGTAGACGCCGGCACCGGCCCCATCGGCTGCACCATCGCCACCCACGTAGGCGTCGACGCCATCGCCATCAGCTACTGCCCGCGCTACCAGCCAACTCGCTAGGGACGTCCACATCAGTTGCAGTGAAATAGGGACTGTTTTTGGCTTATCGGCCGCAAATCAATCCCTATTCCACCGCAACTTAGAAATCGGCGATCAGCCAGCGGACCCTGAAAAAGCTCCTGATGAGTGCCCATTCGCACCAGCCTGATCACTGGGTTAGTCTTATGGGGCAGATATAGAACGACCACATCGACCAAGCCATCGGATAGGTGGAAATCGATGTGGCCGTTGTAATTGCCGCCCGGGTTTGAGAGCTCGTGGGCGCCGTACTCCGCCGGAAGCGACCCATGAGCCACAAGCTCTGCAACCGCCGCTTTAAACTCACTCTTTAGCTGCGGATGCATGCGCATCGTTCGTTTGTAGTCCGCCTTAAATTGAGCCTCGACTTTGATCTCGAACATCGCTATTCCTCATCGAGGAACGACATAAGCTCATCAGCGTCGTTGAATGACGGGCTATCGTCCGACAAAATCCCCAACTCATGAGCTCGGCGATTACCATGCACGCCTCGTCGCCTCGTTGGGCACTTCCGCCCTTCCTACAATCTCAAAAGGAATCTTTCGCTGATTTACAAGCTGCCGAACGGCAAGATTGAGATAGGAATTGAGGCTGAGGCCGACCGAATCCAAGAACTCAGTCGCCTGCTCCTTGAGCCCCTCTTCGATGCGAACCGTCGTAGGCTTAACCGTTGCAGTAGACATACGCGACCTCCTCGCCCTCGTCTTTTGCATCAGTATACCCAATATAAATGGCAAACTGACGTTAGAAAGCATCAGAGTGCCATACATATTCATATCGCGGTGGGCACGATTGCCCTACATCAGCCCACTCAGGCAATGTCGACGGCTTCGTTGAGTCGTCGGTGATGTGTACGAGCTCGGGATCGAGCGGGCTGATCATACCGGCATCCATCACCGGGCCGTTGAGCCAGTCGAACAGGCCCTGCCAGTACTCGCTGCCTACCAGCACGAGCGGCATGCGCTTGACCTTGTGCGTCTGCACCAGCGTGAGCACCTCGAACATCTCGTCGAGCGTGCCAAAACCTCCGGGAAACACGATGGCGCCCGAACTGTATTTGACGAACATGGTCTTGCGCACAAAGAAGTAACGGAAGTCCATGCCGAGGTTCACGTATTTGTTGAGCCCGTGCTCGTGCGGAAGCTCGATACCCAAGCCGACCGACTTGCCGTTGACACTCGCCGCTCCCCTGTTGGCCGCTTCCATGATGCCAGGGCCGCCGCCGGTGATAACCGCCACGCCGCGCTGGGCGATCTTGCGGCCGACCGTGCGCGCCGCCTTGTAGAGCGGATCGGTCTTAGGCGTGCGGGCACTGCCGAAGATGGTCACTGCGGGGCCAAGCTCGGCAAGCGCGCCAAAGCCATCGACAAACTCTGCCTGAATGCGCAGCACGCGCCAGGGGTCGGCGTGCAACCAGTCGGTCGAATCCTCGGGCGCCAGCAGGTTGGCGTAGGTGTTGTCCTTAGGAATCATAGGGCCGCGCATGACCACGGGGCCACGGCGGTACGTCTCGTCGTAGGCGGGCTCGCCCTCGACGTTCTCATTCTTAATCATGGGTACTCCTATCGAAAACAGAAACGGGCGGGGTCGACGCCATGCGCCAAACACCCGCCCGAACATCAACTATTCGGTATGGTACCCACGATGCATCAAGTGCTTGCAAGGCATCGGTCAGCGGTCACGCAGACCGTGCTGGCGAACGCGACGACCGATCACCGCTTGACCTTTGCCGTTGCCCACGCCCCGCAAGCGTCCGCACCGTCCTTAGTAGTCCACCGCCGCAGGGCTGTTCATCCAGTCGCTCACAAACGCGCCGTAGCGGCCCTCGATAATGGCCTGGCGGGCACGCTGCATAAGGTTGAGCAGGTAGTAAATGTTGTGCATCGACAGCAGAATACCGCCGAGCATCTCCTTCTGCGTGACCATGTGGCGGATGAGCGCGCGGCTGTAGCCGCCCGTGCACACCGGGCAGGTGCAGGTGGGGTCGATGGGGCCGTCGTCGTGCGCAAAGCGCGCGTTGCGGAAGTTAAGGCGACCTTCACTGGAGAACGCCGTGCCCATGCGACCGGTGCGCGTCGGCAGCACGCAGTCGAACATGTCGATGCCCACGCCAACGCCGCGCACGAGCGTGGTAGGGTTGCCGACGCCCATGAGGTAGCGCGGCTTGTGCTTAGGCATGTACTCGGAAACCAGCGGCGCCAGCGTCTCGAACATGGTCTCGTGGTCCTCGCCCACCGAGTAGCCGCCGATGCCGTAACCGGGGAAGTCGCCGCACTCCTCCAGGTGGCGCAGCGACCGCAGGCGCAGATCAAGATGCATGCCACCCTGGACGATGCCAAAGAGCGCCTGGTCATCGCGGGTGTGGGCCTTATAGCAGCGCTCGGCCCACATACTCGACAGCTCCACGGCGCGCTCAACGTAGGCACGCGTGGCAGGATAGCCAGGGCATTGGTCGAGCTGCATGCAAATGTCGGAGCCGAGCTTCATGGCGATTTCCATGTTGTCCTCGGGCGTCCAGAACACGTGGCGACCGTCGTAATCGTTGACGATAAAGCGCACGCCCTCGTCGGTGAGCTTGACGGCGTCGTTGTGGCTGAAGACCTGGAAACCGCCCGAGTCGGTAAGAATGGGGCCATGCCAGTTCATAAACTTATGCAGTCCGCCCAGCTCGGCGATGGTGTCCTCGCCGGGACGCATGGACAGGTGGTAGGTGTTGGCGAGCACGATCTGCGCACCGAGCTGCTTGACGGTCTCGGTGGGGATGCCCTTGACGTTTGCCTTGGTGCCCACGGGCATAAAGATCGGCGTCTCGATGTCACCGTGCGGGGTGTGCAGTACGCCGGCACGCGCATGCGTCGTCGGGTCTTCGGCGATCAGGTCGAATTTAAAAAGGCTCTGGTCCATAAACTGGAACTCCTTGGTTGCGGTTCATACGCAAACCATTATACGGGCAACCCGCAAGAAGCACCGACTCGACAGAAACTGGCGCAAAGGGGTCATAGTCATTAGGGACGTTCTTAAACGACTAGTCGTCGGGGACAGTCTTCAGCGCCATCTTACAAAGGAGTGTCCCAATCTGCCGGCACTCAGGGACTGTCCCCAAGCGCCGGCAAGAGTGTCCCCTTCGACTAGTCATTTAAGAACGTCCCCAACGACTACATCAACAAAGGCAACGCCGATGCTCTGGCAACGTCAGCGAGCGGTCGCCAGGGCGAACAAATTGGCATGAAAAGAGGGCGGCATAGACCTTCTGTCATGCCGCCCTCTTTGAATGACAAGTTGTCGCCCTGGTGACCGCGCAGCGTCAACTGGTTACGCGGTTCGTAGAACCGCGTAACTGTTAGGGCCGCTGGCCCATGCCGCCCTCGAGGGTGACGGTCTCGCCGTTCATATACTTAAAGTCGGGGCCGCAAAGCTGAACGACCACACGGCCGATTTCCTTCTCGACATCGCCGTAATGGCCCGCCGGCGGCATGTGAACGTTGGCCTTGAACGCCTCGGGATAGGCATCCTGGAAGTTCTCGAGCGCAGCAGTCCAGGCAAGCGGGCACACGATGTTGACGTTGATGCCGTCCTTGCCCCACTCGTTGGCGGCGACGCGGGTCAGGCCGCGGATGCCCTCCTTGGCGGCAGCATAGCTGCACTGGCCGTAGTTGCCAAACAGGCCGGCGCCCGAGGCAAAGTTGACCACGGAACCCTTGGTCTCCTTCAGGTGCGGATAGGCCTTCTGCATGTACAGGTAGGTGCATACAGGCCAGAGTAAATGGCCAGGTTAAACTGGTCCATAGTGTGGTCGGCGATGGTCACACCCGAGGCGCTGGCCTGAGCGTTGTTGACGACGGCGTCGATGCGACCGAACTCCTCAATCGCCTTGTCGATAACGTTCTGCACGACGGCCTCGTTGTCCTGACCAGCCGAGACATCGGCCTGAACAGGCAGAACCTTGACGCCGTACTCGGCCTCAAGAGACTCCTTGGCGGCCTCGAGCTTGGCGACGTTGCGGCCGGTGATGACGAGGTTTGCACCCTCCTTGGCAAAAGCGATATCGATGCCGTAGCCGATGGAGCCAGCGGAACCGTCCTTAAGCGTGGCCTTGCCGCCGCCGGTGACGATCACGGTCTTACCAGTGAAAAGTCCCATACGAAGTCCTTTCAAATCGCGGCGGGCGCACCCGCCGACTGCGCGCATCCAAATAAACGCGTCAAAAGCTGAAATGCAACTTTAGCTTCTTTAAGTGAAATATAAAGCCCATGGCAGGCGAACGGCATAACGTCTTTCGGCGAAGGGATTGTCAAGTACAAACTGGATAAAGTGGCCGAGTTTTTGCTATCGACGCGAGCCATCGAACACGTTTTGAAACTTTGCTGCGGCGCGCGGGATGTCGGCGCGAGACTTTATCATAGGGTGACAAACAACGATGAGGAGCACATGCCTATGACAGACGAGCTGGACCCCCAGACTCAACAGCATATTGATGATTCCGCAGACACCATTGACGACTGCGATACTTCTACCAGCAGCGATGGCGGCATTGATGCCGCTGTCGAGGAGCTCCTGCCGCCGCAGACGAGGCCGCAGACGCAAATGTCGCCGCAGAGCAAGACAAAGTAGAGCAGCTAGAACAGCGGGACCCGAGCGATGCTGAGCCAAGGCTGAGAACGCTCCGCAACCAGCGGGCCCCATCGAGGTGTCTTCGGAAGAAGAGCTCGACGCCGTCATGGACTCCATGATGGATGCCGTCAAAGCGATGAAGGACGCTGTCGCCGATGCCGATGTCGACGCCGAGGAAGAGGAAGCCGCCGAGGCTGCCTCGACGTTTGTGCCCGGCGAGACCCCGGTTGCCGACCAGGGCAGCACCATGCCCTCGTTCCTGCAACTCGAGCACCCCACGATCGGCGCCGACGCGGTCGACCCGCATGCAGCGGGCTTTTCCGTGATTGAAGGCGGCACCGGCAATATCGCCGCGCCGCAGACTGCCGATACGAATGCCGCCGAGGCCGCGCGCCCGACCACCTCGCATGCTTCCGCCACGAGTCGCGACCTGGGGAGCGCCGTCTCAAACACCGCTAACGCCGTGGGCACTTTTATCGCCCAGGGCGCGTCGGCCATGCGCGAGATGAACGCCGCCAAGAAAGCACTCGCCGATGCCCGCGCCCATTTAGCCGAGCTTGAGCAGCGCATCGCCGACCAGGCAGAGGAACTCGAGACGCGCCAGGACATCGCAGGCCGCTACGGTCAGATCATCGCCGATCAACGCCAGGCGATTGCCGCGGCACAAAAGACCGCTGCGGCAGCTGAAATAAACCGCGACGCCCACGCCGCCAAAGCGACTGAGCTCAAGGGCCAGCTCGAGCAAATGAAGGCAGAGGACGATGCGACCGAGCTCCGCCTGAAGCTGCACTCGACGCCGTGGAAGCCCGCGAGGCGAGCTCGCGCGAGACCGGCAATCGCCTCGTTCGTCGCCTTGAGGATTCCAAGCGCATCCGCGACAAAGTGAAGGCCGAGCGCGATGCCGGTATCGCCGCCGCACGACAAACTGCCGATGCTACGCGCGCACAGCTCGAGACCTTGCGTCGCGAGTATGCCGAGCTGCAGCGCAACCCTTCGGCAAATCCCGCCAATTACACCGTGCGCACCAGCGAGTTGTCTATGCAAATCTCCGACGCTGCCGACGCCCTCCGCAAGGCCGAGGAAGATATTCCGCGCGTGACCGCCGATCTTGAGCATTCACTCGCCGCCGCCGAGCAGGCCGTCGAGCAGGCACAGGCCCCCATCGCCGACGCTAAACGAGCGCACCAGGCCGTAACGGCTGAGGCAGATGCCGCGCGCGACGAGTTGCAGTCCGCAAAAACTGCCGCCGCGACGCGCCAGCGCGAGCTGCGCGAAAAGATCGCCACACAGGACAAGGCACGCCGCGAGCAAGAGCAGGCCATCGCAACGCCCGGCAGATGCCGCGCATGCGCAGTCGATTATCGAGCAGGCGACCGAGGTGCACGACCATCCCGAGATCACCGAATCGCTCGCCGGGTCCTTGGCACGCGACAAGGCCGAGCATACCGAGACCGAGCGCGAAGTTGCCCAACTCGAAGCCGCCGAAGACGACGTGCGCAAGCGAACCCGCGACTCACGCATCAAATTCACCGGAGCCATCGCCTGCATCATCGCCGCAATCCTGGTGATCATCGCAATCTGGCTGTTCATGAGCAAGTAAGCCGGTTGCCAAAAAACGCCCCAACGCAGTTGCGGTGAGATAGTTCCTATTTAGCCTTCAAAAAGGCCAATTCAAGAACTATCTCACCGCAACTTATCTAGATTGATGCAAGGTAGTCGTTGGGGACGTTCTTAAACGACTAGTCGAACAAGAACGTCCCCAACGACTAGTCAAGTGCCAAGCGCCGCAAGAGTGTCCCCTTTGACTAGTCATTTAAGAACGTCCCCAATGACTACCACCAAGTGCCAAGTGAACCACGGCAACGCCAATGTTTTGGCGAAGTCAGCGAAAACGCCCCTAAGCGAGCAAGGTGACGTGAAAGAGGAGGGCATTGACCTTCTGGTCATGCCCGACGATTGAACGTCAGATTGCCGCTTAGGGGCGTTTGCAGCGTCGAGCCGTTACGCGGTTCGTAGAACCGCGTAACTAACAAATGAGCATCGCGTCGCCAAAGCTGAAGAAGCGGTAGCGCTCCTCGATGGCGGCAGCGTAGGCATCCATGATCTGGTCGCGGGAGGCAAGCGCGCTCACGAGCATCATGAGCGTAGAGCGCGGCACGTGGAAGTTCGTGATCAGCGCGTCGACCACGTGATAGGTCGAGCCAGGCATGAGGTAGAGCTGCGTCGTAGCGTTCTCGCGCACCACGATGTCACCGCGGCCGAGCGTATCGGCCCCGTCCTCACGCCCCTCAAAATAGCGCGCCGTCACGGCGGATCGGACACCGGCGCATCGGCGTCAAACGCGCTCTCGAGCGAGCGCACCGCCGTGGTACCGACAGCGATCACACGATGGCCCTCGGCCTTCGCCTTATGCACGGCGTCGACAACTTCCTGCGACACGTGGTAGCGCTCGGTGTGCATCACATGCTGCGTAGGGTCGTCCTCCTCCACCAGGCGGAAAGTATCGATGCCCACCTCGAGCTCGACGGCGGCAAACTTCGCGCCCTTGGCCTCGATAGCGGCCATAAGCTCGGGGGTAAAGTGCAGACCCGCCGTAGGAGCAGCAGCCGAGTGCTCCTCCTTCATGGCGTAGACGGTCTGGTACTTCTCGGGATCGCCCTCGTAATCGGTAATGTAGGGCGGCAGCGGCACGTGGCCGGCAGCATGGATGGCCTCGTCAAGCGTGCGCGGCTCGCCGGCGGCATTGCAACCGGCCGCTCAAACGCACCAGCGCCGCCGCGACTATCGGTGACAAAGTCGACGACCTCGGCCGTCAGCACCACGGGAGCCCCCTCGGCGCATGAGCGCCACCGGCGCGATACTCAATCTGAGCACCGGGCTTCAGGCGCTTACCCGGCTTGACCAAGCACTCCCAAACATGGCCCAGCGGGTCAACATCCTCGCGGCGCTTGAGCAGCAGCGTCTCGACCACGCCGCCCGAGCCCGCCTTGCGACCGATCAGACGGGCCGGCATCACGCGCGTCTTGTTGATGACGAGCACATCGCCCGGCTCGATATAGTCGATGATGTCGCGGAAGATGCGGTGCTCAACGGTGCTCCGTGCTCCAGCGGCGTTCCCGCCTGGGAGCCCTTGCGATCCACCACCAGCAGACGGCAGGAGTCGCGCGGCTCGGCAGGAGCCTGGGCAATCAGTTCCTCGGGAAGGTTGTAGTCAAAATCATCGGTACGCATAGACACGTCGGATACTCCTTATATAGTTAAAGTCCGCTCTACATCCTAGCAGGCCGCCAGCCCAAAAGAACTACTTTTTGGCGGCTTTGCGCTCGTCGCGGATGCGGGCGCGGTCCATGGCCGCCTCGACGGCAGAGAAGCGGCAACCACAGTAGTTCTGCCGATACATGCCAAGCTCGCGCGAACGACGTGTCGCCTCGGGGTAATACGGGCGAAAATCGCGAATCACCGGAGTGAGACCGCGAGCGGCAGCCAAACGATCCAGCACATCATTGCAGGTTTCGAACAGCTGATACGGCGAAACGGCGAGCGTCGTGCCCACATATTCAAACCCGCGCTCCTGGGCACACGGCATGCCTCGGCCAGACGCAGGGCATAGCACGCACGACAGCGGCGGGGTCGATCGGCACCCAACGGGGCCACACCGGCCTCCCAGCGCTCGCGGTCCTCCCCCGCCTCGATAAGCTCGATGCCGCCGTCGGCACACCACCGGCGCAGCTCGTCCAGGCGGCGCTGCCATTCATCGCGCGGCTGAATATTGGGGTTGGTCCAGCAAATCGTGGGCTCAAACCCCTCCTCGCGCAGCAGACGAACCGGCTCAAGCGAGCATGGTGCACAGCACGCATGCAGCAGCAACGGCTTCATCAACATCTCCTCCCCCACAATGATTTCTGGGACGATTAAATCATTGCGTACCTAATGATTTTTTAATCCCCGTCCCAGAAAAATCATCCCAAAAAGACTACCTTGCGAAAAAGCGCACGCCAAAGGACGTGTCCTCGCAGGCGACAATGCGGCGGTCGCGCAGAATGGTCCGCACGTAATACCAGTCGCCCACACAGCCCGACAAATGCAAGCCGGCCGCCAGATAGCACAGCAGCGGAAAGCCCGAGAACGCAAACCCCAGGCAAACGCCACCGTCAAGGCAACCGTCGGCGCTAGGCAAATGACCATGTACCGCCGGCGCGAATACACAATGCCCTCGGCGCAGGCATAAATCATGCAGGTTTCGAGATTTGCCCCAAAGGTCACCCGAGCACCGGCGGGCGCAAACAGCTTAAAGAACACCGCATGCACCAGCTCATGCACGGCAAATGACGCCGCCGAAACCGCAGCCAAGCCGACTATCCAGCCCAAGACCGTGGTCCAGCCGCCCGCGTCAGCCGCATCCAGGTCCGCGGGGCCACCCAGCAGCATAAACACCGGCACCAGGCACACGGCAAATGCGCCAAGCACGGCCATCCCCCACACAAAGCAGGCGTGCAGAAAATCCTCGTCCTCAAACGCATGTATGTTGGAAATCTCATTCATAGCATCTTAGGATAGCGCCCCTGCCACGTACCCGTCCGCATGTGCGATAATGTCGAACGATATGCACGAATTGATCACCGCGCCGCCGAGCCTCGCGCCCGGCCGTGCTCTCACCATATGCGAAGGAGTCCCATGGCATCCAAATACTCCATGAACGACCGTCCCAGCTGGCCTCGCCGCGCCATCGTTACCGCCGGCGAGCCCTACGGTAACAAGGGCCTTCACTTTGGCCACGTTGGCGGCGTCTTTGTCCCGGCCGACTTCTTCGCCCGCTTCCTGCGCGACCGTCTGGGCCGCGAGAACGTCATCTTCACCTCGGGCACCGACTGCTACGGCTCGCCCATCATGGAGAGCTACCGCAAGCTCAAGGAGAACGAGGGCTACGACAAGTCCATTAGCGAGTACGTCGAGTCCAACCACTCCCGCCAGGCCGCGACCCTCAACAACTACAACATCAGCTGCGATATCTATGGCGGCTCGGGCCTTGAGCCGGCGGCCCAGATCCACAACGAGGTGACCGCGAGATTATCGAGCGTCTGCACGAGCAGGGCACCATCTCCAAGCGCTCCACGCTGCAGTTCTACGATGCCAAGCCGGCACGTTCCTCAACGGTCGCCAGGTCATCGGCCGCTGCCCCATCCAAGGTTGCAAGTCCGAGAAGGCTTACGCCGACGAGTGTGACCTGGGACACCAGTTTGAGCCCGAGGAGCTCATCGCGCCCAAGAGCCAGCTCACCGGCGAGGTGCCCGAGCTGCGCCCGGTCGACAACCTCTACTTCGACCTGCCGGCCTACCTCGACTTTATGAAGACCTACACCGCCAAGCTCGCCCAGAACCCGCAGGTTCGTTCCGTGGTCTCCAAGACCATGGAGGAGTGGCTGCTGCCGGCCCAGCTCTATATCCAAAACAAGTTCCGCGAGGCCTTCGATGCCGTCGAGGACCAGCTGCCCGAGCACACCGTGCTGGAGCCCGAGGGAAACAAGAGCAGCTTTACCGTCACCTTCCCCAGCTGGAAGGAGCGCGACGACGCCCACGCGGTGCTCGCCAACGGCGGCGTGCGCTTCCGCAGCGGCAAAGCGCTCGTGCCTTTCCGCATCACCGGCAACATCGACTGGGGCGTTCCGGTGCCCCAGGTCGACGGCGTTTCCGACGTCACCTGCTGGTGCTGGCCAGAGAGCCTGTGGGCGCCCATCAGCTATACGCGTACCGTGCTCGCGCGCGATGCCAAGCGCCGGCGTGACCGAGGGCGTCGCCGCCCAGGATGCCGCCCTCATGGGCGAGCCCGCCGCCGATTCCACGCAGGTCCCCGCGCCCACCTACCAGCACAGCTCGCTCGACTGGCGCGACTGGTGGTGCTCTGACGACGCTCAGATCTACCAGTTCATCGGTCAGGACAACATCTACTTCTACTGCATCGCGCAGACCGCCATGTGGGAGGCCCTGGTTGGGACCTTACGCAGAGCACCGTCAGCGCCTGCTATCACCTGCTCTACATGGGCAAAAAGGCCAGCTCGTCCTCGCAGACGCCTCCCCCGCCGGCAGACGACCTGCTCAACCACTACACCTGCGAGCAGATGCGCGCGCATTGGCTGTCGCTCGGCCTGTCCGAAAAGCCGGTGAGCTTTAGTCCCAAGGCATACGACACGCGCGTGACCGGCAAGGACAAGGACGGCAACGAGGTACGTGCCTGCGACGACAAGCGCGTCATCGATCCGGCCCTTAAGGAGAGCGCCCTTTTGACCGGCGTCTTCAACCGCCTGGCCCGCAGCTGCTTCTACGGCGTCGCCGTCAAGGAAGGCGACGAGAGCCCCTATCGCAACGGTTGCATCCCCGCCGGTGCCGCCTCCGCCACCGTGGTCGAAGCCGCCGAGCAGGCAGCTCTCACCTTTGAGCAGGCCATGTACAAGTTCGAGACGCACCGCGCGCTCGCCGTGTGCGACGACTACCTGCGTGCCGCCAACAAGCGCTGGAGCGACGCCTCCAAGGCCGCCAACAAGCTCGAGGGCGAGCCGGCAAACGCCGCCATGACGCAGGCCCTCGTCGACGCCTTTACCGAGCTGCGCGTGGCGACGGTGCTCATGCACGGCATCGTCCCTGCCGGCTGCG
>ENA-OQEB01000756-OQEB01000756.1-human-gut-metagenome-genome-assembly--contig:-NODE-756-length-12818-cov-2.099756_pt1 | contig 12818 bp, 19 predicted proteins | sample MGYA00242787_ERZ504619 | MGnify/ENA primary metagenome ERZ504619 (study PRJEB26092, sample SAMD00036317) | human gut metagenome | host: Homo sapiens | study: EMG produced TPA metagenomics assembly of... | reverse complement strand
GCCATTTAACTGGCCAAGGATTTTAAGTCCCTTCGTGTCTTACCAATTCCACCATTGCGGCATGGTAAACGTTAAGAGTTAGAGCGGAAAACGGGACTCGGACCCGCGACCCCGACCTTGGCAAGGTCGTGCTCTACCAACTGAGCTATTTCCGCATAATTGCGAGTGCAAAGGTACAGTTATTTCTTCGTATCACCAAAGGTTTTACATTTTTTAAATAAAAATGAGCGCAAATTCTTCCCTTTTTCCTCTAATTGCCTACAGAAAGTATGCATCCGATGCCTGCATAAGACACTCTATAGCGCATCAGAGCCTTGTCACCCTTGCCTTGCCCGCCCTCTGTTATCGTGCCATTTTCCAACGAATAAGTACGATGGCATTTGGAGCAAATAACATACTGGCGATTTCCCGTCCAAGCCAAAGGATAGTTGGTTCCAGCATACTGAAGGATGCAATTAGGCACTGGCGATCCCAAGCCACAGGTCCATTGAAGTTGGACAAACCGAGAATAAAACCATTGTTCAGCGGATTCTTCGCATCACTGCCTGCTCGAGATAGGAATAATTGGCATAATTTTCCTTAGCCGTGGAGAGCGTATAATCATCCGTCTGATTCTTGCCATCATTCAGGTAGAATAGATGTGCCAAGCCCCATTCTTCTTCTGCGCACTAACCATTGTATAGACTCCAGCTCCATTGAGTGCTGTCTCTATACTTGTACCAGGATGCAACTCGGTGCGGAAGACAAACTGGCAAGGATACTGTGTACTGATGCTATTCTCCGCACCACAAGAAGAGAAAAAGAGCATGATGACCACCATCATGACCATCATGCTCTTCACCTTATTATATATATAAGAATCTTTCATTGTATATATTCTATCATTATATATAAGAATACCTTATACTAATAGTTTACTTACTTCAAGAGATTCTTCTCGGCATTCTCCATGCGCTCAAAGTGGAACTCGGAAAGAGTTTTCTCCATCAACGCCTGAATCTGGTCATTGCAGAGATTGCCAATACTTCCTTCGTGGGTATGATGAATATCCTTGTTAGGCTTAAATTCGCCTGCCTCAATCTCCAAGCCCACCTTCTTGTAAGCATCGCGGAATGGCATTCCGTTAGTCGCAAGCTGGTTCACTTCCTCTACAGAGAACATAGGATCGTAACGAGGGTCATCGAGGATATGCTCATTGACCTCCATCTTATTGATGATGTAAGCCGCCATCTGAAGGCAGTCTTTCAACTCATCAAAGGCTGGAAGGAATACTTCCTTGATAATCTGAAGGTCACGGAAATAGCCCACAGGCAAGTTGTTCATGATGAGCATAACCTGCTGTGGCAGGCTCTGGAGCTTATTGCTCTTGGCGCGAATCAACTCGAATACGTCAGGGTTCTTCTTGTGAGGCATGATGCTGGAACCAGTGTACACTCCTTAGGCAACTTCACAAAACCGAAGTTCTGGCAGTTGAACATGCAGGCATCGAAAGCCATCTTTGCCAATGTACCAGCCACGGTAGCCATAGCGAATGCCACATTACGCTCCATCTTGCCACGTCCCATCTGTGCATAAACCACATTATAGTCCATGCTGTCAAAGCCCAGAAGCTCGGTAGTCATGGTGCGATTCAGAGGGAATGAACTGCCATAGCCAGCCGCACTACCCAGAGGGTTGCGATTGGTCATGCGATAAGCAGCCTGGAGAAAAAGCATATCATCGGCAAGGCTCTCGCATAAGCGCCAAACCACAAGCCGAATGATGAAGCATAGCCACCTGGAGATGTGTATAACCAGGCATCAATACATTCTTATACTGATTGCTCTTCTGAACCAACTCATCAAAGAGAATCTTCACTGCGTCCACTATCTCCTTCAACTCATGGCGAGTAAAGAGCTTGAGGTCTACCAAAACCTGGTCATTGCGAGAACGACCCGAGTGGATTTTCTTGCCCATATCACCCAACTTCTGGGTGAGCATCAGTCTACTTGGGAATGTACATCCTCTACACCCTCCTCGATAACAAACTCGCCCTTATCGGCGATGGCATAGATATTCTTGAGTTCGGCAAGGAGTTGAGTCAACTCATCTTTCTCCAAGAGCCTATGCTCTGGAGCATAGTGATATGAGCCATACTGCCCAATACATCATACTTGGCAAGATAGAGATCCAATTCACGATCACGTCCCACGGTGAAGCGCTCGATTTCCTTGTTTACTTCAAAGTTCTTTTCCCAAAGTTTATGTGCCATTATTAATTCTTAATTATTAAATCTTAATTAATTCTAGTCCTGATATGGCACCATCGCCAAAGCATCAGCCACCTTTTTCGATGCCTTCCTGCAAAGGTTTCTTCACCATACCCTTGATAAACATATTGAGCTCAGCCTTGATGGTAAGCTTCATCTTGCATGAGAATTCTCCTGTAGGGAGCAGCTGTATCCAGAAATTGAATGGGATAGGGCTGTTCTCGGTCTCAAACTTGATTGTCTTAGGGACTCACGGTCGATGATGCGCATCTTGACCTCACCCACCATAGGAGCAGAGATAGAGATGCTGTCAGAATCAAACTTCAGATCCTTGATCTTCTCCATCTCCTTGCGCTTATCCTCAGGGATTTGGTCTTTTACCTGCTCATATCTGTCCTTGAGCATCTGCAGATTGTTGAGATCGCTCAAAGTATTGAAAACAGATTCCTGCTTGTGAGGAATCTGCTTGATATTACTTTCAAATGTACTTGTACTCATCTATTTATAGTCGGATAAATGGGTATTACTTCTTCCAGTTAGCTGGGTCCTTGCGCCACTCGTGAAGCAACTCTACATCGCTCTGAGCAATATAGCCAGTCTCCAGAGCCTCTTCCACTACGTGCTCATAGTCGGTCAGGGTAACGAGCTTCACGTTAGCATCGGCAAAAGCCTTCTCGGCGATAGGGAAACCGTATGTATAGCTAGCCACCATACCGATAATCTCATTGCCATTCTGGCGAAGAGCCTCCACAGCCTTGAGTGAGCTACCACCAGTAGAAATCAAGTCCTCTACCACTACCACCTTAGCCTTAGGATCGAGCTGACCCTCGATGAGGTTTTGCATACCATGATCCTTTGGTTTTGAACGAACATAAACGAAAGGCAAGTTCAATTCGTCGGCAACCAATGCTCCTGTGCGATGGCTCCAGTGGCAACACCAGCCACAGCATCAGCCTCTGGGAACTGCTCCAAGACAGCGTGTACCAACTCCAACTTCACATAGTTGCGGAGCTCTGGGAAGGAGAGTGTCTTGCGATTATCGCAATAGAATGGTGACTTCCAACCAGAAGCCCATGTAAATGGATCGTTAGGCTGCAACTTGATAGCCTTAACTTTCAACAACTTAGATGCAAATTCTTTCTTTAGTTTGTCCATAATCATATAAGGATTAAAATGTTATTTTATTTGCAAAGGTACAATTCTTTTTGCAGATTAAGGTACTATTGAGGGTTAAATTGTTTTAACTCTCTGTTAATCCTACAGTAAGCACGCTAAATTTTACGTTTTCTGCCTTCATCAGCTCCTCACAACAAGCCAAAATCGTAGCTCCAGTGGTGCAAACATCATCCACGATGAGCAGATGCTTGCCCTGCAAGTCAGCCTTGCCCGTAAGCCGGAATACTTGCTCCACATTCTCTCGACGCTGCCAACGATTCTTATGCGTCTGACTTTCCAGAAAAGATACTCGCTCCACGGCATCTTGCAAGATGGGGAGATGGCACACCTCAACTCAGCCTTCAGCTATCATAACACATTGGTTATAACCACGTTCCTCTATTCTCCTCTTGGCTAGAGGAATAGGAATGATGGCATCTATGCCTCAAAGAAATCCACTTGCTGGGCATACTTACCAAGCAGTCTGCCCAGAAATCGCCCCATATCGGGCTGCCCATTGTACTTAAGACTATAGATGGCTTGGGAGGAAGGAGTATGACTCTTGTAATAAAACAGCGCACAACTCCGCTCTATCGGCATCTGATGCCAAAACATCTTTGCCATATCATTTTCGGCAGGATTTTTCCAAGTATCAGTAAAGGGCAGGGCTGAGAGGCAAGAAACACAAATATGCTCCTCGCTACCCCGCAAGCGAGCACCACAAACAGCGCACTTTTCAGGGATTGCCATGTCTAAAATCCTTTGCAACAAGCTCTTACCCAACCACTTCATATACCTTTTATTCCATATCAAAGTCATCGTCCATACCCAGCTGGTCGATGCACTTGCGAATCAAGTCGATGCTATATCCCTGCCCATGCAAAACGAATAAGCTTCATCGAGCGCTCATAGTCGTTCTTAGCCTTGATGGTCTTATACTTATTCTTCAACAGCGGCAAGAGTGTCTCCATGTAGAGGTCGTCCTCTATCTCATCAAAGATAGGATCGGAAATATCCTTGGGGATGCGTTTCATCCACAGAGCTTGCTCCACTTTTCGGCGTCCCCACTTATTGTATTTTATCTTATCATTGATAAAGAAACGGGCAAACCGCTCATCATCAATGAATTTCTTCTGTGTCAAGAACTCCATGTTTCTAGCGATGGCATCCTCCGAGAGCTCCCACTTCTTCATCTTGTCCATCATCTCTTGCGAGCAATGTTCCGACTGGGTGCAGAGGGTGGTGAGCTTCAAGAGTGCTTGCTGCTCAGTCATGGGTCGTTTAGCCCTCTTGGGCTTATTGTAACTTTCATATTCCATCATTTTACTCCTTTTCCATTTTTAAGCATTTCATCATTCTCTTCTTGCCAAAAGCATCCACCTTGGTCTCTATCTTAGCGTAGCTAAACTCACTGAGCATCAGTCGCATTTTCTCTTCATAGATAGGATTGATCTCGAAATAAAGACATCCACCGGGCTTCAGGGCAAGAGCTGCATACTGGGCGATGGCTCGATAGAAGCGCAAGGGGTCGGCATCGGGCACGAAGAGAGCTATATCTGGCTCATAATCAAGTATATTCTTAGCCATGTCCTGTTTTTCCTTATCGCAGATATAGGGCGGATTGCTCACGATGACATCCCACTTGCCTTGCTCCTTCTCGGCATCTCTCATCAGCTGCAAGGCATCTCGATACTTGATGCTTACATTCTTGGCTCCCAATGCCTTAGCATTCCCCTGAGCTATGCGCATGGCATCTGCCGAAATGTCCCAGCCCTCTACTTCTGCATTCGGAATATCTAGCGCCAGGGTGATGGCGATGCATCCCGAACCCGTACAGATGTCTAGAATCTGCTTTCTTTGAGCCATCTCCGGGTTGGCATTGTCTGCTGCTTTGCCCTTGCTATCTGCCTCTATCCATTGGCAGAGTTCGGCAGTTTCGGGGCGAGGGATGAGTACGCCAGGCTCCACATGGAAGGTTCTGCCTGCAAAATCTGCTTCCCCCAGGATGTATTGTACAGGTTCGGCATGTTGCAGTCTTCCGATGATAGCCTCTAGCTTTCCCCCCTCATCTGTGGACAGTTCGTTAACTTTTCCACAGATGATGTCGGTCAGCGTCATACCATATTTCACATCAAGCACAGTGCGGACGATAGCTTGCGCTTCGCCAGCATCATATAGCGGGGTGAGTGATTGCCAAAGTTGTTGATACGTTTTCATCTACTATTGATTTGTGGACAAAGGTACACTTTTTTCTTGAAAACTTAATATAAAAAGGTGGAAAAGTTTGATAAATAACGAAAAAAGGTGCAAACGAATCATCTGCATGTTTTCGCTTGCACCTTCATACCATTAAGGTTATAGATCACAACCTTGCCATCCTGCTGAGCAGCCTCGATGTCAGAGATGCCAGTGGTTGGGTCATCATATACCAGCTTAGCTTCTCCCTCAGCGTATGTAATCTTGATGTAGATATCAAAATATCAGCTATTTTACCTTTTCGAGTGACATTTATTTGAGTTTTTGCTCCCATTTGGAGATATTTTATTACCTTTGTAATACAAAACAGATATGAACAATGGAACAAAATAAGATAGACGAAATGTATATGCGCCGCTGCCTGCAGTTGGCGAAGAATGGCAGACAGAATGCCAAACCTAACCCGATGGTGGGTGCCGTCATCGTGAGCGAAGATGGCAGAATCATTGGTGAGGGCTACCATGTGCGCTGCGGCGAGGGCCATGCCGAGGTGAATGCCTTTGCCTCTGTAAGGCCAGAGGATGAGCATCTGTTGCCGGGAGCCACCATCTATGTGAGCCTGGAGCCTGCTCCCATTATGGCAAGACTCCTCCTGCGCCGACTTGGTGATCAGGAAGGGAGTGCGCCGCTGCGTATGTGGCTGCGTGGACCCCTTTGCCCAGGTGCAAGGCCGTGGCATCAAGAAGATTCGCAAGGCTGGCATCGAGGTTACAGTGGGCGTACTGGAGCAGGAATGCCTGGAGCTGAACAAGCGATTCATCACTTACAATACCCACCATCGCCCCTACATCATCCTGAAATGGGCGCAAACTGCCAATGGCTTCTTGGACAATGAGGGCAAGGGAATGGCCATCTCCACCCCATTCACCAAGATGCTTTCCCATAAGTTGAGAGCAGAGAATGATGCCATCTTGGTGGGCAGAATCACTGACGAGAGGGATCACAGCCAGCTGAATGTGCGCCATTGGAGCGGAAAGGACCGATGCGCTTGGTCATCGACCGTCATCATCCATGCTTCGAGGGCTTGGATTTCAGCCAGGGCAATGAGGCTGTGTTGCAGCAAATCATGGAGCATCTATATAATAATAAGGTGCAATCCCTGATAGTGGAGGGTGGAGCCATCACCCATCAGTCATTCCTGGATGCCCAGCTCTGGGATGAAATCCGCATAGAGACTGCCACTAGCAAGTATGTGGGAAGCGGCACCCCTGCCCCTCACCTACCCCAGAACATTCGCCCCGTGAGCCACGAGGAGTATGATGGCAACGTGATAGATACATACGAACGTCAAGAAAACTAACCCCGAAAAGGGTAATCATAAATTTCAAAGTTCAATTTTCAAAGTTCAAAGTAAAAAAGGATGAGCAATAGATTTACATCGCGCCTCAGCGACAATGATGATTTCAAGAGAGACGAGTTGATTCGTAAGATAGAGCATGCCGTGGAGCACATGACGCTCTCCGAGCTGGAAGCCCTATCCTACGATATGTTTACCAAGGGATATATCCAGGATTACTAAAGAGGTGTCACCTTCACAGATAGAACTTGTACCAGTTCTATCTGTGAAGGTGACTCATCAAGTTTACAACAATAATTTTAATTACCCTCTACTTCTTTTAAAATGAAAGTTCAAAAAACATTTTTAGAAGAAAAAAACAAAAAAGTTTTGAATTTTACAAAAAAAACGCTACCTTTGTCCCCAATTAAGAACTTTTATATTTTAAATTATGAAGAGATTTAACATTATCCCTATTTCAAAGAGACTTGCAATGCCCCCAAAAACATTGCTTTTTATCTTTATGTTTGTTATTACTTCAGTAAAGGCATTTGGCTGGGAATACCCAAATGTGCAAATAACATCATTACCATATGAAGAAGGACTGGGAACAAAAGACAATCCTTATGTCATTAACAACGCACAACAACTTGCGGATTTAGCTTGGTATGTAAATCATGGCACTTCATATAGTGGGCAATACTTTGTCTTAGGTCAAGACATTGACTTAAATCCTGGATTTATATTTCAGAAAGATGGAACTATCATTGGCGAGGGAACACCAAAGCAATGGGTTCCAATAGGTACTTCTAATAATAATTTTAAAGCTAATTTTGACGGACAAGTTCATACGATTAAAGGATTATACCAAGATTCCCTTGTTTTAGATACTAAAACTTATGCTTGTATGGGGCTTTTCGGTAAAACATCTTGTGATACATTATGTAATATTAAATTCACAAACTCTCTACTTTCTATCAATGGCCAACAATTAGATGGAAACTTAAATGTCGGATTTCTAGCAGGAGAAATTGAATCAGGAGTTTTTTATGGATGCACTAACGATGCTTCCATTTATATTTCTAACTTAGGAGATAATACTAACCCCGTAATAGGAGGTATTGTTGGTAGTTGTTCTTCTTTACCATCAACAGATAGAACATGCAAAATATGGAATTGCACAAATTCCGGAAACATAAAGGTTACATCCACTTTGTCAATACCAAGATCACAAGTTGGTGGTATCTGCGGAGAATCATATGAGTTATCTCTAATGGAAAACTGCTCTAACTCTGGCGAAATTGTTAGCGACTATGATTGTGGAGGCATTATGTGTACAGCATGGAATCCTGCTTATTCAAAAGAAAACCCTTCAGCTTTAAGAAATCTTGTAAACACTGGTAATATTACCGGCACATACTCTATAGGTGGTATTATTGCAGGATCTAGTTCTGGTTCAAGTTTTGGTGTTGCAGAGAAATGCCTGAACAAAGGTATTATTACATCAACTGGATCTATCAGAGGCATGGTTGGTGGCTTGTTTGGACAATTGCTGACCCACTATATCAAAGATTGCCATAATGAAGGAAATGTATATGGTGGTAGCGGCATGGTAGACTATACATATGCTTTCGAAATTAACGATTGTTCAAATATCGGTAACATTGACAATGGTAGTGGACTAGTTGGCGGAGCTATGTATCTTACAAATGTGAGAAATTGCTACAACACAGGAAAAGTGACTGGAGGAACAGGATTAATCGGTGGTATTGCAGGTGATGGTACCGACCAAACTTTGTATATCGAAAAATGCTATAACAAAGGAAATGTAGAAGGTCGTGCTGGATTATTAGGAAGTTTTTCTCATTACGCAGTTTGTTTCAAAAATTGTTATAATGAAGGAGATATAAATTACATTTTTAAAAAACAAGATGAAAATAAATATGTAGCAGGATTAGTGCCCTATGGAGGTTATGGAGCTACCAAAGTGCAAATAGACAGTTGCTATAACTCTGGCAACATAACATGCAACGGTAAAGCTGCAGGATTGACAGGTAATCAGAATTCGGTAACTATAGCAATTCCTTTAATAAGGGTGATATTAAAGGAGCGGAATTTGCTGCTGGATTGTGTGAAAGGGGAGCTATAAAAATAACCAACTCTTATAATGAAGGAAATATACAAAGCGATGGTGACGCAGTAGGATTGACAGGTAATTTTGGATTTTCCACAGAAGTAGAATACAGAAAAATATTCAATTGTTATAATGCAGGAGAAATAAGGGGTGGAAAATCTGTTTGTGGAATAGCAAAGGAGGATTATCCTCAAAATATAAATATTACAAATGTTTTCAATTATGGCAAGTTGAATTTTGCTGAAAATTCCACGAATGCTGATTTATATGGCATTGCAAATTTTTATAACCCTATTGATAATGTCTTTTCCAATTGTTATTACCTGCAACAAGAAGGAATAGTTAACCTTACAAATGGCGTAGCAAAAACAGCAGAGGATTTTGCTTCAGGAAAGCTTTGCGTTTTGTTGAATGAGGGACAAAATCCTTCACCATGGGGACAAGAAGTAAATTCTGACTTATACCCAAAACTTAATGGAAAAGGAAATCCTATTATCTCTGGCATTAATCATATCTATAAGACAGAAAAATATAGCGACAATTTATACGATATGATGGGTAATGTTGTTGAAAGTCCAAGTTCCAAGGGAATATATATACGAAATGGACAAAAGATTGTTTTAGGAAAATAAATCGTAACAGTTCCTAGTTTTATAACTCGCAAAACTAGGAACTGCTATCACTGCAAAAAATAAGACTTTTATCATGAGCATCATATTAGACTGTGCTTAATTCCTTATACTTCTTTATAATCTATATAGTTTATTAGTAATAAAGGTTTTAGGAATGCCCCTGTTACTAAAAACTTTTTGCTAACTTTGCAGCATTATTAAATCTTCGTTACGTAAAATTCATAATGATGTAAATAACTATGGTACAGATAAATCCGTTTTTGATAGAGGGATATCTATCGCCAGAATACTTCTGCGACAGATTGATAGATACAGAGTTCTAATCACAGAACACCTCGTCCATCTGATAGCATAAGTTGGTGAATTGCTGGCAGAGATTGGGCGACCATTTCTTCATACCGAAGGCGGCTCTTTCTGCCATAAAATCATCATTATCCCACTCCTTGAAGTCTATATCCGAGAAGTAGCGGCGATACTCGCGCAGGGTATCGCCCGAAAAGGTATAGCGCTCATCGATGTCGCCAAACCACTCCCGGCTCATCATCTGATGGGCAAAGGCATTGAAATTCTGGGTATCTCGCAGCAAGTTGTGATGTTTCAGCACACACCATACACAGAACCAGTGTTCTTGCGCGTAACCATATCCACCATCTTCTTCATTCTCTCCCTCAGCTGCTCCATATCTATAGGAGTGCCATTCTGTACGGAGAAGAATACCTGATTATTCAGAGTGGGCACGATGCGCTCAGGATGATACAGCGTGTAAAGCTCCTCCTCGATGAGATGCCACTTGACGGTGGCAGACAACAGTTGCTTCAGTTCATCGGCTGTGAAGTCGATGTGAATGAGTTGGGCTCCCAGCTGTCGGATGTCGCTCACATAGCGGACAAAGGCGAGCTGCAAGTTTTGGGGCACCTCCTTGATGAGCTCCTTCCGGGCATCGAGCAGTTCATCTGCTGATAGCATCTTCACATTATTTATATATAGCAGCGTGGCAAAATATCGTTCTAGCTCCTCGGGGTACTCCTGCTGATATTGCTGCACACTCATTTCCATGAGTCGAGCCATCTGCTCCTCGCTCTTGGCAAGAGTGGTGAAGTGGCTCACTCGGCGAAAGTGAAGCCACAGATAACATGCCATGCTGTAGAGTTGGAAGAAATTCCAGAGCCTCTCCGCTGGTTTCACGCCCGGTATCTTGGTAGGCTTCAGTTTCTTGGTTACCAGTTTTTCTATCTCTTCTATATCCTTTACGTCCAATATCTTGCCATCCGTCAGGTCATCATTTTCCAGATAATCATTGAGCAGCGGGATGAGCTCGGTCATTTCTATCGGAGCCCATTTGGTGCGATTGCCCTCGATGTAATGTCCCGCCCTCGATTCCTTTACAATGCGAGCCATGAGGGCGTGAGATGGTTGCCCACCAGGATGTCTAGCTTGGAGCAGTGCTCCTCGTTGGCTTGCTTGCGCTGGTTGGCTATGTCGCTATGCTGCAAAGCGAGGTCTTGCACTGCCATGTGGCAGAGGCGGTTGGCCTTGGTGCAGAGCGAACGGATGTCGAATGTAAGTTCTTGTGGCTATAGTCATCCCACCCTTCCATCAATACATGGAGCATACGATAGAAGTTATTCAGTTGTCGGTCGAAGACTTCGTAACTGAGCGTGTTATCTTCTGGATCTGTCTTCATATCTGATTGTAGTTGTTATTTTTATGAATGATGCTGCAAAGATACACTTTTTTCTTGAAACTGCCTCACTTTCTCCTTCTTTTCTATTCTTCTGTTCCACATTCTTCTTTTCCCCATTCTTTTCCCCGCTCCCCCATCCCTTTTCCCTACTTTTCAGTAAAGCAGGGGTAACGGGCAGGGAAAAGTTGCAAAACCTTTTTATATTGATTATCTTTGCACCCAGAAAGAAAATCCCAGTATTTCTAGGTGAATTGAAGATTTAACCTTCACTCTTCACCTAAGCAACGCAAGTAGCTATAAAACAAAATGTTAGCGAGGTGAAGAGAGAATGCGGCTCTTCACCCACTCTTCACCTCTCTTCACCCTCCAAGGGGCAAGGCACAGATGCGGAGCCACTGAGCAGAAACATAGAATAATTTCTAATTAAAAATTCAACATAAGTATGAGTACAAATCTTTCAAATGCAAATCAGTCATCCATTGAGATGACAAGTATCGGATCAGCTATCTACCAGGTAGAGAGCTTCCTAGACGAGTTTTTCCGATTCCGCAGAAACATTGTAAGCGGCAAGTCGGAGTACATAGTAAACCCTGAGAATGAGGAGGATAAGCCTATTTGGAAGGTATTTACCTCCGAGCTTTCAACTCTATCGTGCGCAAGGCCAAGAAACTGGGCATTGGCGGCAAGAAGTCGCCACGCCAAGACATCGAGGAGTACATCCACTCGGAGGATATCCCAGAGTTCGACCCTATCAAGGAGTATCTGGAGCATCTGCCTAAGTGGGATGGGCAGAACCATGTGGCGGCTCTCTTCGGCAGAATACCGGGCATCACGAGCGAGCAACTGGGCTGGCTCTCCACCTGGCTTCGCTCCTCAGTGGCCCACTGGCTCCAGATGGACATGCTGCATGGCAATGAGGCAGTGCCGGTGCTCATCGGACAGCAGGGCTGCGGCAAGAGTACCTTCGGCGTGAGACTCTTGCCCCAGCAGCTGCGCAATACTTCTTGGATCATATCAACTTCGGCAACAAGTTTGATACCGAGATGGCGCTCACCCACAATCTCTATGTCAACATCGATGAGTTTGCCAACATGGCCCATCCCAGCAAGGCAAGCTCAAGCAGCTACTCTCCAAGGTCAAGGTGAATGGCCGCCCCATCTTCGGAAAGAGCCAGGACGACCGTCGCCGATATGCCTCCTTCCTAGCCACCACCAACGATGAGCATCCGCTCTGCGATGCCACGGGTAGCCGCCGCTTCATCTGCATTCAGATACCAGCCGGTGAATATATAGACAATGGCTCTGCCATCAATTATGACCAGCTCTATGCACAAGTAATGTATGAACTCAGGGATAATAATACCCCATATTGGTTTAGCAATGATGAGGTGGACCGCATACAGGAGAACAACCTGCCATTCTTCAAGACCGACG
>ENA-OQEB01000755-OQEB01000755.1-human-gut-metagenome-genome-assembly--contig:-NODE-755-length-12818-cov-3.409030_pt1 | contig 12818 bp, 19 predicted proteins | sample MGYA00242787_ERZ504619 | MGnify/ENA primary metagenome ERZ504619 (study PRJEB26092, sample SAMD00036317) | human gut metagenome | host: Homo sapiens | study: EMG produced TPA metagenomics assembly of... | reverse complement strand
TTTCCTTTTAAAATCCAATTTTAATTGCTTTAACTTTAAATTTCATTTGAAGTATTTAGTCATAAAAAAAACTGCACCTCCAAAAGTTGTTTTTTTGTCCAACTTTTTGGGGTGCAGTTCATTTTGAACTTTTTATGCTTCTTATTTTTAATATTAATGATTTAACGCATATGATTAATCATGCTAGCTAATCGACCAGCGCCAAAACCGTTGTCAATATTCATTACGGCAACGCCAGCAGCGCAACTATTTAACATAGAAAGCAATGCTGTTAACCCATGAAAGGAAGCACCATAACCTACGCTTGTAGGCACAGCAATTACTGGTTTATTGGCAAGACCACCAACAACACTAGCCAAAGCTCCTTCCATACCAGCAGCAACGATGATTACATTAGCCTTATCAATCAAATCTTTTTTACTGAGTAGACGATGAATACCTGCAACGCCTACATCAAAGCAATATTGTACTTTATTTCCCATCAGTTGAGCAGTAAGACCTGCTTCTTTAGCGACAGGTATGTCACTTGTACCAGCTGTCATAACGAGGATAAAACGTTTATCATCAATAGGCATATTATCTCTATCAACATAGATAATACGTGCAAATTCGTCATATTTTGCATCTTTTACTTTTGCTAGTACAGCTTGATAATTTTCTAAAGTAGCACGAGAGGCAATTATATTTTGCTCACTTTTTTGATAGAGGTGAGCGAAAATATCAGCTATTTGCTCATTAGTTTTACCTGCACAATAAATTACTTCAGGAAATCCTTGTCTTTTTGCTCGGTCATGGTCAATCTTGGCAAAACCAATGTCTTCAAAACCTTGATTATCTTGAAGTGATTGAAGCATAGTTTCGTCAGAGATATTTCCTTGTTTATAATCGTGAAGTAAATCTAATAATTGAGTAGTGTCCATATTTATTGTTTAACGGCCTTTTTTTTATTGCGTTTCCAGCGAATATAGTAAAAAGCGCAAGTGAGAACAAGAATAGCACTTACAACTAAACTTGCTTCATGACCTACAGCAAGCATAGTTTTCCAGTTTTCGCCAAGTATCATACCGATGTATAAGATGAACATGGTCCAAGGAAGGGAACCAATAAAAGTATAGATGATGAATTTCTTCATATTTACTTTGGCAAAACCTGCAGGTAAAGAGATAAATGTACGAACTACAGGGAGTAATCTACTGAAGAATACAGCTTTAATACCATATTTATCAAACCATTCTTGAGCAGTGTCTACATGAGATTTTTTCATGAAGAAATATTTACCATATTTATCTACAAAAGGTCTGCCACCTTTAGCACCGATATAATAAGTGATGATAGAACCTACCATACCACCAATCATACCAGCAACAGTAGCGTGGAAAAATTCCATTTTGCCAGCAAAGATGAGATATCCAGCAAAACCTAAGATTAATTCACTAGGAATTGGAATACAAGCATTTTCAAGCCCCATTAGTACAGCTACAGCAACATAGCCCCAAGTATCAATAAAACTCAAAAAGATTGTTGAAAATTGTTCCATTAAAAATTAGTCCTTTCTATTGTTAAATTATAAGATAATCCTTATATATATTATAACCGATAAAAATATTTAAGTTAATATAAATTTATGATATTCATAGCATGTAAAATGCCAACAACACCAAAGAGAATAAAGATTAATGAAGCAAATTTTTTGATGACTCTATCAGGTACATATTTATGAAGAGTAGCACCTAATAAAATGCCAAGTCCATCAGCAACGAGCATACCAAGAGTTGTACCTACTAAGATAGAAAGCATATCAGCACCGATTTGAGCAGATAATGCTACTGTAGCGAGTTGAGTTTTATCTCCCATTTCGGCAAGGAAAAAGGCGATAGCTACAGTCCAAAAGATGCTAAAACGATTTTTTTCAGCTTCATTACCAAGTTCATCATCTTTTAAAATCCAAAGACCAAAGACAATAAAAGCGATAGAAGCAACGAGTTCAACGATATCTTTAGGAATAAAAGAATGCAAATAAATACCAGCAGCGATTGCTACAAAGTGATTTAAAATAGTAGCAACTAAAATACCAAACATGACTTTCTTCCATGGATATTTTGTGGCAAAAGCCATAGCTAATAATTGAGTTTTGTCACCCATTTCGGCAAGAACCACCATGATAAACGCTGTTGAAAATGCAAACATAAGATTAAATCTCTCCTTAAAATAAATTAAATTTATTTGATAAAAGGGAATAAAAAGAGACTTCTAGTATAGACTGATACACTTAGTGTAACTAATCTATACCAAAAGTCTCACTATTGATGTAAAACATCAACGAATAAGCCAGATGAATTTCGTCGTTCATCAGTATGTTGACTTATTCTAAAAAGCTACTCCCTTTTAGCCAATACATTTACCAATAATACCATATACACACAATGGATATAATACACAAAAATAAATATTTTGGCAAGGTTTATTTATTTTTCATAGCAAAATATTCTCTGTCTAAAATTCCGAGAATGATTAAATTTTCATAAACACCATCAGTTAAAATTGTTTCACGAATAAGACCTTCACGGACAAGACCAGCTTTTTCATATACATGTAAAGCACGAGTATTGTGGTCTTTACAGTCAAGCCATGCTCTATGGAATTTTAAATCATCAAATGCCCAAGATTTTAACATTTCTAGTGTTTCTTGACCATAGCCTTTACCTTTTACATTTAAAATAATGCGAGTCCATTCGATTTCTTTAGATGGATTATCAAGACCTGCTATCATGAGAAAACCAACTTTTTCATGTGTGTCTAAAGTTTCGATAATTAGATGAGTAGCAGAAGGGGTATCTAAAGTTTGCATATGCACTTCGCGAGTATAAGGAATTACATATTTGGCATTTTCAGGAATGTATTCCACTTCCATAATATAGTCCATATCTTCAACTGTTGCTTGACGAAAACGTAATCTATTTCCTGTTTTTACGATTTTTTCCATATTAAAACCACCTTCATTATAATATTATAGATTTTATAATAAATTTTAGAAACTTATGGGAAAATTCCCTGACAGTTTAAGAAAAGTATAGTATACTTTTCTTAATATAACAAATAAGGAGGACAGCAGTATTGGCAACGATGTCTTTTGAACATTTATTAGATATTTTATTTGTACCAATTTGTATTCAAATAGGTGCCTTAATCGTAGGTTCATTTCTCAGTCGTTTAATTAATCGTTATTTACAAAGTAATGTAAATAGGGATTCATGGCAATATATTTTTGTCAATGCCTTAAAGGGATTACCGATTTCTTGGTGTTCCGGTGTTGGCTTATATTGGACGATAAATAGTTTATCTATACCAGAAACTATCAGCAGATTATTATCATATTTATTATTTGCAGTGATTATCTTTACTTTGACAAGAGTTATTGCAAGAACTTTATCTGGAATGATAGATTTTTATACTATGCGTTCCGACCAAAATATGCCAAAGACTTCATTATTAAATAATTTAATAAATATTTTAGTGTATTCTATGGGTGCACTCATTGTTTTACAATATTGTGGAATATCAGTAGCGCCAATTCTCACAGCTTTAGGGGTCGGCGGTATGGCAGTTGCCCTTGGTCTTCAAGATACGCTTGCTAATATTTTTGCTGGGCTGCATTTAATTTTATCAAAGCAACTTCGTTTAAATGATTATATTAAATTAAGTACAGGTGAAGAAGGTCGAGTATCTGATATTACATGGCGTTTTACCACACTTCAATCCGTTAGCAACAATGTAGTAGTTGTACCTAATCAAAGTATATCTAAGGCGATTATCACAAATTACAGTATGCCACTTCAAGATATAACAGTAAGTGTAGCTATTGGTGTAAGCTATGATAGTGATTTAGATAAAGTGGAAGCTGTTTGCATAAGGACAGCAAAGGAAATTTTATCTAAATTAGACCCAGAAGTTAAAGCAGAGCCGGTAGTTAGATTTAATTTGTTTGCGGACTCTAGTATTAATTTCAATGTGATAATGCATGTTAGTGAATTTACAAATCAATATATTGTTAAGCATGAATTTATAAAAGCGATTACAAAAGAATTTAGAAAAGAAAACATAGAAATACCATTCCCAGTAAGAACTATTATCAATAATAAAGAGTAAAATGGATATCAAAATAAATGAAAATTATCATAAAAATATTTTATAGTAATAATGAATAAAATAATTAGAGAATATTTCAGGAAAAGCTTTTTATTTTGTTAGAGATTTGGTAAGATATACTTGATTGAATACAAAATGCATGATTTTGGGATAAACATGGAGAAATTAAATTTAATGAAAGAATTTTTATCTGTTCAAGGTAGAAAATTATTAATACAGATTTCTATTTGTACTATTATTATTATTGGTATGTTTATAAATTATGATAAACTTTACTTGATAACAGGTGTATTTACAGGCTATTTATTAGCAGTTATATGCGCTTGGGTAATGGTATATAGAACGTGGAAGGCTGCTCATTTAACAGTAGGTAAAGCTAAAGGTCAGATGTGCTTAGTTTGATAACGAGGTTATTGATGATTTTTATTATACTAAGAGCTGCTATTTTGCAATCAGTGGAATTATTTTATGCAGTAGTAGGAGGTTTTTTCTTAGCTTTTATACTGTATATGATACATTTAATTATTTTTGTTTATCATAAGAATATGGAATAATATTTGCCTAGTGCAAATATTATCTACATAGAAACTGAAAAATATAATCTGTATTTTTCGGTAAAATATGAAATATATAGTAAAGAGAGGTGAGGACACTGTTACTTATGGACTGTATAAGCGGCAGTGGGGAAAATGCATGAAATTGGTGTGCGTGAAGTGGTCACTTTCGCAGGTATGCAATTCAATATTCAGACCTTAGAAATGACCTGGCTAGCAATGGCCATTGTAATACTGATTGCATTTTTAGCAACACGAAGTCTAAAGCTTGTTCCTTCAGGTTGGCAAAATGTAATTGAAATGGTTATTGTTTGGCTCAATGAGCAAATTGGTGTTACACTAGGTTCTCGTGGTCAATTAGTAGCACCATTTTTAATCACGCTATTTCTGTTCTTATTGATTTCAAACTGGATAGGACTTATTCCAACGCTTGCATCACCAACAAATGACTTAAATACAACTTAGGTCTAGCTTTATTGGTGATTGTAATGTTACATGTACTTGGCTTGTATATAAAGGTTTTAATTATATAAAACATTTTTTACCAGCCAGTAGCGCCATTTGTAATTATCAATTTGATTGAAGAAATAGCAAAGCCTATTACACTTGCTTTCCGTCTATTTGGTAATATTCTAGCAGGGGAAATTTTAATTATTATCTTGCTTTTATTAGTGCCAATATGGATGCCAGTACCTAGTGTTGTTTGGCTTGCATTTAGTTTATTTATCGGTGCAGTTCAGGCATTTATATTTACTATGTTATCTATGTCTTACTTAGCAAATGCTATGAAAGACGATGATCACCATTAATATTTGTTGATATATTTTAGTCAGCAGATATTGATATAAGATTATCTATGGTTGTAGGTAATCTTGAAAAATTAATTTAATTTATGTTTATCTTTAAGGAGGATTTATTTTTATGGAAAACGCAATTATGGTTATGGCAGCATTAATTGGTGCAGGTATTACAATGGGTCTTGCTTCTATCGGTGCAGGTATTGGTGATGGTCTTGTTACTTCTAAATTCATCGAAGGTATTGCTCGTCAGCCAGAAGCAAAAAACACTTTATTCATGAATACTCTTATCTCTGTAGGTTTAATCGAAGCTATGCCAATCATTGCAACAGTTATTGCATTGATCATGCTTTATGCTAACCCACTTATTAAATAATTTGGGTAAACATTTAAATTTTAGATGTTTAGGAACGCATAAGGGGGCAATAAATTGATTGATATCAATATGACGATTGTGGCTCAAATCCTTAACTTCCTTATTTTGGTACTTATTTTAAAATTTGTAGCATATAAGCCTGTTATGAAAATGCTTAAAGAACGCGAAGAAAAAATCGCAAGAAGCATTGATGCCGCAGAAGCAGATGAACAAAAGGCTAAAGAACTGCTCGCTGAATATAATAAGCAATTAGCTGATGCCCGTATAAAAGCACAGGAAATTGTAGATAAAGCAATGAAACGTGCTCAAGAAGAACGTGATGCTAGCGTTGCTGAAACAAGACGTGAAATTGAGCAGATGAGAAAAGCCGCAAAAGAAGATATTGCTAGAGAACGTGAACGTGCAGCAATGCAGTTACGTGGTGAAATGGTAGCTTTATCCATGCAAGCAGCTGGCAAAATTATCGCTGCTAATATGGATAATAAAACAAATGAAAAATTGGTTAGTGATTTCATTGACCAGTTGGATAAAGATAAAATGGGTGGATTGCCATGCTGAATTTACAGTTAGCAAAAAAATACGCTGTGGCAATGTTTGAATTAGCTCAGGAAGAAAATAAGCTTGTAGAATATGGTGAGCAATTAGCAGAAATTAGTACGCTTTTTAAAACTCAACCAGAATTAAAAGCTTTTATGAGTAATCCTCAAATTCAGCCATCAGCAAAAAAAGAACTGCTAAATAAAGTTTTTGGTAGCGATATTGAAAAATCAGTGCATAATTTTATGTTATTATTGATTGACAAACGTCGCATAGCATTAATTGAAGAGATAGTCGGTGAATATGAAGCTCTGTCTAATGAAGTTCGTAATATTGTAGTAGCACATGTTACTACAGCAGTTGCTATGGAAAAGCCACAAGAAAAAGCTTTAACTGCGAAATTAGAAGCTATTACCGGCAAGCATATTCAGCTAAAAACACATATTGATAAATCCATCATTGGTGGTGTCGTTGTAAAAATGGGCGACAAATTAATCGATGGTAGTGTAACTAGCAAAATTAAATCTTTAGGAAAGCAGTTAATGGCAAATTAAGTTATTTAAGTGGGGTGACAGAGTCGTTATGAAAATGAATCCAGAAGAAATAACAGCCATTATCAAGGATCAAATTAAAAATTATAATGTTGATTTAAATGTTGATGATGTAGGTACTGTTATTGAAATCGGTGATGGTATTGCACATATTCATGGCTTAGACAAAGCGATGTCAGGGGAACTGCTCGACTTTGGTAATGATATATATGGTATGGTCCTAAACCTTGAACAGGACAATGTCGGTGCCGTTTTATTAGGTGGCGACACAAAAATTAAAGAAGGAGATATCGTAAAACGTACTGGTAAAATCATGCAAGTACCTGTTGGGGAAAGTATGATTGGTCGTGTTGTTGACGCACTTGGTCGTCCAATTGATGGCAAAGGCCCTATTCATACAACACAGAGCCGTCCAATTGAATATCCAGCTCCTGGTATTGCTGATAGAAAATCAGTAAAAGAACCATTACAAACTGGTATTAAAGCAATTGATGCCTTAGTTCCAATTGGTCGTGGTCAGCGTGAACTTATCATCGGTGACCGTGGTACAGGTAAAACAGCTATTGCTGTAGATACAATCCTCAATCAGAAAGGTCAAAACTGTATTTGTATTTATGTAGCTATTGGTCAGAAAGCTTCTACAATCGCTCGTGTTGTAAAAACTTTTGAAGATCATGGTGCTATGGATTATACAATTGTAGTAGCAGCTACTGCTTCTGATAGTGCACCACTTCAATATATGGCTCCATATTCTGGTGTTACTATGGGTGAACATTTCATGTATCAAGGCAAACATGTACTTTGTGTATATGATGACCTTTCTAAACATGCTACTGCTTATCGTGCAATGAGCTTGTTACTTCGCAGACCACCAGGACGTGAAGCATATCCAGGGGACGTATTCTACTTACATTCTCGTCTTTTAGAACGTGCTGCTAAATTAAGTGATGAACTTGGTGGAGGTTCTATTACAGCTTTACCTATCATCGAAACTTTAGCAGGTGACGTATCTGGTTATATTCCAACAAACGTTATTTCTATTACAGATGGTCAGATTATGCTTCAGACAGAAGCTTTCTATTCTGGTATTCGTCCAGCTATTGATGTAGGTCTTTCCGTATCTCGTGTAGGTGGTAGTGCTCAGATAAAAGCTATGAAACAGATTGCTGGTCGTATGCGTCTTGACCTTGCTCAGTATCGTGAACTTGCAGCATTCGCTCAATTTGGTTCTGACCTTGATAAATCTACAAAAGAACAATTAGACCGTGGTGTACGTATGGTTGAAACGTTAAAACAAGCACAGTATTCACCTTTAAAAGTAGATGAACAAATCCTTGTTATTTATACAGCTGTACGTGGTTTCTTAAGCGATATTCCTGTTAATCAGGTTGTTAACTTCCAACGTGATTTCTTGAAATTCATGAATTCAAATCACCCAGAAATTGGACAGACAATCGTTGAAAAACAAAAATTAGATGATGCTTTAGAAGCTTCTATCAATAGTGCTATTGAAGAATTTAAATCCACATATTCATATAATAAATAAGCAGTGAGGTGATTTAATTGGCTAGTTTACAGGACATACGCCGCAGAATAAAAAGCGTAAAAAGTACACAGCAAATCACTAAAGCAATGAAAATGGTTGCTGCTGCTCGTTTACGTCGTGCCCAAGAAGCGGCTGTATCCAACCAACCTTATGCTGAAAAAATGTATGAGGTTATTGCCGATGTAGCCTCTAATGCAGGAAGTTTTTCACATCCTCTGCTAGAAGTACGTGAAGAAGGTAAAACTTTATATGTTGTTTTAGCTTCCGATAAGGGTCTTGCAGGTGCTTATGCTAGTAATGTATTTAAAGAAACAATTTCTCATATCAAAGATGCAAAAAATACATCTATTATCACTGTAGGTCGTCGTGGTAAAGAATATTTCGTTCCACGTAAATATGATGTATTAAATTCTTATATGGGATTTACAGAACGTCCAGAGTATCAAAATGCTCGTCAATTGCTGTTGAAATTATGGAGCATTTTAGTAAAGGTGACTATAAAGAAGTATATCTTGTATATACAAAATTTGTGTCAGCTATTTCTGCTATACCTCAGACAATTAAATTATTACCATTTACAGCACCAGAGTCCTCCGATCATAAACCTACTGCTGAATATATTTATGAACCATCAGCACAATCAGTGCTTGGATATTTATTACCGCAATATATTATTACAACAATATATGCATCATTATTACAATCAGCAGCAAGTGAACTAAGTTCACGTATGAATGCGATGAGCAATGCAACAGATAATGCTGAAGAACTCATCTCTAAACTTGATTTGCATTATAATAAAGTACGTCAGGCTGGTATTACTCGCGAAATTACAGAAATCGTGGGCGGTGCAGAAGCTCTGAAGTAAGGAGGTTTCACCTAAGTGGCAAAAGGTAAAATTGTACAGGTTATTGGACCTGTTGTTGATATAGAGTTTCCGGCAGAATCTTTGCCAGAAATTTTAAATGCTGTAACTATTAAAGGTAAATCTGGTGACATTGATATCGATTTAGTTGTTGAAGTTATGCAACATTTGGGTGACAATGTTACTCGTTGTATCGCTATGAGTTCTACTGACGGTTTGACTCGTGGCATGGAAGCTGAAGATACTGGTGCTCCAATCAGAGTTCCAGTAGGGGAAGCAACTCTTGGTCGTGTATTTAACGTACTTGGAAAAACAGTTGACCATGATGATACTCCTGTAGGTAACAAAGAATTTTGGCCTATTCATCGTCCAGCTCCAAAATTTGATGAACAAGAAACATCTACACAGATTTTAGAAACTGGTATTAAAGTCGTTGACTTATCGCACCATATTCCCGTGGGGGTAAAATCGGTTTGTTCGGCGGTGCTGGTGTAGGTAAAACAGTTCTTATCATGGAACTTATTCATAATATCGCAACTCAACATGGTGGATATTCTGTATTTTCTGGTGTTGGTGAACGTACTCGTGAAGGTAATGACCTTTGGTCTGAAATGAAAGAATCTGGCGTTATCGATAAAACTGCTTTAGTTTATGGTCAGATGAACGAACCACCTGGAGCACGTATGCGTGTTGCTTTAACTGGTCTTACAATGGCTGAATATTTCCGTGATGTTCAAAATCAGGACGTATTATTATTCATTGATAATATTTTCCGTTTCATTCAGGCTGGTTCTGAAGTATCCGCACTTTTAGGTCGTATGCCATCTGCCGTTGGTTATCAGCCAACACTTGGTACAGACGTAGGTGCTCTTCAGGAACGTATTACTTCTACTAAAAAAGGTTCTATCACATCTGTTCAGGCTGTATATGTTCCTGCCGATGACTTAACTGACCCTGCTCCAGCAGCAACATTTGCTCACTTGGATGCAACAACAGTATTGTCTCGTCAGATTGCAGAGCTTGGTATTTATCCAGCAGTAGACCCACTTGATTCTACTTCTCGTATTCTTGACCCACATGTAATCGGTGAAGACCATTATGAAGTAGCTCGTGGTGTACAGGCTATTTTACAGAAATATAATGAACTTCAAGATATTATCGCTATCTTAGGTATGGAAGAATTATCTGATGAAGATAAACTTACTGTAGCTAGAGCACGTAAAATTCAAAGATTCTTATCTCAGCCATTCTTCGTTGCTGAACAGTTCACAGGTACACCAGGTAAATATGTACCATTGAAAGAAACTATTCGTGGCTTTAAAGAAATTTTAGCAGGTAAATATGATGACTTACCTGAAAGTGCTTTCTATATGGTTGGTAGCATTGACGAAGTTGTTGAGGCAGCAAATAAAATGAAGAAGGAGGGATAATTTATGGCTAAAATAAAGCTAGAAATTATTTCTCCAAATAAAGTTGTTTATAGTGCTGATATTGATATGTTAATCGTGCGTTCTATTGCTGGGGATTTAGGTATTATGCCAAAACATGCTCCGCTTCTTGCAGGGCTTGTTCCTCATGCAATGAGAGCTATGATTGACGGCACTGAAAATCTTATTGCAGTTAGCGGTGGTTTTATTCAGGTTCAACCTGATAAAATTATTGTACTTGCAAGTGCAGCAGAACTTCCTATTGAAATTGATATCAATAGAGCGAAAAAAGCTTATGAACGTGCACAAAAACGTTTAGAAAGCTTTAAAGAAAATCCAGAAGTTAAGAGTGATGTTGATACACTTCGTGCTAGAGCTGCACTCGAACGTGCTAAAGCAAGACTTAAAGCAACTAAAACAGATATTGGTTAATATTTAATTAGTTTTATGTAAAAACGTTGTAACTTAATTTAGCTACAACCGTTTTTATTTTAAAGGTGATAATATGATTTTTAGCAATATAAAAAATATAGATTTAACCACTATAGATGAACGAATTAAATTTTGTGTAGATTATTTTAATGAACATGATTTAATAAATTATAATGCAGGAACATATCAAACAGATAGAGAGGATATTTGTTTTCGCATTGATGAATATGAAACACAAATTGCTCAGGAAAGATATTGGCAAGCACATGAAAAACATATAGATGTATATATTTTATTAAAGGGACAAGAACGCATAGATGTTAATATTTATGAAGGTGTAATTTATCATCGTGATAAGATAGATGATATGTTGATGTTAGAAGAAATGCCGTACACAAATATTAATTTTTGAGCAATTTTGGTGATATTTTAGTTTGTAATCCAAATGAAGCGCACAAGACAGGAATTCATATGGATTTAAAAAATAAATTTAAAATAGCTTTATTTAAAATTGAATTTCTCGTTGGTTTCCTTGTTGCAGAGGATCATACCGCCTCTGGGTCCGCGCAGTGTCTTGTGGGTGGTGGTGGTCACCACATCGGCATAGGGCACCGCTCTGGTGCTGGCCGCCGGCCACCAGACCGGCAATATGGGCCATATCCACCATCAGGAATGCACCGTAACCGTGGGCGATCTCAGCGATCTTCTCAAAGTCGATGGCACGGGGGTAAGCGGATGCACCGGCCACGATCAGCTTGGGACGCACCTTCTTGACCTGCTTTTCCAGCTCGGCGTAGTCGATCACGCCATCGGCATTGACGCCGTAGGAAACAAAGTGGTAGTTCTTGCCGGACATGTTCACGGGGGAGCCATGGGTCAGATGGCCGCCCTGGGACAGATCCATGCCCATGACGGTATCGCCCAGATCCAGCAGGGCGAAGTAGACGGCCAGGTTGGCCTGTGCACCGGAATGGGGCTGGACGTTGGCGTACTTGGCACCGAACAGCTTGCAGGCGCGCTGGATGGCGATGTTCTCCACCTCATCCACATAGACGCAGCCGCCGTAGTAACGCTTGCCGGGCAGGCCCTCGGCGTACTTGTTGGTGAGCACACTGCCCATGGCAGCCATGACCGCGGGCGAGACGATGTTCTCGCTGGCAATGAGCTCGATGTTCTGGCGCTGACGGGTCAGCTCCCGGTTCATGGCAGCCCCCAGTTCCGGGTCTACGGTATTGACCAGGCCGATGGTATCCATCATTTCTTTGTACATTTCAGTTACCCCTCTCTTGATACAGACAGATCGACGTCATGTTCAAGCACCCGGCTCCTGCACACTGGGCCGCATTGCTTTATATTATCATAGCAGAAAGCTGCAAAACCTTCAATCCTCTTTTCGCCAAAAGGCTTGCTTTTTTGGACTGAAGTGTTTATTATATTTGTATAAAAATGCATTGTCGATTTTGTGGATTTTTCAGCTTTCCACGATCACAGATGAAACGAGGTGTTTTGTGTGGACATCGCCGAGGAAAAGCAGGCCCAGCGCACATCCGGCAAAGCGGCCCGCCGGGCCCTTTCGCCGGAGCAGCG
>ENA-OQEB01000754-OQEB01000754.1-human-gut-metagenome-genome-assembly--contig:-NODE-754-length-12831-cov-2.130195_pt1 | contig 12831 bp, 14 predicted proteins | sample MGYA00242787_ERZ504619 | MGnify/ENA primary metagenome ERZ504619 (study PRJEB26092, sample SAMD00036317) | human gut metagenome | host: Homo sapiens | study: EMG produced TPA metagenomics assembly of... | reverse complement strand
CTCGGCATTCTCCAGGCAGCCCGTCTCCGCACCTCCAAGACCGAATATATCAGTTGTCCGGGTTGCGGCAGAACCTCTATGACCTTCGTGAGACCATCGCCAAGATCAAGGAAGCCACCAAGGGCATGAAGGGCTTGAAGATAGGCATCATGGGCTGCATCGTGAACGGTCCAGGCGAAATGGCAGATGCCGATTATGCTATGTCGGTGCCGGTCCTAACAAGGTAAGCCTCTATCGCAAGCAAGTATGCGTAGAGAAGAACATTCCTCAGGAGGTAGCCGTAGAGCACCTGCTCGCCCTCATCCAGTCGGATAAGGAAGGAAAATAAAGACACAATATCATAAATGCAAAAAGGTCAAGCTTCGTTTCTGAAACAGAGCTTGACCTTTTCCTATATTATTTCGCCACGAAAAGTTGAAAAGCAATAAATAAAGAGATAATATTTAGTGTTTTTTAAAACAATTCATCCTCGTTTGGTATACTAAGCAAAGTATCTGTTACACAGAGTAAAGTTTGTTTGGCAAAAATTATCTATCTTTGTCTGCATATTTAAACATAATATTTATCATATTCAAAACAACGCAATCATGAGAAGAATCCTAATCATTCTTATCACGCTGCTATCCATCACCAACAGTTGGGCGGCAAGTAGCAAATCTTCCATTTGGGTACAGCCTGTTGTGGAAAGCAACAGTAATGCCAGTAACCCGATGGCCAGCAAATTGTCGATTACCCGAGTGGATTTAGATAAGAAAGAGACTAGAATATATATGCATATCCAGCACTATCCCAACTATTGGGTGTTGTTTGCAAAAGATACTTATCTCAAAGTAGGTGATCAGCATTATCTAGTAAAGAGCTGTGAAGGGTTGGAACTGGGCGAAAGGTTCTTTCTTCCTGCTGAAGCTATGCTGATGTAGTGTTCCATTTTGCACCATTGCCCAAGAATACACAGAAGTTTGACTTCATTGAGGGAGATGGAGAAGGGGCATTCAGAATACTTGGCATACAATCGGTTGACACACGTGCCGCACAAGTATTTCCATCCTTGTGGAGAAATACCACTACTGGCGATTGGGATATAGCATTCTATGATGACTTTGCCATCTACGACTGTCATTTCTGGCAATATAAGGACAAGAAACAGAAGGGAAACAGATATGATTTCGTGCTGACCGATGGCAAGCGTGAAATCCCTGTATCCATGGACAAGAACAAGCAAGGCAATCGCTGCATCACCATCAATGGCAAGAAGAATGAATATGCCATCATCACTACTTTTACCCTGCCTGATTATCCACAAAAGGATGAATTGGCTACTATTAAGGATACCCACTATATAGGTGATACAGCCACCGTGATAGGTTGGCTCAAAGATATGCCCCAGTTATTCTGGAATCAAGGAAAAGAATATGGAGCCATTCATGAAGACCTGTACCTTTATGGTCATCAAATATCAAATTTTGTCAAGTTGGATTCTCTTGGACGTTTTGAACTCAAGATACCATTGCTCAACTCATCTGAGGTGCTCATGGATTGGAAGCATACTTTTATCTCGACCGTGTTGGAGCCTGGCGAGACGTATTTCCTGTTATACGACTTTAAGAACGGAACGCAGATGATGATGGGAAAAGACTCTAGGTTGCAAAACGAACTGCTGTCGCATCCTATCCCACGTTTTGATACGCAATATCAAGATATGTATAAGAATACCAAGACTGCACAAGAGCATTTTGATATTCTGACACCTCGATATACCCAGGTGATGGAGAAGGTAAGGGAATTATCCCAGATTTATCCTACTCTCTCCAAACGTTATCAAGACTATGTCTCTGAATACGAGAAATGTAACTATGCCCAAGCCTTGATGCAAGGTTGGGGATTTGTGAAAAACTATGATTTTCCAAAGGATAAGACGGCGCAGGTGGTAAAACTGTGGAAGGAAATCAAACTCCCTTATACGCTTTATCAGAGCTATGACAATCTGATAACAGACATTGTCAGACAAATGGTTTTCGACAATTATTGGTTGACATACAATGGAAAAAGGGTGCTTCTGAACGAAACCTATTATCCACAACTCCTGGAGTTGCACCAAGCCAAGGGAGATATTACCATTAGCAACCAAGAGATAGCAACCGTCAAGTTGTGGTTGAAGGGATACAAAGACTACATTGTTAAGACAAGCCAGACAAATGGCAAAGATTTGGATAAGATTGCAGCAGATTTCTTCAATTCTGATGTTAGCATAAAAGCTCAAAACATCCTTGCTCGAAAGGATATTGCCAAGATGCTAATGGAAGAGAAGCCACTTGTGGATTTCTACTTTGAAAGAGATATTGCAGATAGCTTGAATTGCAACCAAGACCAGCATGACATCATTATAGCTAAGAGTTTCAACCGTTATATGGAGGGTCATTTCTTGCCACTCAGCGACAAGGAAGTGGAGCTGGTCAAGCAAAGTATCAAAGGCAAAGCTGCGCTAGAATCGGTCATGACAAATCACCAAAGACTGTCAGAAATCATGCAGAGGGACATCTCTCAATACCCTAGCATCAAGAAGATGCCACAGGGCATCTCTGACGGCGAACAGTTGCTTCAAAAAATCTTGGAACCATATAAGGGTAAGATGGTATTACTGGATGTATGGGGCACATGGTGCAGTCCTTGCAAAGATGGTCTTAGTCAGTCGCAGGAAGAATATGAGCGTCTGAAGCCATACGACATGGTATATGTTTACTTGGCATGCCATAGTCCGGAGAATTCTTGGAAGAACATCATCAAGCAGTATAATTTATTGGGTGACAACATAGCTCATTACAACTTATCAGAATCTGAAGCTAAGGCAGTGTTGGATTACTTGAATGTACATTCATTCCCATCCTATCGTCTCTTCGACAAGAATGGAAACCTGGTAGATAAACCTGTGGATGCCAGAAGACTTGATCAGTTGGAGCAGGTTATCCAAGCTCTGACCAAGTAGGGAGTAAGAATCAGACGTTATCCTAAAACTACTCGAAAATCAAAAGTTTTAGGATAAAACGTCCTAAAACTTATTAAAAAACGGAAGTTTTTAGGATGATTTGTCCTAAAAAAGTGTATCTTCGCAGCATATTAATGAGAAAAGAGCATCATGAAAAGGATAGAACGACATATTTTGTCTAGAGTGGCTGCTAGTCTAGCAGCCACTTCCATACTGGTATCACTTGAATGGTAACATCATTGACCGTGATGTCTCTTTCCTCATCCTTACAGATAATCATTAACTTGCGCATCGGCAAGACCTTATTAAGCTTTAGCAGGGCATCCACTTCTCGCTTCTCTGTCTCTGGATCTGATAGCGAATAAGATACCTGAATGGCAATTCCTTCATCGTAGACAACGAAATCTACCTCCACATTCTTATTATAGAAGTATACCTGGCTTCCATATTTTTGCCTTAGGCGAATGGCTACTTGATTTTCCAATAGAGAAGTTGCAGGATCTAACAGAAACAGGTTCAAGATGCCATTGTCTATAAAGTAATATTTCCTGTTCGACTCCTTATCGATGAGTTTGGCAGCGATATTCTCATAAGACAAGATGAGCCATGATTCTTGCAGATAACCCATATAATCAATGACGGTATCCACGCTGATTTTCTTGCCCACAGTAGATGCTATGCTAGCAATACGATTATAAGAAGTTGGCTGCTTTACACTCTCGGCCAATTTTCTGATCATAATGCGCAGGGCAAAGTCGTTTCTTACCTGGTGTCGAGTAACCAAGTCACCAAAGAATATCTTATTAAACAAGCTGCTTATCCACGCTCTTTTATCTGCCATCTGCAAGGTTTCTGGCAGTCCGCCATTTCTGAAATACTCCTCATATTCCTTGGTGATGGCAGTACGAAACTTAAAGCGCGCGTTCTTATCAGACAAGTCTATCTTCTTATATAAGAGGTATTCACTGAAAGAGAATGGATATATATCCTTAATAAGATAGCGCCCTCCCAGGGTCGTGGCGATCTCGCTACTCAGCATCTTGGCATTACTACCAGTAATATACACCCGATAACCTGTGTCAGCAAGACGACGGGCAAACTTCTCCCATCCCTTGATGTTTTGTATCTCATCAAGAAAGAATATAGGGCGATGATCATACATCTCCTCGTAACAAGTTTTTATCAAGTCTAAATCGGAGATAGTTATACTGTCGATACGATCATCCTCAAAGTTGAAATATAGCATTTCTTCTATTGAATGCCCCTGCTCCATGAGATGATGAATATGCTGGTACATGAGATATGACTTACCTGCACGTCGAAGTCCCACAAATACATAGTTTGCATTTGCTTCCAGTTCGTATTCACGTTTTTCAAAACTTATTTGAGATACAAACTCTTGATAATAACTGATGAGATATTTGATAAGATCCTTTGTCATGCTACTTGCTTATTAATATTAAAACCGAGGCAAAGATACACATTTTCTAGCGAAAACGCAAGTTTTATCGAGTATATTCGATAAAAAACGCATAATTTTATCGGATATACTCGATAAAACGAGATAAAATATCCTATGGAAGTAAGGAAAAGCATAAAGGTCAAGCCTGGAGCTTCACAGCCCGAGCTTGACCTTTTATCTGTTTGAGAGAGATTTTATTCTATTCTTAACTTTTTTCGTTTGCAAAGATACTGCTTTTTTCTGATATGATATGTTATCAGAAAGTTATCATTAGGTTAAATCTTCTCCCAAAGCATTGTATTTACAGAAAAAGATGTAACTTTGCAAGCAATTAAACAAAGATACTACGATTATGGCAGAAAACGTAAAGTTACTCTTGGTAGAAGATGACGAAAACCTGGCTTACATGGAGAAAAGTAGCTAGAGGACATCATCGGGGGATATGAAATCAAAACAGCCATCAATGGCAAGGACGGACTGGAAGCATGGAAAAGTTTTCAGCCCGATGTCATCGTGTCGGACATCGACATGCCTATCATGGACGGCATCGAGATGGTGAAACGCATCCGAGAGATTGATGGCGATACCATCATCCTCTTTACCACCGGACTCACATCGCCCAAGGACCTGAAGGCGGGATATGCTGCCGGAGCCAACAACTACGTGAAGAAGCCTTTCCTGCCCGAGGAGCTGGATGCCCACATCCAGAGCCTGATGAAACTGAAGCAGGGCCGCCGCAGCACCAATGCCGCTGGCACCATCAAGCTGGGCAAGTATCTGCTGGATGCCGACCATGCCACCCTCAAGAACCAAGAGGACTATACGGAAAAAATGCTGACAGCCCGAGAAGCCAAGATACTGGAGATACTGGCGGTGAACAAGAATGAAGTGGTGCGCCGAGAGGCCATCCTGAGCCGATTCTGGGGCGTGGAAGACAAGGACTATTTTGCCTCCCGCAGCCTCGACGTATTCATCAAGAAGATTCGCACTGCCATCGAGGATGAGCCTGGCGTGGAGCTGAAGACCATCCGAGGCGTTGGCTTCAAGCTCATCGCAGAATAAAAAAGATTACAAATCAAAGAACAAACGCTTATGCTGAAAGCAATATTATATTACATACTGCTGATTGCAGAATATATGATTACCCTCATCATCGGTGGGTTGGCAGTGGGATTTTATGTATCCATCGCCATACAGACGGGCTATTATAAGAGCCATCAAGCAGCCCTTGAGAGTGCTGGCACGATGATCATCATCAGTTTCACCGTGCTGGCAGGACTCATCGTGTGGCTCACATTCAGCCATTATAAATTCTCCAAGCTCTCGCTGGGCAAGGTGGTGCCACAAGCCAAATGGAAGGCGATGACCTACCTCACCCTTCCGATACTGGGCATCACGATGGCATATTACGCCATACTGAATCTGCTACACATCGACTTCATGCCCAAGGAGATGACGCAAATGAACTTCCTCACCCTCCTCCCCTTTGCCATCGTTGGCTCCTTTATCTCCGCCTACGTATTCTATGGCGCTATACAAGAGGAGCTTATCCGATGTGGCAAGAAACTGTGGGTACAGACGCTCACCCTCTGCATCATGATGCTGCCGCTATGCTTGCTCACTGAGTCGGCTACTGGCAATGTGATGTATTACACCGTGCTGGGAATGGTCTCCACCGTCTATGGCTGTTGGGCTTACCAGCTAACCCGAAGCAGCATCGTGCTCTACGCAGTATACCTCATCCCCAACTTGGTGTCGAGCGTCCTCACCTCCACTCCGCTCTGCTATGCCCTCATCCTCGTAGGCATAGCCATGACACTAGGCGGAGGAATATGGCTGAAGAAACATAAAGATTCGATAATAGCAGAAGAAGATGAAGACGAATAGAGCCAAGCACAGAGCACCACCGCCTGATAGCCGTATTGCTGATGCAGCTGTTCTGGATGTGGAACACACTGGATATGACCATCCACCAGATGGGCTACCAAGACGTATGGTTCTTGGCTCCCAATGTCAGGGCAGAGGCTCTGCTCTCTGCTTCCTACAAAGCCGATTCACGGTGCTTACCTCCATCCTCACCACCATCGTCATCATCCTGAGCATCATCGACCAAATCAACTATATCGACGAGCAGGAGCGCATCCGCCTCTTGCGCGAAGATTTCTCATACGCCATGGTTCACGACATGAAGTCGCCCCTCACCTCCATCATCATGGGCACCCGATACCTGCATAGCGGGGTACTGGACAAGAAGCCAGAAATGAAGGAGAAATATTTTGACATTGTGGAGGACGAGGCGCAGCATCTGCTCTCCCTCATCAACCGCCTGCTCACCATCTCCAAGCTGGAGCATGGCAAGCTGACCATTCGCAAGACCGAGGTGGAACTGGAGCCGATGATAGATGACGTGGTGGATAAATATGAGGCGAAATCCTCCAAGCCTATCCACATCACCACGCAGATAGACTGTGCCACCGCCCTTGCCGACGAGGAATATCTGAAGGAGGCCATCAGCAATATGGTGGATAATGCCACCAAATACTCGAAGGATGAAATCCGCATCAAGATTTCCACCCTTGAGGATGACCATCAGGTATATATCAAGGTATACGACGAGGGCATCGGCATAGCCAAGAGCGAGCTGAAGACCATCTTCAATCGCTATGAGCGTGCCGCCGAGCACGAGAAGAATCCCCAGAAAACCCGTGGTGGATTTGGCATCGGCCTGAACTATGTGCTCCAGGTTATCAACGCCCATAGTGGAAAAATCAATGTGAAGAGCGAGAAGGGGAAATACTCAGAATTCACCATCTCGCTGCCGAAATGAATGCCAATCGTAATTTCTTATTGGGCAGGTAACAAACCTGCCTCCCAGTATTTCTTGCCTGCACATTATTTTCTTAGTCTTCGATCAATACAGCATGGTCCTCATAGGCATCAAAGTCGAGGTTTATGTCGGCACCGCATCGCTTGAAGGCAGCCAGTAGCTCCTGCTGCTCCTCGGGGCGGATGAGTACTTCTCCATTGCGAGCCTTATAGAAGCGGCGCTTGGTATAGGGAGTGTACATGTAAAAATAATGTACGCTGCCGTGAGGGATAGAGGCATAGAGACGGGTGAAGCCCCGAGCATCGCTGCTTCTGGGCTGTGAGATGATATGGGCAGGGCGCGCCATCGGGCACCAGGCGCCCCAGGTTCATTACCTCGAAGTAATCTTTCGCTTTCAGCGCCTCGAGATAATAGGCGTGGCGAGCACAAGTGTTGCTACGGCTGCAAGCAGCATTAGGACATTTTGCAGAATAAGGGATGTTTACTTTTTCCATTGTATATAATATGTTTTAAAAATTGATATCACTATGTTTAGAAAAGTTCCTCACTGGGGCACAAAAGTGCCCTCGGTGAGGGCACTTTTGTGCCCTGCCGAGGAACATATTGAGAGATGGTGGATGGGGATTGGGAGACATCGGGGAAGCGTGGTGGAGAGAATGGGATTGCGATTTCTACCTCACACCTCACTAGATGCTACTTAATCTATTATAGATTAGAAGGTTAAGTGGTGTGAGGTGTCAGCCTTGACACCTCACTCACACCTCACAACACCTCACACCCTATCTCGAGACTTAATCTTTATCTACCGTATTGATACAGAGCAGATAAGCCTGTCCGTGAGCAGTTCGCTTGGTCTGACATCCCAAGAACTTCATAGCCTGACCTATACGTATCTTGGTACGATGATCTGCCATGAGCATAGGGTATTGCGCATGAAGCACCTCGAAGATGTGGGATACCAGCATCCACTTGCCTTCCTTTGTATCATTGGCAGCTCTGATACAATGCTTCAACATCCCCTCCATATCATCCATCTTAAAGAATGGATAATTATGCACCTGATTCGATCTACTCATCATTGTTAAACCAATATGGGGTATGTTGGTCACGAAGTTCAAAGAGCACTTGCGCATAGAGCTGAACATAATCAATAGGCGACCCATTGTCAATATATTTACCAGCAGGAATGCGAACACAAATGAATCGACGGCTACCCGTAGGGTCGCAGAGCGGATGCTCATCATTGGTAGTAGCCAAGAATGAGGCATAACGAGGACGATCCTCCTGACTCTTACCAAAGATGGGACGCCCATTCACCTTTACCTTGGACAAGGTCTGCTTAAGCTTGGCTTGCTGTGACTCTCCCATATTGGCAAACTCATCTATATTGACATAAAGATTGTTAGTAAGTGCCATATCGGCATCAAACTTGTTGCCAAAATTGATGTGATCCAAGAAATATTGGCGCAACTCCTCAGGCAGCAAGCGATTGGCAAAAGTACTCTTTCCACATCCCTGCTGTCCGATAAACACAGGAGTTACCTCATTGCCATGGAGCATATCCATTTGCAACCAATGAGCCACTGACGAGCGAAGCCAAGTGGCGCACCAAGCCAACTGTTCGCTCGTGATGCCCGGAATTCTATTGAAGAGTTCCGCCACATGATTCTTGCCATCCCATGCAGGAAGCTTGTCCAGATAATTCTTAATAGGGTCATAGTCTGCCACTGCATCCGACTCCACATACTCCTCGATGTCCTTACGAGGAGAAGACTTGCCACCAATGCCCAATTTCTTAGCTCGGCGAACAATGGAATTCAGACATTCCTTTGTGAAAACCTTCCAAACCACTTCTGCCGAATCCTTCAATGGAGTATACTCCTCAGTTTCTACACATTGTGTTTCATCATTCTGAGGAATATCATCCTTGTCATTCAGGATGGCAAACTCTGTCTTTCCACTCAAAAGGTTACGACGAAAAGCATAGTTTTCACTCAAAAAACTCTCTACAAGATAGATTGTAGAAGCATTACCTACTGTCATCTCATGGGATGACTCATTCTCTAAAATATTAGTTTCGTTTGTCATAATTAATTAATTGTTTATTAATAGTTATTGTTACAATGTTCATCTGTCTTGAGAAGCGTGAGGTGTTGTGAGGTGTGTGTGAGGTGTCTGCCCTGATACCTCACTACTCTAACCATCACTATATCTGCTACTTACAAGCATTCCGTGAGGTGTGAGGTCTATTTGGCACATTCATCTTCACGCCACTGTCTTCTCAATTAGGTTTCTAAACCCGATTGCAAAGATAATAAATTCAAGAGCCGATTGCAAGTTTTTGGGCGCGATAAAAAGCCGTTTTCTGCAATTTGGGAAGCCACAAGGGGGTGCTCGGGAAAAGGATTGGGAAAAAATCGGGAAATCTCTCATTTTTAACGCAAAACTTTTGGAGATTAGAAAATAAAAGCGTAATTTTGTTGCCAAATACATCAATTTCTAACAAAAATAGATTATGAGTACATCAACTATGCGTGTGTCTGCTTCGTTTAGGCTGAAAGAAGATCTCTTACAGGAGCTCAAAGAAAGTGCTAAGGCTGCCAATCGTAGCCTAAACAATTACGTGGAAAATATCTTGTTGGATGTTATGAAAACTGTAAAAAGAAAGGACGCAAAGGCTATATCTCCAGAATTACAAGCTAAGCTTGATAAGGCTAGAGAAGAATACATATGATATTTATGATGACACCATTAATGTGCTTATACTAGAGGTAGAAGGACATTATAACGATAAGTAAGCCATAACTAAAAACAAAACAATATGGAAGAACCTATGCCAGACTTCGACTACGAAGTATTCGACAGACAAATCAATAACTTTTGCTTGATGATGCAAGTGATGATCAACGGGTGGGAAGACTACAACTCGCAAGAGATGACTTTCGACATCATATCACTCTGCAACAAGGCCTCCAGGCTCTGCTACATGGCAGACCAAGACTTCGTGCTGCAAAACGCTGACGTATCCAAGGAGCGAAAAGGCGAAAACCAGGCATGGTTTGATGTATTCAGCATTCTCGTAACCAGATCGTTCTCAGAATTTTTGCGTAACATCTTCGCCAACCTCAAGAAGGGCAAGGTGATAGAGGGCCATCCATCGCCCATGATACAGAACGAGATGATGACCCTCGTACCCAAAATCCACGACTTGCTGCGCAACGACGGCATGAGCGAAGAAGAAATAGAGAAAGCCGTATGATGATCAACGTCACGGAGATGGAAATCATCAACAACCAGAAAGCCACCCAATTCCCTGACGTGAGATATGAGGAGCGACTCTGGTATCTGATACGCCTCTTCGTGATGACCTGCTACCTATTGCAGCACTTCCAGAGAATGTTTCAGCTAACCAGCCAGGACATGGATGCCGACGAGGCGGGAAGCTCACCGAGCTAGCCGTGCAGAAATATATGAGCGATACAGAAACTCGCAACAAACTGGATCTCTACTTCGCCAACCTGCAATACGACAACGATGGCAAACCGCTCTCCCTGGACCAGCTGCTCAAGGCTCGCAGAGAGCTGAAAGACATCGTGCCCGAAAGCCTCAAGTTGCCCTTCCTCAAGAATGCGGGCGACAACCTGCTGATAGGCGAACAGATAAGACACCTGGAATATACCGCCGAAGAATTCATGCTGCTGATAGAGCCGAGGCCAAGTATCAGATTATCACCGAGCACATCTTCGAGATAAAATATCCGGAACTGGCTGAGCCATCGCTGCCCAACGAGTTTTCAACACCATTATCAACAATCGGCTGGTGGATATGAAGAGGTGAGGAAAACCATCGGCAGGATGCTGCACATGGTAAGACAGAAGAACCACTGGTTCTGCGTATGGAGCGTGCTGAAGCATCTCAACCTGCTGAAGCCCAACAGCACCTTTGCCGGCTTTGCCCACCAGATGATGAGCCCGGAGTGGTTTGGCTTCCTAAGCAAAGACCTCCACTTCACGGGCGATAACCTGAGCGACTTTTCCCGCTACTTTGCCGAGATCGACTTCACCAAATGGGACCGCGAAACCTTTCTCCAGAAGAAGGAGCTCTTCGGCATGACGAAATGGTCGGACAAGCTCTTCGACAAGTTCTCCAGCCTCTGCCGGGAGATGTTTTACAGCATCCGTGGCTACCAGTTTCTGGAGGATATAGGGTAATCCAACCTTTGAAGTTTTATAGATTCTTCGTTACGTAAAATTCATAATTGTGTAAAAAAACAACATTACATTTGGACATATACATTTTTTTTCGTATATTTGCACTCAATTAAAAATGACATAATATGATAAACTATATTCAACAAGGAATTGATAAGAAACTTATTTCTTTCAATGAAGATAGAAGCCGAATAACTTACCTTCACCAAGGCAAGGAGCGAAATTATAATAATCCAGAAGAAAAAGTGGGGCATAACACCAAAATCAGGTGGTGATGCCTATACAGAAGACCAAACAAACGGAATTCCATTTATAAGAAGTGGCAATATAGACATAAATGGCAAATTAGACTTTGCAGATTTGTTGTATTTAAGACCACAAATACACAACACTACAATGAAGTCTTCACAGGTAAAGAAAGAAGACCTTTTAATTGCCATTGTTGGTGCAACTATCGGCCAAGTAGGAATTTATTTAGATGAACGTGAAGCCAATACAAACCAAGCTATTGCGTTAGTAAGATTAAAAAGTGGAATAAATGTTCAATATATCAAAGAACTAATAAAGTCAAGCATTGGACAACTATCTCTTAATAGATTAAAGCGACCTGTTGCACGCGCCAATATAAACTTGGAAGAAATATCCACCATAAAGATTCCTCTTCCACCATTGGCAAAACAGCAAGAGATTGCCGACCATATCACAGCACTCCGTCACCAAGCAGCCCAACTTCAGCAAGAAGGCAAAGAGGCTTTGGAGAAAGCGAAGCAAGAAGTAGAACAGATGATTTAGGAAAGTAAGCAACGAGTAAGATGAAAAGATATACGATAGAAGAATTACAGAATATGCGTGAATCGGAAGACCACGTAGAGTTCAAAAGAGGAGACAAAGGCAACATTTCATATAATGGTGCCCATAAAGATACACCTAAAGAACGCAGAAGATGTATCTTAGGATATGTTGTGGCTCTTTGTAATGAAAAAGGAGGTCGATTGGTTATTGGTATGCATGATGATTTTCCACACAAGGTGATGGGTACTCAACAAGCCATCAATGCCATAGGTCAATTAGAAAGTGACATCTATCGAGACTTGGGTATTCGACCAGACATATATGAACTTTATGATGAGGAACAAAAACGTGTACTCATCATCGAGGTGCCTTCTCGCCCTGCAGGCAAAGTATATAAATATGAGGATGTTCCTCTCATGCGTGTGGGTGAAGAACTCAAACCAATGGACGATAAGACATACTTATCCATCATACAAGAACAAGAACCAGAACTTCTCTGAGCAGTATTGACTTGGAGGCAACTAATGGAACATGGACTTGGATGAAATAAACCATC
>ENA-OQEB01000751-OQEB01000751.1-human-gut-metagenome-genome-assembly--contig:-NODE-751-length-12867-cov-2.387991_pt1 | contig 12867 bp, 18 predicted proteins | sample MGYA00242787_ERZ504619 | MGnify/ENA primary metagenome ERZ504619 (study PRJEB26092, sample SAMD00036317) | human gut metagenome | host: Homo sapiens | study: EMG produced TPA metagenomics assembly of... | reverse complement strand
CTCCCGGACGGCACGAGCTGTACATCCAAGGCATGGGCATGAAAGACACCCGGCGGCAGATCATGCTTTATTCCGACGGCAAGCTGGATATAGAGCTGGAGGAACAGGTCTACACCTTGAAGGAGGTCACGATCTCCTCCGAGAAGATCGCCAACGTGCGGAATACGACGATGGGAGTGGAACGCCTGAAGGTGAAGGATATAAAGAATATCCCGATGGCGTTCGGGGAGGTGGATATCATGAAGGTAGTCATGTCGCTCCCCGGCGTGAAGGCGGTGGGCGAGGCCTCTAGCGGCTTTAACGTGAGGGGCGGGGCGACGGACCAGAACTTGATTCTCTTCAACGACGGGACGGTCTATAACCCGACCCACCTGTTCGGCTTCTTCTCCGTCTTCAACCCCGACGTGGTGAAGGACATGGAGCTGTACAAGAGCAGCATCCCCGCTAAGTATGGCGGACGTATCTCCTCGGTACTCGACATCAACAGCCGGAGGGTAACAAAAAGGAGTTCAAGGGATCGGCGAGCATCGGCTTGCTGACCAGCCGCCTTACCTTGGAGGGGCCTCTCTTCTCCGAGAAGACCTCCTTTATCGTGGGTGGACGTACCACTTACTCGGACTGGATCTTGAAGAAACTCCCCGAGAAGAGCGGCTATAAGGATGGCAACGCCGGTTTTTACGACCTGAACGCCACGATTAACCATAAGTTCGACGAGCGGAACAACCTCTATCTGAATGGCTACTATAGCCACGACCGTTTCCGCTTTAACGCGGATGAGCGGTATGCCTACGAGAACGCCAACGCCTCGGTGAAATGGAGGCATATCTTCTCGGATCGTTTCACGGGGGTCCTCACCGCCGGCTACGACCATTATGGCTACAATACCCGTAATACGGATAACCCGGTGAATGCTTATTCCCTCGCTTTCCGTATCGACCAGATGTACGGGAAGATGGACTTCACGCATTACCTGAGCGATAAGCATACGCTGGATTTCGGTGCCAGCTCGCTGTTTTACGACTTGGAGCCGGGGAAATACCTTCCCTATGGCGGGGAGTCGTTGGTGAAGGAGGACCGGATGGAGAAGGAGAAAGCGGTGGAGTCCGCTATCTATGTGGGCGATCGTTGGGATATCACCTCCCAACTCTCCTTGAACGTGGGGGTCCGTTATTCCATATTTAACGTATTGGGGCCGTACCTATAATCTCTATGCCGACGACCAGCTGCCTTCCTTGGCTACCGTGACGGGCACGGTGGATAAGACCGGGGCGTTCAAGACCTACCACGGGCCCGAGTTCCGCATATCCGCCCGCTACGCCTTTACCGAGGACTTCTCCGTGAAGGCCGGCTTTAATACGATGCGGCAGAATATCCATAAGCTATCCAACACGACCATCATGTCGCCCACGGATACGTGGAAGTTGAGCGACGCTAACATCAAGCCGCAGACGGGTATGCAAGTGGCCGCCGGGCTATACCGGAATTTCTTGAGCAATACAATCGAGGTCTCCTTGGAGGGATATTACAAGACGATGAAGGATTACCTGGATTACCGGAACGGCGCCGAGCTGCTGATGAACCACCACATCGAGACGGACGTGCTGAGGACCGAGGGGCGTGCCTATGGCGTGGAGCTGATGGTGAAGAAAACGCAAGGGAAGTTGAACGGCTGGGTAAGCTATACCTACTCTCGCACGCAACTGCGGCAGAACGACCCGATGATCGTGAATCCCGTGAACAAGGGGGATTGGTACGCCGCCGACTTCGATAAGCCGCACGACCTGAAGTTCGTGGGCAACTATAAGTTCACGCATCGTTTCAGCTTCTCGCTGAATTGCGACTATAGCACGGGACGGCCGATCACCTTGCCGGTCTCCAAATATCATTACGGGGGCGGTGAGTTTGTCTATTATTCCGACCGTAATCAATACCGCATCCCGGACTTTTTCCGGATGGACGCCTCGTTCAACATCGAGCCGAGCCACCACCTGACGTTGCTCACGCATAGCACGATCTCTTTCGGGGTCTATAACCTGACGGGGCGAAAGAACGCCTACTCGGTGTATTATATATCGGAGAACGGGAAATTAAAGGGATATAAGATGGCGATATTCGGGGTGCTATCCCGTTTGTCTCTTATAATATTAAATTTTAGGGGGGAGTTGAGATGAGGAAAGAAGCGAAGATAAAAGATTCTATAAAAGGCTTTCATTGGTGGCTGGGGGCTTTGCTGTTGTTATTGTCCGCCTGTGTCACGGATTACGAGCCGAAGGGCTTGGAGCAGGTACGGGATTTGTTGGTCGTGGATGGTATCATCACGAATGGCGAGACTACGATAAAGCTCCGGAGAAGCGTGGGCCTGACCGACGATTTCACGGAGGATGAGTTCGTGAATAATGCCAAGGTGGTGGTGGAGCGTGAGGATGGAGCTGTTTTCACTTGCGCTAATTCTTCCGGGAAGGGAGAGTATAAGGTGGATATGGAGAGCTGGACCCGGGTAGCCGGTACCGGCTACATATCTCGCTGGATGGGCTGGAGTATGAGTCGGACTATCTGGGACCGGAGATAACGCCTCCGATCGACTCTCTCTCCTTGCTGAAGAAGGGGCCGGGAGAGGAGGTCCGTCTCTGTGTGTCTACGCATAATGCCCCGGATCGATCCTCTTATTTCCGCTGGATGTATAAGGAGAATTGGGAGGTGAAGGCGGAGATCTTCATGGCCGCCGAGAAAATGGGTAATACGGTCGTAATATATGATTTACTTACATCGAATAATTGGTATTATTGCTGGGGGAAGGACAGCTCGAAGGTGATCTCCCTAGGCAGTTCCGATAGGCTGACGCAGAACGTGATCGCTAACAAAAGTATCGCCTCGTATCATCCCAGCGATCGCCGTTTCTCGATGTTGTATCATGCGGAGGTGGAACAATATGCGTTGCACCGGGAGGCTTACGACTACTATTTTAATTTGCAGAAGAACATAGAGGAGTCTGGTAGCTTGTTTGCCCCTATCCTTCGGAGATGAAAGGGAATATCCGTTGCGTGACGGACCCGGAGGTTCCGGTGATCGGTTTCGTGGAAGTAGCGACAGTGACTCGCCTCAAGCGTTTCTTTCCGGAGATAGAGAAGGTATATGAGGCCGAGGTTACGGGCTGCGCAAGCACGATCGTACAGGGATCGGAATATGATAATAATCCGGATTACGGATATGTTTCCTATAATCCGATGAATGCGGAGAGTAATACGTATGCGCTGAAACGTTGTATGGATTGCGGCCGTTTTGGTTCGAAACAGAAGCCTCTTGGTGGCCTACCAGTCATTTATAATTTAGTTGCTATGAAGAAGTCTATGATAAAACAATGTATCTTGTCGCTCCTCTGCCTTTTATGGGTGGGGCAAACGCTTCTCGCAGGGGAATTGCGAGAGCGGGTTTACCTGCAAACGGATAAGCAATTTTATCTGTCGGGCGAGCTTGTATGGATGAAATTCATTGCCACGGATTTGGACCAACGGTTATCCGACGTGAGCAAGGTCGGGTATGTGGAGCTTCTGGATAGCGCCTCGGCGGTCGTGCAAGCCCGACTCGTGCTGGAGAAGGGGGTGGGCGATGGTTGTCTGCAGTTGCCTTCTACCTTGCCGACCGGAAACTACCGGCTGGTGGCCTATACCCGTTATATGCGGAACGAGGGGGAGGAGGTCTTCTTTGAGAAGCCGCTGGCGGTGGTGAACACTTTCGTGACGAACGAGACCCTGCTGACGGATACTTTATTGCCCGCTTACTCTTTTACGAGGCGAGAGGACCCGGTTTCCGTATCACCGGACCGTATGACCTATGATACCCGTTCAGGGGGAGATCCGGATAAACGGCCTGCCCCCGGATCTACAGACCCTATCGGTCTCTATCGCCGGGATTGACTTGTATAAACCTTCCGCCCGGAGCGGTATCGTTGATTGGAAACAAAGCATGCCTACTACGGGATCATCGCCTGCCGATCGTAAATTCTTGGCGGAATACGAGGGGCCGATCCTGACGGGGAAAGTGATCGATCTGTCTACGGGCGAACCTTCGTCTAAAGAGGCGGTGAGGCCTTTATTGGGCTTTTCCGGGGGTGAGATCCGTCTTTTCGGGGGGCAACTGGGCTGCCGGGGAGGTGACTTTCTTTACGAGACACATATCCGGGACGCACGAGATCGTGACGGTGGCTTTATCCCCTTCCTCTTCTCGCTACCGGGTGGACATCGAATCTCCTTACGCTACGCATCCGGAGAAGGAGCTTCCCGCCTTGAGATTGAATCCCGCTTGGCAAGACGAGTTGGTGAAGCGGAGCGTGGGGCTACAGGTGTTGCATGCTTACCGGTCTGATTCCTTGGTTCGGGAAAAAGCGGAGAAGCCTTGGTTCCAGTGGCAACCGGATTGGAGTTATCTTTTGGACGAGTACACCCGTTTCACGACGATGGAGGAAGTCGTTATCGAGTTTATCCCCGGCCTTCGTTTCCGTAAGATGGATGGGGTTCGCCGGCTGGCTGTCTTGACCGAGGAGCGAATCGGATATACGATCGGTAACTCATTGGTTTTACTGGATGGTATCCCCATCGTCGATCACGAGATCATTTTTAAGTACGATCCCCTAAAAATCCGGAAGATCGATGTGTATAAAGGTAAGTACGTATTCGGTGGGCAGATATTCGACGGTATCGCTCCTTCTCCTCTTATGAGCATAATTACCCGGGTCTGGTAGTCGATAACTCCACCCAGTTCTTTGATTATGAGGGCACGCAAGCCCAGCGCATCTTCTATATGCCCGCTTACCGGACAGAGGCCGAGAAGCGATCTCCCGTTCCGGATTTCCGCCATACCTTACTTTGGCGACCCGATATCCGGACAGCCGGCGAGTCCTCTATATCCATCCCCTTTACCACCTCCGACCTGACCGGTGATTTCACCATCACCATCGAAGGCCTGACCCAAACCGGGGAGGCCCTCTACGCGACGGAACAATTTCAGGTAAAATAGCGTGCGATATGGATTATTCTATTTATCTTTGCCTTGACAAACAAAATATCTTACTATGAAAAAAGAAATCGGAAAATGGTTGATGGATATCGCTAAGTATGTAGTGACTGGCGGAATCATTAGCACATTCATCAGTAATTATCAACAGCAGAGTTGGATTATTTATATAAATGCGGCAATTGTTGCTATAATTACTTTTTGGGCGGGTACCCGCTATTTTAAGGAAGGAGAAAGGCTGAAAACAGTAAAAAAAGGAGGAAATAGTTATGGGACCTTATTTATTCTTTTGTAGTATAGTGGTTATTCCTTGTGTCGTTTATCTGATATATTCATATACGCATACAAATAAGAATAACATAATGGATAGCGATAAATAGTTACTTGGATATCCTCATTCTCATCTTAAATCCGTACTTTTGGCGAAAAATCAGATTTAAAGATGAGAAGTTTCGCTAGTGACAACAATTCCGGCGTGCATCCCCGGGTAATGGATGCGATCATCAAGGCAAATGATAATCATGCGGTTGGATATGGTGATGATCCTTGGACAGAGGCCGCTACGAGTAAGATACAAGAAGTGTTCGGCAAGGATGCTTCTCCTTTTTTCGTGTTTAACGGGACGGGGGCGAACTCCGTGGCCCTGCAAGCCGTGACCCGTCCGTTTAATAGCATCCTGTGCGCCGAGACCGCCCATATCAACGTAGACGAATGTGGTGCTCCCGCACGGATGACCGGTTGCGCCATCGTCACGATTCCTACGACGGACGGTAAGCTGACACCGGAATTGATCCGTCCCCATCTGAAGAACTTCGGGGTTTGCCACCATTCGCAACCCAAGGCCGTTTATATCTCCCAAGTATCGGAATTAGGTACGATCTATACGATAGAGGAAGTGAAAGCGATCGCCGATCTCTTACATTCGTACGATATGTATCTGCATATGGACGGAGCACGCTTGGCGAACGCTGCGCTTACCTGAATTGCTCGATGCGCCAAGTGACTGTAGACGCAGGCGTGGATATCTTGAGCTTCGGAGGCACGAAAAACGGTATGATGATGGGAGAGGCCGTGGTCTCGTTCCGCCCGGAGATCACGGAGAACCTGCGATTTTACCGGAAGCAATCCGCCCAGCTAGCCTCGAAGCTACGTTATCTCTCCGCCCAGTTCATCCCTTATCTGGAAAATAACCTCTGGTTGGAGAACGCTATGAAAGCGAATATCAGCGCCGCCAAGCTAGCGGACGTGCTACGACAATACCCGGAAATTCATTTTACGCAGAAGATCGAGTCCAACCAGCTCTTCTTCACGATCCCTGCCGAGGCGTTGAGGAAGTTGCAAGATAAATATTTCTTCTATATGTGGAACGAGGAGATCAACGAGGCCCGTCTCGTTACCTCTTGGGATACTTCCGGCGAGGATATCGCTGAGTTCGAGCAGTCATTGAAAGAGATATTCGGTTAAGGTATAGATATAAAATGAATATAAACATTAGATCGAATCCTATGAGGAAATGGTTTATTTGGGCGATCGTTATGATCGGATGTTTGCCCATAAATAAGGCATTGGCACAGCAAAGCGGCGATGCCGAGCGGAATACGTTGCGTATCATGAGCTATAATATCCGCAACGGAAGGGGCATGGATGAGGTGACGGACCTCGGGCGTATAGCGGACGCTATATGTAAGGTAGCCCCCGATGTCGTCGCCGTACAGGAGGTAGATAGCGTGACCGTAAGAAGCGGCGGGATCGACGTGCTCCGGACGTTGGGAGAACGCACCCTGATGTTCCCTACCTACGCCCCGGCCATCGACTTCGATGGCGGTAAATACGGAGTAGGTATGCTGAGCAAGGAGAAGCCGGTGAGCTACCGCTATATAGCCCTTCCCGGACGGGAGGAGGAACGGGTCTTGCTATGGGTCGAGTTTGAGAGATATATCTTCTGCTGCACGCACCTTTCCTTGACACCGGAAGACCGGATGCTCTCCTTGCCGATCCTTCGGCGGGAAGCAGCTTTCGCTCATAAGCCCCTGTTTATCGCCGGGGATTGGAACGCTACGGCGCATTCCCCCTTTATCACGAAATCAGCAAGGATTTCCAGCTATTGAGCAATCCTAAACAGGCTACATTCCCGCTTCCACGCCGGATAGCTGTTTGGACTATATAGCGGGTTATGTAAAGAATGGACAGCCCTTTACCCGTTTGTCCGCATGGGTTCCCGAAGAGGCGGTGGCATCGGATCATCGCCCGGTCGTAACGGAGGTTCGCCTGAAGGCCAAGCCGGAAGAGATCTTTTATGCGGCGCCCTATCTGCAAAATCCTACGGAGGGCGGCATAACGGTGATGTGGCAGACCCGTGTCCCTACGTATAGTTGGGTAGAATACGGTACGGACACGCTGAATTTGAAGAAGGCTCGCACCATCGTGGACGGTCAAGTGATATGCAACGGCTTGCATAATAAGATTCGGCTGACGGACCTACGACCGGGGCAAACCTATTACTACCGGGTATGCTCGCAAGAGATCATGCTTTATCAAGCCTATAAGAAAGAGTTTGGTGAGACAGCGGTATCCCCGTTCTACACTTTCAAGGTCCCTTCCGCATCCCAAGAGGATTTCACGGCATTAATCTTTAATGACCTGCATAAGCATATCCCGACCTAGACGCCTTATACGGGCAAGTGCGTGATATCCCTTATGATTTCGTGGTATTTAACGGGGATTGTATAGACGATCCCGCCAATGAGAAAGAAGCTTTGTATCATTTGGCTTATTTATGCGGGAAGGTGGGCGCCAGTCATGTACCCGCTTTCTTCCTAAGAGGCAACCACGAGATCCGAAACGCTTATTCGATCGGCCTGCGTGCCTTGTTTGACTATGTGGGCGATAAGACATATGGGGCGTTCAGCTGGGGAGATACCCGTTTCGTCATGTTGGATTGCGGCGAGGATAAACCGGATAGCACATGGGTGTATTATGGCCTGAACGATTTCACCGGTCTCCGGAAAGATCAAGTGAGTTTCCTCTCGAAAGAATTGAACGGCAAGGAGTTTAAGCAAGCCTCGAAGCGGGTTTTATTGAACCATATCCTATCTACGAACGGGGATGCCTATGAGCCTTGTCCGGAGCTTTGGGGAAGCCTGTTGGCGAAAGCCCCTTTCAACGTGAATATATCCGCCCATACGCATCAATACGCCTTCCACCCGAAAGGCTCGTTGGGAAACAACTTCCCGGTGATCGTAGGCGGGGGGTATAAGCTCGATTCGGCTACGGTGATGGTATTGCGGAAGAAAGGAAACGAGATGAGTGTACGGGTGTTGAACGCAAGAGGAGAGACCTTATTAGACTTGAAATTATAAGAGACAGTATGGATACGGATTTGATTTACGGGATCGATGACCGTCCGCCTTTGAAAGAGACGCTTTTTGCCGCCATCCAGCATCTGCTGGCTATTTTCGTGGCGATCATAACACCTCCCTTGATTATCGCCGGGGCGCTGAAAACTGGATATGGAGACGACCGGTTTCTTAGTTTCCATGGCTCTGTTTGCCTCCGGGGTATCCACATTCGTTCAATGTCGTAAATTAGGACCGGTCGGGGCGGGACTGCTATGTATCCAAGGAACCAGCTTCTCGTTTATCGGCCCGATTATCACGGCTGGTTTGGCGGGAGGGCTTCCCCTTATTTTCGGCGTTTGTATCGCCGCCTCTCCGGTAGAGATGATCGTGAGCCGTACTTTTAAGTATCTGCGCTCGGTGATTACTCCCTTGGTATCGGGTATCGTGGTGTTGCTCATCGGCTTGAGCTTGATCAAGGTAGGAGTGGTCGCTTGCGGCGGGGGGTATACGGCTATGGATAACGGTACGTTCGGTAGTTTGCGTAATATTGGGGTAGCTGTGTGCGTCTTGTTGAGTGTCTTGTTCTTCAATCGTTGTAAGAACAAGTACTTGCGGATGAGTTCCATCGTACTGGGGTTGTGTATCGGTTACGCGATCGCTTTCGCCATGGGGATGGTGGATATGGAGGCTGTCTCCTCGCAAAACCTGAGAGGGTTTAATATCCCGGTTCCTTTCAAATATGGATTGGATTTTAATATCTCTTCATTCGTGGCGATCGCATTGATCTATCTGATCACGGCGATCGAGGCTACGGGGGATATTACGGCCAACTCGATGATATCGGGAAATCGATCGAGGGAGAAGGCTACCTGAGGCGAGTCTCCGGTGGGGTGCTGGCGGATGGGGTGAACTCGTTTATCTCCGGAATTTCAACTCTTTCCCGAACTCTATCTTCGCCCAGAATAACGGGATTATCCAGCTGACGGGAGTCGCCAGCCGGTACGTAGGGTATTATATAGCGGGTATGCTGATCCTGTTGGGTTTATTCCCGGTTGTCGGCGTTATCTTCTCCTTGATGCCCGATCCGGTGCTGGGAGGGGCTACCCTGCTGATGTTCGGTACGGTGGCGGCGGCAGGTATCCGTATTATCGCCGCCCAAGATATCAACCGGAAGGCCACGTTGGTGTTGGCGGTTAGTTTGTCCTTGGGGCTGGGGGTGGAGCTGATGCCGGATATTCTAGGGGCCGCCCCTCAGGTGATCCGTGGTATTTTCTCCTCCGGTATTACGACGGGGGGCTTGACGGCTATCCTCGCGAATTTATTTATACGTGTAAAAGAAGATCAAACAGAATAACAAATTATGGAATTATTGAAGCAACGCATCTTGCAAGACGGCCGCTGTTATCCCGGCGGTATCCTTAAAGTGGATAGTTTTATCAATCATCAAATGGACCCGATGTTGATGTATAAGATCGCCGAGGAATTTATCCGTCGTTTTCAAGATCGTAAGATAAACAAGATCGTGACCATCGAGCGAGCGGTATCGCCCCGGCCATTATGGTGGGTTATATCATGCAGTTGCCGGTGTCTTCGTAAAGAAGAAGAAACCGAAGACGATGGAGAACATGCTCTCTACCGTGGTCCATTCCTTCACGAAGGATCGTGACTATACGGTATGTATCAGCAATAATTTCCTGACTCCGGAGGATCATATCCTGTTTATCGATGATTTCTTGGCTTACGGAAACGCCGCCATGGGAATGGTCGAGTTGGCGGAGCAATCGGGAGCGTGATTGAGGGTATGGGTTTTATTATAGAGAAGGCGTTTCAAGATGGCGGGAATCTGCTGCGTGAAAAGGGCATACGTGTGGAGAGCCTCGCCATTATCGATAATCTGGATGATTGTAAGATAACGGTTCGTTAATAGAAAAGATATGGATGAGAGAATAAAAGAAAAGTTGATTAACCGTGCGAAGACGAATCCTTATGTGAATTTTCTGGGGATCGACTTCACGGTTATCGAGGAAGGTCGTGTGGAGGCGCATATGCTTGCATGACGAGCAGAGACAATATAGCGGCGTGACGCATGGGGGTGTCTTGGCTGCTTTGGCGGATACGATCGCCGGTTTCGCCGCCTATACGATGACCCCGCTGGAGAAAGACGTGCTGACGGCAGAGTTGAAAATGTCTTTCTTACGGGCCGCTTGGGGCAATGAGCTGATCGCCAAGGGTACCGTGATCAAGGCGGGACGGAATATACATTTTTGTGAGTGCGAGATTTATTGCGACGATAAGTTGGTGAGCAAATCTTCCGGCACCTTCTGTGTGGTCCATCCCCAAGTATAGAAAAGATGTTACTTATTTATCAATATCATGAAGACTTCAAATGTAAAAAGAATCCTTTGCGGCTGCCTGTTGTTCGCCGCTACGTGGCCGGCATTCAGCCAGCCAGCCACGAATCCCCGCCTGATCATCCGTGCGGATGACATGGGGTCGTTCCGTTCCGCCAATATAGCGTGTATGGAAGGGTATAAGAATGGGGTGGAGACCTGTATAGAGGTTATGGTTGTCACCTCGTGGTTCCCCGAGGCCGCCCGGCTGTTGAGGGAGAACCCGGGGATAGATGTCGGGCTTCACCTGACGCTGACCAGCGAATGGGATAACGTGAAATGGCGTCCGCTGACGCATTGTCCCAGCTTGACCGATAGCAATGGCTATTTTTTGCCGATGATGTCTCCGAATCCCGCCTACCCGGGTCTGGCCATTCTGGAGAATACATGGAGCTTGGCCGAGATCGAGCAGGAGGCCCGGGCCCAGATAGAGATGGCCTTGAAGAACATTCCCCAGATCAGCCATATCTCCGGCCATATGGGATCGACCGGTTTCGATCCGGAGGTGGTGAAGCTGATGCGCCGCTTGTCCGAGGAATATCATCTGCCGGTCGTGGATCGGGTAGAGGCGATGCAGGAATATGATTTCACCTATTCCGGATATGATGGAGCTCCAAGACCCCGGCCGAGAAGGAGGCCAGTTTCATCCGGATGTTGGATAAGCTGGAACCCGGTAAACGCTATATGTTCTTGGATCACCCGGCCTTGGATAACGAGGAGATGAAAACCGTCGGGCATATCGGCTACGAGAACGTGGCGATGGACCGTCAAGGCGTGACCGATCTTTTTACCAGTCCGAAGGTAAAGCAAGCCTTGAAGGATAAGAACATAGACTTGATCAGTTATAACGATCTGACCAAGGAGCTTCCTCGTGCGGAAGCCTCGAAAACCTTGGATAAGGCGTTCGGCAATTATCTGCGGGCGGTGAAAAAGGCGGATCAAGACTTGCATAGTATCATGATCCTCCAGCATGGAAAGGTCGTAAAGGAACAATGGCTGGGTGAGGGCGACCGCCATACGCCGCACGTCTTGAACTCCGTCAGCAAGACCTTTACGGCTACGGCTATCGGTTTCGCCGTCGCGGAGGGTAAATTGAAGGTCACGGACAAGGTGATCTCCTTCTTCCCCGACCAATTACCGGCCGAGGTAAGCCCTTACTTGAAAGAGCTGGAGATACGTCACCTATTGACCATGTCCTCCGGCCATGATGTCGATCCCACCGCTTTAGTACGGCAGGAGGGGAACGAGAAGGCCGATTGGGTAAAGATTTTCCTCTCGGCGCCGTTGGTACATAAACCGGGAACCTATTTCGTATACAACAGTCTCGGCACGTATATGCTTTCCGCTATCATCCAGAAGGTGACCGGTGAGAAGGTGATCAATTATCTCTATCCCCGTCTGTTCCGTCCGCTGGGTATCGTCGGCGCTACTTGGGAAGAGAGTCCCCAAGGCATCAATTGCGGCGGTTGGGGTTTGTATCTCAAGACCGAGGATCTAGCGAAAATGGGTCAGTTTTTCCTGCAAAAGGGAAAATGGAACGATAAGCAATTGCTTCTCGAAAGCTGGATAGAGGAAGCCACCACCTCCAAGATAGCCTCTTTGCCCGCTGGTATGAGACCGGAGAACTTGAAGATGAAGCCGAAAGATAGCGACTGGTTGCAAGGCTACGGTTACCAGATGTGGCGTTGCCGCCATAACGCCGTTCGTGCCGATGGAGCCAATGGACAATACATTATTATATTGCCCGAGCAAGATGCGGTAATCGCCATGACCGCGAATATCGGCGATATGCAGGCCGAGATCAACTTGATATGGAAATATATCTTGCCTGCCTTGAGATAGGAACTGTAGGACCTACGTCCGGGAAACCAATAAGAGCCCCCGGACGTAAGCCTATGACTTGTTGGGCTTAAGCGAATGGTTTACGGTACGTAAGTCAATGGATTACGGGAAAACTCAATGATTCCCACCCCGTAAACCATTGGGTTACGAAAAAGAAAAGCCTTCTGGTCACAGACCGGAAGGCTTTTCTTAGTTGCGGAGGCAAGACTCGAACTTACGACCTTTGGGTTATGAGCCCAACGAGCTACCACTGCTCCACTCCGCGATATAGTTGCTATCATTTCTTG
>ENA-OQEB01000750-OQEB01000750.1-human-gut-metagenome-genome-assembly--contig:-NODE-750-length-12873-cov-2.027695_pt1 | contig 12873 bp, 17 predicted proteins | sample MGYA00242787_ERZ504619 | MGnify/ENA primary metagenome ERZ504619 (study PRJEB26092, sample SAMD00036317) | human gut metagenome | host: Homo sapiens | study: EMG produced TPA metagenomics assembly of... | reverse complement strand
TGTTATTTCAACATGGACACCGGCTGCGTGGAGCTGCTGTTCCGGATGGGAGAAAGATTTCCATCAATTGCACCGGGGTCGAGGATGCGCTGGATGTGACCATGGCGCAGCAGACGGAGCTGGATTACCTTATTTACAATGACCCACTGGGCTATGCGGATTTGATTCTGAACGGTGATCCAGAGGAATACTTGAAAAACGCATCCGGGAGCCACGGGCTGGAAATCTAACAAACGCCGGACATCACCATTTTTGAGCTGGTGTTGTCCAGCATTTTTTGGAGCCATCCCAATAGTTGCATAAACCTCCGGAGAGGTGTAAAATTGAACCAATCCATAAAAAGTAGAAAATAGACAAAAAGCCTCCCCGTGTAGGGTAATAGAACTACACGAGGAGGTTTTGCTATGTCCGGAAAATACGTAAATCGCTATGCCTCGCACGCCTCCCGAAGAGCAGGCAGCAGCTCATCCAGCCGCCCGTCCAGTCCGAAGGACTTCTCTTTGATATTGTCCACAATGTAGATCTCCCCCAGATTGATGGTCACATAAGTGGCATTTGGCTCGCCGGCCACCAGGCGCATCTTCCATGAATTTTATATATCTTCAAAAGATTTTGAGCAATAGTAGAATCTTTTGAAGAATACTAGTCTCATCTCATTCTTACTGCTTCAAATAGGCCAGCAGGCTTCCGCCGATGCCTTGGCCCCGCCCAGGCTCCGCATATCCTCGCTGAAGGCGTGTGCCGTTTCCTTATAAGAAGGTTCGGTCAGCAGCTTGACGATAGCTGCTTTCAGTCCCTCGCTGGTGATGGCTTTTTTATCCAGAAAGGCGCAGCCAAGGCCTAGCTTTTTGATTTGGCGGGCGGTGATGGCCTGCTCCTCCATCTGGGGAATGGCAATCATGGGCACGCCATAGTAAATGGCCTCGCCGGTGCCGCCCATGCCGCGTGGGTGATGAACACCGACGCCTGGGACAGGATATCCAGCTGGGGCACCATCTGACCGACTTCCACGTTGGCGGGGATGTCCTTCAGGCTGGCGGGGTCGATGGAGCCGAGCGCAGCAAAGACGTTGATGTCCAGGTCCCGCACTGCGTCAAACAGGATGGGGTAATACTCGGGCCAGTTGTTGAAGCAGTGCCAAGGGAGGAATACAGCAGCGGCTTGCCGTTGTCGGGGGCTTTCCAGCGGCCGAAGGCGGTCCGCTTGCCGATCTGTACCCCGGTGAACACGAAACTGTCATCGAAAGTCTCGTAATTGGGAACCAACTTTTTCTGCATCATGACCAGGTTGAAGTCCCCGTGGCCGTCGAAGATTTCCTTGACGGTCAGCAGGCGGCAGCCATATTTTTCGGCATAGGTCTGGGCCAACTGCGCCGCGGCCTTGCGCAGAGGGTGGTCCGGCGGGCAGTTCTCGAACCCGGCGGCTACCGAGTAGCTGTCGTTGGAGGGGTAGCTGGTGTAGAGCATGACGTTGGCAACCTTGAGGTTGTCCGCCGCGATTGTGCCGGCAATGCCCGCAAAGTCGTGGACGACAGCGTCGGGTTTGTCTTTTTTCAGGGTGTCCAGCACAGTGTCGATGTAGCTCCTGCCTCGTTTAAGAACAGGAAGGGCACCGCGGCGGCCACTCCGCCGTCATCCTCTTTTTTTTCGCCGGCCTCATTATGCTTGTCGTTTTCCGCCATCCAGGAGGGTACGGCGACGAACTTTGCCCCGGTGGGCTCAATGATAGTGCGGAAGGCTTCAGTGGTGAAATAAGTCACTCGAACGCCTTTCTTCACCAGTTCGGTGACGAGGGCCAGGGTAGGATTGATGTGCCCGAAGGCACCCAGCGATACGAATGCGATATGCATACAAAAACTCCTTTCAAACAACAAAACAGCCATGCAGGCAGCGCAGGACGTTGCCGCACGGCTGCGGGGAAAATAGGTGATGGCTTATTCTGTCAGGCCGTTGTTGGTGATCACTTTTTGATACCAGTAGAAACTGTCCTTTTTCACCCGGGCGCACTGCTTGGGATCGGTCTCGGTGCGGTCCACGTAGACTAAGCCGTATCGTTTGGCAAAGCCCTGGTGGCTGGACACCACGTCTACAAAGCTCCAGGGGCAATAGCCGAACACCGGCAGTCCTTCGTCAATCATGATGGCCAGCTGTTCGATATGCTCTTTGAGGTACTCGATGCGGTAGGGATCATGGATCTGGCCGTCCGGGCCTAGTGTTTCGCTATAGGCCATGCCGTTTTCGGTGACGATCATGGGCAGACGGTAGCGATTATAGACCTTGCGCATCCCAATATGCAGGCCCATCGGTCGATGCCCTTGTCCATCCACTCGGTTTTGCGCAGGTGGGGATTATCACAGATGTCGAAGGCGTCCGACACCCAGAAGGGCGGCTGGTCGTAGTTGACGGGACCCTCCTTGGCTTTGGCGCAAATGCTGAAATAATAGTTGATGCCGATGAAGACGGGGGTCGAGGCTTTCAGCACGGCTGCATCTTCGGGCAGCGTCTGGGGGTAAAGTCCATGACTCTTTAAGTAGCTGGCCACATAGGGCGGATATTCGCCCCGGACACTCAGGTCGAGCAGGTAGAACTCCATCAGTCTTCGGCGTTCTCGGCAGCCAGAACATCCTCGCTGCGACTGGACTGGGGATAGACCACCTGGATAGCACACACCGGGCCGATTTGGGCTTCCGGGTCGATCTGCCGCAGCAGCGAAATAGCCCGGTGCTCGGCCAGCGAGACATGATAGCTCATCTGGTAGATGTTCTGCAGGTTCTTCTGCTTGTCCTGCTCAAAGTTGCCGTTCATGATGCCGGCGGCGGTGGCGATGAGCTGTTCGTTCACTGTGACCCACCGCTTGACGCGGCCCTTGAAGTGGGTAAAGCAGACCTCGGCATATTTCAGATAGGCGTCGATCATCTTGCGGTCGAGCCAGCCGCCGAAGGCGTCCACCAGCGCCTGCGGACACTCGAAGTGATAGAGAGTAACGAGCGGTTCAATCCCTTTTTCCAACAGATAGTCGATGAGCCTGTCGTAAAAGGCCAGCCCTCGGGGTTGGGGGTGCAGGTGGCATCCGGCATGATGCGGCTCCAGGCAAAGCCCATCCGGTAGACCTTCAGGCCCAGCTCGGCCATCAGATCCACGTCCTCTTTCCAGTGGTGGTAATGGTCTGCGGCCACTTTGTTGTCGGCGATGCCGGGGCGGCGTGCCCCAGATCGGTGGTGGCAACGCCTTTGCCGCCTTCGTTGTAACCGCCCTCTACCTGAAAGGCGCTGGTAGACGCGCCCCAGAGGAAATTGGTGGGGAAAATCATTTGTTTCGTCAAGTCGATAACACCAGCCTTTTTGATTTTATGGTATCACGCAGTCAAACGCTCTCCAAATCTTTTTGGGAAAAGCCAAACAGATAAGTCAGAACAGCTGCCACGATCAGAGAAGCAAAGGAGGCTACCACGCCAACCACAATGTTGGCATTGGTACCACCCACATAGCCCAGCAGAGACAGGAAGTTGGGGGAGGTCATTGCATATCCCTTGAGGTCGAATATGCCGGCGATGGCGCCGCCCACAAAGCCGCCAACGGCCATCGTTACAAAGCAACGAGTAAAGCGGAAGCAGATGCCATACAGAGTGGGTTCGGTGACGCCGCCAGAATGCCAGAAGCGAAGGCTGCAAAGGAGGTGCTGCGGTCATCCTTATTTTTCAGGCGGAGCGCTGCGCCCAGAGCCACACCGAAGCATGCCCAAGTCGCAAAGTTGCCCGCATTCATGGGGCCGCTGATGATGCCGGTCTCGAAGAAATCGGCCATCATGGGCATCATCAGAGCCAGGTGCATACCGCTCATAACCAGGAACTCCCACAGAGCGGCGATGACAGCCACGCCGAACCAGCCGGTGGTCATGCCAAACCAGGCAAGACCGCCGCTGATGGCATTACCCACAATGGTACCCAGAGGTGCCAGCAGGCAGAGGATAAAGGGCATGGAAATAATCAGGCTGAAGAACGGGGTAAAAACGCTCGTCAGCAGGTCGGGCATGAACTTTTTGACAAGTTTATAAATCAGGCAGAACAGGGGCACCGACAGCATAACAGGCAGAACAGTCTGGGCGTAATTGGTCACGGTAGCAGGGATGCCAAAGACCGTGAACGTTTGACCGTTGGTGGCAAAAGCCGCGAAATCGGGCACCATTAGAACACTGCCGATGAAAGAACCCAGCATACCGTTGACACCCAGCTGTTTGGCGGCATTGTAACCCACCAGAATAGGCATAAAGTAAAACGCCGCATCGTACAAGAAATCAAACAGGATATATAAGTTGCTCTCCAGGGTGTACAGTCCCAACAAGTCGGGGCCAAAGATAGAGTTGACAGCACGGAACAAGCCTCCGGCCAGCAGCACCGGATCATGGGGGTCATACAGCCTGCCAGATAGCCCATGATATTCTTACCCACCTGCTTGGGGGTCAGCTTCCGTTTGGTGATGGCGGCATCCTGGACGGCAGCAGCATCATCCTTGACGGCGGCGCTGGCGCTGATGCCTGCCAGCTTGCACAGTTCCTCATACACTTTCGGAACATTGGTGCCGATCACGATCTGGTACTGCTGGCCGCCGCGCACAACACCCAGCACACCGGAAATCTTTTTCACCTCATCGTCTTTGGGGAGGCTGTCGTCTTTCAGATACAGGCGCAGGCGTGTCATGCAATGGGTGGCATCCTTGAGATTGGCCGCTCCACCTACCGCCGCTAGAACCTGCTCGGCGATCTTTTTATTGTCTGTCATACTGATTCCTCCTATTTTAAGTCAAATCATCGTAAGTGACGAGCTGAACATCCTGCTCCGCCAGCCAGGCGCGTACCTCGGGCCGGCAGAGCATAGAAGTTTCTCGTAAACGGGTGGTCGTCATGCTGGAATGGTCCAGCAGATAGGCATCGATATAACCCGGATGGAAGACCATCAAGTCACACCCGCCCTCGTGAGCATTTGCCACCGCATCCTGTACGCCAGTAAAGGGGTCGGTCTCGTATGCCTTAAAATCTCTAGGCATATAGGCGTACACTTTGGTGTGGCGGAAGGTTACTGCCTCGCCGGGACGGCCCATCGCAAAGTAGGGCAGGCCGTGCCGCTGGGCAATGATTTCCAATCCCTGAAAGAAATTGGCGCTGGCCACTGCGTGTCCCTCAAAATAGCTCGGTTCGCGGCCGGCCAAGGCTTTGAACTGGCGATACTGGGCTTCGATCTCCTCAATCGCCTCGTCCAGCACCACAAAGTCACGGCCTTCTTTGGCGGCCTCTCGGTAGGCGCGGCTGGGTTTGAACTCTCCTTCCGGCGTACAGAGACTGGGGATGCGAGCGGGGTCAGTCAATGGCCGGCCCACACAAATGTTGGTGTGCTGTCCTAGACAAAGCTGGCGGCCATACAGCAGCCCCAGTCCGTGGACAGCTGCGGGCATATTTGTCATCACCCCCACTGAGCGCACTAGTCCGGCTGCTACCGCCGCCGCAATGCCGCAGTTGATGCCTTCAGAGTAGCCAAGGTCATCAGCACGGATGAGTAATCGTTTCATGGTTTTGTCCTCTACAAAGAAAAAGTTACAGTTTTTGCTTTTGGTTCTTGCTTCATTTGTTTCAATACCAAGGTTTTCACGACTGGCCAGTCCGATTTCCTCTTTGCACTAAAATTATAACATGATTGGAACTCGATTTGGTTGCAAATACAAGTGCGCCATTTCAGATTGGTAGCGCATGTTTCAATTTCTGAAAAGCGAAAAACTTTTTTATCGTTTTTTGTGCACTTTGACAAAATAAAAAGGCCGCAGGGCGGTTAACCCTCGCGGCCTTGCTGTATTTTTTGCTATGCTTTACTGGAACGCTTTATCGTATGCCTGCATATAGCCCATGACGATCAGGTCGTTGGGCCATGAGGGCTGCATATTTGCCCACGTCGTTGCGGTTGGTGGTGCCGCATTGCAGGATGAAATCGGCGGTGTTCAAATAGGGGCTGGCAAGGTTCTGGGTGATGACCAGAACCTTGCAGCCGCTGGAAATGATTGCGTTACAGATGTCCGGGTAACGAGTCGGGTAGCTGCCGCCCACGCTGCAAATGATGGCAAAGTCGTTTTCAGTCAGGCTGCGGGCGCACTCCAGCTGAGCGGCATAATCCATGAACAGCTCGACATAGCGGCCCATAATCATCATTTTACTTTGGAAGTAGTGGCCGATGTCCCACAAAAAGTGGTGGGAGAAATAGGCCGCCTTGCCGCAGCCGTGCAACACCCGCACAATGTCGGGGATGACTTCGGCGTTTTCAGGCGTGATGGTAGCATAGATGTTGCTGATCAGCGTGTCGCGATAGGAACCGATGGCCATTTCCTGATTGTTGTGCAGCATGGTGTAGAACTGTCGGGAATAGTCGGTCCGCATGGTGAAGTCCTGTTCCAGCCAGGCCTGGAACGCTTTGAAACTGTCCATCCCCAGAAAGCGGCAAAACCGTGAGATGGACGCCTTGGAGGTATAGCACAGGTTCGCGATCTGGCCGAGAGTCATCCCTTTGAGCTGGGGGTAATGCTTGAGCAGAGTCACTGCGATATCATAGTTTGCGTCCCGTTCGGGTGTGGTGCTCACAAAACTGAGCAGCCTGTCTGCCAGAGAACCCATCATTCTTGCTTCGCTCATCGCTGCTGCCTCCCCTCGCTTTCTCAAAGTGTTTTTATTGTATCATATTTGACAGCGAAATGTCAAAGAAGCGTATTGTTTTGAAAGAAAGTCATACCAAAAATAACGGCGGGCAGCCGAACATCTGCCTTTGGTGTACAAGAACAGGTAGTGTTCAAAAAGAACACCACCAGACGGCACTCAAAAGCCTTGCAATAGGACACAAAACATGGTATATATTATACGAAATGTAATGCAGTTACATCCATCCCCATACAGAGCGAAGGGAGGCCCTCCTATGACCGCTGTAATCTACGCCCGCTATTCCAGCGACAATCAGCGCGAAGAATCCGTCGAAGGCCAGATCCGGGAATGCACGGCGTATGCCGAAAAGAATGGCATTATGCAGATTTGATTCTAAAACGGCGAGCCGGAAGAATATTTGAAAAATACGGCTGGGAGCCGTGGGTTAGAAGATTGAGGACAAAATAAAAAACAGGATGCGCCCCTGAATAGGACGCACCCTGCCAAAGACCACAGACGATAACGATATGTACAGCAGGGCGTTCCCCGTCGGAAGGCTCTGTTTTTCTTTGCTGGCTTCATCGGGATAGGGGGAAGTGTTTGTGGACTTTTTCTTTTTGTTCAAACGCACGCTCCACAATCCGTAGACAGCTTAATGTGATTGTACCTGATACATCATTCCTTTACGAATCTCGTAAGTTTTATCTGCTACGGCATCATAGTAGGCATTATGACTGATAACGAGAATCAACTTTTTTTCCTTGAGCTTTAACAAGTAATGGATCAGGCTATGTTCAGCTTTTTCGTCAAGGTTGCTTCCGTTCATCCAGCAAGATGCAAGAAGAGTTACCCAAAAGTACGTGCTAGATAAATCTTTTGCTTTTCGCCCAGAGAAAGATTCTCAGTTGATCGTCACCTGCTTGTCAGCGGGAGGCAGCTGAAGAACAGTTTCAAGTTCTTGATACTGTGTATTGGAAATCTCTCGTCCGCAAACAATGTTTTCTCGGACTGTACCTGGAAAAATGAAGTTAGGATAGAAAAGATAACTTAGTTTTGATTTGTCGCAGTTAAATCTTCCGTTTTCGTTGAAACGGAGATGCTTTGCGTCCGGGGCAAACACACCAGAGATTATATTGAACAGAGATGACTTGCCGCAGCCATTCTCTCCATGGATCAGCACCAAACCTTTCCCGTGGACAGTAAAGTCGTTCACATGGAAAAGCGACTCACTCTCCGATCGCATCAGGTCGATATTATGAGCCTCGATTTTTGGAGGGCTACAGTTTCTGTATTCTTTTGCTGATCTGGCATGGCAAGAAAGTCTGCCACACGATCGAAGGATGGCTTCTGGCTGATAATCTGGGCATGAAGTTGAGAAATTTCTGACAGAGGATGGAACAGGTAGGCAATGATCTGAATAGAGAATAACAGCTGACCGATGGTCATGTTTTGCAACACCACTTGGTTTCCACCAATGATTAAAATAAGCAGAGGTGCCAATGTGGTGACAAAAAGAGGGAATTCTTGTACGATCAGCAGAAGAAAGTGTTGACGATTGCGAGCATCAAGATATGCCTTCAGAGCCTCATGATAGCGGTTCTGCATATAATTTTCGACTTTGTTTAGAGTAATGCTGACCTTGCCGTTGAGAATTACATCAAATTCCTGAAACCATAAATCTCCAGCTTCCCTCTCCTTGGCTACGAGTCTTTCCAGTTTGCTTTTGTTAAGAAAACTGGGAACCATATAGAGCGGAATCAAAATGATTGCCGTCAATGCAACAGATGGCTGGCATAGAAAAGCAGAAGTCCAATGATGATCATTACTTTCACTAAATTTGCAGGTACTGTGACCAAATAGCTACTTACAGTATATATTGCACTGACATCGTTCGCCATATTTTGAATACGGCTTTGTTCTGGCTCTCATAGGCAGGGTATACTGCTACTCAAAATCTTTGCGCCAGATGTTGCGGTAATTACCCGCCATGCGATCTGCATTCATCTGAGAATTATAGTTGACGAAATAAAACTGGTAAGAATGAATCAAAAAAACACAAACAATAATTCCACAAATCCACGAGGTTGGCATATGAGTGCCTGAGGTGATCCAGACATCTGTAAGATACAGAGTTAGGCCAGCAGGCAACAAGGCAAGCAAAAAGCCCACCAAGTCAAAAATGATTCGCGTAACCAGCTGAGACCAAGTAATGTAGATCCCACGTTTTTCAAGATATTGTTTCATTGGAAGTCTCCTCTCCCTGACTTTGTAGGTTAAGCCGTGAGTTTTGTGGTGTCTACATCTTATCACAGTAAAAACCGGTTGACCATATCGTCTGGTGTAATAAATAATTTTATAAGACGACAAGTCAACGAGAGAAGTGCTTGTGTGATGGCATAAGGCGTACTATAATAATGATAATATTGATTATTTGAGGTACGGAAGAATGCAGAACTATAGCTTGGTGATTATATCCGCCAGCGACGGCAGGAGTTGAATTTAACGCAGGAGCAAGTCTGTGCAGGCATTTGCGAGCCTGTTACTCTCTCCAGATTTGAAAATGGAAGGCAGACCCCCAGTCGTACAAGGATCAATGCTATTCTACAACGCCTTGGCTTGCCAGATGATCGGTATTATGCACTTGTAACACCAGAGGAGCTGGAAATTGAGGCATTGGAAAAGGAAATCGTGGCATGCAATGCGCTGAAACACGTTCATGAAGGCTTTAATAAAATCAGTCAGCTTGAAAAAATTGTAAAGCCAGATGATCAAATTACACAGCAATTTATTCTCCGATCAAAGGTTCTTCTTGGTGGGCTGGATAAAAGGTATTCAAGTGATGAACGAATCCAAATGCTTATGCAAGCTATTCAAATGACGATACCAAATTTTCGACTGAGTAAAATTGAAGACTATCTTTACACGTTGGACGAAATGAAGCTAGTCAATCAAATTGGAAATGCTTATTCTTTGGCGGGTGATAATGAAAAAGCAGCCGATATTTTTTATCGGTTGCTTCAGTATATGAGACGCCATCTCCAAGAAATGGTCACATCAAACAGGATGCTTCCTTTGGTTCTCTACAATTTTGCAGATCTCTGGACTTGTTGGAAAGATATGAAGAAAGCGCAAGAGTTGCAAGAAATGGAAAAGAAGCTTGCATTAAATATGGACATTATCAAGTACTTCACTCTTGTCTGGAAATCGAAGCTGAGTGTGATTTCTTCCTTGGCAAAAAAGAAGAGAGTGCAGAGCGATATCGTGAGGCCTTTTACATTTGCAAAGTTATGAGATACGAGGATGACTTGCAGATTATTCGTAATGAGGCCCAAAAATATCTGGACATTATTTTCTAAATGTTAAGTAATATCGTCCTGTGGTGTAGCGGCATCTGCTGGTGTAGTGGGGTCGCCGTTTGACCCGAACGAAGTCCCTGCCCCTGTTTGTGCAGCGGCGTTGGCTGGAAAGCCAGTATCACGTTCGGACGGCTCATGAAATTTTCAAGGTACAACTCCCGTAAAGAAAAATACCACCCTGCAAGACAGGCGAAAAATTTTGTCGGGTGAATCGGCGGCAAAATGAATCGGGTGTGTTGCGGGGCGGTTGATCTTTCAGGGATAATCCACGGTGAGGCAGTGTTCAAAATGAACACGACCACATCTTGTGGATGCTTCAAGCCAATCCACAAAAGCAGCGGGATTTGTGACAGAGAATATCACGCATTGAACGGTGCGTCAAGATAATTTGAAAAAAATTATTGCGGCAAAGCGTGATAGTAGGACTTATAGGAGGCTGCTTGAGCTGTTTTTTCTATTTACAGCTACAATGATAGCCATTGGGGGATTGTGATTGGTCAGGGCTGAAAAGGGCTTTCATGATTTGCTGTAGCGCATCATGTCCTCGACGCTCCCAGCGTCCTCAAAGGACGATTTGATGGGTGTGTAGGGATAAGCTGTAAAAAGAAGCATGGACGCCCCCGAAAAGGAGAGCGTCCATGCTTCTTGCTGTATCCGAATGGAGGAGATTGCGAAATCAGTGATTGTCCGGGCAGACGATTTCCAGCATCTGATCGAAAACCTCTTCCATCTGCCGCACCAGTGTGAACTGGGTGCGGGCGCGGTCGAGGTTGTGATCCGGGCGAGCAATATGGAAATAATGGTCGCCCTCCAGATAGTCAGTCAGAAAACGGATGCCGCATTCCAGCGTCATGAGCCTTGCACCCCATGCAAGGCTCTTTTTTTTCTGCCATGCTCATGGATGCCCCGGCAGTGGAGAGATACCCTTTGGCGAACACTTCGTACAGATGCAGGTCAAAATGGACTTTGCTCTGGTCAGGTTCGTCCTCGGCGCAGTCGTTGGCACCGGTGCGGATGGAATCGCCGAAGTCGTAGGCCGAAAGCCCCGGCATCACGGTGTCGAGGTCAATGACGCAGATGCCTTTTCCGGTGGCGGCGTCGATTAGGACATTGTTGATCTTGGTATCGTTATGGGTGACGCGCAAGGGGATTTCCCCGGCGGCAAGCTGGTCGAGCAGGACATGGCAGTCTTTCTCCCGCGCATGGATAAATTCGATTTCCGGCGCAATGTTCTTTGCGCGGCCCAGTGCATCGGCGGCGAGGGCTTTTTCAAAATTGGCATAGCGGTTGGGCGTGTCGTGGAAACGGGCAATTGTCTCGTGGAGGGTGGAGGCCGGATAATCCTCCAGCTGGTTCTGGAATTTGCCCAGTGTCTCGGCCACGGTGCAGAAATCGGCTTCGCTGCCGACCTGCTGCAAACAGATGGTATCTTCTACAAAGTCGTAGGCACGCCATGCGCCGCCGTCTGCATCCAGATAGCAAGTCGACCCCGACAAAGTTGGGATGACATTCAGCGTTTCCCGTGCTGGGTCGCCGCCCTCGGCAAGAATTTTCGCCCGCAGATGCCGGGTCACGCCGCAGACATTCTCCATCAGGCCCACCGGGTTAGTAAAGGTATCTGTGTTGATGCGCTGCAAAATAAAGCGTTTGGAATGATCTTCCCGCCAGACCACAAAGGTGTCGTTGATATGCCCCTCACCATAGTGGTGAGCATCGCAGAGCACAGGTCCGCCAAAATCAAAGGCATTTGCAGCAGACTGGAGCAAAGAAAGGGTAACGGATTTCATCATAAATTCCTCGTTTTCGTTATACTTCATGCCGTTTTGTCGGGGCGGGGCGTTTTCCCTGCCGCGTCTGACGGCGGTATTCGTTGGGGGTCATGCCCTCCGCCTTGCGGAAGCACTGGGAGAAATAGCTGGGGGAGGAAAAGCCCATCAGCTCGCTGATCTGCGCCAGACTGTAGCTGGTGTTGCCTAGCATATGCTTGCTCTCCTCAATGCGGCGGCGGTTCAGGTAAGTAATGGGGGAAATGCCGTACTCCCGCTGGAAGGTGTGGGCCAGATAGTATTTGTTCAGGTGGGCAAGCTCTGCCAGCAGGTCCAGCGAGATATCCTCGCGGTAGTTGGTGTCCAGATACCGCTTGATCTCGGCGCACTCCCGGTTCTCGGTCGGGGCAGCCTCCTCCAGCTGCAGCGAAATGGTGGTGCAGCGCACTAGCCAGATCAGCAGTACCTCCAGCAGGTCCTGACAAACGGTCTCGCAGCCGTCTAAGCTGCGGTCGGCCTCGGCCAGCAGCATGTGCAGCAACGTGACCATCCGCTCCCGGTTCTCCCGGCAATTGAAGATGGCGTAGTTCGTATCCGCCTTGCTGAACAAAAACTCCATGCTGGCAACGCCCAGCACGATATACTCCAAGGGCGAGGCGTTCAGGCTAAGCTCGGTATGCTCCACCTGCGGGTTCACAATGACCATATCGTCCGGCTTTACCGGGAACAGCTGCCCGGCAAGGTAGAACTGTCCCTCGCCGCTGAGGCAGTAGAACAGCTCCGTGCAGGAGTGGGTGTGGGTGGTACTGTTCCAATCGCCGCCAAATTTGCTTTTGCTGATGTACAGTAGCCGGAAGGATTCCCGCGGAGCGGGCGCGTGGCGGATATCAAAGCGCTGGGTACTCATAGATGATCGGCTCCTTCGGGAAACGCAAATTTTCTAAAAATAAACGCAATATTCTAAAAACATTATCAAAAAATGGTGCGTTGTTTCGTGCACTTTACCTCATTATAGAGGGAACAATACAAAAAAGCAAGCCCTGATTTAGGCTTAATTTTTATACTTTTGTTTCTCAAGTC
>ENA-OQEB01000749-OQEB01000749.1-human-gut-metagenome-genome-assembly--contig:-NODE-749-length-12875-cov-8.061500_pt1 | contig 12875 bp, 8 predicted proteins | sample MGYA00242787_ERZ504619 | MGnify/ENA primary metagenome ERZ504619 (study PRJEB26092, sample SAMD00036317) | human gut metagenome | host: Homo sapiens | study: EMG produced TPA metagenomics assembly of... | reverse complement strand
GCACGGGCGGGCGCTCAAGGCCGTCGCGAGGAAGCGGCTCAGGGCGATATACGCCGTGATGCGCGACCGGGTGCCTACCGGGAGTAGCCCCGACGGTTGACAAAACTATAGGAACACCCAATGACTACCTCTAAGGCGCCGCAGGTTGAGCATACCGCATCCGGAGCAAGGCAGCGCCGCAGGTAGAGGACGGACAGCGAGCGGGTCGCATTTGAGACAAGGTGACGTGAAACGAAAGGGCGCTGACCTTCTGGTCGCGCCCTTGAAGTTGAACGTCAGATTGTCCAAATGCGGCCCGCGCAGCGTCGGCTGGTCCGCCGTTCGGTAGAACGGCGGAACCTACACAGCCTGTGCCAGCTTCTCGCTCGCTCGGCGGCGGCGAGGGCCTCGATGACGGTGCCGAGCTGGTCGCCCAGAAGCACGCCGTTGTAGGTGGAGTTGAAGCCGATGCGGTGATCGGTCACACGGTCCTGGGGCTGGTTGTAGGTACGGATCTTCTCGGAACGGTTGCCGTGGCCGATCTGGCTCTGACGCTCGGCACCGAGCTCGGCCTGCTGCTTCTCGAGCTCCATCTCGTACAGACGGGCGCGCAGCATCTGCATGCAGACCTCGCGGTTCTGAATCTGGGAGCGCTGCTCCTGCGACTGCACCACGGTGTTGGTGGGCAGGTGGGTAATGCGCACGGCGGAGTAGGTAGTGTTAACGCACTGACCGCCAGGGCCGGAAGCACAGTAGGTGTCGATGCGCAGATCGGACTGGTTAATCTGGACGTCGATCTCCTCGGCCTCGGGAAGCACGGCGACGGTAGCGTGGAAGTCTGGATACGGCCTGGGACTCGGTCTTGGGGACACGCTGGACGCGGTGCACGCCGGACTCGTACTTCATGACGGAGTAGACGCGGTCGCCCTCGACCTTGAACTCGATGGACTTAAAGCCGCCAGCCTCGCTGGGGCTGGAATCGAGCACCGTGGTCTTCCAACCACGCGACTCGCAGAAGCGCTGGTACATCTTGTACAGATCGCCGGCAAAGATGGCGGCCTCGTCGCCACCGGCGGCGGAGCGGATCTCGACGATGGTATTCTTGTCGTCGTTGGGGTCGCTCGGGATGAGCATGTACTTGATGTCTTCCTCGAGCTGTGGGAGCTTTTCCTCGTTCTCGGAGATGTCCATCTGGAGCATCTCCTTCTCGTCCGCATCGCTGGTGTCGCGGAGCATCTCCTTGGCGGCCTCGATGTCATCGAGCGCGCCGATGTACTCGCGCGAGGCGGCGATGAGGTCGGACTGGTGTGCGTACTCCTTGTTGAGACGCGTGAACTCCTTGATGTCGGAGGCGACGGCCGGGTCGGAGAGCTTCTTCTCGAGCTCCTCGTAGGCCTTAATAATCTTTTCGAGCTTGTCGCGCATGGCGGGACTCCTTTATGTGCGTGAAGGTGAAAATCGGCAGAGTTGATGGGGCGCGCGGCGCCACTGCGGGGGTAAGCCCAGCTAGAACATGTCGATCTTCAGATACATGCGCATCCCTTCGCGTATGGGGTACATAGTTGCGGTCTAACCCATACATGATAGCGTGCGCAGGCATACCTGCATATAACCCGCACGGAATGTAACTCCTTCACCTGCGGTTTGCAGCTTTTCCGGGTGTATTTGGCCTAGATTTGCAGCTTTTCCGGGTCCAGATGGCTGCTTCGTGCAGCTTTTCCGGGCTTCTAGAGCGTGTGGAGCAGGGCGATGAGGAAGCGGATGCCTTGGAGGTAGGCGCGACGGGAACAGGACGCCGCTCATGCGCGAGCAGCTCGAGGACGGGCGCTACAGGAAGACCTGGAAGAAGATGATGGAGCCGGAGTACGAGTTCCATCCGGAGCCGGACGTGCAAACGGCGGGCTAACATAGCCTTTCACCGAAAAGGGCGGGTGGCCGCGCCCTGCGACCACCCGCCCTCAATCAAAGCCCTTCTCGGCCGCCGCAGTTACCGGTTCCGGCGCCGCAGAATCACGCCTGCGGCGATCAGCACCACCGCGCCGCCCGCGATGCCACCCAGGGCCATCGGCGACAAGCTGGTATCGCCCATGTTCGGCAGACCCGGCTTCTCCTCCTTCGACACCGGTGGGTTGGTGGGCGGCTCCGTCGGCGGGTTGACCGGCGGGGTGGTCGGCGGCGTGTACGTGTTCTTGAACACCGGCGCCACGTCACCGTCATAGGTTACCGTCGCCACCAGATGGCCCGCACCGTCGTCCGTCACCGTCACCGTTACCCGGTGCTCGGCCGCGTCGTACGTCACGTTCTTCTGACCGTCGTCCACCTCGGAGATGCTGTAGCGTACGTCCCGGGCTTGTCGTACGAGATCGCCTCGAAGCCCACCGTGCCGTCCGCCGCGTTCTTGGCGGTCTGCAGCACCTTGCCGTCGGCATCCTTCAGCTGGAAGGAGAACTGCCCTTCCTTAAGGTCTTCGCCGCTCAGCACCTTGGAGGCCCCCAGCTTCACCTCAGTCGCGGCCGGCGCGTAGCTGTTGCTGAATGCCACCGCATCCGCAGCCTTGCCGCCCTTGCTGTAGGCAACCTGCGCCTCCAGCGCGTGCGTCTCCGCATTCTCCGTCACCGTCACCGTCGCGGTAAAGACCGTCGTGTCGTAGGTGACGCCGTTCGCCGTCGCCCCTGCCCGCTCGGACACGGTGTAGACGTACGTCCCCACCTTGTCCAGCTGCAGCGGCGCGAAGCCAAACGTGCCGTCGGCGCCGTTCTGCACCGTCTGCACCACGTTACCGTCGGCGTCCTTCAGGTCGAAGGAGAACTCACCCTCGGCCAAGTCGCGGCCGGTCAGAGCCTTCGTTCCGGTAATCGTCGCCGTCGTTGCCGTCGGCGTGTAGATGTTGGTGAAGGTCAGATCCGCGGCCGTCTTGTTCGCCGTCGCGGTCAGCTGGCCGCTGCCGTCGTCGGTCACGCTCACCGTCACATCCAACACCGCATCGCTGTAAGTGATGGTGCCATCTTGGCCCGCAACCTCCTTCACCTGGTACGTATGCGAACCAGTCGCAGTGTACGAGATGGCCTTGAAGGTAAACGCGATACCCGCGTTCGTGGTCCGGTCAATCTCCTGCCCGGTGGCCGCGTCAATCAGCGCGAACGTGAACTCGCCATCGGCGGGCGTCCGCATGGTGGCCGAATCGGTATTCTCAAGCACCTTGATGCCGGAGATCTGGTAGGAGGTCGCGCCCGGCTGGTAGCTGTTCGCAAACGTCATGGTGTTGGGGGTGACGCCGTTCTCGGTGCCCTTGCTCGGCTTCGCCGTGGAGCTCTCTACCGCCAGCTTGCCGTCGTTGTTGTCCTTCACCACGTAGGTCAGGGTGTACGTCTTGCCGGTGTAGGTCACGCCCGGCACGCCCGGCGCGTCCCCCGTCGGCTGCACCTCGCGGACCGTGTAGGTAAAGGTGCCCGCATGGTCGAAGGTCAGCTTGTCGAAGGCAACCTTGCCGTGCGCATCGTTCTTCTGGGTCTGGATCACCGAGCCGTCAGACCCCACCAGCTCGAAGGCGAAGTCTCCCGCCTTTAGCTGATAGCTGCCGTCGTGCACGTCAACGCTCTTGGTGAGGGCGATCGCGCCGGAGTCCGTCGCCTGTGCCTCGTAGGTGTTGGTGAAGCTGGGCTTCGTGACATTCGTGCCGTCGTAGGCGACGCTCGCCTGCAGCGTGCCGGCATTGTCAGCAACCGTCACCACGGCATGGTGCACCGCGGCGTCGTAGGTCACGTAGGCCAGATCACCCTTCCGCTCCACGATGGTGTACTCGTGCGTGCCCGGCTTCGCGTAGGAGAAGGCGTCGAAGTTAACACTTCCGTCCGCGCCGTTGGTCGCGGTCCGGACGGGCTTGGCCCCGGCAAGCTGCTCAGCCGTCAGGTTGCCTCGTACACATCGAAGGTGAACTCGCCGCACTTGGGGACGATCGGCGTGTTGTCGTCCTTCTTCACATAGCTCTTCTGCGCACCGAGGGCCAGGCCGGTCGCGGCCGGCTGGTAGGTGTTGGTGAAGGTATCCGAGCCGGATGCGCTCGTCACGATCGCCTTCGCATTCAGTGCTCCGTTCCCGCCGTCCGTGACCGTCACCGTATAGGTGAGGGGATGGCTGTCATAGACCATGCCCGGCTCCGCGCCCGGCTGCTCCACGATGGTGTAGGTGAAGTCCTTGCTCGCGGCGCCGTCCAAGTCGGAGAGCTGGAACTCGCGCGTGAAGCTGACCTTGCCGTTTGCATCGTTCTTCGCGGTGTCGAGCACGTTGCCGGCAGCGTCCTTCAGGTCGAAGGTGAACTCGCCGTCCGCGGGCTTCGTCGTGTGGTCGAAGCCGTCCGCAACCTTGATGGTCTTGGTCGCCGTCAGGATTACGGAACCCTTTGCGTCGTAGGTGTTGTTGAAGGTGGGAGCCGTAGCGGCACCGTCATAGGTGACGGTCACCTTCGTCTTGTTGTTGTCGCCCTGGTTCTGCTCTACCTTGACGTGGACCTTGACTTTCTTGGCGTCGTAGGCCACGCCGTCGACGGTCTGGCCGGCTTTCTCCTCCTTGAGCGTGTAGTCGTACTCGCCCAGGTTCAGGTTCTTGACGGCCAGCTCGACCTTGCCGCCCCGGTCGTTGGTGCCCTTGGCGACCTCGTTGCCGGCCTGGTCGTACAGGCCGAAGGTGAACGCGTCGGCCGTCAGGTCCTTGCCCGTGAGGATCTTCGTCGCCTCGACGGTAACGTCCGTCGTCGGCTTCGAGTTGGTGAAGGTCGGAACGTCGGCCTCGCCGTCGTAGGTGGCGGTCGCCTTTAGCTCGCCCTTCTCATCGGAGACCTTGATGTGGACCTTCACGTCCTTCGTGTCGTACACGACGGTCGGGTCGTTGCCGGCAACCTCCTTGATGGTGTAGTCGTGATCGCCCGGCGTGTCGTAGCTGATTGCCTGGAAGGCGACCTTGCCGTCCTTGTCATTCTGGACGGTCTGGATCACGTTGCCATCCTTGTCGAGCAGCTGGAACGTGAAGTCGCCCCCTGCGAGCTCGCCACCCGTGAAGCGCTTCGTCGCCTTGAGCGTTACCGAGGTCTCCTTCGGGTGGTACGTGTTCGTGAAGGTCTTGTCTCCACTCGTTACCTGCGGTGTGGCCGTCAGCGAGCCGGTGCCATCGTCCGCGACCGTCACCTTGTAGATGAGCGCATGGGTGTCGTAGACCATGCCCGGCTCCGTGCCCGGCTTCTCCGCGATGGTGTAGGTGAAGTCCTTGCTCGCGGCGCCGCCCAGGTTGGAGAGCGTGAACTTGCGCGTGAACTTCACCGTGCCATCGGCCTTGTTCGTCGTGGTGCCGAGCACCTTGCCGTCGGCGTCCTTCAGCTCGAACGTGTATTCGCCGCCCTTCAGCTTGGTGTCGTGCGTGAAGCCCGGCGCGACCGCAACGATCTTGGTCGCCGTCAGCTCCACGGATCCCTTTGCGGTGTAGGTGTTCGTGAAGGTGGGGGCATTGGCCTTGTCACCATCGTAGGTAACAGCGGCGTCCAGCTTGCCGGCATTGTCCATGACCTTCACCACGGCATGGTGCACCGTAGCGTCGTAGGTCACGTGGGACAGGTCGCCCTCCTGTTCCGCGACGGTGTATTTGTACTCGCCGGCCTTGGTGTAGTCGATGGCCGGGAAGGTGACGGTGCCGTCCTCGCTGTTCTTGGCGCTCCGGATGGGTTGCTTGCCCTTCAGCTGCTCAGCCGTCAGGTCGCCCTCGTACAGGTCGAAGGTGAACTCGCCGCCCTTGAGCGTGGCCGGCGTGTTGTCGGGCTTCACATAGGCCTTCTTCGCCGTGAGCGCCACCGAGGTCTCGGCGGGCTGGTACTTGTTAGTGAAGGTCGGGGCATCGTTCTTGCGTCATAGGTGACGGTCGCCTTCGCCTTGTCGCCCTCCGCCTTCACCGAGACGTGAACCTTCACCGCCTTGGTGTCGTAGGTGATAGTCGGATCGGCACCGACGTTCTCCTCCTTGAGTTTGTAGTCGTACTCGCCGATGGTCAGACCGGTGAGGGCAAGATTGATCTTGCCCTCCTTGTCGTTCTGGACGATCTTGACGGGATTACCCGTGGACGTGTCGCCTTGGTACAGGCCGAAGGCGAACGCGCCGTCCGTCAGCGCCTTGCCCGCGAGAACTTTCGTGGCCTCGACGGTAACGTCCGTCGTCGGCTTCACGTTGGTGAAGGTCGGCACGGCCTTATCGCCGCCGTAGGTGACGGTCGCGTCCAGCGTGCCGTTCTTGTTATCGGTAACGCTGACCTTGACCTTCACTTTCTGACCGTCGTAGACGATGGTCTGGTCGTTACCGGTAACTTCCTTGATGGTGTACTCGTAGTCACCTGCCTCGGTGTAGTTGATGGGCTGGAAGGTAATGTTGCCCTTCTCGTCGTTCGTGACGGTCTCAATGGGCGTGCCTTCCGCCTTGTCACCCTTGTACAGAGCGAACGAGAAGTCGTTCCCCGCGAGCGCACCGCCCGTAAAGCGTTTCTTCGCCGCCAGGGTCACGGAACCCTTCGCAGCATAGCTGTTGGTAAAGGTGGCGAGGTTCACCTTGCCGTCCTTGACCTCAGCCTTGATGGGCTTGGCCTCAGCGTCACCATCCTTCTTCACCGTCACGCCCGTGACGGTCAGCTTGGCGTCCACGTCCTCCACCGTCACCGTGGCGGTGTAAGCGGAGGCGTCCATCGTCCAGCCGGCGTTCTGCACGCCGTCCGCTGCGGGATCATCATCAGCGTTGTGCACCTCGGTGAGCGTGAACGTGTACTCGCCCGCCTTGTTGAACGTCATATTCGAGAAGTCGACCGTCTGGCCCTTGTCCTTGATAATCTTGTCCTTCGTGGCCTTGGACTCCGCGTGCGCGTCGCCCGCCAGGTCGTCCGACACACCCAAGTCGCCGGCGGCGATCTTCTGCTGTGTCTCTTCCGTGGCGGTCAGCGTGAACGAGAACGCCTTCTCCGTGCTCTCAACACCGGAGATCTTCTTCGTCACCTGCGGGGTCAGCTCGTCGCTGGCGTCTGACTTGTAACTGTTCTTGAACGGGACGGTAGGCGTAGCGGGCTTCGCATTGCGACTCGAGACCGTCTTCACGTAGTTGGTCGTGGTATCGAGGCCCTTAATCGCCTCGGCCGTCAGCGCATCAACGTTGCCGCCCCCGCCAACAAGCGCCGTCACGCCCGGGCCCTTCGCGATGGTCGTCTCGGTGTAGAGCTGGCCTTTGTTGTCCGGATTCGGCTTCACCGCAATGAGCACGTAGGCGTCACCGGGGTACTCGGTGTCATACGTGTATCCACCAGCGTTGGCGCCATGCGCCTCAGACACCTTGTACACATACACCTTGTTGTAGCTCAGCTGCGTGAAGTTCATCTTCAGCTTGCCGGACATCGTGGCGGTCTGCGTATCGTCACCGTCATCCTTGCCCACGGTGTTCTTGAACGACTTATCGGTATCAGCCGGCTCCGGGGCCGTCGTACCGTTATACGTCATCGCCTCGATGGTGAACGGGAACATGCCATTCTTCAGCGGGGTACCAACCAGAGTCTTGGTCACATCGATGCCCGCGTAGGTACCAGAGGCCGCATAGATGTTGGTGAACGCGGCGGCGTCCGTCACCTGCCGGTCGGCATCCGTCGTCGCCTGCTTGTTGTCGTACGCAACCGACGCGGTCAGCTTACCGGTGTGCTTGCCGTTCTCGATATCGGTCACTGTGTACGTCACCGTGGACGTATGGCCGTCATACGCAATACCAGTCTTATCCGCGTCGGTCGCTTCGTCTCGTTCACATTGAACGTATACGTGCCCGACTTGGTGAACACCAGGTCGCCCACACCGAAGGTTGCAGAACGCGTCGCGTCACCGGCGCCTGCGATCTCAACCTTAGTCGTCAGATCGCCGGTCTCATCGGAGTCGGTAGCCTTCCTCTGGGTAACGACCTTGTTTTTAACCGCATCCCTCGTCGCATCATCCGCTGGCGTCAGGGTGAAGTCGAACGCATCGCTCGTCTCCCACGCACGCCCAGCCAGCGTCTTCTGCACAGTAACCGGTGCCGACGTCGTCTGCGTCACCGTGTAGGTGTTCTTGAACGGGATATATCCACCCGTGTCCGTCAGCTGCGTGCCGTCGGCCTTCCAATACGTGGCCGTGGAGGACAGGCACTTACCCGTCCCAGACTCGTTATCAACCTGCTGGTTCTTCACCAGCACGTAGTACACCGTATCGTCGTAGCCTATGCCACTGGACGTCGATGTATCGGAATCCTTGACCTCGGTCACCTTGTACACGTAGGTGAGGTTCTCGCTCTCCATCGTATAGGTGATCTGCGGGAACGCAGCGATACCGTCGTCATCGTTCTTCGCCGTGGTCGTGGTGGACGTGCACCCCTTAGGCATGGGGACCTTGCTGGCACCGACGCTGTAGGAGGTGGCGAGCTTGCCGAAATCGATGGCTCCACTCGGCACGGCATCATTCTTCATCCGCCGAGTGCCTCGAGCTGGAACGTGAACTTATCCTTCACAAGCGGATTTGCACCGGACTGGTCGGCATACGTCTTCTGCACGTTGAAGGAGATGGTCTCCTCATCGGTGTTATAGGCGTTCGTGATCTTGGCGATTTTGTCAGCGACCTCGATCGGGCTGTCCTCATGGCTCACGCCGTCGTCGGTGTAGGTCTGCTCCATCTTGACTGCCGGCTGCGACAGCGTGCCGTCGCCGCTATCCTTCACCGTCACCGTGACGCGGTAGGAAGCGCTTGAATACCCGAACCCGGGCAGCCAGCTAGCGTCGTTTTGAGACGGCGTGGCCTCGGCAATGAGATAGGTGTAGGTGCCGGGCTTGGCGTACTCAATATTGCCGAAGTCGAACTTGTCCCCGTTCTTGACGGTCTTCACAACCTGCTTCATACCACTCACGGGCGCATCCTTGGCACTGGCGGGCATCGGCGTTCCCTTGTCCGCGCGCAGGTAAATCTTGAAGCTATCGCCATCCTTCCAGTCACGGCCCCGGAGCACCTTCTGCGCCCAGAACGCATTGGTGAGCGTCACCGGCGGCTTTACGCTGTAGGTATTCGTGAATACCAGCTTGTTGGCTTCGGCCAACGTGCCGTTGGCGTTCTGCTTCGCAATCGTGCCGGAGATGCTGTCGTCCTCGCCGCTCAGGGCGTTGCCGCCCTGCTCGCGCTTGGTCAGCGTGAAGCCGGCCGGCATCTTGTCCGTATCGGTCAGCTCCTGCACCGCGTACTGGTCACCCTCGGCGAGACCGTACACGCGGATCGTCTGGTCGGCCGTGATGGTCTGCTCGCGGCCGTTCTCGAGGTCGAACATTTTGCCGACCTGCTTCTCGCTTGCGGTCCCCGCGTTCTCAAACACCGCGGCCTTGTACGTCTTCCCCGCCGTCGTGGGCACGGTGAACTTGAAGGTGAACTCCGCGTCCTTATTGCCCGTCAGGCCATCGGGCAGGGCAACCTTCTTCGTCACCTCGAGGCTCGCCTCGCGTTCGTTCGCCACGCGCACGCAGGTGGCACCTGTGAACAGGCGTTCAAATTCATGTCGTCCAGATTGGCACGGGCGCCCTTCGCATTAGTGTCACCAGGCACGTCCTGCGTGATGCCCATACGTATCCAGCCCGTCTCGGTCTCCAAGCGATAAGGTTTGCCTTCCTCGGTGGGCCCATACTGGTAGACACGTCCGTTGGCGCCGTACTTGAGGTGCACCTCATCCTCGCCGCCCTTGGCGTCATTGTTCCAGGAAAGGTTGTCGTTGCCGTCGAGCGTCCCGTCGGACGTCTGGCGCTGGCCCTTGATCCACGTGAGCGTGTTGTCGATGTCGCCTCTGCGCCAAACTGGCCCAGACTCTTCATGAGCGCGCCCGGGCCCACGAACGTCGAAACGCCGTCATCGTCCGTACCAGCATCGGCATGGACGCCGTAATCGTCCACAATCACCTTGGTGAGCGTATCGTTAAGCAGGAAGCCCTTGGGAGCCGAGACCTCCTTTAGGAAGTAAGTTCCATTCACGAGCGGCCTGTTACCGGCGCTTGTATTCGGGAATATGCCCGCACCTTCGAGCGGGACCGGGTTGCCGACCGACCCCGTCGTCAGGGTGTCGTAGGGGGTCTGCTCGCCCTTGAGCACGACCTTGCCGTTCGCGTCTGTTGTCACCTGTCTGGAGGTGTACAGGGCGAACTTCGCCCCGTCAACGGGCTTACCCTCGGTATCGGTCTTCTGCACGAACAGGCGGTTCTGGATGTTCGTGACGAGCAGGCGCGTGGCGAACTGCCGCTTGAAGTTCGTGCCGTCTGCGATGCCGTCGCTGTACACGTGGACGGTGTTCTCGGGCTTCGCGTTGGCGATGGAGCTCTCCGTTGTGTGGTAGATGGCCACCGTGTACTCGGCATCCTTGCGGGCATCACCGCTCAGCAGGTAGTAGTACTTGGAGATGTCACCGGGCAGATTTTGAATCTCTACCTGGTACTGGCCGCTCGTGTTGAGCGTGAAGGCGTGCAGGTCCTTCTTCGCCGCCTCGATAGCGCCGGCCTTGCTCGGCTTCTCGGCGAGGGTGTACCCCATTCCCGTCGATGGGTCGCCCGACACGGCGTACCAATTGTTCTGATTTTTGATATCTGCGTTTGCGCTTTTATCGCGCTTGAGCACCACAGCGAACAGTATGCCAGACTTCAGGTTGACGGTCTCGTCGGACTTCGTCAGGTCATCATCCGCCTTGTACACGTTCACCGGTGCGGTGATGGTCTCCTTCGCGCCGGCAAACGCACCAGTCTTCCACACGACGCTGTCCGCATCCATACCGCCGCGGTTGATGATGACGCCGCCCGCGCCGTTCTCAGCGCTCGCGGGCACGTACTCGAGCTGCATGCTGCCACCTGTCGCCGTGAGACTCGAGCGGTATCCCTCCGGCACGCGCGTCTCCTTCAGGAGGTAGTACTTGTTACCGTGATTCTTGTTGTAGAGATCGTCGAAGTTGATGACGCCGTTGTCATCGTCGTTCGTGAGCGTTAGGTGGCCGGCCTCGTCCGTGGTGCCGGAGCCGAGGAGCGCGTTCTTGTCATTGGTCGTATCTGTAAAGTTCTCGTCTGTTTTGTACAGCGCGAACTCGGCGCTCTGTACGAACTTGCCGTCCTGGTCGAACTTTATGATGTCGGACTCGGGCACCGTCACGAGGTTGAACTTGAGCTCCATGTTGGAGTCGGTGGCGCCGCGCTCCAGGTAGAAGAACTTGAGGGTGTGGTTGGTGTCGTCGGCGAAGGTGTTGCTTCCCAGCTCGTGTCGCCGGCCTTGCCCGCCTCCTGGTACTTGCTCTTCAGCGTGCCGTTGTAATTGTCGTTTACCTTAATGTCGCCCGTATGAAAGTTGATGCTCAGACTCGCGCGGTTGTGAATACCGCCGATATCACCCACGAGGACATCATCGATGAACACCCAGACGTCATCATCGCCGGCGAACTCGAAGGTCATGTCATTATTATTGTTCGTCAGGCCGCCCTTGGGCTGCACGAATCGCGTGGACATTGAGAGACCGAAGTGGTGGTTGACGGGTTTGCCGCCGTTGTAGCGCGAATCACCGGTGTTGTCTGCCTTGATGCCGGTTTGGACGAGCTGGCCGTTTTCCTCTTTGAACACCTTGTCTGCCGCGTCGAACGGGAAGAACTGACCCTGGTGGGACGAATCGCCCACTTTGTCAATGCCCCAGGTGCCATAGATGTCGAAGGCATTCTTGTCAGCGTTGTAGGCTGCGTAGTTTTCGGAGCTGTCATAGACGTAGTAGCCGCCCTGAACCTTGAGGAGGCCCGTCACGCCAAAATGGGACGTCTTGCCGGTCTGGGCAGAGGAATCGAACAGGTAGCGGAGGGACTCGTCGCCCAAGGCTTCGGAAAGCTTCGGGTAGCCGTCTGAAAGCGTGTTGTTGACGATGCCGGGCCGCGGGCTCGTGCCGCCCGTCCATTGGTTGAGCGGCCATCACCCTTGCCGTCGTTAAACTGGAACTTGTGGCCTGCGTTGACGCCGCCGCTGCCGGAAACCGACAGATGGTCATCGGGATTCACCCAGTAATCAAACAGGTTGATCGTCGTCCCCGAGGGCGAGGTCGTCGGAACCGTGTGGTCGGAGATCGCCGCCTCGGCACGAAGCGGCAGGAAGAAACTCGCCGTCAGCGCGACGGCGAGGGCCAGAACAATCGCATATGGCGAAACCGGGCGCAGCCCACGACGGCGGCCATAAGACATGACGGACCACGCTCGCGCGGCCGATGTTCACCAGGAAGTTCCCTGCTTAGACACCCCCCGGTAGCAATATTCACGAGTCGAGACGTCATCTCTCTGAGCTCCTGCATAATTTCCTCCCCAGTCACACGGCGACCTGCCCGGGCACTCCCCGGGGGGGCCGAGGCAGTCTGGCACATGCCCGCAGTCGTTCAAGGAATACCAAGCCCGGCATATGTCTCTTAAGATATCTTAGTCTTTTTCTATGACAGTTTTTGTCTCATTACCGATGAAATCGGCTCAGTCCCTTTGTCACATTCTAGAGCGTTTGAAGCAGAGCGATGAGGAAGCGTACGCCCTGGAGGTAGGCGCGGCGGGTGATGCGCTCGTTGGTGCCGTGGACACCGCGCTCGCACTCGTCATCGTCTACCACAAAGGCCGAGAAGCGAATGCACTCGGGGCAAATGCGCTGGTAGTTGGCAGCATCGGTCGCGCCAATCACGGTCGAGGGAACGATGCCGATAGGAGCTCCGCCCGCCGCCGATGATCCGTTTTCCTCCGTCCCCTTTGGATCGCGGAAATAGCGGGCGGCGATGGCACGGACGGCCTCGAGTCCCGGTCCGCCGATGCGCGGAGACGGCGAGGGTTCGGAGCTGCCAGGGCC
>ENA-OQEB01000748-OQEB01000748.1-human-gut-metagenome-genome-assembly--contig:-NODE-748-length-12878-cov-2.020704_pt1 | contig 12878 bp, 19 predicted proteins | sample MGYA00242787_ERZ504619 | MGnify/ENA primary metagenome ERZ504619 (study PRJEB26092, sample SAMD00036317) | human gut metagenome | host: Homo sapiens | study: EMG produced TPA metagenomics assembly of... | reverse complement strand
TGAGGCGGTTAGCAATCGGAAGCTTGTGCTCAATCATATCCTTTATCCCGTTGGCGCATAAATCCGCAAGCACGGAAAGCACCATGCCGATTCCGACAGAGATACCGATTTTACTGCCTCTGTAAGCTTAGGAATGGCACCTATTATCACTCCGATTGAAAGACCTATCATGCAGCCGAAAAACAGTGTAAGGAGGATTGCCGGATATTTGTTTCCGAAGTCCACACCGAGTAGTGTCAGGTAGACTAATGCAATTAGCTCGACAACAAAATGGATGAATTAAGAGTGAGATATACTCTGAAAAATCAGTATGTTTTTGCTTAGAGCTGCAAGGCTTTTTCGCATGCCGAGAGGACTTGTGTTTGCAAGCAGACGGTTTGTGGCTGTCACAGCTGAAAATGAGGCGAACAGGCAGCTCATCGCAAATACAGCGTAAAAGTAATTGGTGTATTCATCCTGATTTCCTGATGAAAGAGAAATCTCTTTATACTCTGATGTGGTGTCAGATAGTCCGGCAATTGCAGCTTCAAGTGCAGCCGGATTAGTCTTTGCTATGTTTGCAAATACGTCCTTTTGCTGTTTGTACTGTGTCAGGATGGATTCAAGTATTGTGGCATTGTATGAGTTTTCATCCACTACAAGTGAAGCATCCTCTGTGTAAATAATGCCGGTCACTTTTTTGTCATTTAGAGCTTTTTTGGCTGCTGAGCTATCCATTAGCTTCATGTTTATGAGGTCTGAAAATGAATTTGAACTGTCGGCCTTGTCGTCGGATTTACTGGCTGAATCAGTATGGTTTACATCGAGAGACTCAAGCACGCTCATCAGAGTGTCATCATTTTCAGATTCAACCACTGCTACATTTATTGTCTTAAACATTTCATCCTTTTCAAACAGATTTCCGAATGCCATATACATAAAGGTGGCGAGCAGCAGTGGAAATGCAAGTGTCCAGAACAGCGTGATTTTCAGGCGGAACATGCTTAGCATGGTGTATTTTGAGTTGTGAAAAAATAATTTTAATCCATTCATTAATCCTTAGCTCCTTTCCGGTAATCTCTAAGAATACGTCGTTAAGAGTCGGAAGCTGCGTGTACACCTGACCGAAGGACAGATTATTCTGCTCTAGATAATCAAGCACATGGATTATATTGTGGCGTCCGCCACTGAAATAAATCCGAAGCTGTCCGTTTTCAAAGCTGACCTGATATGCATTGTGCAGCTGCTTTAATGAGTCAAGCTGTGTTTCTGACAGGTCTGCAATTTCTACGTTTATTGTCTCTGTATTTTTGATCATGCGCTTTAGCTCATCCTTTGTGCCGAGCGCGAGAGCCTTGCCCTTGTCCATGATGAGTATTCGGTCACAGAGCTGCTCAACCTCCTCCATGTAGTGTGAGGTGTAGATGATTGTCGCACCATCACGGTTTAGTCTTTTGATGCCCTCCAGAATCTTGTTTCTGCTTTGAGGGTCGACAGCCACGGTCGGTTCATCGAAGAAGATGAGCTTTGGCTTGTGTGCTATGCCACACGCGATGTTGAGACGTCTCAAAAGTCCGCCTGAGAGCTTCTTTGGCAGAAATTTGCTGTAATCCGCTATGTCTACGAAATCCATTGCTTCCTTTACATATTTTTCGCGGAGCTTTTTGTCACTCACGTAAAGACCGCAGAAATAGTCGATATTTTCATATACAGTCAGCTCGTCGTACACGGCACATTCTGCATGACCACGCCGATTTCGCGTTTGATATCGTAGCTGTTTGAGTACATTTCCTGCCCGAATACCTTTATATCTCCCTTGTCGTATGTGAGCAGGGAGAGTATGCAGTTTATAGTTGTGGTCTTTCCGGAGCCGTTTGGTCCGAGCAATCCGAAAATCTCGCCGGTTTTAACGGTCAGATTGAAATGGTCGAGTGCCACAAGCTCCTTGTAGCGTTTTACAAGGTTGGTTACTTCTATCGCATTTTTGGTTGTATCCATTGAATTGCCTCCATAATGTTGTATTTTTGGTTGCAAGCCTGATATTTGGCTCAATAACAGATACTATATGGCGTGCCGGAAAGTAAGTGTCAAATGTCACATTCGTATTTATGTTTGGATGAGGCATGGTTGTGTAAAAAATGACATTTGTCATAGTGACGTTTGATGGAATTTGTTGTAAGCTTATTTTACGGAAATGGAGGCTTTTGATGTATAAGATATGTAGTCAGTTTTTAATAGTTCTATCATGCGTGATGCTTATGGTGGTATCCCTTCAGGTCGATTACGTCATGATAGCGTGCATACTTACAGGAATAATCGTGTGCACATTTATAGACATGCAGGATGTGCCGCAGATGAGTCCTGCTAACAAGAGCAAAACGGCAGACCGGGCTTTGGATTTGATTCTGGCGGTTTATATTCTGTCCGGAGTATTTTTTGCACCATCATTTTTTATGCTGCCGTATGCAGCGATGGTATTCAGGAAGAAAAAATACACGGTGTCGAGGATGGCTGCAGCCGTAGTGGGGATAGCTGTATCGGTGGACTGTATTTTAAAGATAAAACATATAGCACCCGGGATTTTTAATATCCTGGAGGTTGTACTTCTCATGGCTTTTGCGGTAATGCTTTCGTATTTCACAGAGCTGCTTTTGGGGTATCAGATGAAGCTGCACAGCATGAGAGATGCGTCTATGGAGCACGACATGCTTATGGAGCAGATGAATCACCAGCTTATCGAGAAACAGAATGCGCAGATATACAATGCCACGCTAAAGGAGAGAAACCGTATCGCAAGAGAGATACACGACAACGTGGGTCACATGATTACGCGCTCTATTTTGCAGGTGGGGGCAATCGGTGTGATAAATACCGATGAAAAGCTTAAAGCGCCTATCTCAGATCTGAAGAGTACACTCGATACGGCAATGGACAGCATGAGAAAAAGCGTTCATGATTTGTACGATGAATCGGTCGATTTGCGTCAGGCGCTTGCGAAGCTTAAGCCTACAGACAGTGCATTTGCATTTTCACTCGAATACGACTGTGAGGATGATGTGCCAAGAGATGTCAAGTATGCTTTTATTGCAATTGCAAAGGAAGCGGTAAACAACGCAGTTAAGCACAGTAACGGCGATGAAATCAGGATAATAGTCAGAGAGCATCCCGCCTTTTACCAGCTTGAGATAATGGACAACGGCACATCGGTTGACGAAAGAAGCCTTTCGGGAGAAACAGGAGATGGAATAGGCATAAAAAATATAAAGGAGCGTGTTGCAGCGATAGGAGGAACCATGCGGATAAAGGCAGACGATGGTTTCATGATATTTGTGACGCTCATGAAGAAGTGAGGATATACAAAATGCATAAAAATCAAGGCTTGAAAAAGAAAGGAACAGGACATGAAAATAGTAATAATAGATGATGATAATCTCGTATCACTTTCGCTGAATACAATACTGAGCGCACAGGATGACATAGAGGTGTCTGCGGTTGGAGACAGCGGGCAGCAGGCGGTAAAGCTGTACGAGGAGCATATGCGATGTGATGCTCATGGATATAAGGATGCAGGGCATGACAGGTCTTGAAGCAGCAGAAAAAATACTCGGAAAATATCCGGATGCCAAAATACTTCTTCTGACCACATTTTCGGATGATGAATACATTGTAAAAGCAATCTCGCTGGGTGCGAAGGGCTATATACTAAAACAGGCCTTTGAGAGTATTGCCCCGGCACTTAGAGCTGTAAACAACGGACAGACAGTGTTTGGAACACAGATAATGGACAGGATACCACACCTGTTCGGAGCTGATGGTAAAGCTTCATCAGGCACCGGTCAGGCCCGGTTCATTGACGCAATGAAGAGCTATGATATAAGCGGCAAGGAGCTTTCAATCATAGAGCTGGTTGCAGAAGGACTAAACAACAGGGAAATAGCGGATGAGCTGTATCTGAGTGAGGGAACCGTACGAAACTATATCAGTGTCATACTCGAAAAGCTGCAGCTGAGGGACAGGACACAGCTTGCATGCTTTTATTATAAAAGTATGGTATAACATGAAACTTTTTCTATGGTGTGGGACACATATATAGTGAAGGGAGGGATGCAGATTGATTAATAAGGCACAGGATGACTTTTTTAATGAGCTATATGCCTCAACCAATCAGAAGGTTTTAGCGTACATCATTGTAAAATGTGGAAAAACTGAAGATGTAGCAGATATATTTCAGGAACCTATACAGAGGTTGTTAAAATAATACGAAAACATGGAATATCATATTTTAAGCAGCCGGATGCACTTGTAATGCAAATAGCAAAGAGAAAAATTTTTCGTCATTATAAATTAAAAGAAAAGCTTCGTGGCATTGAGGAAATGAACTATTATAATATTTTGCGGCAGATGAAAATGATATAGCTGTACAACAGACTTCGTTTGATGATATAGCAATATCAAAAGAAACAGTACAAAGTGTGTTTACATATCTTTCTGCGAAGGATGAACTTACTAAAAAAATATTTTATTTATATTATTATATGGATAAAAATATTTCAGAAATAGCACTCCTTTTTTCTGTAAAGGAATCAACCATAAAAAACAGATTATATCGTACCCTAAGGGAGCTTAGGCAAAATCTGGATAAGGAGGATTGATGCAGAATGAAAAAAAATGATATTTTTAGACAGGCAGCGCAGCATGAAATGCCTGATATTGAGCAGGTAAGAAAAGAATGTATCGAGGAATTACATACCACTGACAGCTCAAAACGATATCCTGCATATTTTGCTGCGATAGCGGTTGTGACTGTAGTTGTCTTGTGTATATGTATCACGCCGGTGAGGTCATTTGCAGCCGATATGATTGAACATATTCAGGCATTAATTGATGTTAATAATGATTCGGCACGTGATCTGGTGTATAGAAAATATAGCGGTCCGACTGTTTATTTGGAAAAAGATGAAACGGTAAACATATACTCATATACCGGTTATGAGGATGTATATATTTTGCCGGCGGAGGCAAAAGAAGCTGAAAAACTGGGAGCTATAAGCAGAGATGTTAAGGTGAGCTATAAAGTGCCGTATAGTGGGGAGTATTATATTCTTGATGGAGAAAATAAGGAGAATATCACAGATCGGGTTATTGTAGAACATGAGGGAGGAGCAGAAGATAATTTGAAAATTTCTCAATAAGGAAATCTGCCCTTGCAATATACCCTACCGGGTATATAATGCCCTTGAAGACAGATACCCATAAGGGATATGGTTAGATATATGCAACAATCGCAACTGTGAAGGTACTGAACAGTTACGAATGAAGAAAGAAGGGAGGCACCCATGGCAGAAAAAAGAAACCAAATGCTGTTGCTGCAACCGCAAAAAAGAGCGGTCAGAGAAGGAATATAAGGATCTCATCAACAGACTTAGCCGTATAGAGGGGCAGATCCGTGGAATCAAGCGTATGCTGGATGAGGATTGCTACTGCCCTGACATCATCACACAGGTGGCGGCCGCAAATGCCGCGCTCAACAGCTTCAATAAATCTTTGGCCAATCATATAAAGACGTGTGTGGCAGATGACATAAGAGCCGGCAGGGATGAGACAATAGATGAGCTTTTGAACACACTGCAGAAGCTTATGAAGTAGTATTATAAGAAGGCGGGTATAAAAATGAGTACAATAATCACAATATTAATAATAGCAATAATTGCCGCACTGGTGATTGTGGGCTTAAAGGAGACTATAAAGCATTCAAAGGGCGAGGGCGCCTGCTGTGGCGGTGGAGCCATGAAGGAGGACGAGGAAGCCACAGTACAGCTTACAGGCGAGATAGTCACGAGAGCAGATGTGCACATAGACGGAATGCACTGCATGAACTGCAAGAACTCAGTCACACGCTCACTTCAGAAGATGAGCGGAGTATCGGCAGATGTGGATTTAAAGCATGGCGTGGCACATGTTGAGGCAACCAGAGAGCTAAGCGATGAGGAAATTACATTTGCCATCGAAAGACTGGATTTCAAGGTGACAGGAATTGAGAGATTTTAGAAAAGGCTTCTGAATAGTTAGATTCGAATAGTAGAAAGAAGGAAATACAGACAGTATGAAGCAATATACAGTTACAGGAATGAGCTGTGCGGCATGCTCTGCCAGAGTGGAAAAGGCGGTCTCTAAGGTTGATGGTGTGACGAGCTGCTCTGTCAGCCTTTTGACCAACTCGATGGGAGTCGAGGGAAGCGCGACAGATGCGCAGATAGTGGAGGCAGTAGAGCAGGCGGGCTATGGAGCGAGTCCCAAAGGCACAGCAACAGAATCAGAAAATGACAAAGCGAATAACAGCTAGAGCAGCTAAAGGCAGCGCAGGATGCGCTTGTAGACAGGGAGACACCGAAGCTACGCAACAGGCTTATAGCATCGCTCATATTCTTAGTTGTTCTCATGTATTTTCCATGGGACATATGATGTGGGGCTGGCCGTTGCCTAAGTTTTTCAATGGAAACCATGTGGCTATGGGGCTTTTGCAGCTTCTGCTTACAGTGGCGGTAATGGTCATAAACCAGAAGTTTTTTATCAGTGGCTTTAAGGGATTGATTCACGGCGCTCCCAACATGGATACGCTTGTTGCGCTTGGCTCTGCGGCATCGTTTGGATACAGCGTGTATGCACTTTTTGCCATGACAGCTGCGCAGGTGAATGGCGATATGGATGCGGTAATGTCATATATGCATGAGTTTTATTTTGAATCTGCAGCCATGATTTTGGCACTGATTACTGTCGGAAAAATGCTTGAAGCGCACTCAAAGGGCAAAACAACAGACGCTTTAAAGAGCCTGATGCAGCTTGCCCCAAAGACAGCAACCGTTGTAAGGGATGGCGTGGAGCAGGAAATTTCTGTGGATGCAGTGAAAAAGGGCGATATTTTCGTGGTCAGACCCGGGGAAAATATCCCTGTGGACGGTGAAATAATAGATGGAACAACCGCTGTCAACGAATCGGCACTCACAGGAGAGAGCATCCCTGTGGATAAGCAGCCGAAAGATGCAGTAAGCGCTGCCACAGTGAACCAGTCAGGCTTTATAAAATGCCGCGCAACGAGAGTGGGCGAAGACACCACACTCTCACAGATTATACAGATGGTTTCTGATGCCGCAGCGACAAAGGCACCTATTGCAAAAATCGCTGACAGGGTATCGGGAGTATTTGTGCCGGCGGTTATTACAATTGCAATCATTACAATAATAGCATGCTTATAGCCGGTGAGACTGTGGGCTTTGCGCTTGCCAGAGGCATTTCGGTGCTCGTGATAAGCTGTCCGTGTGCACTTGGATTGGCAACTCCTGTTGCGATAATGGTAGGAAATGGCAAGGGCGCAAAGAGCGGTATACTCTTCAAGACAGCGGCAAGCTTGAGGCAACAGGCCGCACACAGATTGTGCTCTTGATAAGACAGGCACCATAACAAGCGGTGAGCCGAAGGTGACGGATATCGTGCCGGATGAGACATTTTTTGAGGAAACCGGCAATCATGCCGGAGCGCTTCTTGCAATAGCCGCATCAGTCGAGGCCAAGAGCGAGCATCCACTTGCAAAAGCCATTATGGAGCGCGCTAAAACGGATGAAATCGCCGTTGCAGAGGTGACGGATTTTAGCGCTGTTGTAGGAAATGGTCTGACTGCAATACTTGCAGGCAAAATGATAAAAGCAGGAAATCTTGCTTTTGTCAGCAAATTTGTAGAAGTGTCAGATGATATGCGCGCGAAAGCTGTCAACTTTTCAAAGGAAGGAAAAACTCCTCTGTTCTTTGCCGCAGATGACAGGCTTTGCGGTATCATAGCCGTTGCAGATACAATAAAGGAGGACAGTCCGGAAGCTGTCAGACAGCTTAAAAATATGGGAATCAGAGTTGTTATGCTCACAGGTGACAACGAGCAGACTGCAGGTGCCATTGGAAAGCAGGCGGGAGTGGACGAAGTCATCGCAGGGGTGCTTCCGGATGGCAAGGAGGCTGTCATAAGAAAGCTAAAGAAGCAGGGCAGGGTAGCCATGGTTGGTGACGGAATCAATGATGCGCCGGCGCTTACACGTGCAGATATGGGAATTGCAATCGGCGCGGGAAGCGATGTGGCAATAGATGCCGCGGATGTTGTCCTGATGAAAAGCCGCCTGATAGATGTACCGGCAGCAGTGCGGTTGAGCCGTGCTACATTGACAAATATACATGAAAATCTGTTCTGGGCATTTTTCTATAATGTAATAGGTATTCCACTTGCGGCCGGTTTGTGGTATCCTTTATTAGAATGGAAGCTCAATCCGATGTTTGGAGCGGCGGCGATGAGCCTGTCGAGCTTCTGCGTTGTTACCAATGCCCTGCGGCTGAATCTGTGCAGGGTGTATGATCCTAAGCATGACAGAAAAGCAAAACCAGATAGAAAAGACAAAACAGATAAAGCAAATGAAAGTGAGGAAAAATCAATGACAAAGACAATGAATATCGAAGGAATGATGTGCTGCCACTGTGAGGCAAGAGTAAAGAAGGCACTTGAGGCACTTGATGCAGTAAGTGAGGCAGCAGTAAGCCATGAGAGCGGAACTGCAGTAGTGACATTAAGCTCTGACATCTCAGATGAGAAATTAAAGGAGACTGTAGAGGCTGAGGACTACAAGGTTACATCCATTCAGTAATCAGTCAGACAGTATAGCAATATGAAGAAATATATAGCATTGGTATTGGCTGCAATGCTGGTGCTTGGGATTTTTACAGGATGCGGTAACAATGGCAACAAAGAGACTGAATCACAGACCGGTGATAAAGCCACTGAGTCGGTGAACTCTACAGAAAATAATACTGAGGACAGTACGCAAAGCAGTACAGAAAATCAGAATGAGGCTGATACAGAGCAGCTCACCACAGAAAACGGACAGGAGAGCTCAGTTCTTGCCTGTCCGTCAGTAAACGGTAAGCTGCATGTGGAGGGCAGCAAGCTCGTTGATCAAAATAACAACGAGGTGCAGCTTCGCGGAGTCAGCACACACGGTCTTGCGTGGTATCCACAGTATGTGACCAATGATTGCTTTGCCACGCTGAAAAGCTTTGGAGCAAACGTGGTGAGCTCGCCATGTACACTTACGAAAGCGGTGGCTACTGCACAGATGGTGACAGGCAGCAGCTTGAGACACTTGTGCAAAACGGAGTGCAGTACGCACTAAACAATGACATGTATGTCATCATCGACTGGCATGTGCTAAACGAGGGCAATCCAAACCGCTACAGTGATGTGGCAAAGACATTTTTTGCCAAAATGGCACAGCAGTATGCCTCATACAACAACGTGATTTACGAGATTTGTAATGAGCCGTGCAAAGGTGCGACCTGGGGAGATGTGAAGTTTTATGCCAGCGAGGTCATTCCGTCAATCAGAAGCTACGACAAGGATGCAGTCATACTGATAGGCACACCTAACTGGAGCCAGGATGTGGATGAGGCAGTCAAGGACCCTGTCACAGGCTATGATAATATCATGTATACACTGCATTTCTATGCCGCAACCCACAAGGAGGACTTGCAAAACAAGCTAAAATCGGCGGCAGACGCCGGACTGCCGATATTTGTATCAGAGTTTGGCATCTGCAGCGCCGATGGAAACGGTCAGGTGGACATAGATTCCGCAAACAGCTGGATCAGCCTGTTCGACAGCTACGGTATCAGCTATGTGTGCTGGAATCTGTCCAATAAGGACGAAAAATCAGCGCTTCTAACACCTGCCTGCGATAAGACAAGCGGCTTTACCTATGAGGATCTAAGTGATGAGGGCAAGTGGCTGTACGGTGTGCTCACAAGTCATGTGACACAGGTCTTGAATTAACGAAAAGCCTCAGATGTACGGAAAACGGCGTACCTGGCAATGCAGGGATAGAAGCATCCATGCACTCAGCCGGCATGCACATGAGGCAGATGCAGATACTTCTCTCTGGTGGCAAGTCCGCCGCGGATATGGCGCTCGGACTTGTTGATATCGAGAATGTGACGCGCTTTTGCGGCAAGCTCCGGGTCAATGCGAAGCAGCCTGTCAGCATCCGTGATATCCTTGTGCACAGTGGATTTGCTGATGCCAAACTGCTTTGCAGCCTGACGCACCGTGGCATTGTTTTCAACTATGTAGTTGGCGATTTCCACCGCCCTTGTCTCAATATATGATTTCAAAAAATACTCCTGCATATTCTGTTGTTACAGTTTATGCGGGAGTATTTTTAATATTACACACAGGTTGTAATTCTATTTACGTTTTTCGTAATAAAATAGGAAAACAGTTTCTTAACCGCAGGAAAGATGTATCTTAAGTGAATTAAGCGTATGCGGATGCGATGAGCTCAATACATTTATCGTATCCAAGCACAGAGCTGTTGAGCACCAGGTCATAATTTTTCCTGTTGCCCCACTCTTTATCGGTGAAGTATCGGTAATTTACCGAGCGCTTTTTATCGACATCCTTTAGCAGCTTTTTGACCTCGTCATCGCTCTTATGGTAGAGCTTTTTTTATTCTTGCAGCCTTCTCAGGCTTATTTCCCTCTATAAAAACATTCAGCACATCATCCCTGTCAGAAAGAATGTAGTCTGCGCAACGTCCCACAATAACGCATGGCTCTTTTTGCGCAATATCCTTGATGAGCTTCTGCTGGATATTGAAAATCTGGTCGGAAAGAGAAACTCCTGTGATGTCGCGCCCCACAAATGCATATGAAAAAAATGCTTCCGGCAGGTGCATATTCGCCCTGGTTCGCGACAATCTGCTCAGAGATACCGAGCTCCTTTGCCACATGCTCAATTATTTTTTTTATCGTAAAACTCAATGCCGCATTTTTGAGCCATCTGCTCGCCGATAAAGCGACCGCCACTGCCAAACTCTCGGCTTATAGTGATTATTTTAAAACTCATGATGAAACCTCCCAGCCTATAAAAGTGTTTATTACTCATTATAACGTAATTGCACATAAAATCAAAACAGAAATTTAACAAAATCGCTTGCAGATAAGCACTCCGTAATCTATAATGACATAAGAATACATGTTGCTTTTATGTAATCAATGAGACAGCAGCAGATAACGTATGTTATGTTTTTGTTATTGTTTACACCACAGTGTGGCAAACAGCAATTACGTGACGTTTCAAAGATTGTAAAACAGCAGCATAGCGAATAAACAATTAGGAGGAAAACATGGATCAGGAAAAGGTCATAGTCATAGACTTTGGTGGTCAGTACAATCAGCTTGTTGCGCGCCGTGTCCGCGAGTGCAACGTGTACTGTGAGATTTACTCATACAAAATAGACATTGAGAAAATCAAAGAAATGAATCCAAAGGGTATCATCCTTACAGGAGGTCCAAACAGCTGTTATGAAGAGAATTCACCATCATACCAGAAAGAGCTGTTTGAGCTGGGAATACCGGTGCTTGGCATCTGCTATGGTGCACAGCTTATGATGCATAAATTAGGCGGAAAGGTAATCACACCGGAGGTTGGAGAGTATGGAAAGACAGAAATCACATATTCTGCAAACGGCGTGATGTTCAAGGATCTGCCATCAGAATCAGTATGCTGGATGAGTCATTTCGACAGAATTGCAGAGGCTGCACCGGCTTTGAGGTAGTTGCGCACACTGCAGACTGTCCAATAGCCGCAACACAGAATGTTGAGAAGAAATTATATGCAGTACAGTTCCATCCGGAGGTACTTCACACCAAGAACGGAACACAGATGATTTACAATTTCGTCCGTGGCGTATGTGGATGTGCAGGCACATGGAAGATGGATTCATTCGTCAAAAACACAATCAAAGAAATCAGAGAGCAGGTCGGTGACGGCAAAGTGCTCCTTGCACTTTCGGGTGGAGTAGACTCATCAGTGCTCGCAGCACTCCTTGCCAAGGCAATCGGCAAGCAGCTCACCTGTGTATTCGTAGACCACGGACTTCTCCGCAAGAACGAGGGCGATGAGGTAGAGGGCGTATTCGGCAAAGGCGGTTCGTTCGACATCAACTTTGTCCGCGTCAACGCACAGGAGCGCTACTACAGCAAGCTTGCAGCGTCACAGAGCCTGAGCGCAAGCGTAAAATCATCGGTGAGGAATTCATCCGTGTATTCGAGGAAGAAGCTAAGAAAATCGGAAAGGTTGACTTCCTTGCGCAGGGAACCATCTATCCGGGACGTAGTGGAGAGTGGACTCGGCGGAGAATCTGCAGTCATCAAATCACACCACAACGTAGGAGGTCTCCCGGAGCATGTCGATTTCAAGGATATCGTGGAGCCACTCAGAAACCTCTTCAAGGACGAGGTACGCAAGGTCGGACTGGAGCTTGGATTACCTGACTATCTCGTATTCCGTCAGCCATTCCCAGGCCCAGGCCTTGGAATCCGTATCATCGGCGAAGTCACAGCCGAAAAGGTACGCATTGTCCAGGATGCAGACTGGATTTACAGAAGCGAAGTGGAAAAGGCAGCAAAAGAGTACAAAGAGGCCCACGGCGAGGAACCATCATGGATGCCAAATCAGTACTTTGCAGCCCTTACCAACATGCGTTCAGTAGGTGTCATGGGTGATGAGAGAACATATGATTATGCCGTTGCAGTCCGTGCAGTCCGCACTGTAGACTTCATGACAGCCGAAGCAGCCGAGATACCGTTTGAGGTACTTCAGACAGTGATGAGCAGAATTATAAATGAGGTAAAGGGAGTCAATAGAGTATTCTATGATTTGACCAGTAAGCCACCAGGAACTATTGAGTTTGAGTAGCTTGAAAAATCGCGGAAAAGCCCATAAATAAAGGCTTTGCGGGGTGTCGAAAAGACCAAATGGAGTGCAAATGGAGTTTAAAAATTATTTTTTTCTCTTGTTTATATTCCAG